>OATB01000005.1_pt1 | contig 333510 bp, 283 predicted proteins | sample 1494941 | NCBI WGS metagenome assembly OATB01 (sample SAMEA2579931, study PRJEB22360) | human gut metagenome | reverse complement strand
GTTTTTTTCAAAAAGTTTTGAAAACTTTTTGAAATGATATTTCAGAAATGTGCTGATCACTAAGCAACTTCGTTAGTTTACCAGTCGTTTCACCGACTGTCAACAACTTTTTTTAACTTTTTTCAAAGTTTGTTTTCTTAAGAAACACGTTCTCAAGGACAAGTAATAATATACCAACTTTGAAAGTCTAAGTCAACGAAAACTTATTGATTTGGCAACATTTTTCACAATTCTAAACGATAAAATTAAAACACCAAATAATTGTTCGGACTTTTATCAAAAGTCGCTTTTTAAAATACAGTTCATTAAATTTTTGTTCGCTAAATTTTCCGGCTGGGTTTTTAAGGAATTGTTAAAAAGGGGCTATGAGTGTTTTCTTTAGCACTTTTTTGATACTATAGCTGTAGAAAGTACCTTAATTTCTTCTATTTAATTTTGTTCCACAAACTTTTTCTTCTATAGAAAGAACAAATTACTTTTAATACAGGAGGATTTTTTATGATGAAAATTTTAGTTGCTGATGATGACAAAGAGATTGTCGAGTTATTGAGCATTTATATTCACAATGAAGGCTATGAAGCGGTGAAAGCTTATGATGGAAAAGAAGCTCTTTCCAAAATCCGAACCAACCCGGATATTGAGTTGATGATTTTGGATATCATGATGCCAGAAAAAGACGGCATGCAAGTGGTGAAGGAGTTACGCAAGGAATCTCAAATTCCGATTATCATGTTGACTGCCAAAACAACAGATATGGATAAAATTAAAGGATTGGTAGCCGGAGCTGACGATTATGTGACTAAACCTTTTAATCCACTAGAAGTAATGGCGCGAGTGAAATCACTTTTACGCCGGACGAAAATGCAAGTCACCCCCGACCAACCGGATATTTTAGAAGTAAACTCTTTAATCATTAACAAAGACTCCCATGAAGTAAAAACTATTGATGGTAGAGAAATCCAATTAACTGCTTTAGAATTTGGAATTTTGTATTTATTAGCCTCTCATCCAAATCGAGTTTTTAGTGCTGATGAAATTTTTGAACGGGTTTGGAAACAAGAAAGTGTGGTTTCTGCCAAAACTGTGATGGTTCACGTGAGTCACTTGCGAGATAAAATCGAAGAAGCCACTGGTGGAGAAAAAGTCATCCAAACAGTTTGGGGTGTTGGCTATAAGATCGATGCAAAATAAAACGAGAAAACGTCAGGTTGAAAAAAGAAAAAGAATTACCTTAACCTCTAAAGAGATCAGTGAGCTATTAGCAGAAGGCATTGTAACTATTATCTTGTTAATCTTAATTAATGTCGCTCTTTTAGTCGTGCTGACTTCCTTTGTACGTAACTCCCCTTCTTTAGAGAATGCAATTTGGGATTCAAAAAACATTTTTGCCCGCCGTTTGGATTCTGATTTCTTCTGGAACGGGCGCAACTTTATCTTGCCGCTGTTTTTGTTAATTGATGCGGGTGTTTTATATTGGCGTTTGATTCGCCGCTATCGGCAAATGCAATTGCGACATATTATCAGTGAGTTGCACTATATTGCCAATGGTAATTATGATCACCGTATTCCTTTTGAATTAAGTGGTGATTTAAGTCGCGTTGTTTCCAGCATCAACGGCTTGGTAGATAGTACGGTTGCGGCCATTGAAGATGAACGAAAAATCGAGCAATCAAAAGATGAGCTCATTACCAATGTCAGTCATGATATCCGCACTCCTCTCACATCGATTATTGGTTACCTGGGGTTAATAGAAGACGGACAATATCAATCAGAAGAGGATTTGTTAAAATACACTCACACAGCTTTTGTAAAAGCCAAGCAAATGAAGTCTTTAGTAGATGACTTATTTGAATATACAAAAGTGCGGCAACCCAGCGTACCTATCAATCTGACTTCTTTTGATATGATTCAATTAGTGGAGCAATTAGCCGCTGATTTTGAATTAGAAGCCAAAAAGAAAAATATTACGATTGAAGTCTCTTCTCCAAAAGAACAATTAATTATGGACGGAGACACTGAAAAAATTGTGCGCATCTTCAACAACTTATTTACCAACGCCTTTAAATACGGCAAAGGTGCGACAAAAATTATTGTGGAAGTCGATCAAATCGGGACAGAAGCAGTGATTATTGTAAAAAACAATGGAGCTATGATTCCAAAACAAGCCTTGGATTCTTTGTTTGATCGTTTTTACCGCGTCGAAGAATCCCGTAACCAAGCGACTGGAGGGACGGGCTTGGGTCTGGCTATTACGCAAAGTATTGTTGCACTTCATGGCGGCTATATTTACGCTAAAAGTAATCCTGATTGGACTTCTTTTATCATTCACTTACCGGTCAAAAGTAATGTTTCCCCCAGCGCGCGCAAAGCTGAAGATTATTTGAATGGCCAATACTAAGCTGGGAATGTTTCGCATTACTTTTTTTGACCTCAAGCAATTAAGATGGCGGTTGACGAAATTTGAAAAGTTGAGTATGCTAAAGCTAATCTGATAGAAAAAACGAGAAAACCTAGTAAATGGTGTAACTTCAAAGAGAGCTGATGGTGGTGAAAATCAGCAGGCCAAGCCATTGAATCCAGTTTTTGTTAACGTACGCTTATGACAAATAAATAAGCGCGACTGACTGTCGATACCAGTCGACAAGGGCAGCGCAAGCTGAACTTGGGTGGTACCGCGAACAAACTATTTCGTCCCAAGCATTTTGGGATGGGATAGTTTTTTTTATTTACAAAAAGTATTGGTAGCTGTGTTACAAGTGGAAAAAATCTTTTTAGATTAAATCATAAAGCGAGGGAAAACGATGTTAGATATTAAAATGATTCGCCAAAACATGACAATGGTCAAAGAAAAATTAGCCACAAGAGGTGTGCCCGCTGATATTTTAGAAGAATTCGTCAAGTTGGATGAAGAACGCCGCACACTTTTAGTAAAATCAGAAGAATTGAAAAAACAACGCAATGATGTTTCTGCCGAAATTGCCCAATTAAAACGCAATAAAGAAAATGCCAAAGAAAAAATTGCCGCTATGAAAACTGTTGGAGCCGACATTAAAGAGTACGACGCCAAAATCGCTGCCATTGATGAAGAGTTAAAAATGATTGCGACTACTTTACCAAACTTGCCAAATGATTCAGTGCCAATTGGCAAAGATGAAGATGATAATGTGGAAGTTCGCCGTTTTGGCACACCCCGTGATTTTGCTTTTGAACCAAAAGCCCACTGGGAAGTTGCAGAAAATCTAGAAATTTTAGATTTTGAACGGGGCGCAAAAGTTTCTGGCAGCCGTTTTGTTTACTATCGCGGCTTAGGTGCACGCTTAGAGCGGGCTTTGTATAATTTTATGTTGGATTTACACGTATATGAACACGGTTATACGGAAATGATTCCTCCTTACATTGTGAACAGCAACGCCATGTTTGGTACCGGCCAATTTCCTAAATTTAAAGAAGACGTCTTCCAATTAGCTGATACGGATTTAACCTTAATTCCAACGGCGGAAGTACCGCTGACTAACTACTACAACGGTGAAATTTTAGATGGTGCGGACTTACCGATTTATTTCACGGCGCTAAGCCCCTCTTTTCGTTCTGAAGCCGGTAGTGCCGGGCGAGATACGCGTGGTTTAATTCGCCTACATCAATTTAATAAAGTTGAAATGGTAAAATTCTCCGACGCGGAGCATTCTTATGAAGAATTAGAAAAAATGACCAACAATGCGGAAGAAATTTTACAAAAATTAGGTTTGCCTTATCGTGTCGTTGCCTTATCAACTGGCGATATGGGCTTTTCAGCTGCTAAAACTTATGACTTAGAAGTTTGGATTCCCGCCCAAAACACTTATCGCGAAATCAGCTCATGTTCAAACTGTGAAGATTTCCAAGCTCATCGCGCCATGATTCGCTACCGGGATGCAGATGGAAAACTACACTATGCCCACACACTAAATGGTTCTGGTTTAGCCGTTGGTCGGACTGTTGCTGCTATTTTGGAAAACTATCAAAACGCAGATGGCACTGTCACTATTCCGGAAGTCTTAGTCCCTTACATGGGCGGTTTGCAAAAAATTGCCAAAGATTAAATAGGAAAAGCGAAAGGGATGTGTTTAACTCTTGCGCAATAAGATGGAATTTTAATAAATTGCGCTTCAAATTTTTTGAAATTGCAGTTTATTGCCCTCAAGAGTTCGTTCACCTTGCCAGACATCAACTGCCTTGGTGCATCATCGCCCCTATCTCTTATGCAGAAGATATAATCGGTTTATCTAAAAAAAGCAGACAGTTTTTTTCAAAAGAAACTGTCTGCTTTTTTATTTAAAATTTGTGTACGGCAGACTAACCGTCACAATATCGTTACTGAACTTTCCAGTCATTTTTTATCCCGGTTAAAACAAAACGCGTATTAAAAAAAGATGCGTTTTAATAGAAATGACGATAATGTAAGGCTGCTGTCAAACTTTTTGAGTTGAATGCCTATGCCAATAATGGTACAGTGAAAGCAATTATAGATAATTTAGGGAGTTAGTAAAAATGGAAGACAATAACAGCACACGTAGCAGTCGACACTCACAAGAACCTAAAAATAATCTGGGCAAAAACATCTTCACGTTGCTTAGCATTTTACTAGTGGCATTATTTGGTTTTTTTGCCTATACCTTTTATCAGATGAAGCAAGCAGAAGCCGCCGCCCAAAAAGTTTTTGAAGAAAAAACAACGGCGCTTTTACAAGAAATACAAGAAGAACGCAATCAAAGTGGGATTGCTAGTGAAAAATCGGAGAAAAAAACAACGGATTTGGTGACTGTCACCTATATTCCAAAAAATGACCAGGTTTTTTCCGCCGCAGCTAGCAAAAAGGAATTAACTGCCCTTACTAGTAAAGCCAAAGACAGCTTAAAAGATAAAAAAGGGTTGATTGTAGCCAAATTAGAGGTCAATCCGGTCAGTGATCAGTTGGATACTTATGAATTAGTGGCTGAACCTTATGTATGGCAAAAAGATAAAAAAAGTTTTACCAAGGGCAAATTGGTAACAAATCAGCCCGCTTATATTACGCATAAAACTGGCAAAGCGGTCACAGTGAAAGACTTGATTCCAGAAGAAGGCGATCTTTTAGGAATTCAGCAAGTTATTCAACAAAAGATTTTCAATGAAGTAAAAGATAAAAAAGCCGTGATAGACAGTATTTTAGATTTACCCCGGATTAATTATCAAAATAAAATTGACTTTACGCCAGATGAATTAACGATTACATTGACGCAAAATAAAACGGGCGTTGATAAAGTTACTTTAGACTATAAAGATATTGCTGCTTACGTTAATACAGATTTTGTCAATCCGGAAAAAATTAAAGATGCCTTTCCGCAACTTGATCCCAAGAAAAAATATGTAGCATTGACTTTTGACGATGGTCCAAATCCTGCCACAACACCAAAGATTTTAGATATTTTAAAAAATAAAAAAGCCAGTGCTACCTTTTTCATGTTAGGTAAAAACGTAAGTGATAACCAAGATATTGTAAAACGTGTAGTAGCTGAAGGCCATGAAGTAGCGAGTCATTCTTATAGTCACCCTGTGCTGACAGGATTATCAGATGCAGCGTTGAAAAAAGAAATTCGTGATACTGATAAGGCTATTTTTGAAGCCTGCGGTATCTTACCACGAAATTTGCGTCCACCTTATGGTGCCGCAAATGAACACGTTGCCCGGGTTGCCGGCAAACCGATTATTAACTGGGATGTGGACTCAGAAGACTGGAAATCCAAAAATGCGGGCATGATTCAAGGACGTATTAAAGCGACTTTAACCGAAAATGCGATTGTTTTAATGCACGATATTCAACCAGCAACAGTAGCTGCCTTACCTGGTGTAATCGACAATATGCGGCAACAAGGATTTGAATTTGTATCAGTCGATACCTTGTTGAAAAAGCAGCAAAAACCAATGTATGTCTACTTTGGTGCAGACGATTATCGCCTTGCCAAAAATTTATAATTTCTTTGCGTCTCCTTTGGCGGGGACGCTTTTTTTGTCCTAAATATTAAGAAATTCTAAACTTGCAAAAAATAACTTACGAAGAATTTTTAGACTTGATACCATGGTTGACGTTGCCCAAAACAACACAAAGAAAAACGCATAATTGTTTTCAAGCATGCGAAAGAAAGGAATTTTAGAATGCCAAAAAATAAAAAAGAAAGCTGGTTATTCACCGGCTGTATGTGTGGCTTAATGGTATTGGGGATGTCGATTTATAATATTGCACTACATGGAGAGTTATCAGTTATTGCCGTTATTAGTGATTTCCCCTTTGCTTTTTTAGTTGCTCTTTTACTCGATCTTTTTGTAGTGGGAAAACCCGCAAAAAAAATTGCCTTAAGTTTACCAACTAATAAAGAAAAAGGTTGGCAAGTAGGTATTTCAATTAGTATATGTATGATTTTAGGTATGGTTAGTTTTATGTCAATGTTTGGAATTGTCATGGAAATGGGTTGGCAATATTTAAACTGGGGAACTTATTTACATACTTGGATTTTTAATTTCATCATGGCCTTGCCATTACAATTAATTATCGTTCGTCCCCTTTCGGTTAGCGTTTTGAACTTGAGTCGTCGTAACGCCTTAAAAGCTTGAGGAATGATTGTTTTCCAACACAAGTTCGTCATAAAAACTGGGTGCTAAACCTATTTCTTTGGCATTAAAGCAGAATTTATACGCAATTGTTTCGCAAATTTCGTATAATTTTGACTTGATGCCGCTAGGAAAAAGGTGCTAAACAAAAAAATCTTGCTTTAGCACCTTATTCTTTATGAAAATCCTATAATTCCTTTAATTAAACTAAAAAGACGAGCATCCATCAGTTTGGGATACTCGCCTTTTTTGTTTTTAATACATTAGAGACAACACCTGGCTCTAAGGCTGTGTTTAAGATTCAACCGAATAGTTTGGTGCTTCTTTAGTAATTTGAACATCATGAGGATGTGATTCTTTCAAGCCATTACCACTCATTTGAACAAATTGTGCATCATCGCGTAATTGTTTCAAGTCAGCAGCACCAACATATCCCATACCAGATTTTAAACCGCCGATCATTTGGAAGATAATATCTGATACGCTGCCTTTATAAGCTACACGGCCTTCGATTCCTTCTGGCACAAGTTTATTGGCTTCATTGACACCACTTTGGAAATAACGATCGCTCGAACCTTTTTCCATCGCACCAAGCGAGCCCATGCCACGGTATGTTTTGAAGCGACGACCTTGATAGATTTCAAATTCACCAGGAGATTCATCTGTACCCGCTAACATTGAGCCTAACATTACCGCATGTCCGCCAGCTGCTAAAGCTTTGACGATATCACCAGAATATTTAATCCCACCGTCAGCGATAATGGCTTTACCATATTGACGTGCAACAGAAGCGGCATCATAAATCGCGGTTAATTGAGGCACGCCCACACCAGCTACGACACGAGTCGTACAAATTGAACCTGGGCCAATCCCAACTTTTACAACATCCACACCAGCATCATATAAAGCTTTTGTACCTTCAGCTGTGGCAACATTACCGGCAATCAAAGTAGCTTCGGGGAATTTCGCACGAATTTCAGCAATTTTGCGTAACACACCAGCGCTATGACCATGGGCGGTATCAATAATAATAGCATCAGCACCGGCATCAAGTAATGCTTGCGCCCGTTCAAAAGTATCACTGGTTACACCAACCGCTGCGGCAACTAACAAGCGACCATGTTCGTCTTTAGCGGCATTGGGAAACTCAATTACTTTTTCAATATCTTTAATTGTGATTAAGCCGCTTAAACGACCGTCTTCATCAACGATTGGTAATTTTTCGATTTTATGTTTTTGGAGGATATTTTCAGCGTCTGCTAATTTGGTACCAACTGGGGCGGTAACCAAATCATCTTTGGTCATAACATCATCAATTTTAATGCTGTAATCTGTCACAAAACGCATGTCGCGATTGGTAATAATACCAACTAATTTGCGGTTTTCCATTGTTTCGACAATCGGTACACCACTAATGCGGTATTTTGACATTAAATGTTCAGCATCTTTAACTAAATGATCCGGAGTTAAGAAAAATGGATCGATAATAACGCCAGATTCCGAACGTTTTACTTTACGTACTTCATCAGCTTGCATCGCGATACTCATATTTTTATGAACTACCCCTAAGCCACCTTGACGTGCCATGGCAATGGCCATTTTACTGTCTGTAACAGTATCCATGCTGGCAGAGATGATTGGAATATTTAAACGGATATTTTTCGCTAATTGGACATGCATATCTACTTCATTTGGTAGGACGTGACTTTCGCCTGGAATTAATAAGACATCATCGAAAGTTAGACCTTTTTTAGCGAATTTCGTTTCCCAGTTAGACATTGTTAATACCACTCCTCAGTTTTATTTTTATCTATGAAACTAACAGAAAAAATACGACAAGTCAACAGCTCTAACTGTTTACGTAATATTCTGAAAATTCAGCAGTGGCGCCATTATCCAATGTTCGGAAAAATCCGATCCGTGATTTATAAAAATGAGTTACTCGGTCATTCACACAATTAGACTATGTCAATTTTACACACGAAAAGTTAAACGGACTCCTTCCCCTTTACAGTAATAACTTTGATATATCGGTTTTATCCCTTGTAAAAATCATTGAATCCCTTTACCTAAAAAAAACTGACCGAAATAAATTCAGTCAGTTTTTCGCTACTAATTAATTTTTGGGAATCGTTAGGGAACCTTCGATGTTGTATTTTTTCTTCAAATACCAACGCAATGCAAAAACTGCAGCCCCTAAAACTAATTGGATAAATGGATCCAAGACAATGTTAAATGGTAACATTGCACTCACGGTAAAGACTAAAATCCATAAGAAGAAAACAGGTACTAAAATAAGCATTGTCTTCCATAATTTGGGCCGCTTACTCTTATCAGCACCGGGACGTTCGTATTGATAAATATACTTGTACATTAAGTAAAAAGCATAGCCCCCAAATAATGAGGCAATAATCAACGTTAATAAACCGTAAGTTTGTTGTCCTGTATCTTTAGTAAATAAACGCATTAAACCTAACATTACTGCAAACAAACCAAAGATAAACATGACATTATCGGCCCACATTAAAACAGGACGGGTTTCTTTTTTAGGTTCTGGTTTGGCTAAAATCGCTTCGGTACGTTCTGAAACAGTGCCAAAGAGTTGGCGTGCTGTTTTCCCACCTTTTTGTTCTTTGACTAAAATCGGCAGAATTTCATTTAAAGCAGTGGCCATTTCGGCTTCGGATAAGTTTGCTGCTTCTAAAGACTTTTTCAAATCAAAAATGTATTGTTGGTTACGTTTGGTTAATTGCGGTTCTAATGCGCGGTTTTCTGCAACCATTGCGCGTAATGCTTCTGCATCCATGAATGACTTCCTCCTGTACTTCTTTTACAAAGGGCATTTTAACATATTGCAGCCAAGATGACACCGTTTTTTTAGACGTTAAAACGGAATAACATGACATCGCCGTCTTGTACCACGTAATCTTTGCCTTCTAAACGGACACGTCCTGCTTCTTTGGCGGCGTGCATATTGCCGTATTTATTTAAATCTTCAAAAGAAACTGTTTCTGCTCGAATAAAGCCGCGTTCAAAGTCAGTATGAATAATACCGGCTGCTTGGGGGGCTTTAATCCCTTTGCGGAAAGTCCAGGCGCGCACTTCTTGTTCACCGGCAGTAAAGTAAGTCGCTAGTCCTAATAAATCATAAGCAGCGCGAATTAATTGATCCAAGCCAGATTCTTCAATTCCCAAAGCTTCCAAAAATTCTGCCTTGTCTTCGTCATCTAATTCGGCAATTTCTTCTTCCGCACGAGCACAAACAACAATAACTTCAGCATTTTCAGTCGCTGCAAAATTGCGCACTTCTTGGACATAGTGGTTGTCATCTGCATTGGCCACGTCATCTTCTGAAACGTTGGCAACATATAAAATAGGTTTTGTTGTTAATAAGAATAAACTTTTCACGATTTTTTGTTCGTCATCAGAAAATTCAATCGTACGGGCAGATTGTCCTTCTTCTAAAACAGGTTTGATTTTATCTAACACCGCTAATTCTGCTACCGCGTCTTTGTCTTTGGTTTTGGCAACTTTTGCTACCCGTGTATAGCGTTTATTAATCGACTCTAAGTCTGCTAAAACAAGTTCCAAGTTGATCGTATCAATATCTTCTAACGGATCGACACGCCCTTCAACATGGGTAATATTGTCATCATCAAAACAACGAACGACATGACAAATGGCATCCACTTGACGAATGTGGCTTAAGAATTTATTTCCTAAACCTTCCCCTTTACTAGCGCCTTTTACAATACCGGCAATATCGGTAAATTCAAAGGTTGTTGGAACAGTTTTTTTCGGATGCACAAGCTCTGTTAAACGTTGCAAGCGCCAATCTGGTACTTCTACCATCCCTACATTCGGGTCAATTGTTGCAAAAGGATAGTTTGCAGCCTCTGCACCTGCTTTTGTGATTGCATTAAATAAAGTCGATTTCCCTACGTTCGGCAAACCAACGATTCCGGCAGTTAAAGCCATTTTTTCTTCACTCTTTCTTTTTTTAATTATAAAGTTGATTGAGCTCGGTCAAAAAATGAGAGACAAGCTCAAAATAGATCACTGACGTTTTTTGTCAGTTAGCTATTTTTACTTGTATCGATTTTTTTAGCTCAAGAAACTAGATTCCATATAAAGTTGATTGAGCTTGCTCAGAAAAGGAGGAATAAGTTGGAAAAATTAGAAAGCTGTTCTTTGGCTTTTTCATTTTTTTACTTATTCTCGACTTTTCTAGCCCATAAGCTTTCACTCACTATTAAGTGGGAATGAAACTATTTTTCTGGTGCTTTTTCCAGTATCTTCTTCATTTTTTTCTCAAAATCGCGGCGGGTCATCATGACGATGTGGCCACAATTGGTACATTTAATTTTAATGTCAGCGCCCATGCGAATAATTTCCCAACGGTTAGCTTGGCAAGCATGGGGTTTTTTCATTTCCACGATGTCACCTAAATCGTACATTTAAATCCTCCTCGTTTTAACAAAAATTTTTAGACGAAACTATGCTTCGTCAAAATGTATATCTAAAATATCCAAAATACGCGTTAAATCGTTTTGGGATAAATATTCAATCTCAATTTTTCCTTTGCCGTCTTTTTCTAAAATTTCGACGTTAGTCCCAAATTTATCCATTAGCCGGTCTTCGCCTTCCCGCAAATAATAAGGTTTTTCCTTAACAACCCGCGGTGGCGTTTTCTTTTCTACTTTTTTCTCATTTAGTGTATTGACGAGTTGTTCCAACTGGCGCACAGTCAAATTTTCTTTGACACAGCGATTGGCTAATTTCAAAATTTGACTTTTATCTTTTAACCCCAGTAACGTCCGCGCTTGTCCCATGGAGAGACGGTCGTCTTGCACCATTTCTTTAACCAGTTTTGGTAATGTCAACAGACGCAAATAATTGGCGATATACGGGCGACTTTTGCCTAAGCGTTCAGCGACTTCGGCTTGGGTTAATTTCAAGTTTTTCATTAGCATCTCGTAGGCTTCGGCTTCTTCTAACGGATTCAAATCTTCCCGCTGCAAGTTTTCTAACACTGCCACTTGCATCATCGATTCTTCATCAAAGTCACGGATAATCGCTGGAATTGTTTCCCGTTGCGCTAATTTTGACGCTCTAAAACGGCGCTCCCCAGCAATAATTTCATATCCTTTTACTGCTGATTTGCGCACGATAATCGGTTGAAATACGCCAGAACGTTCAATTGAAGCGGCTAATTCCTGCAAGGAAGCTTCGTCAAAAGTCTTACGCGGTTGATAAGGATTTGGTCGCAATTCACTTAACGGAATATCAACGACCTCTTCGGTTTTTACATCGACTTCTTCTAAATCTTGCAAATCTTGAAACAAAGCATCGATGCCCCGACCTAAACCTTTACCTTTATTTTTCACGAGACAACACTTCCTTTGCTAATGCCTGATAAACTTCGGCACCTTTTGAACTTGGATCGTAATCAATAATTGATAAGCCATGGCTTGGTGCTTCTGAAAGCCGTACATTCCGAGGAATAATTGTATCATAAACTTTCTCTTGGAAATAGCGGCGCACTTCTTCCACCACTTCAGCGCCAAGATTCGTTCTGGCATCATACATTGTCAATAATACCCCTTCAATTTCAAGGCCGGGATTGAAATGCTTTTGCACCAAACGTACTGTATTTAATAACTGACTCAAACCTTCTAACGCATAGTATTCACACTGTACCGGAATTAAAATCGAGTCACTAGCAGTAAACGCATTAATCGTCAAATGACCCAATGATGGTGGACAATCGATGAAAATAAAATCATAATCGTCTTTAATTTCTTCTAACGCTGATTTCAAACGTGATTCTCTGGCCATCATGGAAGTCAATTCAATTTCAGCTCCAGCCAACTGAATTGTCGCCGGCACAATGTCCATATTTTCCCGTGAACTAGGTAAAATTGCTTCTTTAATGGGTTCTTCATTGACTAATACATCGTAAATATCTTTGGCTACATCTGGCTTACGAATACCCATGCCACTTGTGGCATTACCTTGAGCATCGATATCGACCAACAAGACTTTTTTGCCGATAAAAGCCAAACAAGCTCCTAAATTGACTGTTGTGGTCGTCTTACCGACGCCACCTTTTTGATTTGCCACCGAAATAATTCGTGCCATCCTCTTATCTCCTTTAATAAAAGTTGAGTGAGCTCGTTTGAAAAAGGAGAGACAAGCTCAAAATAGATCACTGACGCTTTTTTGTCAGTTAGCTATTTTTACTTGTATCGATTTTTTCAGCTCAAGAAACTAGATAACATAAAAGTTGTAACGGCTCGTTTGAAAAAGGAGGAATAAGTCGGAAAAATTAGAAAGTCGCTCCAAGACTTTTTCATTTTTCTACTTATTCTCGACTTTTTCAGCCGTAGAAACTAGACAACATAAAAGTTGAGTGAGCTTGATAGAAAATGAGGAATAATTTGGGAAAATTAGAAAGTCGCTCTAAGACTTTTTCATTTTTTTACTTATTCTCGACTTTTCTAGATCAAGAAACTAGATAACATAAAAGTTGTAACGGCCTATTCACCGTTAAATGATAAATTTTATTTCTGATAAAGCAATTAAAGTAATTTTGCGAAACTCCCGTGCTATTTTAACGGTTGTTTGTTGGGCGTACCTGGCTTGCGAGGATATTTTTTAGGTGTTTCTTTTTTCTTTTGAATGACTAAAATATGTCGCGCATCGCCATTTGGTAAGGACAATTCTTTATCTTCAATGAATTTTCCCCCAAGTGTTGCAATTGCTGTTTTAGCTTCTGCTAATTCTTCGTCGGACTTAGCTGCTTTTAAAGCAAAGAAAAAGCCGTCTTTTTTGACTAAAGGCAGGCATAATTCTGCTAAAACATTTAAGCGGGCAACTGCTCTTGCCGTTACATAGTCAAATTGACCACGAAATTCAGGGCTTTGCCCAAAAGTTTCAGCGCGATCGTGATAAAAATGAACATCCGCCAAATTTAAACTTTGCGCCAAATGATTTAAAAAGGTAATCCGTTTATTAAGCGAATCTACGATAGCTACCTTTAAACCAGGAAAAGCAATCTTCAAAGGAATGCTTGGAAAACCCGCTCCTGCGCCAACATCACAAATGGCCGCCTCCGATTTTAACTCTACTGCAATGCCAAGCAAAATCGAATCGTAAAAATGCTTCAAATAAACTTCTTTTTTCTCTGTGATAGCGGTCAAATTCATTTTCTCATTCCACTCCACTAACAGTTCATAATACGTTTCAAACTGTTGCATTTGGAGTGGGCTAAGTTCAATGCCTTTTTGAGCCAACTGTTGCTGAAATTCTTCTGGTAACATTGCCTTTTCCTTTCTTTTTTGTGAAACAAATTTTTGTTTCACGCTTTCTCTACTTTAACGCAAATGGACGTTTTTCGCAATGGGGGCAGGTTGGTTTTTAATCGTGTATTTAGGGATTTAAAAAATTCTGTAAAATTATTTGTATTCTGAATTATAAAAAGTTCCACCGTTTAAAATAATTGACTTTAGATAGCTTTTTTGTTTTAATGGTTTAAAATTATCGACGAAGGAGATTTTATTATGGCTCATGATTTATCCCACTTAAAAAATGAATTTACTGCCAGCAGTGATTTTTTAATTGCATTGGGGGACGAAAAACGGCAAGCAATTATTGTGGCATTATTAGCCGAAAAGGCCTGTAATGGATTGCGCGTTCCTGATTTAACAGAAGCCACCAACTTATCCCGCCCGGCCGTTTCCCATCATTTGAAAATTTTAAAACAAGCCAAGTTAGTAGATTACCGCCAAGAAGGTACAAAAAATTATTACTACTTATCTCACGATACAACGGAAATTGATAAGTTAAAGACACTCTTAAATCATGTCACACAAATTATTCAGGAGGTAGCAAAATGAAAGTACTGATCGTATTAACCAACACAACGCATTATGGTGAAACAGACGATGCCACCGGACTATGGCTGGGAGAAGCGACAGAATTTGCCGCAGAATTGCAAAAACATGGGATTGAGTATGACTACGTTAGTCCAAATGGCGGCTATGTTCCAATTGATCCCCGGAGTATGAAATACACCAACGAAGAAATCATGGAGTTTTACAACACAGATGATTTTAAAAAGCGGGCTTTAGCTGATTCTTTACCTGTTGAAGCAGTTGATCCCAAAGATTATGACGCCATTTACTTCACTGGTGGTCACGGAGTAATGTGGGACTTTCCCAATAACGATACCTTGCATAAACTTTCTTTAGATATTTACAAACAAGGCGGCTATGTGACTTCAGTTTGTCATGGAGTAGCGGGGCTTTTAAACTTACAAGATGATGACGGCAACTACTTAATTAAAGATAAAAATATTACCGGTTTTACCACGAGTGAAGAAATTTTAGCCGGTAAAAAAGGAGTCGTGCCCTTCTTAAACGAACACGTGGCTAAAGAACGGGGTGCCCATTTCCAAAAGAAACGGGCCTACAGTGAATTTGCCATTCAAGATGGCCAACTCATTACCGGACAAAATCCATTTTCTGTTAAAGCTGTGGCTAAAATTTTGATTGAAAATTTGCAAAAGTAAGCCCACTATAAAAAAAGCTTCTAAAAGCTCGCAAATTGCGCGAGCTTTTAGAAGCTTTTTTTATTGAGTATTTTTAAGTAGAATTAATAGGCTAAAACTTCGGCTTGTGCGGTGACATTACTTTTGACGATATTTATTTCCAATTCTGGTTGATTGGTGAAAATAACCATGGTCGTCGCAGGTTTTTGTTGTGCTTTTAAGACAGATAAGTCTACCGCTGCTAGTTTCGTGGCCGTGTTCACTGCATCATCTTCTGAAACAAAGACTTCAAATCCTTCGCCTTGTAAACTTACCGTGTCAATCCCAATATGAACTAAAATCTCGTGTCCTTTTTCATCTACCAAACCAAAGGCATGTTTAGTGGGAAAAATACTTGTCACTTTTCCACTTACTGGTGAATAGACTCCCCCGTCAGTTGGCTCCACTGCAAATCCGTCTCCCATGGCTTTACTGGCAAACACAGGATCGCTCACTTGACTCAAAGGTAACAATGTTCCCCTCATGGGAGCTGTTACGGAGTTTTTTTTCTTGAAAAAATTAAACATGAACTTCATCTCCTTGTTTTTGTGCTTTTGCAACTAATTCATAGGCTGCTTCAGCGGTGTCATAAGCCAATTGCACGGATAAGCCAATGTAGTTTTCTGGCTTTAGCAGTTCTTCAATTTCCTTTTTTTGGAATACCTGTTGAATTTTTTCATTATGCAATAAAACATCGGCATAATTTTTTTGACTTAATTCTGTTTCGATTGCTAATTCATAAACAAGCTCATGGGCTTGATCTTTGCCAATTTCTGCTGCCAATTTCATCATAATGAATTCACTATTGTCTAGTCCATGATTGATATTAGCATTTTGATACATCCGCTCACGATGAATTTCCAAAGTCCGCGTCAACTCTTCGCCTCGCATTAAAATTTCGGTCATTAGTTCCAATGCTTCAGTAAAGATACCATCAAACAGCATATTGGTAGTGCTGTCTGCTTCAAAGGGACGAGCTGCGGAATAATACCCCACAGAAGTCAGCGAATAAAGTTTTTGGGCATTGGCAATAATTCCTTTTGATAATTTAGGATTTATTTTATGAGGCATCGTGGAAGAACCAATCGTCCCTTTGGTAAACCCTTCTGAAACTTCGCCGAACTCTTCAATTGAAGTTTGAAAAACTTCTTCAGCAATTTTGTGTAGATTATTAGCTAAAAGCGCCAATACATTAATGTATTCAATCTTTGGCGCATTGATATTACGGGAAGGAATCGCCATTACAGGCATTTGTAAAATTTTTGCCACTCGTGTTTGGACAGCTATCCCTTTTTCACCAGCAGCGTTAAAAGCACCGATAGCCCCGCCCATCATAGTCGTAAAAATTCTCTTTTCTACTTCTTCTAATCGTTCATAAGATGTCATTAGTTCGGACAACCAGACGGCTGCTTTATAACCGTAAGTAATGGGAATTGCGTGTTTACCATGCGTGCGTCCTGCCATGATTGTTTCGGCGTTGTCCTTGGCTAAGTTGGCTAAATTTTCCATAATTTCCAACATAAACTGTTTAAACTTTTGATGTATTTGTTTGGCAATCAAATTTTGAGAAGTCTGTTGAATGTTTTGAGTTGTTGCGCCAAAGTGAATGTATTTACCACTTTCTTCATCACAGGCCGCTACAAAAACTTTCAGAAACGGAACAAAGCCGTGACCTACTTTACGGTAGATTTCTTCCATTTTGACAAAATCTAAATTTTCGATTTGTGCTTTTTCATTAATATGCGTTGCTGCTACTACCGGAATGACGCCTAATTCTCCTTGTGCTTTGGCTAAAGCAGCTTCAACTGTCAACCAAGCTTGGTATTTGGCGTCTGGGCTTAAAAGATTTTTGATTCCTTTATCATCTAACGTTTTACTTTTTGAATCGTATAATGCCCCCATCTTTTTCACCTACCCTTTTTTCATTGCATCGTCGACTGCATTACGCACAAATTCGACATAAGGGCCAAAGACGACATGAATATGATTTTCTTGCGGGAAGAATACACCAGAAGTGCCAGAATCTTTTAAGCGCTCCACATCTACCACTGACTGATCTTTCAAATCAATGCGCAAGCGGGAGACACAGTTGTCGACATTTTTAATATTGCCGCAGCCACCTAATGCCGGAATTACGATATCAGCAATTTCATTAAATTTCTTTTCAGCCAATAAACTATTGTTTTTCAGCCCTTTTTCACACCCTAATGTTTCTAAATTAAATTTCTTAATCGCGTATTTAAAGACGAAGTAAAAGACAACAAAATTTACTGCTCCTAATAAAATTAAATTGAGCCAATTGGTGTTTTCGTACATCAAACCAAAAATACCAAAATCAAAAATCGTACCCCGAATATAACCAATACCGATATTCAAGAAATTCAATGGAATCGCCATCACCCCACATAAAATGGCATAAACAACGAATAATTGCGGTGCAATAAACAAGAAAGAAAATTCCAAAGGTTCTGTGATATTTCCTAAGAAAGCTGTTAAAACAACGGTTAAAATAGCCCCTTTTGCGATTTTTTTATTATCGGCAAAAGCGGTATGATACATCGCCAAACCAATCGCCGGTACACGGAATAACGTCGTCAGCATTTGCCCTGTGGCTAAGTATTTGAATAGTCCCGGTGCTAATTTCCAAGCTGGATTATCTGGTCCTAAATCAAATAAAACTTTATTCGCTGCATTTAAAATACCGATATATTGTTGACCATCAATCATATAAACACCACCGGCTTCAGTAAAGCGGACAATAGAAGCTAAAACGTGATGCAAACCAAATGGAATCAATGCCCGATGAGCAAACCAGTAAACACCAACCCCAAATGTTTCATTCATAAAGACTGGTGAAATAAAAATCAATAATTTCGTAAACAAGCCCCAAACCATTGGAACAACAAAACCAACTGGAATCATAAAGAAGAAAGTTGCGATTGGTACAAATTTTTTACCCCCGAAAAAAGCAAAAGCCAGTGGTAACTGTGTTTTGTAAAATTTATCGGTACATTTTGCTGCAATTAATCCCGCGATAATCCCACCAGCGGCATCTAATTTCAACGTTTGAATTCCTAACACCATACCTTGCCCCACAGAAGCCATCGTTTCTGCATCTACTAAGGCATTGGTTAACGTTAAATAAACATTTACCACAACTAATAAGGTGATATAACCTAATACAGATGAAAAAACGGCAATCCCTTTATCTAGTTTAGCCATCCCGTAAGCTACCCCATAGCAAACAATAACGGGATATTTTCAAAAACGATGCTGGAAATTGTTTTTAAACTGCCGATAATAGATTGGACGACTGGATTGCCTAAGAATGCGACTTGTTCAATCATATAACTTTGCGATAAAGCATTGGTTAACCCCATTACCATCCCAATCGGTGCCATTACCGCAATTGGTAATAAGAGAGAGCGACCAAATTTTTGAATGCCCTTTTTTATATTCTCTTTCATCATTTCTCCTCCATTTCTTTCTACACTCTTAGTCTAAAATGTAACCGATTACCAAACAAGGTCATCTTCTGCTTTGTAGATTTTGCAAGAAGTAACCATGGTATAATAGGGCTATCATTCCAGCTAAAGAGAGGACTTATCCATGGTCGTTAACAGTTTTGATTTATATTTGGCCAATCGTTTACAAGAAAAAGGCCAAACTACTTTGGATGCTTTGGCATTAAAAACAAAAAAATCAGTCGCCACTATTCGACGGTCTATCCAAACACTCAATCAGTATTTCAAACCTTCCAAACAGTTTGTCATCACTGAAGCTAAAATCATCAGTAATATGCGTTACCGTGATTTGATTACCATGATTCAAAATTTGAATTTAACCGATTTTTCTACAACCGCAACAGAGCGTCTCAATTATTTGGTTTGTCTTTGTGTACTGCAACAAACCGTTAATTTATCGCAAATGTATGATGAACTGGCGGTGAGCCAATCTACTAAAAAGAAAGATCGTGGTACTTTTCTAACGATTTTAGCGCAAAAAAAGCTCACACTTACCTCGCTTCCTGGTAAAGGGGTCACCATTACCGGTAATGAATGGGCTTTACGAACATGGGCTTGCGAATACTTAATGGAAATTATTGAAATTGACGAACAAGGCACGATTACCAATCGTCGGGCTAACAATCCTTTGCAACGGCTTTTATTTGAAAAGACCAAATTTTTATGGCAAACCAATACTTGTGACACACTTGAAGATTTGTTGGCAAACAATAACATACAATTAAACTATACTTCAACCAAATTTCTTTATTTATACTATCTATTGGCAAAAAAAAGAGTTAAAAATGACAAATCTGAAATAAAAGAAACATTCCAATCTCCTTTGCCGGTTAAAGTTTGGTCCGTGTTTTCTAGCGAAGCAGAAAATTTCTATTTTAGTTGTTTATTAGCCAGTTTGGATAACCAAGGAACTTCTCTTTATAAAAAAGACGACCATCTGACAAATCTCAGTAGTCGTTTGATTTCTTATATTGAAGAACGGATTTTAACGCATTTTTACTCCCGGATGGTTTTACAATATGAAATCAGTCATTATCTTTATAAATGTATCTTACGTAATCAACTGTCTTATGATTTTTACGATAATAAATTAGATGACGTGAAAAATGAATTCCCTTTTTTATACCAACTGGTAGAATATTTTTATGTTCACGAATTGGCAGAAGAATTCTATTTGGGAACCTATCAACTGGCAACCTTGACCTTGATTTTCCGCGAACATGTGCTTAAAAACAAAGTGGCTGGACGCAATCGCAAAAAAATTGTCGTAGTAACCAATTCCGCTCAGGAAAAAAGCGATTTTTTCTCACAGCAATTAAGTTATCATTTTGACACAGAAATTATCGCCACTATTAATCTGCACGAATTGTATCGTTTAAAACATCTGCAATTTGATCATCTACTAACGTTTTCTAATCGGATTGCGACAATTTTAAATGAAGAGGGCTATCCCAACATTAAAGTAAATTACTATTTTCATGATGAAGACTTAGCCTATTTAAGTAAACGGAATTTTTCTAGCAATTATAACCGCAAACTAATTGCGGACCAATTCATTGATGCCTTAAAGCAAACAGATTCGGCTCACTGGTCAGATTTTTTAAAAGACCAGTATCCTAATTTTTTTGTTTAATAAATTTGCAGAAAAAAGTGCTGTGACAAGAATTTTGTCACAGCACTTTTTACGAACAAGCATCGCCCATCAAAAGCTTATTTAAGAAATAACTGCTTTTGATCCGCCTCACTTTTTAATTATTTCCTTTAGCTAAAATGGTTTCCAGTAATGCTAAAACACGGCGGACTTCACTATTTTTGACAATCGGCTCGCCGCCATTTACTACCACATCATAAAAGTTGGCGTAAAAACTTGGATAAGGTGTTTCAACTGCTGGTAGAGATAAAACTTCGGTTGCATCTTCGCGGGGAGGGGCCATTGTTTTGGTTAATCCCACACCAGCTTGAATGGGTTTTGGTGCTGCCGTTTTTTCATGGGTGGCTTTGACCATTTTGCCATTTAAATCCCAATCTGAAATCAGCGCCGTGCCTTCCATGCCTTTGACATACCAACGCGGTAACGGAATATAGTTGGTGGTGCCCACTTCAATTATCACTTTAACGCCATTTTCAAAAGTTAGATAGCTGTGAAAACCATCATCTACTTCATCTCCTAAAATATAGCTCAAGTCAGTCTGAATCGTTTGCAGTGGACTATCAATTAAAAAAAGCAGTTGGTCAAATAAATGAACGCCCCAATCCAGTAACATGCCGCCACCATGCTTTTGCAAATGACGCCAGTCACCGGGAATCCCATTGGCTCCTTGGACGCGCGATTCAATTTGGAATAAATCACCTAGCGTCTTTTCTTGATACATTTGGCGAATCATTAAAAAGTCTGGATCCCAGCGTCGATTTTGATGCACCATAAACGTTCGCTCACACTTTTTAGCTTCGGCTAAAATTTCATCTAATTCTGCTGTATTCATAGCAACTGGTTTTTCACAAACCACGTGTTTGCCTGCTTTTAAAGCTGCAATTGCTAATTCTTTATGACTATCATTGGGTGTTGCAATTAAAATGGCATCCGTTGTTTCATCTTCTAAAAGTTCTGGCAAACTTTCATACGCCAAAAATCCATCGGCTTGCGCGACATCCTGGCGTTCAGATTTAATATCATAAACCCCTTTTACAGCCACAACTTCACTGGACTTTTGCATAATTATTTTGGCATGATAAGAACCCATGCCGCCATAACCAATAATCGCAAATTGTAATGGTTTCATTTTTTTACTCACTTTCTTTTAAAACTCATAAATTCCCTTATCTTTTAAAAACTTACGCCCACCACATATCGGTTGGCGTGTCATGAATCATGACAGAACGCAAATTCGTCACTGCCCGCTGTAACCCTTCATCAATGGACATCAAAGGATCTTCATGCTCAATACTTAAAACATAATCGTAACCGTATAACCGCAACGCCGAAATAATATCAGACCAAACTTTTAAATCGTGACCACAACCTACGGAACGGAAATTCCATGAACGTGTTTTCACATTGCCATAAGGCTGCATATCAGTCAGTCCATACATATTAATATTGTCTTGATCCAAATAAGTATCTTTGGCGTGGAAGTGATGAATTGCCCCGGCTTCGCCTAAAATTTTCACTGCTGCGACTGGATCAATTCCTTGCCACCACAAATGACTTGGGTCCAAATTACAGCCAATCGCTTTGCCGGTAGCTTCACGTAAACGCAACATCGTATAAGGTGTATGGGCTAAAAAACCACCATGTAATTCAATCCCGATTTTAACTCCGGCACTTTCGGCTACAGTGTTAATTTCTTGCCAATAAGGAATCAATTTTTGTTCCCATTGATAATTATAATTATCGCTATATTCTGTTGGCCACGGCAAAACAGGCCAGTTGACTTGGGTATCTGTTTCATTGCCGCCACTCACGCCGGAAAAACCATTTACGACGGGAACATTCATTAATTGGGCTAATTTAATCGTCTTTTGTAATAGTTCGTCTGCTTCTTGGGCCACTGATTTCACCGGTGAAATCGGATTATGATGACAACTTAAAGCCGAAATCGTCAAACCTTTATCGGCTAATTTCGCCAAGTATTCTTTGCGACTATCTCCAGAGGCTAATAATTTATCAATATCCAAATGGGCATTACCAGGAGATCCTCCCGTGCCAATCTCTACAGTTTCCAAACCATAACTGGCTACTTTTTCAATCATTTCATCAAAATTTAGATTATTAAATAATGGTGTAAAAACGCCTAATTTCATTTTTTTCATCCTTTCTATGCTCGTTTACTGGTTAATCTTTTCCTGTCAGAAAAATTGTTCATTTTTAATTATTGTTCAAAATAAACCGGCTCCCCTGACGCTGAAGATTGATACATCGCTTCTAAAATTTCTGTGACGACCAAAGCCTGCTCTGGTTTTACAAGCGGTTCTGTGTCCTTTAAAATCGCATCGATCCACGCTCTTGCTTCGTTATAAGCAGGATCATCAGAAGCACCATCGTAAAAATCGACGCCGCCTGGTTCTAATTCAATTTTTTTCTCATATAACGTGCTATGGTCTTCCCCATTAATCGTTAAGCCGTCATTCATATCTGCGCCAGCTTTGGTTCCGCATAAAGTCGTTTTGGCTTCTTTGACATCTAAAGAATTCAACGCCCAACTCGCTTCTAAGAAAATCGTGGCGCCATTTTCCATCGTAATAAAACCAAAGGCACTGTCTTCTACTTTGTATTCTTTTGGATCCCAGGAACCCCAAGCATTGGCAGCATTTTCCATCTCCGCTAATTTACGATAGGCAGTCCCTACGACAAATTTTGGCTTGTAGTTATTCATCATCCAAAGCGTCAAATCCAAAGCATGGGTTCCAATATCAATTAATGGGCCGCCCCCTTGCGCTTCTTCATCTAAAAAAACACCCCACGTTGGCACTGCCCGCCGCCGAATCGCATGAGCTTTGCCAAAATAAATATCCCCTAATTCCCCTTCACTACACACAGTATGTAAATATTGGGAGTCTTTACGAAACCGATTTTGATAGCCAATCGTCAATTTTTTCCCTGTCTTTTTAACCGCAGCGAGCATTTTTTTCGCTTCCACAGAAGTTTTCGCCATTGGTTTTTCACACATTACGTGACAACCCACTTCCATTGCCGCAATCGAAATTTCTGCGTGAGAACTGTTGGGCGTTAACACATGCACCAAATCCAAATCACACGCTGCTAACATCTCTTGATAATCGCTAAAAACTTTGGCTTCTTCACTGCCATATTCTTCACAACTTTTTTCTGCCCGTTCTAAGATGACATCACAAAAAGCCACCAATTCAACTTCCTTAATTTTAGCCAGAGCCGGTAAATGTTTACCCGTAGCAATTCCGCCACATCCAATAATGCCCACTTTTAAACTCATAATTATTTCTCCTTATTTGAAAACGTTTTATTTTCTTTATTATAAAAAAAGAACCACTCAAATTCTTCCCACATCCTTAGCCAAAAATTCCCGGATTTTATCTTTTTTTCTTTTAAAAATACGCTATACTAAAGAAAAGCTAAAGGCAGCGGGTAGCTCTTTGGAAAAATCTCAGAAATTCGTTTTCTGGTGCTCTTTACCAGAAACTAATTTTTGAATTTTTCCCGAAGAGTTGCTTCCTGTGCTGGATCACTAGAAAAGCTGAATGAACTCGTTCAGCTCTCAAGCAATAAGATAAAATATTGATAAATTAATTGTCCCTCAAATTTCTCTGTATTTTGGCTTATTGCCGTAGAGAGCTAGTTCATGAAGCTGGATCAAAGAAAAGCTGAACAAACGTGGGTAACTCTCAAGTAATAAGATGGAATTTTAATAAATTGTCCCTCAAATTTCTCTATATTTTGGCTTATTGCCGTAGAGAGTTCGTTTGTGAAGCTAGATCAAAAGAAAAGCTGAAGGAAGCGAGTAGCTCTTTGGAAAAATCTCAGAAATTCGTTTTCTGGTGTTCTTTACCAGAAACTAATTTTTGAATTTTTCCCGAAGAGTTGCTTCCTGTGCTGGATCACTAGAAAAGCTGAAGGAACTCGTTCAGCTCTCAAGCATTAAAGTAAAGTTATACGAAATTGCTTACGCATTTAGGACGAAAAACAGCCGATAACTTTTACCAATCCTACTCAAATGAGGTGAAAAGATGAGTTTATATTTAGAAATACCCGAATTACATAGTGCATTTCCCTTTCGAACTTTTATTAATGATGGGTGGGAAATTGTTTATCCTCACTGGCATAAGGAAATTGAGGTTATTTATTGTTTAACCGGCACAGTTAAGCTGGGGGCTTTTGGGGAGATTTTTGAACTGGCAGAAGGAGAGATTTTTTTCTTTCCCAGTGGCGAACCTCATTTTTTTCTAGCCTCTCCTGATAGCAAACGGATCGTTTTCCAATTTGATCTGCGCTTTTTTTATGAACAAAATAATTTAGTAACAACAGATCGAACATTGTTACAACTTTTTGATGAAGCACCAAATTATAGCCAAGACTGGCCCATTGCCGCGCAAAAAAATATCAATCACTTGTTACGTACTATCTTTAACTGCCATGAAGGAAAAAGTGAGGGTTGGCAATACGGTGTGACAGGGCTTTTGACACAATTTATTTACGCCTTGTATCAATTGGCACCAAAAGAAAACGTGAAGCAAAGTACCGCAAAAGAAAATTTAAAGAGTCGTGAGACATTAGAATTATTGGATCAAATTTTTGAATATGTCGAAGCGAATTTTGACTCCCCGATTACTTTAGAAGCCGCTGCCCGACAAGTAGGCTTTAGTGAAACATATTTTTCCCGCTTTTTTAAACAAAAAGTAGGCCTGCCTTTTTCACAATACTTGAAAGAATATCGGATTGAACAAGCGAAGTTTTTATTGGCCACAGAACAGTTACCGATGAGTGAAGTTGCTGCGAAATCAGGTTTTGCCAATGTTAAAACTTTTCACCATGTTTTCAAAAAAACGGTCGGTTGTGCGCCATTGCAGTATCAAAAACATTTGATTTAATTCCATAAATGCTGGAAATAAAACGAAACGGAAATTTTTTGTCTATCATTTTAAAACAAAGAATTTTTGTTAGCTTAAGCTTTATCCAATTGAGGCAACATTGCCCTTCTTGTGTTAAAAAAGCATCTATTCTGTAAAAAAACTGCAAAAAAAAAGCACCTTCTCCAAATGAGAAAGTGCCGAATTAGCTAATCTTCATCTAAAGAAAGCTCTGGTGCCAAAAGTGGGGCTGCCGCTTTTTTGACTGCAAAGAATTTGCGGGTTTCTTTGACGACGACAGGACTTAATAAAATCAGCGCGATAATATTAGGAAATGCCATTAAGCCGTTGCAAATATCGGCTATGGTCCACACAGCTGAAACAGTCAAATAAGGTCCAATGAAAACCGCTGCAACGTAAACAACTTTGAAAGGATTGGCAAATTTATTGGTATTAAATAAATAAGCCAAGCAACGTTCTGCGTAATAATTCCATCCCAAAATCGTGGTGAAGGCAAAAAATACCAAACACGTCATCAGTAAAAAAGAAACGATTGACGCAGATAACGGCAATGCTTCACTAAACGCATGGATGGTTACTGCAGCACCATCTTTACCGATTTTCCATGCGTCTGTTAATATAATGGCCATCCCCGTCATATTGCATACAATAATGGTATCAATAAATGTGCCGGTCATCGAAACTAAACCTTGGCGCACGGGTTCTTTGGTTCTGGCTGCTGCGGCAGCAATTGGCGCGCTGCCAAGACCTGATTCATTGGAGAAAATACCGCGGGCAACTCCTTTTTGCATCGCAATCATCATGGCACCCAATGCACCGCCTGCCGCTGCTTCAAAACCAAAAGCACTGCGAAAAATTAAACCGATCACACTAGGCAATTTCGTTGCGTTTAAAACAATTAGCCACAAACATAAGCCGACATATAAAAGAATCATGGCTGGCACAATAATTTCAGAAACTTTGGCAATTCGTTTGACACCGCCAATTAAAACCCCCGCCACACAAATCGTCACCAGCAATCCTGAAACAATCACGGCCCAAGAGTAGTGGTTACCAAATAATTGTAAGGTATGATTTTTATTGGGATCAAAAAAAGTTTCCGCCGCCGACGTAATGCCGTTAATTTGCGTTAAGGTTCCAATCCCTAACAAGCCGGCTAAAATACCAAATAAAGCAAAGGCTTTACCAAGGGGGCGCCATTTTTTTCCTAACCCTTTTTCAATGTAGTAAAAAGGGCCACCCAATGCTTTACCATCTGCATCAAAGGAGCGATACTTGACTGCCAGCAGACCTTCAGCGTATTTTGTCGCCATGCCGAAAAGTCCTGCTAACTCTAGCCAAAACAACGCGCCGGGACCACCAGCGACTATTGCGGTTGCCACGCCGACAATATTTCCCGTTCCAATTGTCGCCGATAAGGCCGTACACAGTGCCTGAAAACTCGAGACATCCCCTTTGCCGTCTTCTTCATCTTGTACCATGAATTTCAACGCCAACGGTAATTTTTTCAACTGAATAAAACGGCAACCAACCGTTAAAATCAGCCCAATTCCCAAAATTAACAAAATCATGGGAGCACCCCAAATCATGTCGTTAATTTTTACGAGTACCTTATCCATTTGATTCCTCCTTTTAACCCCTGCTAAAAAATGCACCGTAGTCTAAAGTTTATCGCTAAAAACGGATAAAAACTTTTACGAACTACGCGATTTCTTAACGAAAAAATTTCCCTTTTGTCTCTGTACAATGGTAGTACTTCACCGATTCCAACCAACCTTTTTATTTTCATAATAATCTGAATATTTTGCTATTTTATCAGGTTTTCACCTAATTTTCTACTGGTTTGGTAATTTTTTTCTCTTAGCCCAGGAAATTGTTCGGATTTTTTGTGATTTTCTCCCAATAATTTCCATCTGCTGAACAAAATCTCCAAAAATTAATATCCAACTATCCCGTACTTACCAAATTATTTCTTACGGTGATAAATCACAAAACCTATACTCAATCCAATTCCAATGACTGCAATAAACACAAGCCTCATGCTACTTGAAGAACGTACCCAAATGTCTGTTGGACCTTCATTTTGACCAATAATTTTACCATTAATCTGTTCCATCTGACTTTCCTCCAGTGTATTTTAGTTAGTATACCATGCTTCAATTAGACGTCATGCAAAATCAGAAAAAGGTAAGAAAAGCGAAACGAACTCATTTGGCTTTTGAATAATAAGATAAAATCTTGCTACAGTCGCTTTATTCCTTGTAAAAGTCATATAATCTCTTTACCTACAAAAAAAGACAGCGAGGAAAATCCCGCTGTCTTTTTTTTACGTATATGACAATGAAAATCAGCACCCGCTATTTTACTTTTGTGACAAAATCGAATAACTGGTTTTTATCGTATAGCTGATGATTGCACTTATCGCTATCGACACAAATATAGTTGCCCTTTTTGGTATAAGTACCATCGCCACCCTTTTTAGTCGTAGCTAAAAATAAGGCAACTTCGCTGGTTTTATGACAAATGGAACAAACATTTTTCAAAATATTGCTAGAAAAATTGCCATTGAGTCCCTGCAATCCTTTGTCATCGTAATACAAAATAAATTTTTGCTGCTGGCCTGGATCGTTCCAACCAATATAGGTATGTTCTTTTAAATCCATGGTTTCAAAAGCTGGTAAACGTAATTTTTTAGTCTTGCGAAAAACTTTTTCTACTTGTTTGGCACTCGGCGCGACAAAAGGCGTAACGTGTTCTTTTAATTCATTTAAATAACGTTCCGCTGAAGCCTTTGTCAAATGGGGATTCAAAATGAACTGGAGCAATTCAGATTTTTGGGTCGATTCTTCTGGCAAAGTTTCATTAATTTTTTCTGTTGTTAAAGCCTGAACGGCGTTGACTGTTTGTTTGTCATTGACGGATTGATAGACATTAATCAAATCGTCGATGTCTTTTGCTAAGGCAAAATATTGATAAGGTTCTAGTTTCATAAGATTTTCCTTTCTCCAAACCGCTGAAGCGCAGAAGAAAGTCACAACTGCGACATCAGAATAACTGCCAGCTAATTGTGCGTACAGAAGATACAAATCGTATCATATGACCACCACCTTGTTATAATCCCCGTTATCATACCCGCATTTCAAAAAAAAAGCAACGGCCCTGCGCCGCTAGTCAAAAAGTTTAAAAATTGGTAGAGTTGAAGTAGAAAAGCTAAATGCAGTGGGTAGCTCTTTGGAAAAATCTCAGAAATTCGTGTTCTGGTGCTCTTTACCAGAAACTAATTTTTAAATTTTTCCCGAAGAGTTGCTGCATGTGCTAGATCAAAGAAAAGCTAAATGAACGGGGCAGCTCTCAAGCAATAAGACGAAATATGGATAAATTGTCTCTCAAATTTTTCCATATTTTGGCTTATTGCCGTAGAGAGTTCGTTTGTGAAGCTGGATCACTAGAAAAGCTAAACAAACGTGGGGCAGCTCTCATACAACAAAAGTAGCTTTTTTCATTATTTCAGTCAGCTGTTTATTTCACAATATTTCAAGGAGGAAAAACATGAAAGTTTTATTTATTTTTGATGATGGTATTTTCTCATCCTTTTTTGTTTACGATTTACAAAATAAAGGGACGTTATGGCGGATTGCACCGGAAATTCGGCTTCACAACATTACATTAGGTGAACTGTATGTCAAAAATTCTATTGATGATTTTTTAAAGTATTTTTCTGCCGCTTTTTCGCAATCGGTCACGAAATATTTTATTTTAACCAAAGAAGAAGGTTTGGCGGCCATTAAAGAAGCTGGGCTTGATACAGATGGTACGTTAACGATTACTTCAGAAAAAGATTTTACTGCTTTAAAAAACGGGCAAAAATTCCTATTAGGTCCGCAAAAGTTATCTTTAGCCGAAATTGATGCCTACATTAGTTATCAAATTGACGATGATCGTTCTTTTGATGTTTTCTCCCGCCAAGAAGACTTGATTCGTTTTATGAAATGGAAAACGGTGACACCTAGTCTTGGTGCCATTACACAAAATTTGGGCACGGTTAAAGAACATACCAAAAGTAATCTCGGCTTACGGGATATGTTAAAACTTGGCACTGGCTATTTAGCCAAAGGCAATGCCCGGATGAAAAAAATCAATGTCCCAGCTCCCGGGAGCTACACCGTAACAGGTGATTTTCCTTATCACCTTGCTACTGTTGATTGGGGGCAAAATATAATTCAACTTCATCCTGATTTACGGGATGAATAAGCAAGAAATTCAAGAAAATTGGAACGATCTCTTCAGCTTTCAAGTAATAAAAGGAAATCTGGATAAAACGCTCTTCAATTTCTCAAGATTTTGACTTATTGCCCGAGAGAGTTCGCTAGAAAAGCGCGATACAAAAAATCTTGAAATTTCGGATTTATTCCTTATAAAAAGATAAGAACCCTTTATCTAGCAAAAAAGTGAGAAACCAAAAATTTGGTATTCCCACTTTTTTTAGATTCATTTTTTATTGTTTATTTTTATCCGTAGCATCCCAAACTTGTTTCATCGCGGGAATATTGCCGATTTCGGTTAAATTAGTTGGTAAAATAACTGTGTTGTGGTTGTTTTCCACCACATGTTTAAAGGCTTCAATCCCAAGATAAGACAACATTTTCTCGTCAATTTGACTTTCTTGAATGGCCTGATTGATTTCTCTAATCCGTTTTTTCTCTGCTTCTGTGACAATTCGAATACGATCCGCTTCTGCTTCAGCATCAATTTTAATACGTTCAGCTCTAGCGGTGGCATCGATTTTAGTTTGTTTCGCCCGGGCTGCAGAATCGATTTCCATTTCAGAGGCTTTGGCCTCGGAATCTAAAATCACCGATTGCTTTTTCCCTTCTGAAATTGTAATCAATGATTCTTTATCCCGACTAGCGGTAATTAGCTTATTCATGGAATTAACGATTTCATCGGAAACAGAAATTTCTCCAATATTAATGCGATCAATGGAAAGACCATAGCCTGCGGTAATATCTTTCACACTTTCATACAACGCCACATTGATTTCTTCGGTACCGTTTAGAACTTCATTTAAATCCATTTTACCGATAATGCCCCGTAAATTGGACTGACAATCTTGAATCATAGAAACAACCGCATTTTGGTTGTCATACACAAAAGCCCGCACATCTGTAACGTGATATTTAATGGCTTCGTCAATTTCAACGATAACATTGTCTTTTGTGATAACACTTTGCGGATCAATTTGAATTGGGATTTGTTTTAATGAAACTCTTTGCTTCACGTTGTACAAGATTGGAATTAAAAAATGCAGACCAGGATCGAGTGCTTTCACATATTTCCCGAAACTTTCTACTACCTTGACTTCCCCTTGTTCAACGATAATAACCATTTGCGATAACAATAAAATAAGTAGACCAATAATTACGATAACAAAGAAAATACTAAAAATTGCCAATGTAATTCACATCGCTTTCATATAAAGTATTGTTTACTTGGACCAATAATGCGTTGGGTGTGTAAGCGACAACTTCCAGCATATCCCCAACTTCCGGCAAACCAGCCACAACTTTATAATCATACCAGCTGCCCAAAATGCGCACGCTACCAGTAAAACTGCCTTTAGTTGTCCGAAAACATTTGCCTAACGTTTTTTCCATTTGATAATCCGCCAACGAACCTGCCCACCTCCTGTTAAAAAACCTCAAGCCCCAATCTTGATTGCTCTCATTATACCACTTGTAAAAAAAACGCCTAGTCAATTATTTGTGAAGTTAGTTGTTTTTCGACTAAAATAGAACTAAGAATATATTTACTAAGGAGAATAGCGATGGCATTCTTTAAAAAAGAACCCACCAAAGAAGAACAATTGCAACAAAAATTAAGAACTTGGCTCACGCAACAGGCCGGCCAAACCATTTCATTTACCAGTTTAAATGAATGCTTTTATCAAAATGATTTTTTTATGCTCCACTATTTTGCCGAAAGCGGCTTTCAAGCCGACAATAAACAATCGGTGCTAAAAGGAATGGTGACAAAAGATGTTTCCCAAAAATTAAGTCGCATCAAGGAAACGGATCTGAATGCTGAATTAAAAACCACAACAAAAGAAAAATCGCTTCTCGATGGTATTATCACCAGCGAACAAAATTATTTTCGGCTTTATGTAGCGCCCTCTCCTTTAAAAACAGGGCTTTTACTATTAGATAAGTTGCCGGAAACCAAAATTTTTCAAAGGGATAAAAAAACTGGGACTTTTGTAGCAAATAGTATCCACGAATTGCTTTATCTGTGCTACCGTTTTGATTTAGCCCAAAATCTTCAATTGGCAGTCAAAAATCTATCCTTAGAGCAATTATCGCCTCCATCGGTCACTTTGCCTATTTTGACGACTTTGACCGCTATTGCCCAGAATTCCATCGCAGAAATTGATTTACAGTATTTATTTACTTGGGTCTTGCAGTATAGTGCCACCATTACGGCTACCAGTACCCTTTTTTCTTCTTATGCTTCGGCAGCCCTACCAGAAGAAGTATTGGAGAAGACAGAGGCAATTGTCAAAGACCTTTCTACCAACTTTGCCCGCAGCACTACTACGTTAACTGAAAATGCGACCCAAGATTCGCTGGCTATTAGCAATCAATTATTAAATCAAATTCCCACGCTGTTTCAAGAAGCCAACCAGAAAATGACAACTTTAAACAAAAAATTGTTAAACTCCGATAGGGATCAGACCGAATAATGGTAAGAATCATTAAGAATCTTCTGCTATGACAACGGCATCCAAAAAGTTTCATGTGAAACATTCGGGCGAAAAAAAATTTTTTTCCATGCACATAAAAATAAAAGCCGCTTCATCACAAGATGAGACGGCTTTTATTTATGCTATTATTCGTGAGCTACTTTTGCAATTCTTCCTTGTTCAATGTAAACCATTAAAATACTCAAATCGGCCGGATTCACACCACTAATGCGACTCGCTTGGGCAATGGTTTCGGGTTGAATCTTGGTCAATTTTTGACGGGCTTCAGTTGCTAGGCCATTAATTGCGTCATAGTCAATATTGGTTGGAATTTTTTTGGCTTCCATCCGTTTTAATTTTTCAACTTTTTCTAAGGCTTTTTTGATATAGCCTTCGTATTTAATTTGAATTTCAACTTGTTCGATTTCTTTTGGGGAAAGATTCTCGTCAGCAGGAATAAATTGTAATAATTCAGCGTAACTAATTTCCGGACGGCGTAAAAATTCATTCGCCAACACACCATCTTTTAATTGCGCCGCACCTTTTTGTACCAAAAAGGCTTGAACTTCAGCTGTTGGTTTAATGCGAACACTCTTTAGGCGGACAATTTCATTTTCCACTGCCGCTTTTTTAGCCAAATAGGTTTGGTATTGGTCTTCTTTAACCAAACCAATTGCGTGACCCATTTCCGTTAAGCGTAAATCGGCATTATCATGGCGTAAAATTAAACGGTATTCAGCCCGACTGGTTAAAAGACGATAGGGTTCTTGCGTCCCTTTGGTTACTAAATCGTCAATCATCACGCCGATATAGCCGTCACTGCGTTTTAAGATTAGCGGTTCTTTTCCTTGAACTTTTAACCCGGCATTAATACCGGCAATCAAACCTTGACCGGCAGCCTCTTCATAGCCAGAAGTTCCGTTTGTTTGACCGGCAGTATAAAGATTTTCAATTAATTTTGTTTCTAAAGTTGGGCGTAATTGATGGGGAACGACCACATCGTATTCAATAGCGTATCCAGTCCGCATCATTTCAACATTTTGCAAACCCGCAATCGAACGTAACATTTCAACTTGAACATCTTCTGGCATTGAAGTCGATAATCCTTGCACGTAGACTTCTTCTGTATTTAAGCCTTCTGGTTCTAAGAAAAGTTGATGGCGTTCTTTATCGGCAAAACGCACAATTTTATCTTCAATTGAAGGACAATATCTTGCCCCTACACCTTCAACAATGCCGGTAAACATTGGGGCGCGATGTAAATTCTCGCGAATAATTTCATGGGTTTTCGGACTTGTATAAGTCAGCCAACATGGTTCTTGATCTTGTTTATAAGCACTATCCGGGGTGGAATAACTAAAATGATTGGGTTCTTTGTCCCCTGGTTGAATTTCAGTTTGTTCATAATCAATTGAACCCGATTTTACCCGTGGCGGTGTTCCTGTTTTAAAACGCGCAATTTCAAAACCTAGTTCTTTTAAGCTATTGGCAAGCCCAACAGAAGGTTGAGAATTATTAGGACCAGAAGAATATTTCAATTCCCCAATAATAATTTCCCCTCGTAAAGCTGTACCGGCTGTAATAATAACAGCTTTGGCACTGTAATGGGCACCAGTATTTGTGATAACACCTTTACAAACGCCATCTTCGACGATTAATTTTTCCGCCATTCCTTGACGCAACGTTAAATTTTCTTCTTTTTCAATCGTGTGTTTCATCTCTTGTGCATAAGCATGTTTGTCTGCTTGTGCGCGTAATGCCCGCACTGCTGGACCTTTACCAGTATTTAACATCCGCATTTGAATGTAAGTTTTGTCGATATTTTTCCCCATTTCGCCCCCCAGTGCATCGATTTCTCGTACGACAACACCTTTAGCAGGACCTCCGACAGAGGGATTACAAGGCATAAAAGCCACCATATCCAAATTAATCGTCAAAAGCAGTGTTTTGTTGCCCATGCGTGCGTTGGCAAGCGCCGCTTCACTGCCGGCATGACCGGCACCAACAACAATTACATCATAACTTTCCGCTTGATATTCCATGAAATAATTCCGCTCCTCGTTTTAATTAATGTATTAATTTTCTTCCGAAAATTAGTTTGATTTTCACTCCGTATATCATTCTACTTATGACTATTACAATTCAGTTTCCTATCGTGTAATTACTATCTTCTTAACAGATTACGATCCTTGTTCAGTAGAACTGACATCCTTAATTTAGTTGCTAAAACAGCTTGCTTAGAAAATGAGCAATATGCTAATCAGTTTTCAATGACGTTTTATGGCATTTAAAATTGATTACATATTGTCGAATTTTCTAGCTGATTTAGCACGATTTGTTTAGCTGTTGAATAGACTGTTGTGACAGTGAGCAGGAAGATACAACCAACCGGATGGCGGTTTGTGTCATTCTGTTCGTTTTTCTTTCTGCCGAACTGTCAAGTCTATGACAGCGCGATTTCGTTTTAGTTAATGTATTAATTTTCACTTTATTTCGTATTTTATTTTGGAAGTTATTATTTTCCTAAACAGAATTGGCTGAACAGCTGCGTAATGAGTTCATCTTGCACGCTGTCACCGACGATTTCACCTAAGAAATCCCAACAGCGGGTCATGTCGATTTGGACTAAATCGACCGGCATACCAGCTTCAATTCCTGTTACCACATCTCCCAAAGCTTGATTGGCTTTTTCTAGTAAAGCAATATGACGCGTATTGGAAATATATGAAGCATCTTTTTCCCCCGTTTGACCGGCGAAAAAGAGATCCGCAATCGCCTGTTCCAATTGATCCAAACCTTCATTTTGTAAGACCGAAACTGCAAAAATCGGCGCATCGCCTATCACAGCTTGCAATTTTTCTAGTTCCAATTTTGTAGGTAAATCGGTTTTGTTTAATAGTACAATCCGTTTGGTATCTTGGGTAATTTCCAACAACTCCAAGTCAGCTTCTGTCAAAGCTTCACTCTGATTTAACACCAGTAAAATCAAATCGGCTTCTTGCAACGCTTTACGACTGCGTTCCACTCCGATTTTTTCAACGATATCTTCGGTATCCCGAATACCGGCAGTATCAATTAATTTTAAGGGCACGCCTCTTACGTTAACGTATTCTTCAATGACATCACGTGTCGTACCGGCAACATCTGTGACAATCGCTTTTTCTTCTGCTAATAAATGATTTAACAAACTGGATTTACCAACATTCGGGCGACCAATGATGGCTGTACTTAAGCCTTCCCGCAAAATTTTTCCTTGTTGTGCGGTTAAAAGTAACTGGTTAATTTGACCTTGGACTTGATTGGCTTTTTCTAATAACAATCGCGTCGTTAACTCTTCGACGTCATCGTATTCAGGATAGTCGATATTAACTTCCACTTGGGCCAAAGTTTCCAAAATCTCTTGCCGCAATGAGCGAATGAGACTGGATAAGTTTCCGTCCAATTGATTCAACGCCAAATTCATCGCTTTATCTGTTTTAGCCCGAATGAGATCCATCACTGCTTCTGCTTGGGATAAATCCACCCGACCGTTTAAAAACGCCCGCTTTGTGAACTCGCCAGGCTCAGCCAGACGCGCACCTTGTCGTAACAATAATTGTAGAATTTGATTGACCACGACAATCCCGCCATGACAATTAATTTCAATGACATCTTCACGGGTAAAAGTTTTTGGTGCCCGCATGACAGAAACCATCACTTCATCCACCATTTTTTCAGTAGCTGGATCAAAAATATGCCCGTAATGAATCGTATGGCTGTCAACATCAGCTAGCTGCTTACTGCCGCTGCGATAAACTTCATTTGCAATTTTCACCGCATCATCCCCACTTAAACGGACAATACTAATCGCCCCTTCACCAGGCGGGGTGGAAATTGCAGCAATTGTATCAAATTCTTGGGTAATATTTGCCATTGATTAAACTCCTTTTTAGACTTTAGCAACACATGACAATGAAAATTGATGATGATTGACTCGTCAAAATCAACGACGTAAATCAGTTAATTCATGATTTAAAAGGCTTTGTCACGTTTTATCGCAATAAAAAAAGTGCTGTATCTTTTGCAAATAGGAAAAAAACTTCTACTTTGAGAAGTCTGCCATTATTTACAAAAGACATCGCACTTTGACTGCAAGTCCTTAAATTCTGGTCATAGACTAGCATAAAATTCGCTATCTTGCAAGATTTCGTGCCAGAATTTGCCAGAGGTTTTAGCTTTACTTAAAGGTTCTTATCACGGTAAAATTATATTACAGTGAATTACAGCTTTTGCTGTTTGCAACAATAAAGTTGGTTTTGATAGTGAAAAGCCAGAAAAATGTAACATTTGGAATTTCCCCACTGAAGCCTAAGAGGAGTGAGCAATATGACATTTGACAAACAAAAAGAAGACGACATGCGCATTCATGAAGTTATTATTTCTACCGGCAACGTGAACCGCAGCTATGCCGTGCGGGATGTAATTTTCGTTGCAGAAAAATTTGAAACAGATTTATTTGACGAAAATGTCGACCCTAATGAATCTTTACAAGATATTATGCTGATGCTAAAGAGAAAAGCTTTTTCTTATGGTGCCAACGCTGTCATCAACTGCCACTTTGATCACGACCATGTCCAAGTTGACGGAAAAACTTATTTGGAAATTTTTGCTTACGGAACTGTGGTGCAATTTATCCAATCAACAGTTGGGGGCTAATTTTTCCCTCTACTTTTTACAGTCATTTTACTAGTGAAACTTGCTGTTCAAAAATTAATCGCGTAAAGGAGGTGTGACAAGAATTTTGTCCACCTCCTTTTTTGAGTATAAAAATCCTTATTTCATTTTATTCTATTGATAGTTATTGTAAATTCTTAACAAATTTGTGCTATCATTATTTTACTAGATAAAAATTAATTAATTGCGTTATTTAATATCGTTTAAAATCACTTATAACACAAAAAAATGGAGAGATTACAATGAAGAAATTTATCGTCGTGTTAGCGACAAGTTTGTTACTATCTGTAGGATTGATTTATTTTGAAAAAGATAGTTACCTCAAAATTATCGGTCTGGTTACTTTCTTTTTAGGTTTAGCCATGTCCGGAACACTTGTGTCAGGTGACCGTATGCGCGCCAACACGGCGAGAAAAACAGACATTGCCATGAATAACACGAATAATCTCTTCTTATACTTCATCCTATTTTCATTACCGCTTCTTATTACGGCTTATGTTTCTGGTGTATTCTAAGTTCCTCCACTGGTCATTAAAAAATATTGTAAAGAAAAATCACCTAAATTTCAGTTTCTTCACGAAATTTAGGTGATTTTATTTGATTCCATTATTTGATTCTAAGAACCCTATATTTTAGGCGTGTTAAGGACTGCACTAAAAATTTTAGTACATTTTACGAAAGATCGTCTGCCTTTAAAAACTAACTTAGTTCTTGAAGTTAATTACTTGTGTCCCGTCCTGCATCCCGTCGCGCTTTTTCCATTTTACGTAATTGTTTATGGGCTTTTTTGGAACCCCGCACTAAGTCTTTTTTAAATTTTTCTTCGTGAAAATCCTGAAATAAACTTTCAACATCATAATCAAGAGGATATAACTTTTCTGCAGCCATCTCTAAGCGCAAGCGGCGCAATGGCACTTTAAAGAATTTATCTTCTGCGTACACAATTCCTTCTTCTCCCTCTGCTTCATAAAATAAAGCGGTCTTATTGGTGGCAGAAGAAAAGACACGATCGCCTTTTTGAAATTGTGGTAATGTCGCTCGAGTGGTTTGAACTTGGCTAACTTTTTTGAATGCTCGTTTTTTACCGGCATAATCTTTTTGTTTTAATAATTGGCGGCTGCGATCAATGACATCTTTTTGAAGCTGCATTTTTTCTGCGATCCAAAAGGCATTACTACTGCCGACTTCATTCATTAATAACTGATATTTCGGCGTCAAAGTCTGGGCATCAAACGCCATCGCCGCTGTTTTAAAATCTTCATGGGCTAAGGCAAAATCTTTAATTTCACCATAATGCGTCGTGGCCACGACTAACGCCCCGTTTTGATACATTTGTTCCATAATCGCAATCCCGAGTGCCGCACCTTCATTAGGTTCAGTGCCGCTGCCAATTTCATCTAATAAAACCAACGTATTGCGTTTACTATGGCGCAAAATTTTGGCAATATTTTGCATATGACCAGAAAAGGTACTGAGCGCATTTTCCATATCTTGTTGATCACCGATATCAATTAAAATTTCGTTAAAAATCGCGATATTGCTCGTGCCATCATGATGCACCAACACGCCAAAAGCTGTTAACAAACACGTTAATGCCAACGTTTTTAAGACCACCGTTTTTCCACCCGCATTAGGACCTGTGATGATTAATCCTCTAGCATCTGTGCCTAATGAAACTGAAAGAGGCACGGCTTTATCCCCTAATAAAGGGTGGGTCACATTGGACAAATGTAAAATTTCTTCATCATTGACCGCCATTTTCACTCCATCAATACTGCGGGAATACTTGGCACGAGCAAAAATGATATCCAATTCCACCACAGTTTCCAAACTGTAGCCAATTTTTTCTTGAGCAGCCGCAAGTAAACCGGTTAAATAGGCCAAAAGCTGATATACTTCGGCTACTTCTTCTGCTTGGGCTAAAATCAATTTTTCATTCAAGCGGGCAACATTACTTGGTTCCACAAAAACAGTCGTGCCTTTATTGGACTTCTCAATAATGGTACCGTTAATTTTATTTTGAAATTCCGCTTTGACGGGTAATGTGTAGCGATCACCTTTTTTCAAAATCAAACGTTCTTGCAAATATTTTTGCGTGGTACCATTTCGCAGATATTTTTGAAGGGCAGCCTCAATTTCTCCTTCAATTTTTTGCACTTGATTGCGGGCCTTCCGTAATTGTCGGCTACTATCACTATTTAAACGGGTACCATTTACCATTCCCGTAATTTCCTTGGTAATTTCAGAAAAATCGCCTAATTGCTGACTATAGGCAAAAAGAGTTGGCACCTGATAGGCATTTTTTTGGAATAATTTTTGAATTAATTGAAATGAACGTAAAAAATCGCTGTACTCCGTTAATTCACTGGGTTCTAAAATTTGGCCTTTGGTAATTTTTTGCGTTAAATGGCCGATTTGTACCAGCCCCATTAAAGGAATATGTTGACCCGAGGCCAAAATAGTCATCGCTTCTTCAGTTTCTTTTAACCAACTGCGGACGGTATTGATTTGCGTTGCGGGCCTACGTGCTAAAATAGCAGCTTTGCCTTTATCACTAATAGCTGTTTGACTAATTAAAGTGCGGATTTTAGTAAATTCTGTTTCAGTTAGTACATTCTTCATTTGGGTATCCTTTCTTGACTAGACCCCATTTCTAAACACAAAAAATACTCGTTAGAATGGTGGGCACACCTTTTGGCTTTGACCTGTAAAAGTGTACAAAAAAAGACGATAGTTTCCCTATCGTCTTAAAAATCTTGCGATTAAAGATAGGCATCTAGAGCATCACAAATAAACCTGGCGTTTACTTGTTTTTAAATTGCTGATTAGATACCTGTTACACTCACAAATAGCCCTCTTTTTCTTCTAACGAGTTATTGAATACACCTTTAGTATAAAAGAGAGCAAAAAAAGTTGCAAGCTAAAAAGAATTAATTGACTTTAAAAGCTTTAAGTAAGATTCGTTGCAGCCAACCAAATTTCCTTTGCTGTCTAAGCCTGAAAGGACAAATCGGAAAATCTTATCGACAAAAACAAGTTTCCATCACTATCTTGCTCTTAAAAACCACAAAAAAACGTCTGTTAATGGCATAACAGACGTTTTAAAGACCAAAGTAATGACTACGGCATCGTATCTTACTTCGATAAGAATGATTTCTAGTAAAATATACTTGGTTTTTTGGGGGATGTCAATGAAATGCAGGTGAGTTTATGCTGAGAAAAGCCCATAAGATAGGCATTTCTTCTGCTTTTTCTTTATTTTTATCCAAGATAAAAAACAGCATCAAAAAAGTTATTTCTACTCAAAAGAAGCCGCTTTAGCCTCTCCTATCTCATTTAACTGCCTAAAAATTGCCACCCCAACTTGCTAAAAAGAACTGTATTTTATCATATTTTAAAACTAAGAAATGAAATATAGATAAAAGTAATTCCTCCAAAAAATTATCTTTTTATTTAAATATTAAAGTGCCTTAGTACCATTACCATTTTTCATTAAAAAAAGCCCCAGGCAAATGCCTGCGGCTTTTAAATTTTTTAGCTTATTAATAATATTTTTTATTTGGTTCAACGACTAAATAGCGGTAAGGTTCATCCCCTTCAGAATGCGTTTTCACACTATCGTCATGGCTTAAAGCTGAATGAATTTGTTTGCGTTCAAAAGCCGGCATTGGTTCTAAGAAAACTGGACGGCCGGTACGTTTAACTTTTTCAGCAGTGCGTTCAGCCAAGCGTTGTAAAATCGCTTGCCGTTTTTGGCGGTAGTCGCCAACATTGACCACAACCGAAAGTTTATTTTTAGCGACACGGTGAATAAAGACTTGAGCTAAATATTGTAATGCATTTAGCATTTTACCGTGTTTACCAATTAAAATTCCTTGTTTTTTCGTGTCCAAATGGAAGATTACCATACCATTTTCACGTTCTGTTTTGACTAAGGCAGGCGCATTTAATTCGTTGGTGATATTCGTTAGATAAAGTGCTAGTTGTGTTAAAGCCGCTTCGTCGTCTAAGTCGGATAAAACGTCACCAATAGCAGGCTCTTCTGCCATGGTAGCTGTGGAAACATCTAATTCAACCACTGGTGTTTGCTCTTCATTAACCAAGACATCTTCGACTGTTTCTGTTACTGCTTCACTGATTTCTTCTGTAACAGAAGGCTCAATTGAAACGCGGGCATTTTTCTTACCCATTCCCAAAAAGCCTTTTTTGGCCTCTTCTATCACTTCAATAACAGCTTCATCTTTAGAAATTCCTAATGCGGTCAGACCTGTTGTAATGGCTTCTTCACTGGTCGCTCCTTTATAAATCGGCATCAAGGTAACCCCCTTTTATTTTTTGCGTTTTTTCTTATTTGGATTCATAGCCCGTTCCAAAGCACGTTCTCGCGCTTTTTCTTGACGGCGTGCTTCTTCACGTTCTTTTCTGATTTTAAATGGATTATTGATCAATAATGTTTGCACAACTTGGAAAGCATTGGAAACCACCCAGTATAATGACAAACCACTGGCAAGTCCTAGCCCCATCATTAAAATCATTAATGGCATGGCAAAGTTCATAATTTTTAGACTCGCATTTGATTCCACTTGGCTCATACTTGAAAGATACGTGCTGGCAAAAGTAAAGACAGCGGCTAAGATTGGTAAAATTAGATAGGGGTCTTTTTCCCCTAAGTTCAGCCATAAAAAATGCCCTTGGGATAATTCTGGAACCCGTTGAATCGCTTGCCACAATGCCATCAAAATTGGCATTTGCACCAATAATGGTAAACAACCAGCATAAGGATTCACATTATGTTCGGCATAAAGCTTTTGTGTTTCTTCTTTTAATTTTTGCTGCGTCTCCATATCTTTGGCAGAATATTCAGCTTGCAGCGCTTTGATTTTTGGTTGTAATTCTTGGGTTTTACGCATACTTTTTGTTTGGAAATGCATTAATGGCATTAAGATAATCCGCACAATTAATGTAAATAAGATAATCCCAATCCCGGCATTACCAAATGATAATGCTCGAATGGCGCGGGCAAAGTTCCAAACAATGTAACGATCCCAAATTCCAGTACTGTTGGCACTTACTTCTCCGGTGGCACCACAGGCTGACAAGAATACTACCAGTGCCAGCATGCCGCTTAAAAGCAGTGCTTTTTTGACATGTTTCTTTTTCACGAGGCATGATCCCTTCTAACGATTATTTAAATAATTTTTGCGAGTTTTAGTACATGCTTCAAATTTTGCATCAATTCTTCACTATCTAATTCACTCACAGTTGGTCGAGCGATGATTATAAAATCAAGATTCGGATCAATCTGATCTTTTAGAGCATATAAACTGGCACGGATTTTCCGTTTCACACTATTGCGCATCACGGCATTGCCGACTTTTTTCCCCACGGAAATTCCTACTCGAAAATGTTCTTGTTCTTTGGGGAGTTTATAGACAACAAAACGGCGATTTGCACAAGAGCTGCCTTGTTCAAATACTCGCTGAAAATCTCGTTCTTTTTTGACACGATAGGCTTTTTTCATGACGTTTCCTTCACTTCTTCTAAAATCATTTGCTCATACCTTTCAATAATACCATAATTTCTCCCTAAACTTTACCCCCAAAAAAGCCCTACCAAAAGAAAAGCTGAATGAACTCGCCCAGCTCGCTAGCAATAAGATAGAATTTTAATAAATTGCTTTTCAAATTTCTTCTAAACAGGGGTTTTAAAACCAGAAAATAAACAAAAAAAGCCGCTTCAATTTTCACAGCTCAAAACCTCTACCATGATGAGATTTTTTTGCGTGTTGTTGAAGCGACTACTTTATTTTCATATTAGCCAACATAAAAAAAATACCACTGGCAACCAGTGGCTTAAGCTGACAATACTTTACGTCCTTTTAGACGGCGGCTAGCTAAGACGCGACGGCCGTTTTTAGTGCTCATACGTTTACGGAAACCGTGAACTTTTTGACGTTTACGTTTGTTTGGTTGGTAAGTTCTTTTCATTTATTTCCACCTCCGAGGTAATTCTCATATCCATCACTACAGACATACTTTGATAGTATAACGACTCCAATTGCTTTTTGTCAACTACAAAATTAGGTGAAAACAATAAAAAAGTTATCCACATTTCTTTATAAGCCTTGTTGATGGCTGTGAATTCACAAAAAATTTTTGAAAGTTAAATTAAAGTTTTGAAAAAAATTATCCACACTTTCACACAGCTTAAAAACTTTTCCACAAGCATTTATTTTTCTGTGGATAGTCGTTACAAAAGCTTGTTACATTAAGACCTTTTATCCCAAAGACCTTGTGGAAACTTTTGGAAAACTCAAATTCATCCACATTTTTTTCCTGCCTGTGGATTATTTTTATCCCTCTTGTTAATTCACATTTTCATCTTCTTGTTTATTTGTGGAAAACTTGCTGAAAATAAATTTTTTTTTGCTTTTTGCTATCTGCCTGTGGAAAACTTCTTTAAAAAGTGATAAATTAAGAATACCTATTTTTGTCTATTTTCTGGCAAAAAGAAGTTCGTGAAATTTCACAAAGTGCTGCCATCTCCTCGTAATTTATTACTGGGTGTTCTTTGAGGCGCACTTTTCCTTTTTAATAGGCGCTTTGCGGCTTGTTGGAAATCTTTACGATCTTTTCTCTATTAATATACGCAAATTAAAACGGATACCGTTTAATTGATTGAAAAAATGAATAATAAAGGAGGAAGCTCATGTCATCATACGAAGCCTTGTGGCAAGAGGTGTTAAACAGCTTAAAAACCGACCTCAGCCCCGCCAGTTTTCAAGTTTGGGCCGAAAGTGCCAGTCCCCTTTCTTTACAAAATGATGAACTTTTAATCAAAGTACCGACAAAAGTCCATCGTGACTATTGGGAGAAAAACTTGGCACCACGGGTTTTGGAAAACAGCTATCGTCTTTACGGACGGGAAATTATGCCGGCTTTTATCACAGAAGATGAAGTGCAAGAAGAAATGCCCCAAGTAAAAGAAGAAAAAGTTGAAGAAAAAGTCAATCGTTCCATTATGCTAAATCCCAAATATACTTTTGATACTTTTGTCATTGGGCAAGGAAACCAAATGGCTCATGCCGCTGCACAAGTTGTTGCTGAAGAGCCCGGCTCGATTTACAACCCACTTTTCTTTTATGGTGGTGTCGGTTTAGGGAAAACTCACTTGATGCACGCCATTGGTCATGAATTATTAAAATATCGCCCGAATGCCAAAATCAAATATGTCAGTAGTGAAAACTTTACCAACGACTTTATTACTTCGATTAAAAATCGCACTAGTGAAGAATTCCGTCATGAATACCGCAGCGTCGATTTATTATTAGTTGATGATATCCAATTTTTGGAAAATAAAGTCGAAACACAAAACGAGTTTTTCTATACTTTTGAAGAACTTTACAAAAACAATAAACAAATCGTCTTAACTAGCGATCGTCTGCCAAGTGAAATTCCAACTTTACCAGAACGCCTGGTTTCCCGCTTTGCTTGGGGATTGTCGGTTGACATTACACCACCGGATTTAGAAACACGGATTGCTATTTTACGAAAAAAAGCTGAAGCAGAACGTTTGGAAATCCCAGATGATACTTTAAGTTATATTGCCGGCCAAATTGATTCCAACATTCGCGAACTAGAAGGCGCACTTTTACGCGTACAAGCTTACGCAACGATGAATAACGCTGAAATCAGCACTAGCTTAGCTGCTGAAGCCTTAAAATCTTTAAAGAGTAATGGCGGTGTAGCGCAAATTTCAATTTTGCAGATTCAAGAAGAAGTCGCAAAATATTATCACATTTCCCTTAAAGACTTAAAAGGGAAAAAACGGGTAAAAAGTATCGTTGTACCACGGCAGATTGCGATGTATTTATCCCGCGAACTAACGGATAATTCGTTACCAAAAATAGGTGCCGAATTTGGCGGTAAAGATCATACAACAGTCATCCATGCTCATGAAAAAATTCAGCAATTATTAGAAAATGATCCGACTACTCAAACTGAGATTTCGGAAATTAAAAATTTATTATTAAAATAGAGATGTGGATAAATTCGCAAGTTTTCCAAATTTTATCCACAAGTTATACACAGTGGAAAACTCTTGTAGTGTCTTAGGTTTGAATACTTATCCACTGATTCAACAGGACCTACTACTACTACTATCTTTTTACTCTTAAATATAAAGGCATCCGCCTTCTTTTCAATTCATAAAAAATGCTATAATCAGCATGAGTCATTTTTAAAGATTAAGGTACAAAGCCGCTTGAAAATAAAAAAGACTATTTTGATAAAGTTACCAGTTTAGCTAACTTTTAAATTGCCATTATTTTTACTCTCGAAAATTCCGTTTACTTTTCGAATCAGCAACTGCTACCTAAATTTAGTGCCCACATTATAAAAAATTGCTACACATCAAAAAAGATTGGAGTGCCATTTATGAAAGTCACTATGAATCGTTCTGCCTTTATGCAAGAATTACAAACTGTCCAACGGGCGATTTCTTCTAAAACCACTATCCCAATTTTAACGGGGGTAAAAATTGTTTTAACCGAACGCGGTTTAACCTTAACAGGGAGTAACGCCGATATTTCCATCGAAACATTTTTAGCCGTGGACAATGAAAAAGCCCAAATGATTGTCGAATCAGCAGGTTCGATTGTTTTACAAGCTCGATTTTTCAGCGAAATTATTCGTCGCCTACCAGAAGATACTTTCACAATGGAAGTTGTGGAAAACGAACAAGTTGCCATCACTTCTGGCAAAGCCAACTTCATGGTCAATGGTTTAGATGCTGATAACTATCCGCATTTACCAGTTGTAGAAAGTCGTGACCAATTAAAATTATCAGCGCAAACACTCAATCAATTAATTAGTGAAACTGTTTTTGCTGTTTCTGCTCATGAAAGCCGCCCAATTTTGACTGGGGTGCATTTTGTGTTAGAAAATCAACAGTTATTGGCTGTCGCAACCGATTCACATCGTTTGAGTCAACGGATTATTCCGCTAGAACAAGAAGCAGAGGACTTTAATATCGTTGTTCCTGGCAAAAGTTTAATTGAATTATCACGTTCTTTAGCTGATGATGAAGAAGAAATTGCGGTTAGCATCATGGAAAACCAAGTGTTGTTCCAAACAGAAAATATGTTGTTTTACTCACGTTTGTTAGAAGGAAATTACCCAGACACGAACCGTCTAATTCCTCATCAATTCAATACTGAAATTGAGTTTACGGTGCCAAGTTTCTTAGCGGCCATTGAGCGGGCCTCTTTACTTTCACATGAAGGACGCAACAATATTGTCCGTTTATCCATTAAAGAAGATGCTGTCATGCTTTACGGAAATTCCCCAGAAGTCGGAAAAGTAGAAGAAGCATTAAGTTATGAAAAAGTTAGCGGCGATCCTTTGGAAATTTCCTTTAACCCAGATTATATGAAAGCAGCATTGCGGGCTTTTGGTGATATGAGTATTACGGTTCGCTTTATTTCAGCGATTCGTCCTTTCACCTTGGAACCAACCGCTGATCAAGCAAACTTTATTCAATTGATCACACCAGTGCGCACCAACTAGGCATTTTAATTTAATTTGCAACTGTCAAATAAATGGAAAACTACTGTAAAAAGGTACATTAGATTTTTACGGTAGCGGAAAATTTATTTGGCAGTTTTTTATGTTGAAGAAACTTTTGGCGACGTTAAGAAAGACGAGTTTCTGAGATTTTTTCAAAGAGCTACCCACTACATTTAGCTTTTCTTCTGCTCCAGCTTCACGAACTAACGCGCTGCGACATTAAGCTAAAATTTCAAGAAAATTGAAAAGCAATTTATTAAAATTCTATCTTATACTAGCGAGTTGGACGAGTTCATTCTGCTTTTCTAGGTGTCTAGCATAATAAACAAGCTCTCTACGTCAATAATCCAAAATCTTGAGAAATTTGAAGGACAATTTATCAAGATTTCGTCTTATCGCTTGAGAGCTAATCATGTTTATTCTGCTTTTCTTCTTTGAAAAGGCTTGCAAATTGTTTTTTACTGTGCTAGATTATGACTAAGGATTGTTACTGTTCGGCAGGCAAAACCAGAATTTACCACATGTGCACCAAGGGGGAAATTCTAGGTTTTTTTTATTTGTCTGAAAGCAAATATTGAGCAGGGAGTGGGAATTGTGGTCATTGAAAAAATCCTCAATAACAATATTGTTATGTCAAAAAACGCTGCTGGTGAAGAAGTTATCTACATGGGGCGGGGCTTGGCTTTTGGTAAAAAAGTTGGCGCTGAAATTGATAGTGCGGTTATAGAAAAAGAATTTATTTTAAAAGATTCCCTGACTGCTGGGCAATTTCAACAACTGTTTACCGATGTACCTCCTAAAGAAGTTGAAGTGGTCAAACAAATTGTTGATCTAGCCGAAGCCAAATTGCAACAAGAGCTATCTACTAATATTTATCTGACACTAACCGATCATATTCATTATGCGTTAGAGCGTAGTAAAGAAGGCATCGAGATTCCCAATCCTCTTCTATTTGAAACACGTAAATTCTATGCTAAGGAGTTTGCGGTTGCAAAAGATGCTATTGCTTTAATAAAAGACAAATTACAAATTGACTTGCCCGAATCAGAAGCGGGATTTATTGCTTTTCATATTGTCAACAGCGAGCAGTTAAATGCTGATGGTTCGATGCAACAGACGATGCAGGCGACAGAAATTGTCCGAGATATTTTGCAAATTATTAGTCGTTTTTATGGCGTGGTTTTTCAGCAAGATTCTCTAAGTTATCAGCGGATTGTCACTCATTTGCAGTATTTTGCCCAACGTTATTTGCAAGATGAATTAAAAGAAGAGCCCGATGAATTTCTCTTTGCTTTAATCCAGTCCAAATATCCTAAGGCTTTTCAAACGGTGCAGCGCATCAATGATTATTTAATGAAAACCTATCAAAAACCGCTGGGAGAATCCGAAATGATTTATTTGACGATTCATATTCAGCGCGTTGTGTCAGAGGAAACCTAAACATTCAATCAATAACGGATTGTTACTGTTCGGCAGGCAAAACCCAGATTGAAAAGACAAAGATACCCATTGCTTTATTTTTTGGGATCGTGTTTTTTCATTCTGGTTTTTTTTATTTAGATAAAGGGGGATATAAGATTTTCACCAGGAATAAGACCAATATACTTTTCTTAGTATCTAGCATTATGAACGAACGCTCTACGGCAATAAGCTGAAATTTGAAGAATAATGAATTAAAATTCCATCTTATTGTTTGAGAGTTAACCTCGTCCATTTGGCTTTTCATATTTAGACAAATTAAACTGACAAGGAGAGATAATTATGAGCAGCAACAAAGAAATCGCTAGCCGGGTTTTAGCAGCTGTAGGTGGGAAAGAAAATGTGAATAGTGTGGTGCATTGTGCCACGCGTTTGCGTTTTAAATTAAAAGATGAAGATGTGGCCGACACCAAGGCACTAAGCCAAGATGATGATGTAATTCAAGTCGTACAAAAAGGTGGCCAATATCAAGTGGTGATTGGCAGTCATGTGGGGGATGTTTATCGGGAGTTAAATGGCATTGCCAATTTTGATAATACCCAAGCTGTCGAAGAAAAAACGGGAAATATTTTTGATCGTTTGATTGATATTATCTCCTCTATTTTTACTCCCTTTTTAGGCGCAATGGCCGGAGCTGGGGTATTAAAAGGCTTTTTAACTTTAGCTTTAACGCTAAATTGGGTAACAGATACTTCTGGTGTTTATGTAGTGTTATGGGCGATTGCTGATGGCTTGTTCACGTATCTACCTGTCATGTTAGCCTTTACTGCAGCCAGAAAATTTCGCACCAATGAATTTTTAGCGGCTGCTTTAGCGATGGCGCTCGTTCATCCTTCTATCACAGCATTAGCCGGAGAAACGTTACATTTTCTAGGCTTACCGGTAATTATTGGGGCCAGCGCGTATACGTCTTCTGTGCTCCCGATTATTTTAGCGGTCTTTTTACAAAGCTACGTGGAAAAATTCTTTAAAAAAGTTATCCCTAACTTTTTACAAACCATTGTAGTGCCACTGGCGGTATTTTTGGTCATGGCACCTTTAACATTTATCGCGATCGGTCCTTTAGGTACGATTTTGGGGAACGTATTAGGTGGTGGCTATGATGCGATTTATGGTTTGAGTCCCGTTTTAGCGGGTGCAATTATGGGTGGCTTGTGGCAAGTATTTGTCATGTTTGGGATGCATTGGGGCTTTGTGCCAATTATGATGGTCAATTTAACCCAAGCTGGTTTTGATACGATGACACCAATGTTACTCCCTGCAGTCCTAGCCCAAGGTGGCGCGGCATTGGCCGTTTTCTTTATGACAAAAAATGTAAAATTAAAAGGTTTGGCACTCTCTTCAACGATTACCTCCTTTTTTGGGATTACCGAACCTACCGTGTATGGTGTGAACTTACCGTTGAAAAAACCATTTATTGCTGCTTGTATTAGTGGTGCTGTCGGCGGTGCGTTTATTGGCTTTTTTGAAGTTCGCAACTATGTATTTGGCTTAATTAGTTTGTTGAGTTTACCAGGTTTTATCCCGCAAGATACAAAAGCTGTCACCGGTTTAGTAATGGCGGCGATTGGCACGGCAATCGCCTTTGTGCTCGCTTTTATTTTAACGTTTGTTTTACGGTTTGATGAACAGACAGAAGATACTGCATTGGCAGAAAACGATGATTCTACACCAGCATCCCCCAAAGCTGAAGCATTAGCTAATGGGCAAACAATTATGGTTACAAGCCCCTTATCAGGGGAAGTTTTACCGTTGACCCAAGTAAAAGATCAAGTTTTCTCTTCTGGTGCTCTTGGAAAAGGAGTCGCAATTAAACCTTCAGAAGGAAAATTATATGCACCAGCCGATGGTGTTGTTACTACCCTATTTCCGACCGGTCATGCCGTGGGAATTACGACTACAACAGGTGCAGAAATTTTGATGCATATCGGCATGGATACAGTGGAATTAGACGGTCAAGGTTATACCGTAAAAGTAAGCCAAGGCGATCATGTCAAAAAAGGTGATTTATTAGTGGAATTTGATATAGAAGCGATTGAAGCGGCGGGATTTTCGACTATTACACCAATTGTTGTAACCAATACCACTGATTTTATGGATATTTTAGATATGGATCAAAAAGAAGTCATTCACGGTGAAGACTTTTTAACAATTGTAAAATAAAAATAGCAATAATAGGAGGAACATCATGACAAAATCAGTATTTAAAGAAGGCTTTTTATGGGGTGGCGCAACAGCTGCCAATCAATTAGAAGGAGCATATTTAGCAGACGGAAAAGGAATATCCGTGGCCGATGCCATGCCTGGTGGCAAACAACGTTGGCAGATTTTAGCCGGCGAAAATTTTGATTGGAGCATTGACGAAAGTAAATATATTTATCCCAATCACACCGGAATTGATCATTATCATCGTTTTAAAGAAGATATTGCTCTTTTTGCCAAAATGGGCTTTAAATGTTACCGTTTTTCCATCGCTTGGGCCCGCATTTTTCCGCAAGGGGACGAAAGTACGCCCAATGAAGCAGGCTTACACTTTTATGATGAATTAATTGACGAATGTTTAAAATATGATATTGAACCCGTGGTCACGATTTCTCACTACGAAATGCCTTTAAATCTGGCCAAAAATTATGGTGGCTGGCAAAATCGGCAGTTGATTGACTTTTATGAACACTTTGCAGACGTTGTTTTAAACCGTTACTACAAAAAAGTAAAGTATTGGATGACCTTTAACGAAATTAATTCTCCTTTTGAATTACCAGCCTTGAGCATGGGCATGGTAAAAAGTAATGGTGGCGGAAATTGGCAAAATATTTTCCAAGCGTGGCATCATCAATTTGTCGCCAGTGCCAAAGCGGTTAAAATTGGCCATGCTTTAAAAGCAGATTTACAAATTGGCTGTATGATTATTTATGGAACCAGTTATAGTTATGATGCCAATCCTGTGAATCAAGTGGCGACCATGATTCAAAATCAAGAGTTCAATTATTTTTGTGCCGATGTCCAAGTCCGTGGGCAATATCCTGCTTATACTACTCGGATGTTGGAAAAATATCAGGTAAAACCTTTGGCAGTAAAAGACGATGATTTAGCTTTAATAGCGGAAAACACGGTTGATTACATCGGTTTTAGCTATTACATGTCAACGGCGATTAATGAAACGACAACCGCTGAAAAAGTGCAGGGCAATATTTTAGGCGGAGTGAAAAATCCTTTCTTAGCTGCCAGCGACTGGGGTTGGCAAATTGATCCAAAAGGGTTGCGAATTGCCTTAAATGAATTGTATAACCGTTATCAAAAGCCACTATTTATCGTGGAAAACGGCTTGGGGGCATATGATGAAGTGGATGAAAACTTCTATGTGGCAGATGATTACCGAATTGATTACTTGCGTCAACACATCATCGCCATGGGAGAAGCAGTCGCAGACGGCGTGGATTTAATGGGCTATACACCTTGGGGCTGTATTGATTTAGTCAGTGCCTCCACTGGTGAGATGAGTAAGCGTTACGGTTTTATTTACGTCGATAAAGACGACGAGGGAAATGGCACCTTGAATCGTTATGAGAAAAAATCTTTTGATTGGTATCGGAATGTTATTGCCACGAATGGTCAAAAATTGGATTAAGAGAAACCGCAGCAGCTCGTGATAGAGTTGCTGCGGTTTTTTGTAGGGAAAGGATTCTATCTTTTTTGTAGAACTATTGAGAAGTATGTGGATTCCTGCAACTTTTATGGCGCTAGTTTTCTTTTTAAGTAATAAAAAGGTGATATTGCCCCCTTTTACCATTTTTTATCGTATTTACATGGCTTTTTTGGAAAAATATTTCATTTTTATTTACAAGAAAATGAAAAACAACTGTATTACTTTCAGAAATGATAAAATCTTCTTAAAAGGGCATAAAATCGTTTTTACGGCTTTTTTAACTTTTCGGATAAAAATTATCTAAAAAGATTAAAACTTCTTAGAAGTGAAAAAAACTAGGGAAAATTTGTTTTCTTGCTTAAAAAACGGTATAATAAACCTAACTGTGACTGGAGAAACGAGGGATGAAAATGAAAGCAAAAATTGCAATCACAGGAGACTACATGACCTTAGGCCAAGTGCTAAAAGAAGTCAATGTGATTTCCAGTGGCGGACAGGCGAAATGGTACCTGGCTGAAAATATCGTTTTAGTGGATGGAGAGATTGAAAATCGCCGCGGCCGTAAGCTTTATCCAGGGATGATGGTAGAAATTCCCGATGAGGGGACTTTTTTTATGGCGCAAGCACAGGAAAAAGATAATGCGCCTGAATAATCTCTTTTTGCAGCATTTTCGCAATTACGAGGAATTGGCCCTTCAATTTCCCCAAAATTTAACCATTTTTCTCGGGGAAAATGCGCAGGGAAAGACGAATATTTTAGAGAGCATTTACGTTTTAGCCATGACGAGAAGCCATCGCACCAATAATGAGCAAGAGCTGATTGAATGGGGGGCTGATTTTGCCAGTGTTAAAGGAGAAGTCCAAAAAGTGCACAGCAAAGTGCCGTTAGAGCTTTTGTTAACCAAAAAAGGCCGAAAGACCCGTATCAATCACATTGAACAAAAAAGACTTAGCAGTTATGTTGGGCAACTAAATGTAATTTTGTTTGCCCCGGAAGATTTGGCTTTAGTTAAAGGAAGCCCGTCTTTGCGGCGCAAATTCCTTGATATGGAAATCGGCCAGATTGATCCGATTTATTTATACGACCTCGTCCAGTACCAAAACGTTTTAAAGCAACGCAATCAATACCTAAAGCAGCAAAAAAAAGTTGATATGCTTTATTTAAGTGTATTAAATGATCAGCTAGTAGAGTTTGGCAGCAAAGTATTGTTAGCCCGTGGGAAATTTGTCAAACGCTTGGAATATTGGGCCAACTTGCTGCATCAAAAAATCAGTCACGAAAAAGAAAATTTGACCTTACGTTATGTGTCTACGATTGATTTTGACCTGGCAGATAGTCTAGATGTGGTAAAAGCCCGTTTTCTGAGCGTCTTAGAAAAAAATCAGGCACGGGAATTGCAGCGGCAAACGACCCTTGCAGGTCCCCATCGTGACGATTTAAGTTTTGCCATTAATGAGATTGACGTGCAGACATACGGTTCACAAGGGCAGCAACGGACGACGGCATTAAGTGTCAAATTAGCTGAAATAGATTTGATGCAAGAAGAAACGGGAGAATATCCGATACTTTTACTCGATGATGTGATGAGTGAGTTAGATGATTCGCGTCAGCTGCATCTTTTGGAAACAATTGAAGGCAAGGTACAGACGTTTTTAACCACTACGACGCTGGATCATGTCAAAAATAAAATGACAGTCTCACCGACTATTTTTTACGTTGAAAAAGGTCATTTAAGTACTACCAAATAGATTATTGAAGAAATGAGGATCCGCATAGATGACAGAAGAAGAAAAAAGCTTAGTTGAGCGTGCCAAGGAATATGACGCCAGTCAGATTCAGGTCTTAGAAGGCTTAGAAGCGGTACGTAAACGTCCCGGAATGTATATCGGCTCTACCAGTTCAGAAGGCTTACACCACCTTGTGTGGGAAATTGTTGATAATTCTATCGATGAAGCTTTAGCTGGTTTTGCTACTAAAATTCAAGTCATTATTGAAGAAGACAACTCGATTACCGTTACCGATGATGGTCGGGGTATTCCGGTTGATATTCAAGCCAAAACAGGACGTCCGGCTTTAGAAACTGTTTTTACAATTTTGCATGCCGGCGGTAAATTTGGCGGTGGCGGCTACAAAGTTTCTGGGGGTCTTCATGGTGTCGGTGCCTCCGTTGTGAACGCTCTTTCTGTTAAATTAATGGTCAAAGTTTACAAAGAAGGCAAAGTCTACTTCCAAGAATACCGACGTGGCGCTGTTGTGGATGATTTAAGCATTATTGATGAAACAGATAAACACGGGACAGAAGTTCGCTTTTGGCCGGATTCAGAAATCTTTACTGAAACGACAACTTTTAACTTCGATAAATTGGCAACCCGCGTGCGGGAATTGGCCTTTTTAAATCGCGGTTTGCGTATTTCAATTGAAGATCGTCGTGAAGAAAAACCAGTTTTAAAAGAATACCACTATGAAGGTGGGATTAAGAGCTATGTGGAACATCTGGACAAAAATAAAACGGTCTTGTTCCCTGATCCCATTTATCTAGAAGATCAGCAACAAGATATTGCGGTGGAAGTTTCCTTGCAATATACCGATGGTTATCACATGAATATTTTAAGTTTTGCCAACAATATTCATACCTATGAAGGCGGGACCCATGAATCCGGCTTTAAAACGGCATTGACGCGGGTGATTAACGACTATGCCCGCAAGCAAAAAATCATGAAAGACAACGACGACAATCTTTCCGGTGAAGATGTGCGGGAAGGTTTAACTGCGGTAATTTCAATTAAACACCCGGATCCACAGTTTGAAGGTCAAACCAAAACCAAACTGGGTAATTCAGAGGTTCGAACGATTGTCGATCGTTTATTCTCGGAACACTTTATGAAATTCTTGATGGAAAATCCCAATGTTGGCCGGCAAATTGTCGACAAAGGGATGTTAGCTTCAAGAGCGCGGCAAGCTGCCAAACGGGCACGGGAAATGACTCGCCGTAAAGGGGCTTTGGAAATCAGTAATTTGCCAGGTAAACTAGCAGACTGCTCTTCTAATGATCCTGAACGTTGCGAATTATTCATCGTCGAAGGGGATTCTGCCGGCGGTTCTGCAAAACAAGGACGTAATCGGGAATTCCAAGCGATTTTGCCAATTCGGGGTAAAATTTTGAACGTGGAAAAAGCATCGATGGATAAAATTTTAGCCAATGAAGAAATTCGTTCCCTCTTTACAGCGATGGGAACTGGTTTTGGCGGCGATTTTGATGTCTCAAAAGCCCGCTATCATAAATTGGTTATCATGACCGATGCCGATGTCGATGGCGCCCACATCCGGACTTTGCTATTAACGTTGTTTTACCGTTATATGCGTCCGATTGTGGAAGCAGGATATGTTTATATCGCACAACCACCATTGTACGGAGTCAAACAAGGGAAAAATATTACTTACGTGCAACCAGGTAAAGATGCGGATGAACGTTTGCAACAAATTATGGATGAATTACCAAAAACACCAAAACCAACGATTCAACGCTACAAAGGTTTAGGGGAAATGGATGATCATCAATTATGGGAAACGACAATGGATCCGGATAATCGTTTGATGTTGCGGGTTTCTATTGACGATGCAATTGAAGCCGATCAAGTTTTTGAAATGTTAATGGGTGATCGCGTGGAACCCCGCCGAGCATTTATTGAAGAAAATGCTCACTATGTCCAAAACTTGGATATTTAAATAAAAATTGTACATGACTGTCAACTTTAGGAAAATGCGGAAAATTTTTCTGGCTAAATTTCTTTTCGCCGCCAATTTTTCACTTTTTCCTAAAACTTGGGTCGTGTTTGCCAGAATGAGTTTAAAGAATAAATAAAATTATTTGCTTTGGTTTTAAAAGCAAAGTTTTTGTCGTTGTTTAAACATCTTAGTTAGGAGTGAAACACTTGGAAGATAATAAAGCCCATATTCATGACGTCAATTTGAGTAGTGAAATGAAAAATTCCTTTATCGACTATGCGATGAGTGTTATCGTCGCACGGGCATTACCAGACGTTCGTGATGGCTTAAAACCGGTGCACCGCCGGATTTTATACGGGATGAATGAATTAGGTGTAACACCAGACAAACCTCATAAAAAATCAGCCAGAATCGTTGGGGATGTAATGGGGAAATATCACCCCCATGGTGACTCGGCTATCTATGAATCAATGGTGCGGATGGCCCAACCTTTTAGTTACCGTTATATGTTAGTAGACGGCCATGGTAACTTTGGCTCTGTCGATGGTGATGGCGCTGCGGCAATGCGGTATACAGAGGCCAGAATGAGTAAATTAGCCTTAGAAATGTTGCGGGATATCAATAAAGATACTGTTGATTTTATTAGTAACTATGACGATACTGAACGGGAACCAGAAGTCTTACCGGCTCGATTTCCTAATCTTTTAGTCAATGGTACGACTGGGATTGCGGTTGGGATGGCGACAAATATTCCGCCCCACAATTTAAGTGAAGTGACAGCAGCGATTAATTTATTGATGGAAAATCCTGAAGTGACTACTAACGAATTAATGGAAGTTATTCCTGGACCAGACTTTCCAACTGGTGGTTTGGTAATGGGGAAATCAGGGATTCGTCGCGCTTATGAAACTGGACGCGGTTCAATTACTGTCCGTGGTCGTGTGGAAGTAACCGAAATGCCAAATGGCAAAGAACGAATTTTGGTAACAGAATTGCCTTACATGGTGAATAAAGCCAAATTAATTGAACGTATTTCAGAATTACATCGGGATAAACGAATTGAAGGCATTACTGATTTACGGGATGAATCCAGTCGTGAAGGAATGCGAATTGTAATTGATGTTAGACGCGATGTCTCAGCTTCTGTGATTTTGAATAACCTTTACAAGTTAACAGCCTTGCAATCTTCTTTTGGTTTCAACATGTTGGCTATTGAAAAAGGCGTTCCAAAAATTTTAAGTTTAAAACGAATTTTGGAAAATTATGTTGAACACCAACAAGAAGTCGTAACCCGCCGTACCGCTTTTGATAAAGCCAAAGCGGAAGCTCGGGCTCACATCTTAGAAGGTTTGCGGATTGCCTTAGATCATATCGATGAAATTATCGCAATTATTCGCGGCTCTAATACTGACGATGAAGCCAAAAATACTTTGATGACGAAATTTGAATTGTCAGACCGCCAGGCCCAAGCAATTTTAGATATGCGTTTACGCCGTCTAACTGGTTTGGAACGCGACAAAATCGAAAAAGAATACCAAGAGCTATTGGCGCTCATTGCAGATTTAACCGCGATTTTAGCAAGTTCTGAACGCGTAAATGAAATTATCAAAACGGAATTAGGGGAATTAACCCAACGCTTTGGTGATAAGCGCCGGACGGAACTTTTAGTTGGTGAAGTATTGAGTTTGGAAGATGAAGATTTAATCGAAGAAGAAGAAGTGGTCATTACCTTAACCAATAATGGCTACATCAAGCGCCTTGCTAACAGCGAATTCCGTGCGCAACGCCGAGGTGGCCGAGGTGTTCAAGGAATGGGCGTCCATGATGAGGACTTTGTTAAAACATTAGTTTCTTGTTCCACTCATGATACGTTACTATTTTTCACCAATGTCGGAAAAGTTTACAAAGCCAAAGGTTACGAAATTCCAGAGTATGGCCGTACTGCAAAAGGGATTCCAGTGATTAACTTATTAGGTATTGATTCTGCTGAAAAAATCCAAACGATTATTGCTGTCAGCGGCGAAAGCGATAATAAATATTTGTTCTTCACTACGCTTTTAGGGGTCGTTAAACGGACTTCTGTGGATGCTTTTAGCAATATTCGCAGTAACGGTTTAATTGCCATTAATCTAAAAGAAAACGATGAATTAGTTGATGTCTTGGAAACAAGCGGGGATGATACCATGATTATTGGGACTCACGATGGTTATTCGGTTACCTTTAAAGAAGAAGCTGTTCGGGATATGGGACGTACTGCTTCAGGTGTCCGGGGCATACGCTTACGAGAAAACGACTATGTAGTTGGAGTTTCTGTAATTACGCCAGACAAAGAAGTATTGGTTATCACCGAAAACGGCTACGGAAAACGCACAGCAGGCTTGGAATACCCTGTTAAAGGTCGTGGGGGTAAAGGGATTAAGACTGCGAATATCACGGCTAAAAACGGCCCATTAGCTGGTTTAACGACAGTTAATGGCAATGAAGATATTATGTTGGTTACAAATAAAGGCGTAATCATTCGTTTCAATGTAGCCTCTGTCTCACAAACTGGGCGCGCAACATTAGGTGTGCGGTTGATGAAACTAGAAGACGACGCGAAAGTTGTCACAATGGCAGCTGTCGAAGCAGAAGCAGAAGTAGAAGAAACTGAGGTAACGCCAGCAACTACCGAAGCAAATGATACAACTGAAACAACTGAGATAGAAACAATTGTTGAATTAGATGTAGACGAAGAAAATAAAGAATAATTAACCTCACCCTGACAGGACTTGGTTTTGTCAGGGTGATTTTTTATAGGTAAAGGATATAAAATTTTCACTTATTGCTAGAGCTGAAACAGTTTGCAAAGCTTTTCTTTAATGTCTAGCTTTACAAACTAGCGCGCTGCGACAATAAGATAAAATCTCAAGAAATTACAAAACAATTTATTGAGATTCCATCTTATTGCTGGCGAGCTGAACGAGTTTGCAAAGCTTTTCTTAATGTCTGGCTTTACAAACTAGCGCGCTGCGACAATAAGATAAAATCTCAAGAAATTACAAAACAATTTATTGAGATTCCATCTTATTGCTGGCGAGCTGAACGAGTTTGCAAAGCTTTTCTTAATGTCTGGCTTTACAAACTAGCGCGCTGCGACAATAAGATAAAATCTCAAGAAATTACAAAACAATTTATTGAGATTCCATCTTATTGCTGACGAGCTGAACGAGTTTGCAAAGCTTTTCTTAATGTCTAACTTTACAAACTAGCGCGTTGCGACAATAAGCTAAAATCTCAAGAAATTACAAAACAATTTATTGGAATTCCATCTTATTGCTGGCGAGCTGAACGAGTTCGTAAAGCTTTTCTTTAATAATGGCGTTTAAAGATGCTGTGGATAAAAAATGTTTTTTTAAAGGCAAAAGTTATCCACTGTTGATAACTTTTGCCCAACAGACATAAAATTATTCCGTTAAAAATGTTTCCTGGGCGAGACACTCGGTTAGAACTGTCGTTAATGCGGGAAGGCTAGTGATAGTGGCCAAATCGATGTGCTTTAAATCAAAAATTTGGCTCAAAAGATTAGCGCCAAACTTATGCATTAGAAAAGCGCCAGTAAGAGTCTGAATAAAAGTAGCATCAAGTTCTTTTGCAAAGTAGGTGTTGATCATTGCGGTATCACAACCAAATAAGCCAAAGATTAAATAGGGCCATTCATACTCTTTGGGGGCAAAATAACAATCTGCAAAATCGATAACATTTAACTGATTTGAAGCGGTGCAAAGCAAATTAGCCGCTTTGAAATCACCGTGAACAAAAACTGGTGCATCAAAGTTGGTTGTCAAAATGATTTTTTTGCGCTCGGCTTGAAAGCTTTCTGGAAAAACAGACCAGCGGGGATTACTCAAACATTCTTCTTTTGTTAGGATAGGAATATCTGGATCGGGAAAAAAAGTGGCCAAATTATGGGAAAATTCTTTTACCGTCGGAACAAAAGGTTTTTTTTCTGCTGGTGAAAAAGCTGTAAAATCAATGCCTGCAATTTGCTCCATGATTAAATAAGAAAAATTATATTTGTCATAGATAATACCACTAGCAAATAATTTAGGTGAAGGAATCACACGATTGGCACGAGTTAGTCCGGCTTTTTCGATTTTTGCAGCTAAAGGATTGCTATAACCCGTTTCTGTTGGCATAAAAAGCTTGATGACATAATCTTTTCCTACTCCAAAAATTGCATTAGAAGCAGGGGTCAAATTTTTGAGGGGTCCATAGGGTAACTGTTCTTTTTCAAAAATTGCTTGAATCAGCGGCGCAAAGGCATTTTTACTTTGATAAATAGCAAGCCATGACGCAATATCGTGAATGGTTGCGGTGAAATAGGTTTTATTAGCCATGCTGTGCTCCTTTATTGAAATAATTATTTGATTTATCCTGTCAACGGCTAAAATTTCAGTTGGATCAAGCGAAAATAATGACAGACAGTAAAGCAGTTGACATTATTATGCCATATTTTAAAAATTAAAAAAAATTCCTGTCAAAATGCGTAAATAAAAATGAAGGAGCAAAAGCAAATATCTGAAGTAGAAAATAAAAAATTCTTGCTTTAATCGGACGTTTCCTGTATAATTCTACTTTGTGAGTAGTCTCAATGATACTCTCTCTGCTCTTAGAACACTAAGGGCCTAAAGTCCATAGGGAGGTGAAAAATCAATGGAAAACACGAAGTATGAAATCATGTACATCATTCGTCCAAACATTGATGAAGAAGCAAAAACTGCTTTGATCGAACGTTTTGATGCAATCTTAAAAGACAACGGCGCTGAAGTTGTTGAATCAAAAGATTGGGAAAAACGCCGTCTAGCGTATGAAATGAACGGATTCCGTGAAGGCATCTATCATATCGTCAAAGTTACTTCTCCATCAGATGCTCCAGCGATCAATGAATTTGACCGTTTGGCTAAGATCAATGACGGCATTTTGCGTCACATGATCGTTAAGGAAGAAGCTTAATATTGTTTCACGTGAAACAAATCTATGACGAGGAGATGATCCGGTTTGATTAACAATGTAGTTTTAGTCGGCAGATTAACCAAAGATCCTGATTTGCGTTATACAGCGAATGGTGCAGCAGTTGCGACATTTACTTTAGCAGTAAATCGTAACTTCACGAACCAAAGCGGAGACCGCGAAGCAGATTTTATCAATTGTGTGATTTGGCGTAAACCAGCCGAAACTTTAGCGAATTATGCCCGTAAAGGAACGCTGCTAGGTGTTACTGGCCGCATCCAAACACGGAATTATGAAAACCAACAAGGTCAACGTGTTTACGTAACTGAAGTGGTTGCTGAAAACTTCCAATTATTAGAATCACGTTCTGCAAATGAACAACGTCAACAAGGTGGGTCAACTACTAACGGTGGCGGTGGTTTCAACAATAATTACGGTGGTGCCAGCCAACAAAACAATTTTAATCAAAACCAACCTTCTCAAAACAGCGGAATGCCGAGTTTTGATCGCGACACTTCTGATCCATTCGGGTCTGACGCATCAACCATCGACATTTCAGACGATGATTTACCATTCTAAGCAATTGATAGGAGGGAAATAGGATGGCACAACAAAGAAGAGGCGGACGTAAACGTCGCAAAGTAGACTATATCGCAGCTAACCATATCGAACATATCGATTACAAAGATATTGAATTGTTAAAACGATTCATTTCAGAACGAGGCAAAATTTTGCCACGTCGTGTAACTGGTACAGGCGCGAAAAACCAACGTAAAATTACCGTAGCGATCAAACGCGCACGGATTATGGGCTTACTACCTTTCGTAGGCGAAGAATAAAAATTATTTTACACCTCAGTCTTTAGGACTGAGGTGTTTTTTTATCCTTTAAAATTCTGCAACTAAAAATTTATATTCTAGTTAGCTGACTGAGATATCTATAAGATCGACTAGAAATTTTTTTGTTTAAGCAAAGAAAACCCATAAAAAAGCTATACTTATCCACAGTTCCGTAACAAAGGTGATCCCTTGATTTAACAAGTTATATTGCAGAAATACACACGAAATCACAATAAAGTTTTCCACATTGTGGAAAACTTTATTGAAGCGAAAAATACGAAGAATATAATCTTGTGAAATTAAAAACAAGATGCTACCATATATATTGAATACTTATACATTTTATTTTTTTGTTATTTATTACGTGGAATTTGTTAATAGTATTTGAAATGTTGGTGAAAATGATTTTAGTTGTCTAAGACTTATAGTTAGCTGTAATTTTAACAACGAGACTGAAAGTAAAAATTTTTCTTTTATTTTTTTGCATCACCACCTATTCAGCTATTCTTTTGATAAAGAGCGTAAAAACCGCCATAATTTCTCAATCTTGATTCATTGTTTTATGATGAAATAAGAGGTTCACTGTCATCATGATAGTAAAAATGTTTCACGTGAAACATTTTTTGATGACTTTAGGAGAAAAAGACTAAAAATCGCGCTATTATAGGATTTATGCTAAAATGAAGGATAGCAAAAATGTAAATTTTGCTGGTTTTGTTGTGATAAAATTTTTACGTCTGGATAAGTGGGTTTACTAGTGTTAAGGCCTATTTTGGCTAAAGACTAAGATTGCCTCTATGCCAAGACGTTAAAATGAGGAGTAAGCTATGAAAAAATACCCTTTTCTAAAAGTGATGGTACTAATTTTCATTGTAGAGTTCATTTGTTTGGTGTTTAACCCCCATTTATGGGCAAACATTGCCATTTTTGCTGCACTAAATATCTTTATTTACTATGTTTATTATACTTTACAAAATTTAAATGCGTTGACAGATGATAAACGTATTCGCGAATCTGCGCAAATTGCTATTGATAATTCAAAGTTTTTATCTAGCGTATCGCCATCAATTATTTTTATCTATGAACCCAAAACATTTCGCCTGGACTGGATGAATCATCGTGCTTTAGATTTAAAAGAACAAGTCGGTCAAGAGCTACTTTGGGATAAAACGCTGAAACCATTATTAGTTGGCAGCAAAGACGATGGCTCGATGCGAGTAGAAGATCGAAGTTTTGAATATATTATTGATCGTAAAAAAAATATCATCTTTTTACTTGATCGTACTGCTGAGGTAGCCGCCCAAAACTATCAAGAAAATCAACAAACTGCGATTGGTATTATCTCCGTAGATAATTACGACGATGTCGTGGATAAAATGGATGATAAAGAAACATCTTATCTGAATTCTTTTGTGACAACTTTTATTTCTGACTGGTCAGATGAATATGACATTTACTTGAAACGATTGAATGCTGAACGTTTTTATTTCGTTGCTCATGCTTCTGATATAAAGAAAATGGCCCAAGAACAATTTTCTTTATTAGACAAAATCCGGACTGCCGCTGAAGAACAATCTATTCCATTGACGATTAGTATGGGCATTAGTTATGGGGATGAAACTGGAGAAAAAATCGGTGAAGTCGCACAAACCTGTTTGGATATTGCTTTAGTACGAGGTGGCGATCAGGTAGTGGTAAAAGAAGCCAACGATGAAGCCAAACCAAAGTTTTATGGTGGCAAAACCGCGAGTGTAACAAAACGAACGCGTGTTCGCTCGCGAGCGATGGGAACGGCGCTCAATAAAATTTTGGCAAGTGCAGAAGATATTTATATCATGGGACATCGTTATCCGGATATGGATGCGATAGGTTCTGCTTATGGGGTAGCAACTCTTGCTGATTTTCAAGGAAAAACGAGCTATGTGGTCATCAATGAAAATGAATTGATTCCTGATGTAGAACGTTGCTTAGCCGAAATCCATAAAGATGAAGCTTTAGAAGGCCATTTAATCTCCGTTAAGCAAGCATTAGGGCAGATTAAGCAAAATAGTCTGTTAGTGATGGTAGACTACCATAAACCTTCGCTATCGATCTCTCAGGAGCTCTATGAGAAGTTTGATAAAGTTGTTATCATTGATCATCATCGCCGAGGGGAAGAGTTTCCTAACCAACCCCTGTTAACCTATATTGAGTCATCTGCTTCATCTGCTTCCGAATTAGTCGGAGAGTTGATTCAATATCAAAGTAACGCTCAAAAACAATTGGATAAATTGACTGCAACGTTATTATTAGCAGGAATTTTTGTTGATACGAAAAATTTTTCCGTCCGTACCAGTTCGAGAACTTTTGACATTGCTAGTTATTTAAAATCACGAGGAGCCAACGGTGAATTAGTGCAATATATCTTAAGTTCTGATTTAACCTCGTTTTTAGAAATTAGTGAATTGGTCTCAAAAAGTGAATTTATCGATCAAGATGTAGTTGTAGCCTGTGCCAGTGAAGATAAAGTTTATGACAGCGTAACGACTGCCAAAACGGCAGATACATTGCTTTCTATGAATGATGTACAAGCCTCTTTTGTTATTACGAAAAGAAAAGATGGCTTAGTGGGAATTTCTGCTCGCAGTAATGGCAAAATTAATGTACAAGCCATTATGGAAGATATGGGGGGAGGCGGCCACTTTACCAATGCCGCAACACAAATCAAAGAGAAATCCCTTAACGAAGTGAAAACAATGCTTTATAATGAAATACAGCACAGTTTGAAGAAAGAATAAAATTGGCTGTGGAGATGCCGCAATGATTATTACGCAAAAAGAGTATAAATCGATGGCAATAACCAGGTCCATGGCAAAATTAAGACTTAATTTGACTGTTAGCAAGGGAAATTGACACAAGTTCGTTTAGGCGATATGTGGCTTCTCCGTTGCTAAAAGGTCAATTAAACATCTTTATGAGGAGGAAATTACATGAAAGTTATTTTTTTAGCTGATGTAAAAGGCAAAGGTAAAAAAGGTGAAATCAAAGAAGTTCCTACTGGTTACGCCCAAAACTATTTAATTAAAAATAAATTGGCGCAAGAAGCCAATAAAGGCAATGTGGCTGAGCTTGCTGCTAAAAAGAAAGCCCAAGATAAACACGAAGCTGAAATTTTGGCTGAAGCCAAAGCGTTAAAAGAAAAATTGGAAAAAGAAGAAACAGTCATTGAATTAAAAGCCAAAGCCGGAGAAGACGGCCGCTTATTTGGTTCCATTCCTTCCAAACAAATCGCCACAGCCTTGGAAAAACAATACAAGGTTAAAATTGACAAACGTAAAATCGAATTGGAAAATCCTATCCGTTCTTTAGGTTTTACCAATGTGCCTGCGAAGCTGCACCCAGATGTAACAGCCACTTTAAAAGTACATGTGGGAGAAGAATAAGCACATTTACAGTCTGAATGATCCAAATTAAATCAAAAACACCAATTTCTAGACAGCGCCTTTTGTGCTTTCGTCTTTTGAAATTGGTGTTTTTTAGTCCATTTCATAAAGATCTAATTTTGTCAGGCGTCTACTTCTAGCCACAATGCTGGGCGTACTCCGCCACTATTATCTCTAGTTAAAGGATGAATCGTTTGACTGCTATAACGATAAGTACCATTGCCTTGAATCCCAATATTGCCGTCGCCGTGAATATAAATGGCCCGCTGTAAATTTCGTCCGGGTGTTCGTAGCCACCACCAAATATAATCATCATAAAAAGCGCGCCGTTTTTCATTGTTGGGATCTTTCTTTTGGAACCAATAACGTTGCTTGGGGCTTTTTTGCATTAAATTTTTGCTACTGTCACCAAAATAATGACAAACGGCTTCTTCTAAACTTAAAAGAAAAATCCGATCATAGGTTTTTGCACCACCTGTTACGTCGTACCAAGGATTTCCAGGTGTTGTAATTTCGGTGGTTAAAATTTTAGCTTGATTTTCCGGCGTAAAACTATGATAAAAAGTGTCATTTAAGTAAGCTCTCATTTCACTGTTTTCCCACGTTACGTCACCTTTTTGTTGGTGGTAGGGGCGTTGATCGATAATATTTTCAGTTAAAAGTAAAAGCCGGTTCTCCTCTTTTGCTAATATCCGCCACTGATAACGATCAAACGTTACTATGTCGCCAATTTTCATCCTATACTCCCTTTCTGATTTAACGAATAAAATAATTTCTAAATTTTTTTCTTTAATCTGTTTTAATTTTAACATAAAAGCGATTACAAGTTGTATTGACACCATGTGTACTGTACTGAAAATTCAGTTATAAAAAAATCTCAAAAAGAAAAGAATATATTCGGTATAATAAGGGCAGATTGCTTTTTTTAAGAGGACGTGGCTTTTAAAACCGAAATGATTTTTCTTATATCATTTGAATGCTTGAAATCCTCAATAATTCAGAAAGCTTGCGGCAATTTTGCTTATATAAGTGAGCTGAAAGCTAGAAAAATGAAGTAAAAATAAGAGGTGGAAACAGGATGTCACAAGAAATAATTTTAATCGTGGCGCTAGTTGTACTAGTGCCCATTGCCTTAATTGCCATGAATTATCGTACCCGTTATCAGTTAAAACAAAGTATCAAACAAAAATGGGGTGCCCAACCTTATCAAAAGCGTTTTGATCACGAAGAAAGTTTGAAAAAAGCTTGGTTAGAAGAAAAGAAATACCATCATTACACAGCAGAAGTCGATGATTTAACTTGGTATGATTTAGATATGGATAGTATTTTTGCACTTTTAAACAACACTTATTCCAGCGTTGGGTCAGAGGCATTGTATAAACGTTTGCGCAATTATAATTTTAGCGATCAAAAACAATATGAACCTTTAATCAAATTTTTTGCAGAAAATGCCGCGACACGAGAAAAAGTACAATACCTATTTGCTAATTTGGGAAAACAAGACAATAATTTTTCCAAACAGTATTTGGCAGAAGGTGGTAAAAATAAATTACCTAATACTTGGCTATATGTTATTTTAGGATGTATACCAATTTTGGCATTATTGGCTTTACCACTGCAACCATCACTTTTTCTAATTGTTATTTTATTTAGTTTTTTTCTGAATGTTGTCCTCTATTTCACTCAAAAATTTCGCTTGGAAACGGAACTGACGATTATGCGCTATTTGGTACAAACACTCGTTTTAGCGAAAAAACTTAGTAAAGTAGATACACCTCTGCAAGCTGATTTAAAGGAAAAGGTCAAACCCTTTAAGGGAATTGAAAAATTTGCTTTTTCGTTTCGCGTCAAAGGGAATTCGGAAGCTGAAGTTATATTTGAATTAGTCAATATGATCTTTTTACTGCCGTTAATTTCTTATAATTATGTCTTGGGAAAAATTAGTCGTTACAATGAAGCAGCCATTTCATTGTGGGATAATTTAGGAGATTTGGAAGTCGCCTTAGCTATTTTGAACTTTCGTACCTATATGCCATTAACCTGTTTGCCAGCAGTAAAAACAGGTGGCGTGGAGGCTGAAGCAATTTATCATCCTTTAATTCAAAATGCGGTCGCAAACCCAGTTGACTGGCAAAAAAATACATTGGTGACTGGTTCCAATGCTTCTGGTAAATCAACTTATGTCAAAAGTATCGCGATTAATTGTATTTTAGCCCAAACCATTAATACTGCTACAGCAGAAGCTTTCACATTACAAGCAGGTCATGTGTTAAGCTCTATGGCAGTCGAAGATGATTTATTTGAAGGAGATAGTTATTTTGTAGCCGAAATCAAATCGATTAAACGCCTTTTGGATAAAGTGGCGACAAAAGAACGCTGCTATTGTTTTATTGATGAAATTTTGAAAGGGACTAACACGATCGAGCGAATCGCCGCTTCGAGCAGTGTCGTGGAGTGGCTGGGACAACAACCGAGCTTGGCTTTTGTAGCTACCCATGATATTGAATTAACCGAAATTTTGAAAAAAAGTTGCGACAATCTTCATTTTGAAGAACAAGTCACGGCTGAAAATGGCATTTCATTTGATTATCGCTTGCGGCAAGGTGCTGCAAAATCCCGCAATGCGATCGCTTTACTGGGTATTTTAGGGTATCCAAGTGATTTAGTTGCCAATGCTAAAAAAGAAGCCGCTTATTTCGATCAAGAAAAAAGCTGGCAAGTGTTGGGGTAGTGGTTTTAATAATTAAAAAAGAGATTACAAACTATTTGTCATGTAGTTTGTAATCTTTTTTTGTATCTGAGTTTCATCATGGAGAAATAGCAGTTACACTTCAAAGGCACCCTTTTAAATAAAAAGAGCAGGATACCTTCCTCTTTTCATACTAGATGTGTAAAAGAAAGATAAAGAATAAAGCAGCAATCGTTTGGACTGCGCCGACTGATAAGCCATAAAGTAAAAAGCGCGGGCCTTCTTTTAGGAATTTACGAAAATCTAAACGTAAACCAATCGCAGCCAAGGCAATCGTTTCAAACCAAGTGCTGATGAAATGGGCGACTTGATTAATCAAATCCGGTAATGGCAAAAAACTATTCACGATACAGATAATTAAAAAGCCGAGTACATACCAAGGAATCGGAAGTTTTTTCTTAGCTTTTTTTGCTGTCACGACCCCATCACGGGCAACTTTTTGTTCAAAAATAAAAACCACCACGACTAAAAAGATGATACGTGTGATTTTGAAAAGCATTGAAAACTGGACCGTTTCCGCATTGACCAAGCTAGCACCCGCCACGACTTGGCCGACAGATTGCAAAGTTCCGCCTAGAAGGGCACTTTTGGCTAATAAGTTATTTCCAAACAGGTGAATTCCTAAAAATGGCAAGGTGAGCATCATGACAGTCCCCAGTAAATTAACCAGCGTGATAATCTGGCCTTTTTCTGTGTCTTGGGCTTCAATGGCAGGGGCAATTGCTCCAATCGCAGATGAGCCACAAACGGCATTTCCACCGGCCATCATTAAGGCCATTTTTTCATTGAACCCAAGTTTGCGTCCTAATGTATAAGCACCGATAATCACCGTACTCATCATTAAAATGACATATAGTAACCCCTTAATACCCATTTCGCTGATTGTTTGAAAAGTGACGGTAAATCCAAGTAAGACCACCGAGTATTCCAATAAACGACTCTCAGAAAATTTTGTACCGGCGGCTAATTGGGGTTGTTTAAAGAAAGTGTTTCCCAAAATGATACCAAGTAAGATTGCTAAAGTAGCTCCTCCAAGTTGCGGCAGTAAAATGGCTACTAGCTTTGCGATAATTGCTACGGCTAAGGATAAGAAAAAGCCGGGTAAAATTGTTTTACTTTTTTTTAAAGCGTCAACAGACATACGTGCGTTCCTTTCTATCAATGAGATTTCTTTTTTTAAAGCAACACAATTCATTATACATGTTATTTTAATTTTTACGATTTATCCACTTAATAGCTAAAATAGAAAAATATAATGAAAGAGATTGTAATCTTTTAGTAGTTAGAAAACTTTTACTCCTGGTAGTGAGAAAAAACGAGTGCGTACTGATTAATCACACTGATTTTAATGGCGACCATAATAAAGCAGCATTCATAAAAAATCCGAACAATGCGGTTAGTTACTGACATTGATCAACAAAATAGGCAATGATTTTAGTCAGGAAATAATTTTTTCCTTTGCTTAAAAGGAGTGTAATTGTAAAATTAAATTAATAATGAATTGTCATAGGAATGAATGCTATATTTGAAATCAATATTGAAGGAGCAGGCGTTTTATGAAAAAAATAATTGGAACATTTATTTTTTTAGCAATGAGTAGCACGATGTTTTTCTTGCAGCCCACAGTACTTGCCGCCGAAGATAATGTCACCATCTTAACTGAAGAACCACCACAAGAGTTAGTCCAATTGGTTATGTTTCGTTTACCTTATTACAGTGCCATGTTGGCTGTAGATGACAAAATTAGCGACCAGCATCAGGTACTGGGCAAACCTTTTTCGATTTTTAATGATGACTTAAATGAAACAACTTTTTGTTTTCCTTTTTATGTCAATAAAAAGTTAGTCAAGACTGTGATAGGCTACCGTACTCATCAGTCTTGGCAAACCAATTTAAGTGGTTTTTTGGTAGCGGAATTAAAAGATTTATTTACTTCTCAGGATTACTCTTTTGAAAATATTGCCTTTATCCAAAAAAATGAAGATATTTATCTTTTCACTGATGCCCAACCATTGACGTTTTTTTACGATTCAAAAGCATCTATGGGAAGCTTATCACCTGAAAAAGTAAAGTTGAGAAATTTTAGTGAACAGTCATTGGTAACAACAAGTAATACTGCAACCTTTGCTCAAAAAAAATTTGTAAATCATGACAAGACTGTTTCTAGCTTGGAGTTAAAAAATCAGGGTTTAAATGGTTATACAAAACAAGTCCTTCCTCCACTGACAAAATGGGTAAATATAACAGACATCCAATAGATTTTTTATTTTGTGTGCTTATTTTCAATTGAGTAGGTAGGCTATCATAAAAAATCATTATGTTAATAGTCTTTTACGCTTATTGTACTTTTACTGAAAGTTATGTAAAATTAGTAGACTGAAAACTTTTAGGAGCGATTATAATTATGGCAGTAGAAGATATGTGGCAAGACCGCATGCCGCCCCAAGATATCCAAGCGGAGCAGGCTGTTTTAGGTTCAATTTTTTTGGCTCCCGATGAGCTGATTAATGCGATGGAAGTTTTAGGTGCCAAAGATTTTTATCAACGGCGCCATCAATTAATCTATCAAGCGATGATTAATTTGTTTGATCGCAATGAAGCTATCGACGTGGTGACGTTAAAAGCAGAATTGGAGCGGGGCAATGCGTTAGAAGATGTCGGCAGTGTGGGTTACTTAGTGGAGCTTTCCCAAGCCACTCCTTATGCTGGCAGTATTAGTTTTTATGCGAAAATTGTGGCGGATAAAGCCTTATTACGTAATTTAATTCAAGCGGCAAATAAAATTGTGGCAGCAGGTTATGAGCAAGATGAAGATGTCTCTGCTATTGTCGAAGATGCAGAACGGGGCATTTTAGAAGTTTCCGAGCGCCGCAATAGTATTGGCTTTCAAGCGATTGAAGATGTCTTACAAGAAACATTTCGCAATATCGATCAATTAGCACAAAATGATGAAGAAATCACCGGTATCCCAACCGGTTATCCAGCTTTAGATAAAATGACCGCAGGATTGCAACAAGGAGAATTGATTATCTTAGCGGCCCGTCCGGCTGTCGGTAAAACAGCTTTCGCTTTAAATATTGCCCAAAATATTGGAACGAAAACGGATGCTTCGGTGGCTATTTTTAGTTTGGAAATGGATGCAGAGTCTTTGGTTAAGCGGATGTTATGTGCCGAAGGATTAATTGACGCAGGGCATTTAAAAACAGGGCAGCTAACGGATGAAGAATGGGGTAATTTGGTAGTGGCAATGGGAAGTTTGTCGCGGGCCAGCATTTTTATTGATGATACTCCAGGGATTAAAGTTTCCGAAATTCGTGCCCGTTGTCGGCGCCTAGCGCAAGAGAAAAAAGATTTAGGGTTGATTTTAATTGACTACTTACAGTTGATTGAAGGAACGGGTCGTGAAAATCGGCAACAAGAAGTTTCGGAAATCTCTCGCCAACTAAAAAAATTAGCTAAAGAATTAAAAGTCCCCGTAATTGCCCTCTCCCAGCTTTCCCGTGGGGTGGAACAACGACAGGATAAACGACCTGTCATGTCGGATATTCGGGAGTCAGGTTCGATTGAACAAGATGCGGATATCGTCGCCTTTTTATACCGTGATGATTATTATCAGCGAGATTCAGATGATCCAGATGAACAAGATGACACTAGAGATAACATTATCGAAGTGATTATCGAAAAAAACCGTTCGGGTGCCAGAGGGACAGTTGAGTTGATGTTCATTAAAGAATATAACAAGTTTTCTTCATTATCCTTACGTGATGATGCCATGTAATAGAAAAGGTGCCAGCTAGAGATAGCTGACACCTTTTTTGTAGGCAAAAAGATGATAGGATTTTTACAAGAAATAATATGGATACGCTTTCTTATTTTCCACCACAGGCAGCAACTCTTCAGGAAAATTCAAAAATGAAAGAGTAATGTATCAAGAGTTCATCTCATTGCTTGAGCACCAAATGAGTCCATTTAGCGTTTCTTCTTTTTTTGGCTATACCATTCTTCGTATTCTTCACATAACAATTGCACTTCTTTTTCGCGTCGTAATTTATCATAAAAAGAGTAAAAAAAGTGATTAGGCCAAATACGATTGCCGCAGTCAATTTTTTGGCAGGCACAATTAATTAAAGGCGTGGGCGCAATCCCCAAATAGTGGGCCGCTGAGTCCAGATGCGTAAAGCGTTCGTAGTTTTCTTCTTTTTTTATTTGAGCATGTAAAATAAAGGCTTTACTCATACAATTCACTAAGGCAGGGCGTTTAATTGGAATCATGCAATCAAATCCCAATAAAGTGGAGACATAAGCTTGATGATTTTTGGTATAAAAGTCAGCTAAAATAACTGGATTGAGCCAAACCGTATTTTTAGGTGAAAGTTTACTGCTCGTTAACGGCATAAGACAAAAATCACGAGTAGCAAAGGGTGCTTTTTTAAAATTGTATAGATGTGCGACTGTTTCAAAGAAAATTCCGCTATCTTGGCAACGATATAAAGGAATAATTTTTTTCATCATTAGCTGCGTCGGATTACCATAAACCAATGACACCCCTTCATTACTAAAAACAAATGAATACTGCTGTTTTTGTTTTTCAAAGGGAATTAAAGCATAGTAAATTTTACAGGGTGTAAGTTCAGCATGAGGAATCAAATGGGCAGCTAATTGCAGACGTGACTCTTTGGTTAAAACAAAATGCCGATGTGGTAAAAAAGGCGCAATCTGTTGGCGGACGTGATTTATTTCCTCCCGCAGGTGAAATTTCAAACGGTTTTCATCAATCGGAACATAAGACATATTATCCATATTATCGCTTCCTTTCCCAAGATACTTCTAAATAAAAATACGCATTATTTTGCTAGTTTATTTTCACAAATCAACTTTTGCACATTTTTTTCGTGCCAACGGGTAAAACAAGATTTTCTAAAATGATATTACCGGCCGGAATAAAATAAAAGAGGAAAAATGATGAAAGAACAGCTGATGAATGAAGCCTTAGCGGATTACGATTCTTTGTTTCGTCGTGTTTTGACAAGAGAACAAATTTATCCCGATCACAGTGAATATGATGATTGTTTGCAAGAAATGCGTTTTAACCTGATTGAGCTTTTACATGATTACAGAGATTTGGAAGTTTTTAAAGAAGACTACAATAACAGTTACCTGTTTCGCCGTTTTCAGTGGTTGTGTCAAGATTGTCGCCGTAAATATCTAAAAGCCCGACCCGAAACTTTAGAAAACGACCAAGCTGCCCAAATTGCATCAGATTTTGATTTTATTGCGGACGTAGAGTTGGCGGAAATGTTGCAACAAATTTTTAGCCAACTTAGTAATGCGGAACAACATGCCTTTGCAGTCTTACTTGCAGATAGCCAATTCGTCTCAAAAAAGGAAGCTGGACAGGATACGCTTTCCCATCTTTATCGCCGTGGTCGTGGCAAATCCACAAGCAACCAGCGGAAAAAGATTTCCCGCCAAGTCCGCGCTTATTATCGTAAAAAACTACGAAAAAAAGTCGCAGAACAGATTAAAGAGGCACAGAAAAACTCCTAAAACAAATTTTGTCTGTCATTAAAAAGTGACTCTATTGTTACACGTGAAACATTTTGGTAGGAAAAAGTTGTGAGAAGAAGATGGCTGCAACTAAAAATGAAAGGTCCAAAAGCTAAAAAGTAAATATTAGGATTTTGTTTAAATCGGAAAGAAATACTGCAGTAGCAATTGACGCTAAGTGAACGCTAGTGTACTATCTCTAATAGTACACTAGCGTTTTTAGAAAAGGAGCAAGCTATGGACAACTATACAATTTTTGACTTTTTTTACGAGCTGCTTTTTGTTAATCCCGCTGCCTTAATAGGGATGATTATGATTACAGCTTTAATTTGCGTTTTAAAATTATCCTGGCGCCGTAAAATTGCCATTTTAATTCCGTCATTATTGCTGTTTTATTATTTAGCAATCAGTTTAGATGCTATTTTTGGCATTGCCACCATTGGCGAATTTCGCCGGTTAATCAGTCTTGGAGAAGGATTAATTCATCCTCAAATGGAGTGGCTGCCACTAGCGGATGGTTTTTCTGCCGGTTTTATTGCCAACATCTTTGTTTTTATCCCAATCGGTTTTTTAATTCCGTTTATGAGCCGTAATTTTGAAAAAATGGGTAAAACAGTATTATTAGGTAGCGGCCTTTCTTTGGCAATTGAAATCAGCCAAATTTTCACATTATATCGCGCCACCGATATTAATGATTTACTGACCAATACCTTTGGCACACTGCTGGGGTGGTGCTGTTTTAAAATTGCAACAAAACTTTTCCGGCGCCAAAAAACAAACTTACCAGAATCCCAAACGCGCTATTTACCAGTTTTTGTAGTAGTAATAGCTTTTCTCAATGTTTTTTTCTTATTTTAGATTAATAGACAGGTGGGAAGTAAGTTAGGGTCTGTGATACGAGTAAATCTTGTCTCGATAAGACAATTTTAAATAGTTGTCTAGCTAGGAGCACTTGTTTTATCCTCCTAGAATCCTTAATATCTGATTAAACCTGTTTATTCTTTAAGGGGAAAAATTATAAAAAAGCGATTTTTAAAAATTCAATTTGTCTTTGGGCTTTATGTTTGTATTTATTTAGCAGCACTCTACTTTTCAACAGGGTATGGGGTGGGATTCAAATTAGATGATAATCAATTGATTGGCTATATTCTTTGTGGTATTTCATCCCTACTTTTGCTCTTGTCTTTTTTTACTAGAGAAATCAAAAATAAAAAGCAGTTTGCGCTGTTGTTTGCTGTTTTTTGTTCTGCTTTATTACTCGTAACGTTATTTGTTGTTAATTTTAATGAAGCTTTCTGGTATTTTATTTTCTTTATCTTTTTTATTCCCATCAGTGTGATCGGCAATGTTATTGGCTTTCTAATAAAAAAGTAGAGGAATTCATTTCACGCCATACTTTTGGCCTCGTAAGGTATGCGGATAATAGTTTACAGGAATTATCACTAATTGTGGTGTGCTGTTTTGCTGAATGTTTTTTGTGTAAAAAAATGCCACCTAAATGATTATTTAGGCGGCGCATTTTTGCCATTCACTAAGTCTTATCAGAATAGATGAGATACTAGATACTACTATTTTATTTCTGTTATTAAACAAATTTCACTTTTAAAAATCAGTACTCAAAAATATTAAGAAAACGTTAAAAAGGCAGAGAATATATCTCTGCCTTTTCTTTATATTACCACATTTTTGCTTGAAATTCAAGATTGCATTTTTTACTACAATTGTGGTATTTAGTCTGCAAAGGGGTGATAGGGATGGATTTTAAAAATGATTTTTCGTTATTTTATAGTGATTCTTCTCAAGCAATCGCTAAACTTAAACACGATTTGGTCCGCGTAACTAAAGTTGCAGGCTACAAGCTCACCATTAAACAAGTGACAGCTATTTATGAAGCCCGTAATATTTCACTAATGGAAAATCATTTAATCGATTTCTCTTTGGAAAATACGGTACAACTGGCAGAAATGCTTTTGGAAACGCGTTTAGACGTAAACCCTTTTGTTAGTGAGTTGCAAGAGGTGACGGCGATTTTTTACTATTTACGGGCATCCGAAAATAATGCCTACAGCGATGAAGATTTGATTGCGCAAATTGCAGCTGTTTTTGCCCATTACGAAAATGATTTGGAAAATACAATTGGATATTTTGAAAATCATCCATTACTTTCAGAGGGGGAAGCATTATGGAATATGGAATAACGCATAATCAGCAAGAATATCGCGACTTATTAATCAATGTGATTTTATCCCGCTTAAGCGGCTCGTCTGTTCTTGCGGTAGAAGATGTTGAAAATATTGAAATGTCTATCAACTTTGTCTTAAATAAGTGTGAGGTAGGTTCGCTTATTGAACGCTATCAACAAGGCCGGCATGTTTTGCAAGAGCAGGTGGAAGCGACAAAAGTTTTATATGAGAAAATCTTGATCCAATATAAAAGTTACGAAATAGAGGCATTAAAGGGTAGTATTACAGGGTTTAAAGATTTTTTTCAACAATATGATTTAAATTTTGGTGCTCACCTTGTCCCAGGGGTTTGGCTAGATTACCAGTTGGCAGAGCCGGTAGATGACCAGTTGTATCAAGGAATCGATTTTGTTTGGCACTATTTAACCAATTTTTATTGTGAGATGCAGTTTTTGAATAATATTTCTGAAGCAGTTATTCTTATAACCCTAGAGGAATACAGTCACGATTTGGGAATTGATTATCGTGTTGATGTGAATAATGTTTACGAAGTGATCTTCAATCAGGTGTTCACCCACATCTTTTTGTCAAAGAGTGTTACTTCTAATACGTCCTTAGTGCTATCTGAAAATGAGGCGTCTTATCTGCTTGCCCACAAAGACGAAATTTATCTTACTTTAAGTCAAATAAATTTCATTAAAGAAAATCGTTACTATCGACATTCTTTAAAAAAATTGCAGACAAAGCTAAACCATATTACGAATGTCGCTGATTTAAGCGGCTTGCTTCTTATTAAAAAAGCGCCGCAAGATAAAATTATTTTTGCCGAACCTATGTCAGCTTTAGTATATACCCAGTTAACTGCCGCTATTGAGTCAGGAATGAGTTTAAAAACAGTGGCGCAAAAAATTGCCTCGCCTTTTGATTTAATCGCGCTGCGTGAAGATAGAGTACTTACTGAAAATGAATTTTCAAAAGTAGTAGCCTATCTTGATCTAACAGTATTCATCGCTTTTTTACTGTGGGTAAAATCAGAGCAGCATAACGAATGGTTGCAAATCAATGATATTTTAAAAGCAGAAGATAAGGCAATTTTGCCTTTAAAAAAACGTCTATCACAGATGACTGCCGCTGAAATCACACGCGTTAATCAGGCTTTAGCAACAATAAAAGTAGCCGGCAATGATTTCTTTTAGAAAAATCAGAGTGGGGAGTTGTTCATCAATTTTTTCAGCAATAAAATTTTTCTATGGTGCAACATAATGGTAAAGTTGCGCTTATTGGTGCTATCTTTTCTACCAATACCTGCGACAATCGTTAATTTTTGCAACAGATAGAAAATGGAAAAGTATTTTTGAAAGTAGTATATTGATAGTAGTGATAGTCAAGATTTTTATAAAGGAGACTGATTTGTTCCGGCGCACTATTCCTTACGCAAGATAAAGTAAGTCAGTGAAACGTGGAGAGAAGACCAAACCAATTAAACTAAAAAATTTTCCGATTTTTTATGTTTATTTGGTGAGCCGTCTATCCACGTTTTTTGTTGTGTTCATTGGTCTGATTATCACGCATAAGGAGTAGAGTGTATGGAATTTTTACGCGTAAAGCCACGTCTTTATCAACAAAGCCGCGATGCTATCTGGTTAGATCTGCATATTTCGCACCAATTATTGAAGGCCCATCTGGATCAAACAACAGATGGCGCTTCCCGCAAGAAGTTGTTCATAAGTGATTCAGTCAACTGGATTGCTTCACTTATGAAAGATGCGCCGAATAGTTCGCTTTTAGACTTAGGATGCGGCCCTGGATTGTATGCTGAAAAACTAGCATTAAAAGGTTATGCTATCACAGGTATTGATTTTTCTGCCGCGAGTATAACTTACGCCCTAGCCTCAGCAAAAAAGAAAAAACTAACGATTCAGTATTTCTTAGGAAATTATGTTGACTATGACTTTGCCACAGCATCTTATGACTGTGTGTTGCTGATTTATTGTGATTTAGGTGTGTTCTCCCCAGCAACTCGAAAGCAGCTATTCCGCAAAATTTACCAATTGTTGAAACCGGGTGGTCTTTTTATCTTTGATGTTTTTACATCAAAATACTATCAAAGTTTTGGTGATTCAACTGCTTGGGAAATTGAAGTGGGCGGTTTTTGGAGTCGTAAAAAATGTCTTCACTTGCAGAAAAATCAACACTATGTAAATACGAATACCTATTTGGAAAGTCACTATTTAATTTATCCGAATCATTATAAAGAGTTTTTTATTTGGGATACAGTATTCACGCCGACAGAATTAAAAAATGAACTTCACCAGATTGGTTTTTCAAGTAGTACGGTTTTCGGAGATGTCGCAGGAGCAAGCTATGATGAAGCAAGTACAACGTTTTGTCTCGTTGTGCAAAAATAATAGTAAGACGATCCTTTTTTACACAAGGTGATAAAAACCAGTCAACATTTAGGTGACTGGTTTTTTGGAAGAAAAAGACACGCAGCAATAGGTTGAAAGAAGCCAATAATTTTCTTACATGGTAAAATTTATCATATAGCTTTTTTCTTAATTGACAAAAAGATGCAGGGGTTTGCTGATTTATAGGACTTGTAAAAAAATGCTAGTGTTTCAAGAAGGAGGTACCCCATTGAGACGCTATATCAGTTTGCTAAGGGGCATCAATGTTGGTGGTAAAAATAAAATTGAAATGTCAGTACTAAAGGCGGGATTTGTTTCGTTAGGCTATCAAAATGTTATTACTTTTCTCAATAGCGGCAATATTATTTTCACGGCGGAAAATGAAGATCCAGCGCTGCTGACCCAACAAATAAGTGCAATGATTCATGAGCGCTTTGGATTAGAAATACCGGTATTGACGATTTTACAAGAAGATTTAATCGCAGTTTTGGCACATACGCCAAATTGGTGGGGCACAGATGATAAAAAAATTTATGACAATCTGATTTTTCTCATGCCGCCTCTTGGTCTTGCTGAATTTTATCAAGCAATGGGAAATGTGAATGCTCAAATAGAACAGGAATCTTCGGATCACAATCTGATTTTTTGGTCGTTTGTGCGAGAAGATTATCAAAAATCTTCCTGGTGGTCAAAAACCGCCAAGAAAAAAATAAAAGACAAGATTACAATTCGCACAGCCAATACTGTACGGAAGATTGCCAACTTATAAGACCAGAATCCCCCGCTAAAACCTTGCTACCAAGCGGATGCTACGAATAAGTTACACAAAAATCAGGAGAAGTTCTTTACTCTTAGAAATGATTGCGGTTACAGTGGAATTAAAAGGAGGGACAAGAATTGACGGCTGTTGGAGCAAATATTAAATACTATCGCACATTGCATCATTACACGCAAAATGATTTGGCTAATGAACTTCACATCAGCCGCCAGACAATTTCAAAGTGGGAACGGGGCGTGAGCCAACCTACAATTGAATATTTAATTGGACTGTCTGAATTCTTCCAAATCACTGTCGATGAATTAATTAAAGTCACCCACAAAGCAATCAAAGAGGAGGAAACAATCATGAAAAAAGCAATTTTTCTTGTTAGTAATTATACCCCATCCAATAATAGCGAATGGGGTAAAGAGGCAAAAGATTATGGAACTAGAGATTTTATTGCCAATCTTAGTAAAATCCACCATATGTATGAATGGCGAGCAGCTAAACCAGCAGAGTTGCCAGAAATTTTAAACAAAGAAAATATCGGCATGATAGCAATAGCACCGACTGTTACCCCGCGATTAAAAGAAATTGAAGCACAGTATCCTGGGAAAATTCAAGTGATCTCACCTGCAGAATACGCTAAAATCACCACTAATTTTATCTTGGAACGTTAATTTTAAAGGCTAAAAAGAATACTCTAAAAGAGAAAGAGAATGCAAAAAGGAGTTAAATATGGATTATATTAAAGGCAACAAGTTAGCTTGGGAAGAGGCTTTTGAACAGCGACAGGAAAATTGGGGGGGAAGATAATTTCAAACGTCTGTTGAAAGAAGAGCTACCTTTCTTTGATAGAAATGTCGCCTATGAACTGAAAAAAATGGATTTTAAAAACAAACGCATTGCGCAGTTTTGTTGCAATAATGGGCGGGAATTGTTGGCATTGTTACAACTTGGCGCTAAAAGTGGCGTGGGTTTTGATATTGCTGAAAATATTTTAGCACAAGGCAGAACCACGGCTTTAAAGGCTAATATCACCAATTGTGAATTTGTCGCGCTTAATATTTTAGATATTCCGAGTGACTATCACAATCAATTTGATTTTATCTTTTTTACAATTGGGGCGATTACTTGGTTTGAAGATTTAGCCACCCTTTTTGCAAAAGTAGCCGCTTGTTTGAAAAAAGATGGTATCTTACTCATTCACGATTATCATCCTTTTATGAATATGTTGCCTTTACCTGGAGAAGAAGAATTTGATCAGGACAAACTAAATCAGGTAAGCTATTCGTATTTTAGAACCACTCCTTGGATTGAAAATGATGGCATGTGCTATATGTCAAACACATATCATTCCAAAACATTCACTAGTTTTTCCCACACGATGGCAGAAATCATTACGAGTTTAGCTACAAATGGTTTTTACGTATTAGCGTTAAATGAATATGATTATGATGTTGGTTTAACCGATGTCTATGATAAGCAAGGCCTACCATTATCATTTCTTCTGACAGCTAAAAAGCAATAGCTTGTGGTCAAAAAGTAATCAGTGAAATACGTTTTTATTAGTTCGTGTCACTTGTTGTTTTAAGACGAAGAAGACAGCTAATTGATGTGTATGGGGTAATGTGTGATGTTACGAATCAAACCCGATTAAAGTAAAAAATGTTCCATTCCCTTTTTAGTCAAAGGAGAGGAGAAGTCAGATGTTAAACTATCAAGTATTTAAATCCGCAGAACAGCCAACACAAACCGCAATCAAGGAGTTTATGAGCTCCGAAAATTTCTTGCTTTTTGTTGCTTTAGATCAGTATTTGCAAGAAAAATATCAAATCAAACCTAAATTTTCTTATTCCAACTGTACAATGAATCAAAATATTTGGCGAGGTTGGAATATTAAATATCAAAAAAGCGGGCGATCATTTTGTACCATTTATCCGCAACAAGACTACTTTTTAGCGTTAGTTCCTGGTACGTCTTTTGAAGTGCGTAATAAAGAAGATGTGGATGAAGTAATGTTAGCAGTAGAACTTAGAAAAGAAGCCTTACAGGCCAAAAAGTAGTCACTAGCTGATATGGCAGTAAAGAAGCTGAGGAAAAGTACCGCGTTTTACTATTTTGCTTCAGGTAATCGGTGAATTAGACAAATATATATTGTTATTTTTTCTGATGAGTATTAGCAAAATCAAAAATGGTCTATACGTTCCAAAAAAAGAAGCTATTTACAATCGTGCTAAAATCGCTGCTGGTGGTGATTAAAGTTAATAGTTTAAAAAACCGTATCCTCTTTTAAAGAGCGATACGGTTTTTTTTTGCGGTTGTAGCCATTGACAATCTGAAGTTAATTCGTTAGGTTTTTATATAGATGTTTATCTATATAGGAGAAAACGAAATGAATTATGAAGAGATGACGATTGTGTTAAAGGCGTTAGGTGATCCTAACCGATTAAAAATTATTGATTTACTTTCAGGTGGGAGTTTATGTGCTTGTGATTTGTTACAGCACTTTGATTTTACGCAGCCAACATTATCTCATCATATGAAAGTGCTGGAAAAAGCTGGCGTAGTGGTGGTGAAAAAAGAGGGAATTTGGCATCATTACAAATTGACAGAGCACTTTGTAACAGCGTTTATGCAGAGTATGCTGCAGCTATTTTCAATAAAAGAAGAGACGGTTGCTATTTATCCAAATGAAAATTGCGTCAAGGAAAGCTAAAGAAGTACAAACTGTGTCAGAGACACGCATTTTTGTAACAATGTTTTATGATGAAAGGAACAAATAAATGGTAGATGCACTTGAAATAAAAAATTTAAAAAAAGTATACAGTACAGGTGTCGAGGCCTTGCGAGGAATTGATTTGCAAGTAGCACAAGGTGATTTTTATGCCCTCTTAGGGCCAAATGGTGCTGGAAAATCCACGACGATTGGAATTATTACTTCTCTTGTCAATAAAACTTCTGGTCAAGTAAAAGTATTTGGTTATGATCTGGACAAAGAATTAGATAAAGCCAAGCAACAAATTGGGCTGGTTCCACAAGAATTTAATTTTAATCCCTTTGAAACAGTGCAACAAATTGTGGTCAATCAAGCAGGATATTACGGCGTTTCCCGTAAAGAAGCGTTAAAACGTAGTGAAAAATATTTAAAGCAATCGAATTTGTGGGAAAAAAGAAATGAGCGGGCACGAATGCTTTCAGGAGGGATGAAACGGCGCTTAATGATTGCAAGAGCATTGATGCACGAACCACGTTTATTAATTTTAGATGAACCTACTGCTGGGGTGGATATTGAATTAAGAAGAGAGATGTGGGCTTTTTTAACTGCTTTAAATGAAAGTGGTACAACAATTATTTTAACGACACATTATCTGGAAGAAGCAGAAATGCTTTGCCGAAACATTGGCATTATTCAAGCTGGTACGTTGATTGAAAATACCAGTATGAAGTCGCTTTTAGCCAAGTTACAGTATGAAACGTTTATTTTGGATTTAGCACCATCTGAACACGCTCCTGTGATAAAAGGCTATAAAGCTACCTTAGAAGACGAATTCACATTAGCTGTAGAAGTGCAGCGGGAGCAAGGAATGAATGAAATTTTTCAGCAACTAAGCGCACAAGGTATCAAAATTTTGTCGATGCGAAATAAATCCAATCGCTTGGAAGAACTGTTCTTAAAGATTACAGAAGATAAAAATGGATTGGAGGAGCATCATGTTTAGTCTATATTTTACAGCATTAAAAAGTCTTGCCGTGAAAGAAACCAATCGTTATCTGCGTATATGGGTGCAGACTTTGGTTCCACCAGTCATTACAACTTCTTTGTATTTTATTATTTTTGGCAAGATGATTGGTGGACGTATTGGGGATATGGGAGGATTTTCTTATATTGAATTTATTGTTCCAGGCTTGATTATGATGTCTGCCATTACGAGTTCTTATGCGAATGTTTCTTCTTCCTTCTTTTCACAAAAGTTTCAAAAGAATATTGAAGAATTATTGGTGGCACCAGTGCCAGCGCACATTATTATTTGGGGCTTTGTAATCGGCGGAATAGGTCGTAGTACATTAGTAGGGACGTTGGTCACGATAATATCTTTATTTTTTGTCCCCTTACATGTTCACTCTTGGTTGTTAGTGGTTTTGACCTTGCTGATGACAGCCATTTTATTTTCCTTAGCGGGTTTAATTAATGGTGTTTTTGCCCAATCCTATGATGATGTATCCATTGTGCCAACATTTGTCTTACAACCATTAACCTATTTGGGTGGGGTCTTTTATGCGATTTCGATGTTGCCGCCTTTTTGGCAAGCAGTATCTAAAATCAACCCGATTGTGTACATGATTTCTTGTTTTCGGTATGGATTTTTAGGCACTACGGATGTATCGGTGGTATTTTCACTGCTTGTTCTAGTCCTGTTTATCGCAGTACTTTATGCGGTTTGCTATTATTTAATTAGTCGTGGAAGAGGTTTACGCAGCTAATAAAATCTTTTTATAGTACAAAGGGGGGTCTTGCTTTACGCAGATACCCCTTTGTCTTTTTTATGGCCGCTATTTACAATAAAAAAGTCGAAAAACTTTGCAAAAAATAACATTTGACATAAGATGATAAAAAGGAGTGGGGATAGTGGAACAATTAAGTGACGCATTCATAATCATTGATTTACAAAATGGCGTTTGCCATGCTGAAGGCAAGCAGATTGATCATTTAGAAGAATTGGTGGTAGCAGTAAATAAGCGCATTGCGTTCTATCACACCGCAGAACTACCCATTATTTTTGTACAACACCAAGATGCTACATTACGCAAAAACTCTTTTGACTGGGAAATTCTGTCAGGAATACAAATAGGTATGAAAAGTCACTTTGTAAATAAAACCCATGCCAATTCGTTTTATCAAACAGATTTGTCACGTATCTTGACTAAAAATAACGTGAAATCGCTAGAAATTTGTGGGGCGCAAACGGAATATTGTATCGATGCAACCATTAAGTTTGCCCACGGAATGGGGTATGATTTGCGGATGCAAAAAAACATGTCTACTACCTATGACAATGAATTTATGACAGCCACACAGACCATTACGTTTTATGAGAAAATTTGGGATGGACGATTTTTGACGTTTATTTAAATGGGGCATTTTTGCTATAGCCGTCTTAACTTGTGGTATTTTACTAAGGAGTAGACAGGGAGATTTAAAAATAAAAGCAAGCGGCCTTATTTTATGCGTGCTATTTTTTCAACGTGCTAAAAAATTTTTTCTCCTTCTTTTTTACGCGCGTTCTTTGTTTCAATAGCTTTTTTTGCTCTTTTATGTCCGGAAATATTCCGATTTTTAAAAATTTTACAAAAAAATTTGTTGACAAATAATAAAAACCTAAGTAAGCTAACAATCAATTAAAGAATTTATACGTTGAAGAGAAGAGTAGCTAAAACGAGCAGTTTCAGAGAGTCCGGCCGGTGGGAAAGGACATTGCGCAATTTAGTGAAGATGAGCTCTGAGTATTTCAAATGGTTTACGCTATTTGAACGAAAAGCAATCGTTACTTTGCCGGGTATCAACAGGTACCGTTGAGATATTATTCGTGAGAATAATATGAATAAGGGTGGTAACGCGAAAAGTCTTCGTCCCTTTGTTTGTCATAGTTTGACAAGCAAAGGGATGGAGATTTTTTTTTGTTTTTTGACAGATTTCATCTCAAGGTAGTGAATTTTTTAAGCAAAGTAAATTTAGCAGTATCTAGATCAAGTTGAGGAGTTGGAAAGATGAAAAGGAAAAAGAGTATTTTGGTGGCAACAGGAATTTTGGCGGCATTAACATTAGCAGGGTGCACGTCAGGTGGTGCGACAAGTAAAAGCGCAAGTTCTGCAACCAAACAAGCAGCAAAACAAGAAATTAGTGTCAGTTTTCCGGCACCTTTAAGTACGCTGGATACCACGCAAACCACCGATAAAGTAACTTTTACAGTGGTACAACATTTATTTGAAGGCTTATATCGTTTTGATGACAAGAGTCAGCCAGTTCCTGCATTGGCTCAAAAAGTTGCTATCAGTAAAGATGGAAAAACGTACACCTTCACCTTAAGAGACGACGCCAAGTGGAGTAATGGTGAAAAAGTAACAGCAAATGATTTTCTTTTTGCTTGGAAACGGTTGGTAAATCCTCAGACAATGGGACCAAATGCCTATTTATTAGATAATGTAATCAATAGTCAAGATATCCGGGAAGGTAAAAAAGCAATTGATGAGATTGGGTTAAAAGCGCCGGATGAAAAAACATTTGAAGTGCAATTAAAACAAGCCCAACCTTCCTTTTTGTCCGTGGTATCAATTGGGTGGCTAGCACCTCAAAATGAAAAATTTGTAACCGAGAAAAAAGATAATTATGCTCGTACTAGTGAAGATCTTTTATATACCGGACCTTTTGAATTAAAAGATTGGAAACAAACCGGTGACGAGTGGACGTTGGTGAAAAATGATGCGTATTACGATAAAAAAGATGTCAAATTGGCAGAGGTTCACGGCTCCACTATTAAAGAAGAAAACACGGGTATTCAACTTGTAGATAGTGGTGAACTAGATTTGCAACGGATTAGTGGTCAATACGTAGAACAATTTAAAAACGATCCCCGCTTAACAACAGAAAAAGACGTAGCCAATCAATTTTTAGATTTCAATAAAAAGGCGAATAAAGCGTTAGAAAATGTGCACGTTCGAAAAGCAATTGCACTTGCAATTAATAAAGAGCAACTGGCTAAAAATGTATTAAATGACGGTGCCACACCGCTAAATGGTTTAATTCCAACAGGTTTATATAAAAATCCTGAGACAAATGAAGATTTCCGCAAGTATAGCGGTGATTACAACACGTATGACACCAAGGCAGCCAAAAGTGAATGGGACAAAGCTAAAGCGGTTATTGGCGATGAGCTGAAATTGAAATTATTAGTGACTGATGATGATAATGGTGAAAAAATTGGGGAATATTTACAAAGTCAATTACAAGAAACACTACCTGGTTTGAAAATTACGATTAATAAACAACCAAAAGTGAATTTGAATCAATCGCGAACAGACGGAAACTATGAGTTATCAGTTTCTGGTTGGATTGCAGGATCAAGTGAATTGGATTCATACTTCAACTTATACAAAACAGGTTCCTCTTATAATTATGGTGGTTACGATAGCAAGTCTTACACGGATTTAGTCGAAAAAGCCCGCACAGTAGATGCCAATGATCCAACTGCGTTCTTTAAAGATTACAAAGAAGCAGAAAAAATATTGCTAGACCAAGACGCAGCACAAGTTCCATTGTATCAAAGTGCTTCAAATTATTTAATCAATCAAAAAGTAAAAGGCATTGTTTTTCATGCCTATGGGGATTATTTCAATTTACGGACAGCCTCTGTAAAGTAAAGGAGTAAAAAATGAGTCAATTATTGGAAGATTTTTTGAGATACGTCAAAGTGAATACCCGTTCAGATGAAAAAGCGACTACAATTCCGACAACGCCCGGTCAAGTTGACTTGGCGTTGCAATTAAAAGAGCAATTGGAAGAATTGGGTTTACAAGAAGTAACCTATTTTGAAAAAAATAGTTTTGTGATTGGTGCTTTAAAAGGTAATCCAAAAAAGAGTGCAATTGGTTTTATTGCTCACGTAGACACGGCAGATTTTAATGCAGAAAATGTTCGTCCACAAGTGTTTCACCAGTACAAGGGGCAAGAGGTAATCTTAAATGCAGAAAAAAAGATTGTTTTATCCCCACAACAGTTTCCAAATTTGAAAGATTATATAGGAGAGACACTGATTACAACGGATGGCACGACCCTTTTAGGTGCCGACGATAAGGCAGGAATTGCTGAAATCATCGATGCTTTACGTCATTTGAAACAAATTCCCTTAAAAGAGCGCGGAGATGTTTGGGTAGCTTTTGGTCCGGACGAAGAAATTGGCAAAGGGGCAGATAATTTTGAGGTGACAGATTTTCCGGTAGACTTTGCATATACTATCGACAGTGGGCGGGTTGGACATTTTGAGTATGAAACGTTTAATGCTGCCAAAATTGAAATTTCAATTGAAGGAACTAGCGTTCACCCGGGTACGGCTTATGGACAGTTGGTGAATGCGATTAAGATTGGTGAAGCCATTGACAGTCACTTGCCACAAGCAGAAGTACCGGAATTAACACAAGGCTACGAAGGATTTTATTTATTAAATAAATTCCAGGGAGATATTTCATTTGCAGCGCTGGATTATATTATTCGAGATCACGACCATGCGAAATTTTTAGCCCGTAAAGAAGAACTCGTAGCCATTATTGCAAAATTGAATGAAACGTTTACGTATCCTCGTATTACTTATCGATTGTTTGATCAATATTACAATACGAAAGAAATAATTGACCAAGAACCGCGTGTCGTGGACTATGCACTTGCTGCCATGAAAAATTTAGGCATAAAACCAATTATCACCCCGTTTCGTGGTGGAACAGACGGCTCGAAGATTTCCTACAAAGGGATTGCTACGCCGAATTTATTCACTGGGGGTGAAAATTTTCACGGACAATATGAGTTTATTACCCTAGAAGCAATGGAAAAAGCGCGCGATACGATTATTGAAATCGTTAAAGTAGCAGCTGCAGCAGAATAATTTAGTTATTTTTGAAAATTTTTATAGCTTTTTCAATTTATTTAAACCGCTTGTTATTAATCAATTAAACAAATTAATTTGAAGTATTTTACAAATAAATTGAATGGAAAATCTGCGTTTTATCCTAGTTTTCTGAATTTTGATTGTGAGTATTTTTTTTACAAATAAATCACTCTTTGTTTTTTGAATTATCAGAATATTTATATATATTTGTTTTTTTATGAATAAAGTGTTGCTTTTTTAATAATTATTGATTAAAATTTTCGTTAACTTCAGAAAATGTTAAATATTCTGAAAATTCAATACAAGACAAGGGGTAAAGGGAATGAAAATGAAAAAGACATCATTATTCGGTGTTATTGCTGTCTGCGGTGTTGTGTTATCAGCATGCGGCAGTAACGGCGGCACAACAGATGGCAGCAGTGCTGCAGGCGGTTCTGGTAAAGAAGCGGACAAACAAGAGTTTAGAGTATCTGTCTTACAAGAAATGCCAAGTGCTGATTTATCACTTGCAACAGACACGATTAGTTTCACTGCGTTAAACAATGTTTACGAAGGAATTTATCGGTTAGACAAAGATAGCAAGCCAGTTCCAGCAGGCGCCGCTGAAGAAGCGAAGGTTAGTGAAGATGGTTTGAAATATACAATTAAATTAAGAGAAGATGCAAAATGGTCTGACGGGGAACCTGTTAAAGCATCTGATTATGTTTTTGGTTGGCAACGGACAGTGGATTCAAAAACCGCTTCAGAGTACGCATATCTTTATGAACCAGTAGTAAATGCAGCTGAAATTACAGCCGGAAAAAAAGATAAATCTGAATTAGGGATTAAAGCAGTTAACGATTACGAATTAGAAATTACGTTAACACGTCCTACACCTTACATGGATTATTTATTTGCTTTCCCTTCATTCTTCCCGCAACCGCAAAAAGTTGTTGAAAAAAATGGCGACAAATTTGCAACAAAATCTGATCAGTCAGTTTATAACGGACCTTTTGTTTTAGCAGGGTTTGATGGTCCGGGAACAGATACAGAGTGGGAATATAAGAAAAATGATACGTATTGGGATAAAGATACAGTGAAATTAGATTCTGTTAAAGTTAGTGTTGTAAAAGAATCTTCAACAGGTTTGAATTTATTCAATGACGGCCAAACAGATGATGCAATTTTAAGTGGTGAATTAGCACAACAAAATGCAAATCAAGAAGCTTTCCAATCTGTAAAAGAAGCGCGAACTTCATACATTGAATTGAATCAACGGAAAAAAGATTCACCATTTATGAATGAAGATTTACGTCTAGCAATTTCGTACGCGATTGACCGAAATGCAATTGTAAATTCAGTATTAGGGGACGGTTCTGTTGCCTCGACTGGTTTAATTCCATCGGATATGTCTAAAAATCCTAAAACCAATGAAGATTTCACTAAAGAAGCTGGTGATTTGGTAAGTTTTGATAAGAAAAAAGCCAAAGATCATTGGGAAAAAGCGAAAAAAGCACTGGGTAAAGACAGTTTTACTTTTGATATCGTGGCTTCTGACGATGACGGCACCAAAAAAGTGCTAGAGTACTTGCAAAGTACATTGGAAGAAACGTTGGAGGGTATCAAAATTAAACCAACACCAGTACCGTTTTCTGTTCGTCTTGACCGTTCAAATAATGGTGAATTCGATATGGTATTAGGTGGATGGGGTGCTGATTATTCTGATCCATCAAGCTTCACAGACTTGTTTGTTACAGGTAATTCTTATAACCGCGGTCAATGGTCAAATGCAGACTATGACAAAGTAGTCAAAGAGTCTAACACAACAAATGCGGGTGATCCGGTTAAACGTTGGGAAAACTTACAAGAAGCAGATAAAATTATCAGCTCAACTGCTGGGGTAATTGGTGTTTACCAAAAGGCAGAAGGCCACATGATTAATCCGAAAGTAAAAGGTATCGTACACCACGCTGCCGGTGCTTCATGGGATTACAAATGGACGTATGTAACAGAATAATAAGCACAACAAAAAACAAACACTTAAAACATCATCAAATGATTAAATAGTAAAAAGAGGCTGGCACTGCCAGCCTCTTGCAACTATTTGCTTATTTTTAGAAGGTGATTGGTGTTTTAGAAATTAATAATTATTAAAAGTTATTTAGCATCAAAAAAATCAGCGATAAGACGAAAATCACGCCGGCAATTTTCAACCAGAAGCCATACACGCCATCGCCAACTTGTGATAAAGGCGTATAGTTAGCTTTTTTCTTTTGCTTTCTTCCCAGCGCTTCATGCATGGATCTTTGAAAAGTATCGAAGAAGCCAGAGGAAAAAACCCATAACAAGATGCCGACAATCAAAAAAGGTAATCCCAGCATGAAGAGGGTGTCAGATAACGTTAGAAGACTTAAATTATTTTTAACAAGCCCCCAAATGATGGCGATACCGAAGATAAGAATGGAAATAAAATAGGGACGATATTTTTTCATAGTAAACTCCTTGTTTATCCTTTTTCAACTTGTCAGATGGCGTCTTATTGCTTAAGAGCAATTCAAGTTTTCAAAGCTTTTCTTTTACTTTAGCGAATCCATTTGCCAAAGTCAAAAGAGTTTTCAAAATGGCAGCAAAGTATCATACCTTGGTTTTATCGCTTTAGTGAAATTAAATTTGCTTCTGAAAGAAAAATAAATTGTTGATTAATTTGGATTGTACACGTTTTTGTTACTGCATTTTTTATTTATTAGGAGGAGAAATAATTTGAATGACTTTCTCAAATATTTTCTAAAAAGGTTGTTTTTTATGCTGGTAACGCTGTGGTTGATTGCAACGATCACATTCTTTTTATCAAAAATGTTACCAGGGACGCCGTATACCAACGCGGAACGTTTGAGCCCAGATCAAATTGCGTTGCTAAACAAACAAATGGGTTTGGATAAACCAGTTATTGTGCAATATGGAACCTATCTGAAAAATTTACTTCAAGGTGATTTTGGAATTTCGTTTCAATTTAAGAATCAACCAGTGGCCGCGTTATTGGCTGGTCGCGTGGGGCCTTCTTTACAGTTAGGGATACAGGCAATTTTACTGGGGACTTTAATTGGAATTATTTTAGGGACAATTTCTGCTATGAAACAAAATACATGGGTGGATACGTTAGCTACTTTAATTGCAATTTTAGGTCGCTCTATTCCCAACTTCGTCTTTGCTGTTTTACTACAATATGTTTTTGCAATAAAATTACACATTTTACCAATCGCCAAATGGGAAGGTTTTGCTTATACCATTTTGCCAACTATCGCACTAGCGATGTCGCCTTTGGCTGACTCGGCTCGATTTATTCGAACGGAAATGGTAGAGGTTATGCATAGTGATTATGTAGAATTAGCACGTGCAAAAGGTCTAAGCCGTTGGGAAATTGCCTTTAAGCACGGTTTGCGAAATAGTCTAATCCCATTAATGACCTTATTAGGTCCTTTGGCAGTAGCATTAATGACAGGTTCTTTGGTAGTTGAAAATATTTTTGCTATTCCTGGTATAGGAGAGCAATTTGTAAAATCAATTACCACTAATGACTATCCTACAATTATGGCGGTAACAGTTTTGTATTCGGCAATGTTAATCATCGTCATTTTGGTTGTTGATTTATTATACGGTATTGTTGATCCACGAATCCGCGTGTCAGGAGGGAGTAAAGGCTAATGGAAAATGTAAAACCTAAATACGATACGATTGCCAAAATCCCAGCGTCAGAATTTGAGTTGTACCACGGCAGTACCATTAAAGAACGAGAAATGATCGCTGCGCCGTCTTTGACTTTCTTACAAGACTCTTGGCGGCGCCTGAGAAAAAATAAAGCAGCAGTAATATGTATGGCCATTTTGGTAGTGATTATTTTTGTCTCCATTATTTCGATTCTCTTTTCACCTCATAATCCAACCAAACAAAATGTTGCTTACATGAATTTACCGCCTCGCATTCCTGGGATTGATATCAATGGTTTAAACGGAAAAGCGATGGTGGGCGGACAATTGGTTGATAAATATGCAGCGGCAAATGTCCCGGATAATTTAAATTATTATTTTGGTACTGACGGCTTAGGTCGTGATGTTTTGAGTCGTCTGCTGATGGGGACACGAGTTTCATTATTGATTGCCTTTATTGCAGCGATGTTTGATATTATTTTTGGTGTTACTTACGGTTTAATTTCCGGTTTAAAAGGTGGCACTGTCGACACTTTGATGCAACGAATTTTGGAAATTCTTTCAGGTATTCCCAATTTAGTCGTAATGATTTTAATGTTGGTTGTTTTTGAACCAGGGATCCCGTCGATCATCGCAGCTATGGCAATCACCAACTGGATTCCAATGGCGCGGATTGTGCGGGCGCAAACATTAAAATTAAAAGATCAAGAATTTGTTTTGGCTGCTCAAACGTTAGGCGAAAGTAATTTCAAAATTGCCTTTAAACATATTTTACCCAATATCTCCAGTGTTATTATTGTACAGATGATGTTTAGTATTCCAACGGCGATTTTCTTTGAAGCTTTCTTGAGCTTCATTGGCTTAGGTTTGACACCGCCGAATGCTTCATTAGGTACAATGTTAAGCGATGGTTACAAAACCTTCCAATATCTGCCTTACCTGTTGTGGGTACCAGCAGTTACGTTGTCAGTCATCATGATTGCCTTCAACTTATTAGCTGATGGTCTTCGTGATGCCTTTGATCCGAAAATGAAAGAGTGATGATGATGCCAGAAAAAGTATTAGAAGTTAAAGACTTGGAAATCTCCTTTGATACTTATGCGGGAACTGTTCGCGCAATTCGCAATGTTAGTTTTGACCTTTATAAAGGAGAGACGCTGGCGATTGTGGGGGAATCTGGTTCTGGTAAATCGGTAACCACTCGCAGTATTATGGGACTTCTAGCAAGTAATGCAAATATCGATAACGGGGAGATTCTTTTTAAAAATTCCGATATTGTCAAAAAAACGGAGAAAGAAATGCAAAAAATTCGGGGTAAGGAAATCGCTATGATTTTTCAAGATCCTATGACTTCCTTAGATCCGACGATGCCTATTGGCAAACAAGTTGCAGAGTCTTTGATTATTCACAATAAAGTCTCTAAAAAAGAAGCATTGGCTTCTGCATTAGAATTATTAAATTTAGTGGGTATTCCGAATGCCGAAAAACGTTTGAAAAACTATCCTCATCAATTTTCTGGTGGGCAACGGCAACGGATAGTGATTGCTATTGCGCTTATTTGTTACCCGGAAGTTCTTATTGCGGATGAACCAACAACAGCTTTAGACGTCACAATCCAAGCTCAAATTTTGGAATTAATGAAAGATATTCAGAAAAAAATTAATACCTCAATTATTTTTATCACCCACGATTTAGGCGTGGTAGCAAACGTAGCCGATCGGGTGGCTGTAATGTATGGTGGACGGATTGTGGAAGTCGGAACGGCAGAAGAAATTTTTTATAATCCACAGCATCCGTATACATGGGGGTTACTGGGTTCAATGCCGACTTTAGAAGGGGATGAAGAGCGCTTATATGCCATCCCTGGTTCACCACCAGATTTACTACAACCACCAACAGGGGACGCTTTTTATCCTCGAAATGAATTTGCTTTGAAAATTGATACGGAGCAAGCACCGCCTTACTTTGAAGTTTCCCAAACGCATAAGGCGGCCACCTGGCTATTGGCACCACAAGCTCCTAAAGTAACACCACCGGCAGAGATTGGCCGTCGTTGGGAAATTTTCAAAGAAAAACAAAATGCCTAAGGAGGTAGCCGCGTGAAAAAAGTTTTGTTAAACGTAAATCATTTGAAGCAATACTTCAATGTGGGGCGTAAAGATGAAGTCAAAGCAGTAGATGATATTAGCTTTCACATCTACGAAGGTGAAACCTTTGGCTTAGTGGGAGAATCCGGTAGTGGTAAATCAACAACCGGGCGGACGATTATCCGTTTAAACACACCTACTGGCGGAGAAATCGACTTTGATGGTCAAGATGTAATGAAAATTAAAGGCAAAGAAGGTTTAAAAGAATTTCGGCGCGACGTACAAATGATTTTTCAAGATCCTTATGCTTCTTTAAATCCTCGTATGAAAGTGCGGGATATTATTGCAGAAGGAATTGATATAAACGGGCTTGCGCAAGATGAAAAAGAACGCAATGCCCGCGTGGATGAGTTATTGGAAACAGTTGGTTTAAATCCCAGTCATGGCACCCGTTATCCTCACGAGTTCTCCGGTGGGCAGCGACAACGGATTGGTATTGCCCGTGCTTTAGCGGTAAAACCAAAATTTATTATTTGTGATGAGCCAATTTCGGCTTTGGATGTTTCCATTCAAGCACAAGTTGTTAATTTGTTACAAGACTTACAGGAACAGCAAAATTTAACATATCTATTTATTGCCCATGATTTATCTATGGTGAAACATATCAGTGATCGGATTGGGGTTATGCATTTAGGTAAATTATTAGAAGTCGGAACGAGCGATGCCATTTATAATTATGGTGTTCATCCTTACACAGAAAGTCTTTTGTCAGCAATCCCATTACCTGATCCAGATCACGAACGTAATCGTAAACGCATCAAGTATCAACCCCAACCAGATGACGGAAAACAAAGGGGAATGCACGAAATTGCTGAAGGACATTATGTGTATTGTTCAGAAGATGAAATTCCGCTTTTTAAAGAAAAATTACAGCGGAAATTAACACAAGGCCAAGTTGAAGCTGCTTTTTAGATAAAAAAGAGCTTTGTAGGAGGGTTAACGTTTTCCTTTGTGTTCTTTGGGGATAAGTCAAAATTTCAAAAAATTTACGAAACCGATATAAATGCTAGCTTAAATCTCGTACTAATGAATTTAGAAAGTATTTTTGTAAGATGAGAAAATTTGTTAGGTCAGGTTAAGTAGGGCAAGGGGAATGTTCCTACGAAAAGCCGCCACAACTGAAGGAATAATCAGTGAGGGGAGGCAGGTACCAATTAAGACATTAAAGGCTTATAGATTTGCGCTTTATCCTGACGAAGCCCAAAAACATTTTTTTATTCAGACTTTTGGCTGCGTTCGTTTTACGTATAATATGCTGTTAACACTACGACAGCAAGAAAGTGGCAAAACTGTTGAAGAACGTACTTCAGCACGTTTACAAAAACAGAAGATGACGCCAGCTAAGTTAAAAAAAGATTATCCTTTTTTAAAAGCAACAGATAGCTTAGCTTTGGCTAATGCACAGCGTAATTTGGAAAAAGCTTTTCAAAATTATTATCGCGGTCGTGCCAGTTATCCCAAGTTAAAAAGTAAGAAAAGTGCTTGGCAGTCGTATACGACGAATAATCAAGGACATACTATTTACCTAGCAGAAGACGGTTTGAAGCTTCCTAAGTTAAAAAGCAAAGTTTTAGTGCATCAACATCGCAGCGTTGCAGGGAAAATTCGTTCAGCAACTATTTCAGCTAAAAATCGGCAAGAATTTTATGTTTCTTTATTATGTGAAGAAGACATTCCGGCATTACCCAAAACGGGCAGTGAAATTGAAATTGCCTACGATCCAACAGGCTTGGTGGTGACGAATAAACCTATTGTGGGGATACCCACCTTTTGCCAAACCCAAGTTCTAGAAAAACTAAAAAAAGCGCAACGCCGACTTAGTTGTCGGGCTAAGAGTGCGCAACGCCGCAATGCTAAACTAGAACAAGCGAAAAACTATCAAAAGCAAAAATCCCAGGTGCAACAATTGTATATTCACAAGCTGAAACAAAAAGAGGATTTCACCGAACAACTTTCTATTGCTCTTTTGCGTCAGTTTGATTGTATTATTATCACAAAACCGCCAGAATTGCGGGAGAATAAAGAAAGCAAAGCGGCTAAAACCGTAAAAAAAAGTAAACACACCACTGTTTTCCCAAGTTTTGAGGATAATTTTACTTTAAGTGATTGGAATCGGTTGCTTTTAAAATTAAAATATAAGGCCGAGTGGTATGAAAAAGAGCTGGTTTTTATTTGTCCTACTAATGGAAAATAAAACTGGCACAGGAATTCTAGCGCACTTTCTTTATAATGAATTGATTTAAACTGATTTAATCAAGTGTTTGCCAGCGAAATACGTTACAAAAAGAATAACTATTTTTGTAAAACTGGAAGGAGCTCCAGGGTTCGCCTTGGGTATATAAAAAGTGTTGACACTTTTGTTTCTAGGAATCCGCTCACTAATTATGATTAACCATTCCGGCTTCTTTTAAAGAAGCAATAAAAGCTCTAATACAAGGGAGAAGACCTTGGCTTAGGGCTTTTTATTTTGCTTATAAAAAGGCAAATCTAGTCTGAAATATTTGTAACCGCTTATCATTTCAAAAAAATAGCAATGTATCGTATCCTTTTTATATGGAAGAAAAAGGAGGGACACACATGCAAGAACCTAACTTAAAAGATCCACGTTTGATTTATTCTAGTAAAACAGCTGCTGATAATCAAAAGACGCCTGCTACGCAAAAGAATATGCCTGAAAAACCCGACTGTGGTGAAGAAAGCTATGTTGGACATGCCCGCTTATTGAATCGTCGCGTTTTAATCACAGGTGCAGACTCAGGTATCGGGCGTGCAGCCGCGATTGCTTACGCACGTGAGGGAGCAGATATTGCGCTGCATTTTCTCCCTGGGGAAGAAAAAGATGCTGAAGAAGTTGTTTCCTATGTCAAAAAAGCTGGGCGAAAAATCACCTTACTGCCATATGATTTGCGGGATAAAAATGCTCCAGCAAAAATTATTGCAAAAGCTGTGGCCGACCTGGGAGGATTGGATACTTTGGTTTTAAATGCGGCACAGCAAATCTACGAAAAAGATATTGAAAAAATGCCAATGCAACAAGTTTATGATACGTTTCAAGTGAATATTATTTCGATGTTTGCTATCGTGCAAGCGGCGCTACCGCATTTAAAAGCTGGTAGTGCCATTATCACCACCACTTCGGTTCAAGCATTTGACCCAAGTCCACATTTAATGGATTATGCAGCGACGAAAGCGGCGATTGCAAGTTTTACTGTTAGTTTAGCTAAGCAATTAGCCAAAAAAGGGATTCGTGTAAATGGTGTAGCTCCTGGACCTATTTGGACCCCGCTACAATTAGACGAAGGTCAACCTCAAGAAGATTTACCAGATTTTGGGGATGATAGCTTGTTGGAAAGACCTGGCCAGCCAGTAGAACTTGCGCCTGTCTATGTCTTTTTAGCTTCAAATGAAGCCAGTTATGTGACAGCCCAAATTTATGGCGTCACAGGTGGCCAAGCCATCAATTTATAAACGAGTAACAAATGAGCAGTCTTACTAGACTGCTCATTTTTTCTAAAATAAAAAATAGATTGCAGAAAAAAGATGAAAATAAGCCGTTTTGTTTTTAAAATTTCTCAGAAGACGGTATGCTAATAGTAGGAAAAGAAATGCAATTATTTAAATGTAACATAAATTTTAAGGAAAGAAGTGAGTAGAATGGGTTTAATTTGGTCATTAATCGTTGGTGGTGTCATTGGGGCAATCGCAGGAGCGATTACAAATAAAGGTGGTTCAATGGGAATTATTGCAAATATTGTAGCAGGTTTGGTAGGTTCTGCCCTTGGGCAATCTATTTTGGGAAATTGGGGGCCTTCTTTAGCCGGTATGGCAATTATTCCTTCTATTGTTGGCGCAGTGATCTTAGTGGCAGTTGTATCATTCTTTTTTGGTAGAAAAGCCTAAAGTGAAAAAGCTTCATAATAAAGTTAACATAAAGTTAACGCATTTTTACTTTTTGTCAGTTTGTGTGGCGCGGATTGAAATTTTAAGTTTATCTTAAGGCCAGACTGCTAGTATTTTTTTGTTAACTGCGTTTTCTTTTGTTATAAACCGGAGGCAATACCGCCTTTAATTGCTTTTAAATTGGATGAGAACAGCTTTTTAGAAGCAGTCTTTATGCAGAAATAATAAGAAGCAGTTGGGAATCTCCTCCCAGTTGCTTCTTATTTGTGTTGATGTGGTTTGGTTTTATAAGCGGATGTTTTGACGATAAAAATATTTAAGAATAGACTCATGAAGTACTACCAAATAAGCAAGATTGGGAGATGATCGTTATGATCAAAAAAGTAATTATTGGTGGTTTTGCGGCAGTTTCATTGAGTCTATTATTAGCAGGTTGCGGCACAACTAAAACAGATTCAAGCCAACAAAAAGCAGATGAAAGTACGGCAATGAGTTCAAGTACTTCAATGTCTAGTGCAGCTAAGATGCAATATCAAGCTGGTGAAATTATTGGAAATTATAATAGTGATGATAAAAAAGTTCTTGGCGCAACACGTCCAGGTGAAACAGTAGAATTCAAAGTTCCGGTTTCTGACAAAGAAGAATACTTACACTTTGCCTTTATGCATGCAGCTTCAGGTGAAAAAGGATGGTATTTTGCACCAAAATCTGAAGATGGTATTTCATTAAATAAAGATACCTTTAAAGATAATATGACAATGGATATTACTAAAGATGTCGCATTGTTTGCTGCACCAAATGAAACAACTGCTATGATGGTTTCAAAAGATGACGGTTCCTTGAAATATGGGGATAGCGACAAATTTATGCAAGCAACAGTAGCATTGAAAGATGATATGTATGTTGTAACTATTAAAAACATTTCTGCAGGAGACATGGAAACACCATTTTCATCTGGTGTATGGGGAGTAACAGATACCAAAGAAAAAGGTTTTGACCACATGGCTTCAAAAGAATTGTCTACGCTCGCAACATCTGGACACCGTGATGATTTGTACAAAAAAGTTTCTGATAAATAATTTGTTCAAGTTCATTAATGGAAAAATGAAATAAAAAGTAAAAAATGACCTCGTGTGTTAAACCGAGGTCATTTTTTTTTAATGTAATTTAACAACAAAAGTTTCGTATGGACGCAGTGTTAATTGCTCTAATTTACAATACGTAGAAGGATAGTTTGTGATAATTGTTTGTTTTGCTGTATAAGGCAGAGAAAGTGTTTGCTCTGAAGCAGAAAAATTGGCACAAATCAGCCAAGTTTCACCTTGATAGCTGCGCGTATACGCAAAAATAGTCTCAGCGGTATTCAGTAAATGATAATCGCCCCAGACAATTAATGGCTGCTCTTTTCTTAAGCGGATTAGCTTTTGGTACGTATAAAAAATAGAGTTTTTGTCTTGCAAGCACGCTGCGGCATTAATGGTAGTGTAATTGGGGTTAATAGGATACCACGGGGTTACGTTTGCAGTGGTAAATCCCGCATGTTGCGCTGCGCTCCACTGCATTGGAGTACGCGCATTATCTCGTCCCTTGGTATTAATTGCCTGCCAAATTTTTGCTGTTTTGGTGTTGTTTGCTCGTTCTTTTGTATAGTAGTTTATACTTTCAATATCGTCTAATTGCTTGATGTCACTTACTTCTTGGTTGGTCATCCCCAGTTCTTCCCCTTGGTAAATAAAAGGTGTTCCTTTCATCATGTGAAGCAAAATTGCCAGCATTTTACTACTTTCAACCGGATAGCAGTCGGGATTGCCCCATCGAGATAAAATTCGAGGCTGATCGTGATTGCTCCAAAATAAACTATTCCATGCTGTGGCAGGCAATTGGGTTTGCCAGCGGGATAAAACGGTTTTTAGTTCGCTTACGTCGAGTTTTTTCAAATTCCATTTTGAAGTTTGTGGAACCTCATCTAGTGCCATATGCTGAAATTGAAAAACCATCGACAATTCTTTGCGATTAGGATCAGTGTACAAAGGGGCGGTTAATGGGGTGACGCTCCCTGTTTCTCCAATCGTGACGACATCTTTTTCTGCTAAAACTTCACGATACATTTCTTGTAAATAAGGATGTAGCAAAGGACTATCGCCAATAATTTTTTGATCAGGTATTTTGCCGATTAATTCAATCACATCCAAACGAAAGCCGCCAACTCCTTTTTGCAGCCAAAAATTCATGATTTGCCAAACTTCTTTTCTAACCGCAGGATTTTCCCAATTTAAATCCGGTTGCTCTTTTGCAAATAAATGAAAATAATATTCTTTTCTTTCAGGAACGTATTCCCAGGCAGAACCTCCAAAAAAAGAATTTAAGTCATTGGGTAAACCTTTTTTATCAGAGCGAAAAATATAATAGTCTTTGTAATGTGGATCTCCTGCCAAAGCTTTTTTAAACCAAGGATGCTCACTGGAAGTATGATTGACCACTAAGTCCATGATGATCTTAATGCCCATGTTATTAGCTGCTGTAATTAATTCTTCCATATCTTCCATCGTCCCAAATTCTGGCATAATAGCGCAGTAATCACTCACGTCATAACCGTTGTCGACATTGGGTGAAGCAAAAACGGGTGAGAGCCAAATCGCATCGATACCCAATTCTTTTAAATAAGGTAAGCGCGCGGTAATCCCGTTAAGATCGCCAATGCCATCATGATTACTGTCTTGAAAACTGCGGGGATAAATTTGATAAAAAACACTTTGTTGCCACCATTTTGAAGTCATTATAAAACTCCTTCCAAATAAATATAAATTTAGTGAAACGTTTTTCTTGATCGGTGAAATATTTTCAGCTAAATTTTAACATGAAAAAGTTTAAAAGGTGTAAATTTATTAAAATATTGTCATTTAACTTTTGATAAATGCTTATTTAAAGCCGTTTATAAGCGTATTAGAAAGTTTTTTTATAGAAAAATGTAGAAAACGGTTGCAAATTAAACGATGGCGTTATATACTCTGTTCGTAGAAACGTTTCACCAAAAATGAAATACGGAGGAAGAAAGATGAAGATTTCGAAAAAGCTTTGTTTATTGGGTGTAACAGCAGCAATGACTTTGGGTGTTCTAGCAGGCTGTGGGTCAGGTTCAGGCGGAAATTCTGCTAAAGATGACAAAGTCTTAAATATTTGGGGCATGGGAGAAGAAGTGAAGCAATTATCTAAAATGACAGATAAATTCACTGATGAAACTGGAATTGAAGTAAAAATACAGTCGATTCCATGGTTAAATGCCCATGACAAATTGTTAACAGCCGTTGCTTCTAAAAGTGGCCCAGATGTTTTACAAATGGGAACAACTTGGATGCCGGAATTCCAAAAAGCTGGCGCTCTAGCAGATATGAGCAAGTACATTGAAAAATACGATAACTTAAAAGCTGAAAACTTCTATCATGGTTCTGTTGAAACAACAAAATTTGACGACAAATATTACGGCATTCCGTGGGCAGCTGAGACCCGCGTATTATTCTACCGTACCGATGTTTTAGAAAAAGTTGGTTACAAGGAAGCACCAAAAACGTGGGAAGAATTAGAAGATGCGGCTAAAAAATTAGCAGCTCGTGGTGATGATAAATACGGCATTAACGTCGATAGTAAAGAACAAACATTAGGCTTTATGTTCGCCCGTCAAAATGGTTCACCGTTATTAGAAGATGGCAAACCTGTTTTTAATCAAAAACCTTTTGTTGACGCTGTTTCTTACTTGAATGACTTTATCCAAAAAGGCTACTCACCAAAAGAAGATTTAGGTTTAGATGTATCGCAAACATTCTCTGGTGATGATGCTATGGTACCAATGTTTATCAGTGGTCCTTGGATGGCAAAAACAGTGAAAGATACAGTGAAAGATGTAGAGGGTAAATGGGCAATCGCGACATTACCGAAAAAAGAAAATAACACTTCTTCAATGGGGGGTTCAAACTTAACAATTTTTGAATACTCTAAGAAAAAAGATGATGCAGCGAAATTCATCGAATTTATGGCACGTCCTGAAAATCAATTAGAATGGATGAAATTAACAGATGCCCTACCAACAGCTTTAAAAGCTTGGGAAGATGACTCTTTAAAATCTGATCCAGTTTACAGCGTCTTTAATGAACAATTGCAAAACTCTGAACCAATGCCTTTAATTCCTGAATTTGAAGAAATCGCGCAAAACTACTTGAAACACTTCGAACAAATCTATCTTGGTGGCGCCGACGTTCAAAAAGAAATGGACGCTTTCAATCAAGAATCAGAAGCTACTTTAAACAAATAAGTGTGGTGTAAAAATTTAACATCTAAAAAGAGTTAAATTGTGTCCACCAATTTTCTAGGAGTGGTCCAAAAGTCCAGTTTGGACTTTTAACCACTCCTTCCTTTTGTCAATTAATCCAATTTACAAAATTATTTTGAAGGAGGCGCTTCCATTGCGAAAAGCCAAAACCACCAAAGCACCCTATCTTTTCATTGCTCCAGCCCTGATTTTACTTTTGCTATTTTCTATTATTCCTATTTTTGTTGCATTTTTTATTAGTTTTACTGATATGAGTCTTGTTGGGCTCGCCGACTGGTCACAAATTAAATTTGTTGCATTTAAAAACTATCAGGATATTGTTTTGGATCCTATTTTTCTAAAGAGTATAAAAAATACGCTTTTTTACGTGGTATTTGGGGTACCGGTTGTTATCGCATTGTCGATGGGACTGGCCTTAATGATTAATTTTGGGAAAAATAAAATCTTTTCTGCTTTTCGGATGATTTTTTATACACCAGCCATTACCAACGTGGTAGCGGTGGCAGTTGTTTTTGCGTATTTATATAATCCAAGTTTTGGTTTCTTGAATTATTTGCTATCTCTGTTACACATTGATGCAGTGCCATGGTTAACCAATCCGGTTATGGCAAAAGTTTCTTTGATTATTCTAGGTGTTTGGCGGGCAGTTGGTGCCAATATGTTGATTTTCTTAGCTGCTATTCAAGGAATTCCCAAAGAATTGTATGAAGCGGCTTCGCTAGATGGCGCTTCTAAACGGCAGCAAATGTGGTACATTACGATTCCATCTTTACGTTTTTCAACGTTCTTTGTCACCGTGACAACTTTAATTGGTTGGTTACAGTTCTTCGAAGAACCATTTGTTTTAACCAATGGTGGACCGCTAGATTCAACGACGTCTGTTGCCTTATTTATTTACCGCAACGGGTTCCAATTAAGTAAGTTCGGCTATGCCGCAGCAGGTTCATTCATTTTATTTGCGGCAATCATTATCGTGACATTGCTACAATTTAGAATGCAACGCAAAAATGCAGAAAATCAATTATAAGTGAGGTAATCAGAGATGACAAAAGAAATGCAAAGTAACCGTCGTGCCAAAATTGCAATCGGGATTGCCTTAGCCATTGGTGCGATTATTTGGATGATTCCTTTTGTATGGATGATCCTTTCTTCTTTTAAAACAGATGCGGAAATTATGCAGTTTCCTCCGAAAATTTTACCCGAACATTTTTCTATGGATAACTTCAAAGAGTTATTTGGCGCTTTTAACTTTATCGTATATTTGAAAAATACGTTAATCGTTGTAGCCTTTTCGTTTTTAGGAATGTTCTTTAATGCGATGGCAGGATTTGGTTTTGCCAAATATAACTTTAAAGGGCGCGAACCTTTATTTTACTTAGTTTTGGCTACTATGATGATTCCTGGTCAAGTAACCATGATTCCGGTCTACCTAATTATGAACTCTTTAAAATTAACCAATACTATGGCAGGGATTATTTTGCCGGGGTTGGTGGGAGCGTATGGTATTTTCTTATTCCGTCAATTTGCTTCAGCTATTTCAAATGAACTTTTAGAAGCTGCTCGCTTAGATGGCGCAAGTGAATGGTATATCTTCACCAGAATTGTGTTACCTATTTCCAAACCTGTTTTGGCAGTCCAAGGAATCGCCACATTTATCGGTGGTTGGAATTCATTCTTATGGCCATTAATTATGGCAAACGACGAAAAATATTATACCTTATCAGTTGGTTTGCAATTACTAAAAGGGCAATATGCCAATAATTACTCCCTACAAATGGCCGGTTCAACTTTCATGGTTGTCCCAATTTTAATCATCTTCATGTTCTTACAAAAATATATCTTGGAAGGCTACAACGTTTCAGGAAATAAATAAAAAAATGCACCAGCTAAAGGAGGATGCAGCAATGGAACAGGCAAAATTAACTGCATTGGTACAAGAAATGACATTGGCTGAAAAAGTCGATCAGCTTTTACAATTGGCTGCCGATTTTTACTCACAGGCCGCCGAAGAAAAAACTGGCCCCATGACTGAAATGGGCTTAACTGATGAAAATATTCAAAATGCCGGTACGATTTTAGGCTTATCAGGAGCAAGTGAAGCCAAACGCATTCAAAAAGAATACATGGAAAAAAATCGATTAGGTATTCCTACCTTGTTAATGGCTGATATCATCCACGGTTTTCGAACGATTTTTCCAATTCCATTAGGTATTGGGAGTAGTTGGGATTTAGCGGCAGCAGAAGAAATGGCGCAAGTTTCCGCCAAAGAAGCCGCGGTTTCTGGTTTACACGTGACCTTTTCTCCGATGGTTGATTTGGTTCGCGATCCACGTTGGGGTCGCGTGATGGAATCGACAGGCGAAGATCCTTACTTGAACGCTCGTTTTGCAGAAAGCTTTGTGAAAGGCTATCAAGGGGACGATTTAAAAAATGATTTCACGCGCGTAGCTGCTTGTGTCAAACACTTTGCAGCATACGGGGCTGCTTTAGCTGGTCGGGATTACAATACAGTCAATATGTCTGAAAGACAGTTGCGGGAAAGCTATTTGCCAGGTTATAAAGCTGCATTAGATGCAGGAGCTAAATTAGTAATGACTTCCTTTAATACCGTTGATGGCATTCCTGCTACAGGAAATAAGTGGTTATTCCGAGAAGTTTTGCGTAAAGAATACGATTTTGATGGTGTGGTGATTTCAGACTGGGGTGCGGTAAAAGAATTGATTCCCCATGGAGTTGCCGCAGATGAAAAGCAAGCTGCCCAACTAGCCATTGAAGCGGGCGTCGATATTGAAATGATGACGACTTGTTATACGCAATATTTGGCCGAATTAATTGAAGAAGGCAGTGTCGATGAAGCGTTATTGGACGAAGCAGTTTTACGTATTTTAGAGCTGAAAAATGACTTGGGTCTCTTTGAAAATCCCTATCGCGGGGCCAGCGTCGCAGATGAAAAAGTAATTTTATCGACAGAGCATCGCCAGGCTGCAAAAGAAATTGCCAAGAAATCAATGGTCTTGTTAAAAAATGACGAAAATATTTTGCCTTTAAGTGCGACGGAAACGGTGGCGATTATTGGACCTGCGGCAAATAGCCACGATGTTTTAGGAGCTTGGTCTTGGCAAGGGAAAATGTCAGAAGCAGTCTCTCTTTTAGCAGGTGCCAAAGAATATAGTGAACATTTGTTGGTCGCCAAAGAAGAATTTGATTACTTTAATCCAAGTGACGAAGCAATTAATGAAGCCATTTTACTCGCGGCAAAAGCCGACAAAGTTGTTTTAGCTTTAGGAGAAACAGAGTGGATGAGCGGAGAAGCTGCTAGTCGTAGTGATATCACGTTGCCTGCCGCCCAAATTGCGTTATTTGAAGATATCAAAAAAGTAAATGACCAGATTATTGTGACGTTATACAATGGTCGGCCGCTAGATTTAAATGGTATTGATAGTGCAAAAGCGCTAGTAGAAGCTTGGTTTGGAGGTACCGAAACCGGTAATGCTTTGGCCGCTATTTTATGGGGGGATTATAACCCATCTGCTCGTTTATCCATGTCATTTCCAGAAAGTGTCGGTCAAGTACCAATTTTTTATAACTGTGATAACACCGGGCGTCCTTATGAAAGCGCACCAAAAGAGAAATACGTTTCAAAATATTTGGATGTTTCCAATTATGCTAAATATCCTTTTGGCTTTGGTTTAAGTTATAGTCAATTTTCATACCAAGATTTTGTCTTAGATCAAACAGAATTAACTAAGGACAGTCAAATTAAAGCTACCGTGACGCTGACCAACAACAGTGAAACAGCAGGGACTGAAACAGTCCAATTATATATTCAAGATTTAGTTGGACAAGTTGTTCGTCCAATTAAGGAATTGAAGGCTTTTCAACAAGTAGAATTAGCAGGGAAAGAAAGTCGTAAAGTTTCTTTTACCATTACAGAAGATATGTTGCGTTATGTCCATAAAAATCAAGCAGTAACTAGTGATAAGGGCACCTTCTTAGCAATGGTGGGACCCAATAGTCGCGATTTAACCGCAGTAAGATTTAATTTAGTGAAGTAGGGAGTTAAGACAATGACACAAATTATTTTAAAAGGAACAGATGTCAAAGCGACGTTTTTACCCACTGGGGATTTATACGAACTAACCAGTAATGAGATCATGATTAACCAATTAAACGGCAATGCATTAGATGGTAGTGTGAATCAAATTTATTTGCGAAATTTTGATCACGAAATAACGGCGACACCATTAATCGGTTCAAATAGTAACAGCACTTTTTCCAAAAATGAAAAAGGGGTAACTTGGCAAGGAAGTGTGGGGAATATTTCTTATCAAGTAGACTTTACTTTAAGTCAAAAGGATATCTGGTTTTGGACAGTGACATTAAAAGGAGAAGGGCAAATTGTTGATGTCGTTTTTGCGCAAGACTTGGGAAATGCAACAAAAGGTGCGGTTCAGTCTAATGAAGCTTACATGTCCCAATATGTTGATCACAAAATTACAGAAGGTGAAAATGGCTATACGATTACTTCACGTCAAAATCAACCGCAAGACGGAAAATTTCCAGTAGTCGAACATGGCAGCTTAACGAAAAATCGCGGCTTTTTGACAGACGGTTATCAATTTTTTGGAACAACTTTCAAAAAAACCAATGTACCTGAAGCTCTAGCACAAGATCAATTTGAAAATGAAGTCTATCAATATGAATTTGCTTACCCTGTTTTACAATCGGAGAAATTAACTTTACAAGGTTCCGCTGAAATTGTTTTTTATGGCGGGTTCAAAGCTAATCATCCCCAAGCGGTAACAGCCCCAATTTTTAATAAGCAACAAATAGAAGAAGCATATCTTAAACCGACCGTTTTAACCAACCGTGAAGGAAAAACGAGTCAAAAAAAATTAGGTGCACCTTTAGTAGGACGCCAATTTACACCAACAGAAATCAATGCACTCTTCCCCGAAAAAGAACAAGTTGAAACAGATGAAAATGGCCTGTTATCTTTTTTTACAACGAATTATCACCATGTTGTGTTACAAGAAAAAGAAAAACAAATGGAACGGGCAACTGGTCATATTTTACTTAGTGGAACCGATTTAACAGTTGATAAGCCATTACTTGCTACTACTGTTTATATGTATGGTATTTTTAACTCTCAAGTGGTATTAGGGAATACCTCTATGAATAAACTAATGAGTAATAGCCGTAATGCCTTGAATGTTTTAAAACAATCTGGTCAACGCTTATATGTTAGAGAAGGGGAAAATTGGCGGCTGTTGACAATGCCTTCTGCTTTTGAAATGGGGTTAAATTCAGCAACTTGGTATTATCAATTGGCTGATGATTTATTGACGATTACCACTTATACTGTCGCAGATGGTCGCGAGATTCGCTTAAATTGTCATAGCGCGGTTGGTAAAAATTACACCTTTGCGTTAACAAATCAGCTTTTGATGGGAGCCACAGAAACGCCAACTTACCAAATAAGTAAAGTCGGAAATCAAATGACAATCAAACCAGCAGCAGATTCACCTGTAAATGGCGAATATCCTGATTTAACTTATTATATGACTGTTGATACTGGTTTTAGTATGACTGATGAACGTCTTTTTGGTGTTGAGACAAGTGAATTAAATATTTTAGTTATAGAAGATGTTTCTGGATTTGAAAGTGTTATTCAAGGAACTTTGTCCGGTGAGAATTTTGTTGCAATAAATACGGATTTGATTGCAGAAGATGAAGCGTATCTTGATTTTATTGATGGCTTATTGCATCATTTCAAATTGGATCATGAAACAGTGGACGTTAGTAGCATGAATTATTTAAGCCGCTGGTATGCGCACAACATGTTGGTGCATTATCTATCTCCTCATGGTTTAGAACAGTATGGAGGCGCTGCTTGGGGTACGCGGGATGTTTCCCAAGGACCAACCGAATTTTTCTTTGCCATCAATCGCCCTGAAGTCGTCAAAGACATTATCAAAAAAGTTTATGCCAACCAATTTGATGACGATGGTAACTGGCCACAATGGTTTATGTTTGATCGCTATGAAACACAAAAAGCTGACGAAAGTCATGGCGATGTGATTGTTTGGCCCATGAAAATTATTGCTGATTATTTAGCCAAAACAGGTGATTATAGCGTTTTAAAAGAAGAGTTGCCATACACTCGTCGGAGTGATTTCCATAAAACGACCAAAAACTATACTCTTTTTGAACACTTGAAAAAAGAAGTACAGTATATTGAAGATAATTTCTTAGCCGGCACCTATTTGTCTTGTTATGGTGATGGCGATTGGGATGATACATTGCAACCTTATGATAGTCGCTTGAAAAAACACATGGCGTCAAGTTGGACGGTGGCATTAACTTACCAAGTATTAAAAAAACTTAGCGATGTTTTAGCTGGTGAAGATAAAGATTACAGCCAGCATCTAGCAAAACTTGTCACTGGCATTAAAGCAGACTTTAATAAGTATATCTTAGATACAGATGTTATTCCCGGCTTTGTTTATATGGAAGAAGATGGTACGCCAGAGTTGATGATTCATCCAACGGATAAAAAGACGGGCATTCAATATCGGCTCTTACCAATGACGCGAAGTATGATTGCGGAATTATTAACACCAGAACAAGCCCAAGCTCACTTGGCTATTATTAAAGAAAATTTGCAATTTCCTGATGGTGTACGCTTGATGAATCGCCCCGCCCACTATGCTGGTGGCGTTAGCACCAATTTTAAACGAGCTGAACAAGCTGCTAATTTTGGGCGTGAAATTGGCTTGCAGTATGTCCATGCCCATATTCGTTTTACCGAAGCAATGGCAAAATTAGGTAAATCGGAGGAAACATGGCGTGCCTTGCAGACGATTAATCCCATTAATTTAAAAGAACGCGTACAAAATGCCAAATTACGTCAATCAAACGTTTATTTCAGTAGTTCTGATGGCGATTTCAAAACAAGATATGAAGCCCAAGAAAATTTTGGTAAACTAAGAGATGGAAGCGTTGACGTTAAAGGGGGCTGGCGCATCTATTCTAGCGGCCCGGGAATTTATTTAAATCAATTGTTAACAAACGTTTTGGGCCTAAGAGAAGACAGTAAAACGATCGTCTTGGACCCTGTTTTACCTGCAGAACTTGACGGGTTAAATGTAACTTACGCATTAGGGGATATACCTGTGGCCCTTACTTTTCATATTGCAACAGAAGAGGAGCGTAAATTGGTAATCAATGGTAAAGTGGTAGCAACAAAATTAGAATCTAATCCTTATCGTAAGGGTGGTTTTATCTTGAATAAAGCAGACTTTAAAGAATATCTGAAACATGGCAATCAAATTGATATTTATTGCTAATTAAACAGTAAGAATAAAGATTTTGACGATGTGACAGCAATTTTGGTCACATTGTCAAAATTTTAAAAGATAAGTTGCATTTTACATAGCAACAAACTTAGATAGTAATGAATGAGAATAGGAGGGTAAGGCACATGGTTGGTATTAAAGATATAGCAAAAGCCGCAGGGGTATCAATTTCAACAGTTTCATATGCTTTAAATGGCAGCACTAAAGTAACTGAACAAACCCGTCAACGTATCATGGCTATTGCCGCTGAGTTAAATTATGTTCCCAACATGGCTGCCCGCACGTTGAAAAAGCAACAGACAAATATTATCGGGGTATATTTAGCCGACTATGCCGGCAGTTTTTATGGTGAACTATTGGATGGAATTAAACGCGGATTAGCAGCCTATGATTATGAAATGATTGTTTGCAGTGGACAAAAATCCCATTTATTCATTCCCGAAAGAATGGTCGACGGTGCAATTATCTTAGATTGGACGTTTAAGACTCAAGAAATCGAAATGTTAGCGGATCGAGGACATCAAATGGTGGTCTTAGATCGTGAAATTGCCAAAGATAATATTTCACGGGTTTTACTTGATAATAAAGGCGGCGCTACTTTAGCGGTAGAACGACTTCTAGCGGCAAAAACGCAACACGTCTATTTGGTAACCGGTTCAATGGGCTATGATAATGCCCAAAGACTATCGGCTAGTACCAAAGAATTGACCCGTTTTGGTATTGAGTACGAGATTATCGCGGGGAATTTTACTGAACCTTCCGGCTATGCCGCAGCTGAAAAAATTGCTGAAAAAATTGATCAGGGCTTGGCGACATTTCCTTTGGATATTTTTTCCTTTAATGATGAAATGGCTGTGGGGATTTATAAGTTTTTTGCCAAAAGAAAAGAAAAAATTGGACAAGATATTCGTATTGTTGGTTTTGATAATATTGAAATCAGCTCCTTTTTAACACCGCGACTGGCAACAATTGCTTATTCCAAACATCGTTGGGGCATGGTGGCTGCCGAAAAAATTATCCGTCTAATCCAAGGCGAAAAGGTGGAAGATGAAGCAATTTATACAACATTTGTACCCGGGAGCTCATTAGGACATTGAAAAACTTCCAGTTGAGCAGTTGCTAAGAATGAGGTTTTAGCAACTGTGAGCTGGCTTTTTTATTGTTGAATAGCACGATGGCTTGTGTATAAAGGAGTGTTGTTAATGACAATTTGTCAGCTGAATTTTAAATCACAAATTTTAGATTTAAGTACCAGTGTTAAAATTTATTTACCAGATACAGTTGATGTTTCTGAGGCACCCGTCCTTTATTTACTCCACGGATGGTCAGACGATTGTAATGCCTGGTTCAATCAGACGAATTTAGCACGTCAGGCACAAAAGTATCCTTTTGTTATTGTGATGCCGCAAGTGGGCCTAAGTTATTATACAGATATGGCCGCAGGCGGGGCTTATTTTACCTTTTTGACCCAAGAGCTCCCACAAAAAATGAAGCAATGGTTCCAAATTGAGGCTGTCAAAGAAAAAATGTTTGTCGCTGGGCTTTCCATGGGCGGATATGGCGCTTTTAAATGGGCGCTGACATATCCAGATCAGTTTAGTGCCGCAGCTTCACTTTCAGGAGCGCTGGATGTTGTTAACTTGTGGCGAAGACCAGAGCGAAAAAAACAGCTGGCAGCAATTTTTGGTGACATCAGGATACTATCAAAAAGCAACAATAACTTATTCAATCTATTGCCTCAAGAAATGCCCGCACCTATTGAGGGAACTTACTTTTTGCAAATGTGTGGGACAGAGGATTTTATTTATCAGGATAATCAAAATTTTTTACAAAGAGCACAAAATGTATTGCCTTTCTTTGAATATCAAGAAAGCCCAGGAAATCATGACTGGGACTATTGGGAAAAAGCAATTGCTGTCGTTTTACAACGCTTCGCGGAGATTTATACAAGTCTATAAATAAGTATTAAAAAAACAACCTATCTTCATTTAAAGATAAGTTGTTTTTTTCTTTTCTCACTCTTTCACAAAAGCCAAATCTTTGGCTAAGAAAAAAGGTGTATAAAAGGCAACACCACTCGATAGTGGTAAGACGTGATCAGGCAAGGCAATATTAAGTTCTTGACGAATATATTCTTGCCGCACTTTTATGCGCTGCCATACAGCAGGATATTTTGCAGCTAATTCTTGGCGCAATGTGCTGTCAGCTAAGGCAATGCCGTTTTCACAACTGGCACCAGCAAAGCCTGGAACAGAAGGGATAATGTCTATTTGCAATAACATACCCGATACAAGAGGCGCTGCGGCGTTTGGCTTTATAGGCGAGGACATCCACTCTTCATCGGCAGTTAAGTGGCCGGGATTTAAATGCCAATGATAAATTTCTTTTGGTAAGACGTCTGCAATTATTTGATACAGCTGACCGCCCGTCATCTCTAACTCAATTTTTTCTAGCCAAGTTGTCACAGCGTTGAAATAAGGTTGCGCGACTTTTTTTAAGTAATCTGCTTGTCCTTGGGGTAATTCGGTTTCGTTATGAACAGCGTAGCCGCTGCGACTAGCTAGCCCACCTCTAAAACCGGTCGTTAACGACATCTTATCGCCTAAGTGCACTTTTTTATCAGTTGGTGAAATAAAAGCGTGGGAAAAACGTTCACCGGTGGCGGCAATTGGCATGACGTTTGGTGTTTGACCGTAGCGGGTTAATTTGCTGCCAATTTCCATTTCACTTTGGCCAATCTTAACCGCATCGAGAGCGTTTAAAACACAGTCAGAGGCTAAACTTGACCCAAATTCATAATAGGCTATTTCGTTGGCGTTGTTTTTTACTCGCACGCCATTTTCAGGATGAATAAAAAGATCGCTACGATTCTCAATCTTACTGTTTGGAGCTACTTCGGTGACTGCTGACACGATAAAATGTGGGACATCAAAAATTTTGCGATTATTTTCATTTTCGGTGGTAAACATTTTCCAGCCGATGAGACCAATGTTTTGTTTTTCATCAGAAATTTCTGCCTCTTGTAAAACAGCAGCCAGTGTTTTTTCACCCTTCATTGGTTGGTCAGGTAAGGAAAATTGAGGATAGTGAAGTAGTGTCGCTGGGATGCGACTATGTTGATTCATCTTCAAATTCTCATTCCCGGCCACAAAAAAAGCAGTGCCATCTTGATGTAAAATGAGTAAACTTTCCTCAAAACGGGTCACAAAGCCCGTTAAATAAGCAAAATTCCCTCCGTGTTCCAAATCACAATAAATAACGATACTGTCGATTTTTTCTGTCCGCATTTTTTCTAAGACTTTATCTTTGCGCCCAGCCATTGTTTCATCAGTCAGGTGATAAATTTTGGCTTCATTGTCTCGTAGCGGCGGCGTCACTTTTTTTAATTTAAATTTTGGCATAGAAGACCTCTTTTCTCAGGTTTAAATAGTGTCATTTAGTGCAGGATTAAATAAAGACCATAGCCTATTAAAAATAACGCAGCAAAAAGATTGATAAAAAAACCATATTTGTTTTGCATGTTCAGGTTGTTGCCCATATTTTCACTTTTGGCTACAAGAATCCGCTTATCTTCTGAAAAATAGTGTCCGTTTGTGCGTTTGCGTTGTATCATCTTGGGGATTTGAATAAGGGGATAAAATAATATCAGAATTCCAAGTACCAGCGATAACATAAAAAAATCAGCTCCAATTTTTGTCGTGGCTTACTCACCATTTGGTAAAAAAATATCTCCTAGCATCCAATACTTTAGGACTAAACACCAAACGTTTTGCTAAAAATAAAAATATTTTTCGAGTAAAATGTGCTAGCAAGTCTTTCACTTCAGTATACTATTTTTAAAAGAGGGGTGCATTCGTTCTTTTTAAAAAGTGTTCAAATAGAGCAGTTGGAATATTTTCTGCTAAACTTAAAATATAGCTATAAAAGGAGAGTATGATGGAAAAATTATTGCAAAAAATTCCGGCATTATTAGCGAGTAAAATTTCGATTTTTATTTATTTGTTTTTGTTTTTTTATCTGGTTATTTTTGCCTTTATCACAAAGGTAGTACCAGCAGTTCATTCCTTGTCACCTGATAATAATGTGCAACTGATTTTGGGCAATTATACCAATGTTTTAAGTGCGTTAGGGGCTTCAATTGCAGCGGGAAATGGTGTTGTAGTCCGTTCCAGGATGGATAAAATGCAGCGGCGTCATGAAGACATGCATCAAGAACTAACCGATAAAATTGCTGAATTGCACGTTAAGTTGGAGCACTTGGAAGCTTTGCGGGCAGCGGAAAACGCCGGGGATAAAAAAGACGACACAAAAGCAATCGCAAAAGAGTTGCAAGAAAACTAATAAGCAGGCTGCTGATTTTATGAGTTTTATAATGGATAAAAAATGGAACAAAATAAAAATCCGCTAAACATCAAGTAAATGGATGTTTAGCGGATTTTGCATTGATAAAGAAATTATATAATTTTCACAAGGAATAAGTCTGATATACCAATATTATGGGTATATCGCTTGAAAGAAAAACATCTCCTTTCAGCTTTTATCTATCCATGTCTTAAAGTTCGCCATAAATGAGCTAAAAAATAATATTATCCTTAATGATTTCCAGATCTAAAATGAGGATTTTACGTTTTTTTATTGTAATAGCGCCCATATCTTTGAGTTGCTGCATCATGCGATTGACACTGCTGGCAGAAGCAATGCCGCAAAAGTGGGCAATTTCTTCATTGGTGACGACAAAATCAATCAGCAAACCATCTGGCGTTTTCACACCAAAAGTATCGTATAGTTCATATATTTGCGTACATACAGCCCCAAATTTGCCGTTCATTAACATTTGCTGCATTCGTTTCATGGAGTGTAACAGCCGCACACGGTAATAATCTTTGACAAAAAGTTGTAAATCTAAATTTTGGTTGATATCTTTCCAAAATTGCACCCGATCAATTTGATAAAGCTCGGCTTTGCATGATTCTACGCGAATATTAAAAGGGGCGTCAATAAATTGCGAATACTCATCTTTTAACAATGAAACAATCTCCAAACTATTGATGTAGCGCAAATTAAATTCTCGGCCATCTCGGGAGATGACGCTGGTTTTAATTGTGCCGCTTTTTAAAATGTAGACATTTGAATCTTGCAATCCTTCATACGTTAAATATTTTTTCTTTTCCTTGACTACTACCGGAAAATCATGAGCTTGTAAATAGTCCTCCAACACGCGATTATCCATCTAAGTAAACGCTCCTTACCCTCTTTTTGCGTAATTTTCATTTGTTTTCAGAAAACACAGATAGACTTATTTAAACTGAAAAAAGACAGAAAAACAATAACAAATGTTAATGTTTTTTGTTTTTGCACTATAATTTAAACTTTTTTTTACCACAAACTCGCATTTTTTCTCTGGCTTTGGTGGCTATACTAAGTCCCACAAGGAAAAGAAAGAAGGAAATTTTCATGAAAGAATGGAAAGAAATGATTTTTGAGCGCTTGGATGCAGCGTATAATGCGCGGTTTGAAAAAGATCAAGCGTTAATTTTCTTAAATGATGCTTATCAAGATGCATTGTTTTGGAAGATGGAAGTGAGTAAAGAAGAAAGTCAAGAATTCACGGCATTTATGCAAGAGTTTATGGCGGTACGGGATTTATTTATTAGTCTTTTGGTTGATCGCTACCCTTCAAATTATCGCGAAGTAGAAGCAAAATTAGAAAATTTGCGGAATGGCAGTCCAGTAGAAGTTGCATTTGCCCCCAATTTGGCAGAATCTTTTGCTTAACTCATTTACGTAAGCATTTTTTTAAAAGCAATTATAAACAGGAAGATTGTTTTTTTCAGCAGCAGGCATTATCAGTAGCGGATAGTCACAGTCATCTAAAACTATTATGCTATAAACATTTCGGGCAGTCGTTTTTTCGCTTTAGTAATAACTGGACTGCAAAATTCTAGGAGGAAATTCATTGGAACACAAGGAAGAAAAATTATTCAATAAGGGCTTTATCAGTATCACCCTCATTAATTTTATTGTTTATTTGGTTTATTATTTGTTAGTGGTTATTATGGCCGTCATCGCCCAAGATAATCTCCATGCGACGTTAGGGCAAGCAGGCATGGCAACAGGTATTTATATTTTGGGTACATTATTAGCCCGTTTGATTATTGGTAAAACCCTTGAATTATGGGGACGTAAAGCGGTACTGCGCTACGGTGCATTATTTTACTTGATCACGATGATTGCGTATCTTTATATGCCAACTATTGGCATGATGTATCTGATTCGCTTGTTAAACGGTTTTGCTTATGGAACTGTTTCAACTGCGACTAACGCAATTGTGACCGCCTATATTCCCAAATCAAAATATGGGGAAGGTATTAATTATTATGGGTTATCAACTAGTTTAGCGGCTGCGATTGGTCCATTAATTGGGATGGTACTTTTAAATACAACCAATTTCTATTTCATTATTATTTTCTCCATTGTTTTAATTTTATTAACGACAATTGCCTGCTTTGCTTTTCCCGTCAAAAATATTGTCTTAACCCCTGAACATCGGGAACAATTAACAAAATGGACATTTGATAGTTTTGTGGAAAGAAAAGTAGTCTTTATTTCATTTATTGGCTTTTTGATGGGTTTGGCTTATTCAAGTGTCTTGGCTTTCCTTTCTTCTTATGCCAAAGAAATTCATTTAGTAAGTGCTAGTTCTCTATTCTTTGTGGTTTACGCTCTTATTATTACTTTCACGCGTCCAATGTCTGGTCGTATTTTTGACTTACGCGGGGAAAACTATGTGATGTATCCGAGTTACTTATTTTTGACTGGCGGCTTATTTCTTTTGAGCATCACCAATGCCAGCTGGATGTTGCTTGTAGCGGGGGCTTTAATCGGCTTAGGCTATGGAACATTCATGTCAAATGGCCAAGCGATTTGTCTAAAAGTCAGTGAAGACCACCGTATCGGGATTTCATTATCAACGTACTTTATCGGTCTTGACTTAGGGCTTGGGATTGGACCATTTATTTTAGGGGAATTACGCAGCATGTTATCTTTCCAAGGCATTTATTTAGTAGCAGGCTTTTTACCAGTTATCTGTGCGATTTTATATGGGATTTTTTACCGCGTCAAAACTGTTGAAAGCAAAAAAAGCGAATTACCGGTGGAAGACTAAAGAGCTGGGGGATAAAAAAATGAACAACGAACAAATCACAACATTATTACAACAAGTATTGGTGAAATTAGAAGAAACCGATCAACGTTTGGCTGAAATCAAAGCGCATGAAGCTGCCCACGTAAAAAGCACTGAAAAATATCTTTGCGCCATTCAAGAAGTAATTCAAAACAATAACGTCATGTAGTTGCCCATTTTTTTAAAAAAAGGTAGCTAAAAATAAAAAACAGTTGCAAGTGTTAGCCTAAATTACCCCTTTTAGCAATGAGGTAGGCGCACCTGTAACTGTTTTTGTTTGTCAGAAGTAAGCTTAATTGTACCGCTATGAAACAATAAAATAAAATGAAAATAAAAAGTAAGTTCACATAATTTTGCTTTTTCATGCAGAATTTAGTTCAGAAGAAGGCAACATTACCGTTTATTTTTGAAATATTTTAAAATGCTGTCTTGAAAAATTCCAGCGATAACAAAAATTAACCAAGAATATCCCCAACCATGAAACACAAAGGACCAAATAAAATAAATCACAACGACAACCGGCCAGTAAATGGTTGAAAACATTCCGACAATGGGCGCATTTTTGCCATACAGATGTTGGCGAGCATTTGGTCCGGGTTCTCCTTCATCGGAAATGAAAATCGAACCATTATCAAAGCGCTTGTAATAAGTTTGCACGATACTGCCATAAATAATTAGAAAAGCACCTAAGCCGGCGATAATCAAAAACAAGGCAACGCCAAAATATTCGGCATATTGAAAAATGAAAATCGGCATAAACGACACAATACAAAGAAAAATTCCAGCTACAAGTGACAAGCTAAAACTACGATGATATTGTTGAGCGTACATTTTACCGGTGGCACGGACTTCTTCTTTAATTGGTCGATCATCTAATGCTTTATGGGTACGCGTGAATTTCATCCCAGCAGTGATAAACATCCCGACTGCTACTGCCACTAATAAGAAGAAACTTGCTAACCCTATACCTTCTACACCTCTATTAGCTAACAAAATCAGTGAAGCAAGCGCTACGACACACAATAAGACCCCGCTGGCAATGAAAAGGGCAAACTGGCGAATCATGCGCCAGTAATCTTCAGCTTCGTCTAGGGTAATCGGCTCGGCGTAATTTTTGGCGTAATCTTCTTTGGCATAATCTGAAGTGTCCCAATCTTGTTGGTCGAAATTTTCATGGTTGGCCCGCCAGGCAGCTTTTGAAAAATCTTCTTCATCAAAATTGAAATCGTCATCTAAACTATTTTGGGGTTGTTCATTTTCTTGGTCTATCTTTTTCTCTGAAGTAGCTTGTGGCATTTCCCGCTGTACACCTAGCTCATCAAGTAATTCATCGATTGAACCAAATTCGGTAATTACCGCCCCGATTGCTTCATGTTCATTTTTTCCTTCAGCAATTAATTCGTTATAATGATCTTCCATCAATGCCAGTAAATCTTCTTTTGCTTTTTTTGTTTCCGGCGTGACGGGGACATTTAAAAACAAACTATCTAAATATTCCACGATAATTTTCATTTTTATTCCTCCTTGTTTGATTGTTGTTAGTTGGATTGAAAAATTTTTGTCAGGCTAACAACAAGGTACATATTTCAAGTTAAAGCTGTATTTTAAGGAGTTTTTCTGATGTGAAGTCAGGGGACCTTTTATTTTCCAGCTCAAATTGAAGTCATTTTGTGACAATATATTTTCAGACGTGTTAAAAATTAGGCAGTGCTTGTGTTATGAACCAATTAAAAAGCGATCGACTACTTTTTTTGTCTGACTCCATTCGGCAATTTTTTCTGCTAAAGCCGTTTTTCCGGCAGCAGTAATCGCGTAATAAGTGCGCTTTTTGCCATGGGTCACTTCCCCGGGATAAGCGGTAATGAGACCTTGTTTTTCCAAGCGGGTAAAAGCGGAATAGAGCGTCGTTTCTTTGATGACATAAATTTCATCGGTGCGGGCCTTAATTTCTTTTGAAATCGCATAGCCATAAGAATCTCCTTCTGCCAAAATCGTCAAAATAATCGCGTCATTATAACCGCGAATGCCATCGCTTGAAATCATTGTGTCACCACCTTTTAAAATTACTTCATCTGTCGTAATAATAATAGCATGTTTACTACGACAGATGAAGTAAAAAGTAGTATTTTAGTAAAAATCAGTCGCAAGGCTGATTTTTTGATAAATAAATTTGAATAAATTTGCGGAACAATTTGGTCTAATTCTGTTTGGATGCTAAAAAGTTGCCCACTTTTGTAGCGTTTTTTGACACAACGGCTGCTTTTTTCGTTGTTAAGGTGAGGATTAAAAAATCGGGTCAGCGTTTTTTGGGAGATAGTTAAAATCATTGGTGTGCTTTTTTGCGTAATATTTATTACGCAAAAAAAGCGTAACAACGTCACACTAAACGATGAAATACAGATCAAAAAAAGGAGCAAAAGCGATGTATATTCCATTTAATGCAAAACAAGTTTTTGGCTTAACGGCTAAAACACTAACCAAACGCATGAAAAACTATTATCAAGATGAACGTTTTGATGAAACGATTTATTTACAACTATTGAAATGTTTTCAATTAAGAGCACGCTTAAACCAAGCAGCTGAATTTCCAAGTGCTTGTTTTCAAGCAGAATTAACGCAGATTTATCAAAAAGAAAAATGGAGCCTGTGGCAATTACGCTTTTTTGGTGATTTGAAACATTTTTTTAGCTTGCATCAGTGGCTGCTATTAAAAAGGCGCTATTTGGCAAAAGTTCGCCAGCTGGGGTTCGTGATTTTATGTCGCTTGAAGAAAAATGAAAATGTGAAGAATGATGCCGTAATTAAAATACTAAAAATGGCAAACACCATTTTAATGTTCGTGTTTTGGTCGATTTGAAGAAAAAATTAAAATCATTATTCGAGAATAAGTTGAATAATTCCCATTAACCTGATACAATAGTTCAGGATTGAATAAAAGAAAATGAGGTGTTCGTATGTCATCAGTAGTAGTTGTGGGAACACAATGGGGCGACGAAGGAAAAGGAAAGATCACTGACTTTTTAAGTGAAAATGCAGAAGTTATTGCCCGTTACCAAGGCGGGGATAATGCAGGTCATACAATTAAATTTGATGGTGTGACTTATAAATTACATTTAATTCCCTCAGGTATTTTTTATCGGGAAAAAATCAGTGTCATCGGAAACGGCGTTGTCGTGAACCCGAAATCATTGGTGCAAGAACTAGCTTATTTAAAAGAACATGGGGTAGCAACCGATAACTTACGTATTTCAGATCGTGCTCATGTAATTTTGCCTTATCATATTAAATTAGACCAATTGCAAGAAGATGCAAAAGGCGATAATAAAATCGGTACCACGATTAAAGGTATTGGGCCAGCTTATATGGACAAAGCAGCCCGAGTGGGGATTCGTATTGCCGACTTACTAGATAAAGAAATTTTTGCAGAACGTTTACGGATTAATTTAGAAGACAAAAACCGTCAATTTACGAAAATGTTTGATAGTGAAGCTATGGATTTTGATGCTATTTTTGAAGAATATTACCAATACGGTCAAGAAATTAAAAAATATGTAACGGATACTTCTGTCATTTTAAATGATGCTTTAGATGCGGGTAAACGCGTATTATTTGAAGGTGCCCAAGGGGTTATGTTAGATATTGACCAAGGAACATATCCTTTTGTAACTTCATCTAATCCAGTTGCCGGTGGCGTTACCATCGGTTCAGGGGTTGGCCCATCTAAAATTAATAAAGTAGTCGGCGTATGTAAAGCTTACACTTCTCGTGTCGGCGATGGCCCATTCCCAACTGAATTATTTGATGAAACAGGCGAACAAATTCGCAAGATTGGTCGTGAATACGGTACGACAACAGGACGTCCAAGACGTGTCGGTTGGTTTGACTCTGTGGTGATGCGTCACAGCAAACGCGTTTCAGGGATCACCAATCTATCCTTAAACTCCATTGACGTATTGAGCGGACTTGAAACAGTTAAAATTTGTACTGCTTACGAATTAGATGGCGAATTAATCTATCATTATCCAGCCAGCTTAAAAGAATTGAACCGTTGCAAACCGGTCTATGAAGAATTACCAGGCTGGTCTGAAGATATCACAAATTGCAAAGACTTAAGTGAATTACCAGAAAATGCGCGTAATTACGTGCGTCGTATTTCAGAATTAGTCGGCGTCCGCATCTCAACATTCTCTGTCGGTCCAGACCGCAACCAAACCAATATTTTAGAAAGTGTTTGGGCTCAGATTTAATTTATCATCTAAAAGCTCTGTTTCGTATTTGAAACAGAGCTTTTTTATTTTAAAAGCATTTTTAGTGCTTTCGTTTGTAACTAAGATAGTAAAATCCTGCGACAAAAAGTGCACCACCCAAAATATTTCCTAAATAGACTGGGAAAAAATTAAAGATAAAATCCCGCCATGTCGCTCCTCCTTCAAAAATTGCGGCTGGTATAATAAAACAATTAGCTACACTATGCTGAAAACCAATTGCAACAAAAATCATAACGGGAAACCAAACCGCAAGTATTTTCCCTGCAGCATCTTTTGCTCCGTAACATAGCCATAGAGCTAATCCTACAAACCAATTACAGCCAATACCGGAAATTAATGATTGCATAAATGTTGAGTGGATTTTGTGCTGGGCAATTTGTAGTACATATTCTTGGTAAATAGTACTATGTGTTAATCCGACAAAATGACCAAAAAAATATGCAACAAAAATTCCACCAATAATGTTCCAAAAGGTAACGACAAGCCAATTCAATAAAAGATTCTTAAATGAAATTTTTTTATCATAAAAAGCAAGAGACACGGCCATCATATTTCCTGTGATTAATTCCCCTCCCGCTAGCAAAATGACGATTAAACCGATAGGAAAAACAGCAGATCCTAAAAGTGTTCCTAACCCCATAAATTCAGAAGGAATAGGGGCAGATATTCTTATATATGCCAGATAGCCTAAAGAAATCATCGCCCCTCCAATAAAACCTAGAATGCACTTTGCCAGAAATGGTTTTTGAATTTTTTTTATGCCATTTTGAATCGTAATTTCTACAATTTCCTCTGGTGAATACATATAACTACATCCTTTCAACCATAACTTTAAAAAAGATGTTGGTGAAAAGCCACCAACATCTAAAAAAGCTAATTTTTTATATTTATTTACTTGAAAAGTGAATTAACTGCAGTATCAATTTTACTCTGATCCGCAAGATAAGGAATTGTAATATGGTCAGTGTCATGATTCATCTTGTTGTATTCAATTGACGTTTCGATCGCATGATCATTCCGAGCCCAGCTCCGACGAGCAACTCCCCCCATAGTATCCCAAGCAATAGCGGATTTAATAATTTCGTCAACCAATTTAGAGCCGTCTAGTACTAGTCCAAAGCCACCATTAATTGATTTTCCAATACCTACACCCCCACCATTGTGTAGAGCAATTAAAGACATTCCACGAGCAGCATTGCCGGCATAACATTGCGTAGCCATATCCGCACAAACGTTGCTGCCATCTTTTATATTTGAGGTTTCTCGGAAAGGAGAATCTGTCCCAGATACATCATGGTGATCGCGTCCAAGCATAACGGGACCAATTTTTCCTTCACGTACTAGCTCATTGAATTTTAGTGCAATATTAACGCGACCCATACAGTCTTGGTATAAAATTCGTGCTTGAGTACCGACAACTAATTGATTTTTTTCTGCATCTCGAATCCAGTTATAATTATCACGGTCTTGATAGCGACGGTTCGGATCAATGACTTCCATAGCCGCATGGTCAGTTGCAACCAGGTCTTCATGATTACCGCTTAAGCATACCCATCGGAATGGTCCATAGCCATAATCAAAAAGCATAGGTCCCATGATATCTTCTACATAGGATGGCCAAATAAAGCCATCTTTATCATCTACACCATTTTTAGAAATTTCTTTAATTCCTGAGTCGTAAATAGCTTTCATAAAGGAGTTACCATAATCAAAGAAATATGTTCCTTTCGCAACAAGGGACTTAATTACATGATAGTGACGTGCTAAGGTTTCATCGACAAGTTGATGAAATTTTTTGCTGTCTTTTGCCAATAATTCCGTTCGTTCTTCAAAAGTAATTCCAGCAGGACAATAGCCGCCATTATAAACATTATGACACGAAGTTTGATCTGATAATAAGTCAACATAAATATCATTTTGATCAATATACTCTAATAAATCAACAATATTACCATGATAAGCAATGGACGTCTTTTCTTTCTTAGCTATATAATCCGTAGCAATGCTTATTGCTTCTGCCGGTGTCGTAGCAAGATTTGAAATCCAGCCTTGTTCTAGACGAGTATCAATACGAGAACGGTCAACTTCGGCGATGATTGCAACAGCGTTAGCGATTTCACCGGCTTTGCCTTGGGCGCCAGACATACCTCCTAAGCCTGAAGAAATAAATAGTTTTCCGGCCAAGTCTCCGTCATCTGCAACACCTAGTTTTAGTCGACCTGCGTTTAAAAGGGTATTAAACGTACCGTGTACAATTCCTTGCGGTCCAATATACATCCAGCCACCAGCTGTCATTTGTCCATAATTGGTGACGCCCATTTCTTCAGCGATTTCCCAATCATCCATATTATCGTATTCTCCGACTAGTAAACCATTAGTAATAATTACACGCGGCGCATCTTTTTTAGATTTAAATAAGCCTAATGGATGGCCGGATTCAACTACCAGTGTCTGTTCGTCTGTCATAATTTCAAGATACTTCTTAATCAAATGATATTGCATCCAATTGGAGCACACTTGACCCGTTTCACCATATGTGACTAATTCGTAGGGGTAAAGAGCAACGGCAAAGTCCAAGTTATTATCAATCATCACTTGCATAGCTTTTGCAGCGGTACAATTTCCTTTATATTCATCAATCGGTTTGCCGTAGATTCGTTCTTTGGGATACCAACGATACCCATAAATACGGCCTCTTGTTCTAAGTTCTTCTAAAAATTCTGGAATTACAACGTCATGATATTTTGGGTGAACATAGCGTAAAGCATTTTTCAACGCAAGTTCGGTTTGGTCCTTTGTCAAACGAAAGCCGCGATCCGGGGCGCGACGAATTCCTTCTTGAAAAATTGTTTTTTCTGGTAAAATGTCATCCAATTTTACCGTCATTGCTTCTTCAATATCTTTTAAGTCAATCATCAGTGTTTCCTCCTTCATTTATTCCATTGGTTGAATGAAATGATTGAAATTCTTTTACGCTATTTAGTATATGTAAGCGATGTCAACAAAACGTCTATCTGTTAAAATTTTTTGTCAAAAAATATTTTGACGCAAAATTTTTCCCGTTTGACTCCTATTTGACTATATTTTTTATACTAGAAGTATGAATAAGAAATAAAGGAGCATAAAAATATGAAAGCAGATAAAATTCTTAAAAATTTTAATCAAATATTTTGTCCAATTGATAATGGAATACCTTTGCGGGGAGAACAAATGAATGATGCAATAATTATTGAAAATGGTTATATTGCGATTAAAGATGGCAAAATTCTAGCCGTTGATAAAGGTGGGCCAAATGAAGACTTAATAAGTGAAAATACCGAAGTTATCGATTATAGCGGGAAAATAGCTACACCGGGTTTAATTGATTGTCATACTCATTTAGTTTATGGTGGCAGTCGAGAACACGAATTTGCTCAAAAACTAAATGGTGTTGCCTATTTGGATATCTTAGCCCAAGGCGGCGGTATTTTAAGTACAGTCAAAGCAACAAGACAAGCTTCCTTTGAAGAACTTTATGATAAATCAGCATCTCTCCTTGATAAAATGCTCATTCATGGGGTAACAACGGTGGAAGCCAAAAGTGGCTATGGATTAAATTGGGAAACTGAAGAAAAGCAGTTGCAAGTTGTTAAAAAACTAAATGAAAAACATACCATAGATTTGGTTTCAACTTTTATGGGAGCACATGCTATCCCAGAAGAGTATAGAGGTCGTTCAGATGAATTTATTGATTTAATAATTACCGAAATGTTACCTAAAATAAAGGAAGAAAATCTAGCAGAATTTTGTGATATTTTTTGTGAGAAGGGTGTGTTTACAGCGGAAGAATCCTTTAAGTTGTTAAGCGCAGCTAAGAAATTGGGCTTCAAATTACGGATTCATGCTGATGAAATTGCATCTATTGGCGGGGTAGATGTTGCGGCACAGTTAGGAGCTGTCAGTGCGGAACATTTAATGATGATTACTAATGAGGGAATCAGAAAATTAAGTGAAGCACATGTCATTGGAAATTTATTACCAGCAACAACATTTAGTTTAATGGAAGATACTTACGCTCCAGCAAAAAAAATGATTGAAAATGGAATGGCGATTACCTTAACTACTGATAGCAATCCGGGGAGTTGTCCTACAGCAAACTTACAATTTATTATGCAGCTAGGTTGTTTTATGCAAAAGTTAACACCGATTCAGGTATTCAATGCTGTGACAATTAATGCAGCATATTCTGTTTGTAAAGCCGATACTATTGGAAGTTTTGATAGCGGTAAAATTGCTGATATTGCTATTTTTGATGCGCCAAATATCGATTTTCCGCTGTACTTTTTTGCTACGAACTTAGTGACAGAAGTTTATAAAAGAGGAAATTTAGTTATCTCTGAGCGTCAATACAACGTATGAAAATAGTTGTTTTCTTTTTAACTCTCTCAAATTCCAGCTTAAGAATTTGGGGGTTTTTTCTACGGATAAATGTGCATTTTTTTGAAGAGTAACTTGGTTTAACGTTCATGTAACCATAAAGTGCTATCCGTTATTTACTCGGAAAAATTAACCAACACAATGCCAATATAAGAGTTAGTAAAGTAAAACTTGGTCATTCTTTTTTATTAATATTTGCTTCGTGTTTTTGAAAGCGGTATCTTTGTTGGCTGGTTTCGTTTAAAATGGGAATGGATAATTAGAGGTGATAACTGTTGAAAGAAGGAAGTAAGGATGCCACACATTTTATCTTTTGAATTATTAGGCACACCAACAATTAAAGTAGACGGTGAAACTAAGATTTTTTCATTTTCAAAAATCGATGCATTGTTATATTACATGGTAATTAATAAACAAATTAGTCGGGATGAAATTGCTGGGATTTTGTGGCCTAGTAAAGATGAAAAAAGTGCTAAAAAAAATTTGCGTAATACAATTTATCAAGCTAATCGGGGAATGGGCGGAGAATTTATTGTTTCTCCAAATAAGACAATTTTAACATTCAATAGCGATGTAGTAGTAAAAAGTGATACGTATCGTTTTGAAGAAGATGCTTATACACATTTAGAAGAGTATCGAGATGAGTTTTTAAAAGGATTTTATTTAAAAGATTCCGATTTATTTGATGCTTGGTTAGCAAAAATGCGTAATTTATACGAGCATCAATTTATCGAATGTTGTTATCAAAAAGTTGCTGAAGATATTTCCTTCCATGCCGTTGCAGACGTAGAAAAAAATATACGTAAATTGATAGCAATTGATGAGTTTGATGAACGAAACTATCAATTGTTAATGCGTTTTTATATTGAAAATCACCGTAATGGGAAAGCTATTGAAACGTACTATGAATTAGCTGAAACTCTAAAAATCGAACTGGGTATTGAGCCAGGAGAAGAAACAAAGCAGTTGTATCACGAAACACTAAAAATTGCTAATCAAAAGCAAGGAGAACAATATAAAAAGAGAGCTTACCATTTTTATGATCGGGCAAATGAAGTTGAACGTTTGGAGTTGAATTTAGCAAATTTAAAGCAAAAAAAACCATTTCAATCAATTTTAGTTAAAGGGGATTTAGGAGTTGGAAAATCTGCCTTATGTCAGTTGGTATTGGAAAATATTCAATATTCTTGTGAATGTCTAAAAATCACTTGCTATAAAGCAGAACAGTCGTATCTTTTACGTCCTTGGCGAGAAATGTTACAACAAGTAATAAAGTTATTACAGCAAGAAAAGTTAGTAGATACTGTAGAATGGGAAAAAACTTTTAGTTATCAATTTCCCTTTTTTAAAAACTTAGAGATGCAATCTATATCCGAAAGAATAACGCTATCGGAACTTAATTTTTTAGCTCAAAGTATTTCAGAGGTACTCCAACAGCTAAGTAAAAAGCGTCCTGTAATTCTCTTTATTGAAAATTTGCAATGGATGGACCAAGCGAGTATTAAACTATTAACAAGTCTAATCTTGCACAATCCTCATCGTGATATTATTTTTATAATGACACTACAAACAGGTTATCGCAAAGAAATTTACGATTTTATTGCCAGTGTTAGGCACTATGAGAAAATCATTACTTTAGAATTGTTACCGTTTAAGGAATTTGAAGTTAGAAACTTTTGTGAAAAGCAGCTACCGGATTACTCATTTCAAACAACTATATTAGATTTTATCGTGAAAGAATCCGAAGGTGTCCCTTTATATATCAATGAATATTTAAAACAATTAAAAGAAAGTAATACTTTGGAAATATTAACGCCTAAGATAAAAGATGAATTAAGTTTACAGTTTGTAAATTTGACTACACTAGAATCTGAGTTAGTCGATTTAATTTCTTTTTTTCAAAAAGTCGCGCCGATGAGTCTTTTGACAGAATTGGTAACAGCTGATAATTTAGAGATTTATGCTGCATTGGATAATTTAAATAAACAAGGCTTAGTCAAAGAAAATATTTATCTCGATGAGGTTTGTTTTCGCTTCCATCATAAGAAAATGAAACAATATATTTATGCCCAACAATCCGCAATGAAATTACGGGTTATTCATGAAAAAATTGCTATTTTGCTGGAGCAAAAATTAGACGAGGCACCCGAAGATAGTGAATTGCTAGCGGCAATTGGTTACCATTATCGTCATGCCCACCAAGAGTTAAAATCTTTAGATTATGAACTATCTCATCATCAAGCATTTTTACGTATTCAGCATGAACTATTTCCAATTTATCATCAAGAGCATTTGTCTTCTCAAGAAAGTGTCAGAAAAGCAGATTCTCAAGAGTTAGAGAAGTTTAAAGAGATCGGGACTCGATTAAAAGAAATTGAAGGGCAATACGCACAAGATAGTACGTATCAATTATTACTGGTGAAATTCCTCTATCTGGAAGGGCGCTATTTTATTAATTGTGGGGATTACAATAAAGGTCTAGAAAATATTCAACGTGTAATTGTAAAGGCAAAAGACTTTCACCTCACGACGTATTTATTAAGAGGTTATCGTCAGATGATTTATTATTATATTCAAACTGATAATGCTAGGGATATGGCTCATTATATTGATTTGGCGATGGAAGTAGCCATTAGTGCCAATAATAATGAATCTATTGGTATTTTATTGCGATTAAAGGGATTGTACCATTTAATGATTGGCGACTTGGATCAAGCAGAATCACTATTTCAAGAATCCATTACTATTTTTAACATTGCCAATCGCTTTGATGAAAAATACAACAGCAATATCGCTGCAGCATATGATTATTTAGCTGAAATTCAGCGGTTACGGTCTGAATATGAACAATCTATTAAATTGGAACAAAAAGCAATTAATCTTTGTGAAGATAATAATCTGATAACAAGTTTGGCTATTTTCTACGTCGATATGGGAATTACTTTATATGCAAAAAAAGACTATAATCAATCGGAAAGTTATTTTTTAAAGGCGAATGAGCTATTTGAAGTAACTGCTTCTTTGTGGAAACGTGTGCAATTAAATGCATATTTAACACTCATTTATCTATATAAACAAGACTATGAAAGAGTAGCAGTATTTATTGAAAAAACGATTAGTTATCAGAATCAACTAGCAAATCCAAGAGATAGCGGCTTAGTATATTTTATTAAGGCGATAGTCAAAGAAAAATGTCTTACTAATAATGTAAACAATCCACAATTAAATCATCTTCTAAGAGAAGATTCGTCTTACTATTTGACCAAGGCGATGGAAAACCTTAGCCAATATCGTGATCGTTATGAATTACAAATATTAACAGAAACATTCCATGTTAAAGCAAGATAAATAAATGGTATAGAATGAAGTTTCTATAAAAAATTTGCCTTTACCGGAGTAGAGAAATCTACTCCTTTTTTGTTGTGTATATGTTGATTTATTCGGTATTTTTCAGATTTACTTTTTAGAATTGGACAAAGTATGGCCTAATTTTTCAGGCTTTTATTTGTTAGGCTCAATACCAGACATGAATGGAAATTATCTTATCAATACGGATAATTATCGATAAGTGCGAAGAATTCTTCCTTATTTAGCCATAAAAATATTAGCCTACCAAAATTTGATTTTGTAGCTAACTTTGTCAGACTAGGTAAAAATATGTGTATTTTAGCATACTTAAAATAGGGGAACTTCTTTTTCAAGATAGGCAGCGCTACTTCAGGATAGTTTTGATTCAAAAGGCCCTTAATAGATAAGTGGTAATCGTGATCTGGAAATATTTTCAGTTGACTAGTTAGGCAGTTGTATTATCCATTAAAAGGTCATTTTTAAGAATATCCTTATAGCAATAATATTTTGAAAGTACCGCAAGTCTTTTCCTATTTTAAAAAAATCCGCAAAAAAATAATTAGTTTTTTTTAATCTTTATTTATAAAAAACGAAATGTATCGACTATTAAACGTCAAAAGAATTTTTTATTCTTTTTATTTGACGTATATTTTTGGGGCTATTTAATGAATTGAATTAATGGGCATTCAAGATAACAGAGAATAAAAATTGGTTAAAAGAAGTTACGAACAAGACTGATTAAAAAAAAGTTTTGTTTTTGCGTTATTTTGCTAGCAAATTTATTACACGACAATCTTAGTTTAAAAGATACAGTCAAAAAAATGTCAAATGAAAAAAAACGAGAAAAAAAACTTATGCATGACTAGTAGATTTTTATAAAAAAAACAGCTGATACTTTTATGAAAAAATCATAAAAAGTAGATTTTACCAGTGTTTGCAACCGCTTTAAAAGAGTGCTAAGCTGATTTCGTCAGAGAGAAAGGATATCCCACTATAGTTCATGAAAGAAAATGTGCCACAAAAATAACATGTATATAAATGAGCATATCGGGGTAAAGTAACAAATAAAAAATTAAACGTGATGCGTTTAAATTATATAAGAAGGAGCGTTTTACAATGGCAAAATTAATCGAATGTATTCCTAACTTTAGTGAAGGAAGAAATCAAACTGTAATTGAAGGTCTGGTAACCACGGCAAAAAATGTAAAAGGAGTTACGTTACTGGACTATTCTTCGGATTCTTCTCACAATCGAAGTGTTTTTACTTTGGTTGGCGATGAAGATGGAATTCAAGAAGTCGCATTTCAATTAGTAAAATTTGCAAGTGAAAATATTGATATGACAAAACATCAAGGAGAACATCCACGAATGGGTGCTACAGATGTTGTTCCTTTTGTGCCAATTAAGGATGTAATGATGGAGGAATGTATCAAAATTTCTAAAGATGTTGCCAAACGAATTAATGACGAATTGCACATTCCAATTTTCTTATATGAAGATTCTGCTGTTTTACCTACACGAAGAAATCTAGCTAAAGTACGTAAAGGTCAATTTGAAAAAATGCCAGAAAAATTATTGGAAGAAGAGTGGGCGCCAGATTTTGGTGATCGGAAAATTCATCCGACTGCAGGTGTAACTGCTGTAGGGGCAAGGATGCCACTTGTTGCGTTCAACGTCAATTTAGATACTGAGAATATTGAAATTGCAAATAAAATTGCCAAGATTGTCCGAGGATCTTCAGGTGGTTGGAAATATTGTAAAGGGATTGGAGTTATGTTAGAAGGGCGCAATATCGCGCAAGTTTCTATGAATATGGTGAATTTTGAAGGTACACCGCTATATCGCGTTTTTGAGACCATTCGTTTTGAAGCCAAACGTTATGGCGTCAATATTATTGGTAGCGAAGTTATTGGTTTAACACCGGCAAAAGCATTAATTGACTGTGCAGAGTATTATTTACAAATTGAAGACTTTGATTATGATAAACAAGTTTTAGAAAATCATTTATTAAATTAGGAGGATTATTATGAAGCTCGTGGACATGCCAGTAAACGAATTTATTCGTATCTTAGGTTCTAATGCGCCAGCTCCAGGAGGTGGTTCGGCCTCGGCTTTGGCAGCAGCTCAAGGCATTTCATTAACGAAAATGGTAGCGGAATTGACAATTGGTAAAAAGAAATATATGAAATTTGAAGCTGAAATGAAAGATTTACAAGAAAAAGCTAGTGCGTTGCAAGATGAATTACTTGTTGCTATTGATGAAGATACTGCAGCTTTTAATCAAGTTTCCGCTGTTTTTGAATTACCAAAAAGTAATGAGGAAGAAAAAAAAGCACGAGACAGAGCTATGCAGAAAGCCTTACAAGGAGCAGCAATTACACCATTTAAATTGATGGAAAAAATTGTTGTTGCACTAGAACTTACAGAAAAGGCAGTTGGTAAATCAAATACCAATGCAGCTAGTGATTTAGGTGTAGCAGCATTAAATTTGAAAGCGGCTCTACAAGGTGCGTGGTTAAATGTTTCGATTAATCTTTCCAGCATTGAAGACGATGCCTTTGTTTTGCAATACAAAAAAGACGGAGAAAAACTATTAACGCAAGGCAGTAACTTAGCTGATGATATTTATCAAAAAATTATTGAAATGATTTAATGTTTAAATTCTGTTTGAAGAAAGGAAGTTTTTACATGGTCTTATCTGATATCGAGATTGCAAACTCAGTTACAATGAAGCCAATTGAAGAAATTGCTGAATCTATTGGAATTAATAAAGAAGATTTATCTCTTTACGGCAAATATAAAGCAAAAATTACTAATATCAAAGAATTGGATGATAAAAATAACGGTAAATTAATTTTGGTAACGGCTATCACACCAACGCCAGCTGGAGAAGGAAAAACAACGACTTCTGTGGGATTAGTCGATGCTTTGACAGCAATTGGTAAAAAAGCAGTTATTGCTTTGCGCGAACCTTCATTAGGTCCAGTTTTTGGAGTAAAGGGTGGAGCAGCTGGTGGTGGTTACGCACAAGTTGTCCCAATGGAAGATATTAATTTGCATTTTACTGGCGACTTTCATGCGATTGGGGCAGCAAATAATTTACTAGCGGCTCTATTAGATAATCATATCCATCAAGGCAATGTTTTACAAATCGATTCGCGCAAAATTACGTGGAAACGGGTCGTTGACATGAACGATCGACAATTAAGACACATCGTTAATGGCTTACAAGGCCGAGTCAACGGTGTTCCACGGGAAGATGGTTATGATATTACGGTGGCATCTGAAATTATGGCAATTTTGTGTTTAGCTAATGATATTACCGATTTAAAAAATAAATTGCGTAATATCATTGTTGCCTATAATTTTGCTGGGGAACCTGTTACAGCTGGGGATCTAAAAGCTGAAGGTGCCTTAACAGCCTTATTGAAAGATGCGATTCAGCCTAATATTGTGCAAACTTTAGAACATGCACCGGCTTTTATTCATGGTGGCCCGTTTGCTAACATTGCTCATGGTTGTAATAGCGTCTTGGCAACAAAATTAGCATTAAAGTATGCCGATTATGCTGTAACTGAAGCTGGTTTTGGTGCCGATCTTGGTGCTGAAAAATTTATTGATATTAAATGTCGTTTGGCTAACTTAAAGCCAGATGCTGTTGTGTTAGTAGCGACTATTCGTGCTTTAAAAATGCATGGTGGTGTTAGAAAGGATGAATTAGGAATTGAAAATGTAGCTGGTGTGATTGCGGGTATTCCTAATTTGGCAAAGCACTTGGAAAATATAACAGAAGTTTATGGGATGCCAGCAGTTGTAGCCATTAATAAATTTCCAACGGATAGCCCAGCAGAAATAGCTGCAGTAGAAGAAGCTTGTGAAAAATTAGGTGTTTCTGTTGTTTTATCTGATGTATGGGGTAAAGGAAGTAAAGGTGGAAAAGAGCTAGCCGAAAAAGTAGTAACTTTAGCAGAAGAACCCAATAACTTTAATTATGTTTACGATTTAGAAGATTCCATTGAAGAAAAATTGAATAAAATAGTACAAAAAGTATATGGTGGTAAAGGAATTGAATTTGCATCAAGTGCAAAAAAAGAACTGAAAGAATTAGAACGTCTCGGTTTTGGAAATTATCCAATTTGTATGGCGAAAACCCAGTATTCTTTTTCAGATGATGCGACATTGTTGGGTGCTCCAAAAGACTTTACCGTGACCATTCGAAATCTAAAAGTATCTGCTGGTGCAGGATTTATTGTAGCACTTACTGGTGCTGTTATGACCATGCCTGGTTTACCGAAGTCTCCAGCAGCTGAACGAATTGATGTCGATGAAAAAGGGAATATTACAGGTTTATTTTAAGTAAATAAAATTGAGATAGAGAGTCAAAATCTCTCTATCTCAATCTAAAGGTTGTTTGGGAATATTTTAATTTTTTATAATGAAAGCGCTTTAAATAGTGAAATAAGAGGTGATTAATATGCAAAAAGACTCAGAAATCCCAGAAGTATCGGATATCAAAGATATTGATTCCGCAGAAATGGCAGAAAATGAAAATGCCAAGTTTAGTTTAGGTGGTGCAACACTATATGGTATTAACGCCGTTATAGGTTCAGGAATTTTTCTTTTGCCACGAACTATTTATCAAGATTTAGGGCCGGCATCTTTAGTCGCGATGCTATTAGATGCAGTACTAGTTTTAATGTTAGCTGTATGTTTTGCTGAGGTTGCTGGTTATTTTAATAAAAATGGGGGAGCTTTTCAATATTCAAAAACAGCGTTTGGCGATTTTATTGGCTTTAACGTTGGCGTATTGGGATGGTTTGTGACAATTATTGCTTGGGCTGCAATGGCAGCTGGTTTTGCAAAATTATTAATCCAAACTTTTCCAGTATTAGAGGGAAAAAATACGATAATCAGCATTTGTCTAGTGATTTTCTTATCTGTTATTAACAGTATGGGAATTAAAACCTCAAAAATATTTACGATTGTCATCACAATTGCAAAATTAATTCCGATTATTGCGTTTACCTTAATTGCAATTTTCTTTATTAAAAGTGGAATCAACGGTGGAAACTTTACGCCATTTTTACAACTGAACCCAGATTTAACTTTATCAAAAGCAATGGCTTCAACATCACTTACAGTGTTTTATGCGTTTATTGGGTTTGAAGCATTACCAGTAGTTGCCGGAGAAATGCGCAATGCTAAAAAGAATGTTCCCAAGGCTATTATTGGTTCTATCAGTATTGTCTCATTGCTTTATTTTATGATTATTGCAGGTACGATTGCCATGTTAGGAACTGGTATTTTACAAAGCAATGCGCCTGTTCAAGATGCATTTGTCAAAATGATTGGACCTGCGGGTAAATGGATTATTTCTATCGGAGCGTTAATCTCTATTGCCGGATTAAACATGGGAGATTCATTGATGATTCCACGTTATGGTGCTTCTATTGCTGATGAAGGACTTTTACCTAAAATTATTGCAAAAAAGAATAGAAAGAATGCACCGATTATCGCTATTATTTTTTCTGGTCTGTTAACGATTGCCTTTTTATTGAGTGGATCTTTTGAACAATTAGCTGAACTATCTGTTGTCTTTCGTTTCTTCCAGTACATTCCAACTGCTTTAGCAGTTATTTGGTTACGTAAAAAAGACATGGAAAACGTTCCTGCTTTTAAACTGCCTTTTGGTCCTGTGATACCAATTATTTCGATTATCGTTAGTATCTGGATGGTAGCTGCCGCAAATCCAATCAATTTGGTTGCCGGTGTTGTTGGTGTAATTGTTGCTAGTATTTTATATGTAATTTTGAATAAAAATAAATTAAAAAAAGTACATTAAGTTGGTTGTATATTAAGGGATTAGTCCAATAAGAAAAATTAAGAAGTGAGGGGAATAAAAATTATGAAAACAATGATAAAAGATCCAGTGCAAAATCGTGAAAGAAAACCAGATAAAATAATTTTAGATGGAGCAAGTTTAACATTAGAAGATGTTGTGGCAGTTGCACGACAACATGTGCGTTGTGAAATTGCTGAAAATGCCAAAGAAGCTGTGATTGAGTCGCGTAAAATTGTGGACAAAATTGTGGAAGAAAGACGCGTTGTCTACGGTGTTAATACTGGTTTTGGTTCCTTATGTAATGTCAGCATATCAAAAGACGATACAGTGCAACTGCAAGAAAACTTGATTCGTACACATTCTGCAGGATATGGTGATCCATTTTCTGAAGATATTGTTCGAGCCATTATGTTAATTCGAATCAATTCGTTAATTAAAGGCTATTCTGGTATTCGCTTAAGCACAGTTGAAAGTTTGTTGGGGATGTTAAATGCTGGGGTACATCCTCATATTCCGGAAAAAGGTTCTTTGGGTGCATCTGGTGATTTAGCACCATTGGCTCATATGGTATTGCCATTGCTGGGTCTAGGGAAAGCTTATTACCATGGTGTTTTATATCCTGGTAAAGAAGCAATGGAAAAAGCTGGTCTAAAGATTATTCAACTAAGTGCTAAAGAAGGACTAGCTTTCATTAATGGAACAACGGTCTTAAATGCAGTCGGAGCTTTAGCAACTTATGATGCAATTCAATTATTGAAACTTTCAGATATTGCTGGGGCACTTTCTTTAGAGGTACACGATGGTATTTCTAGTCCTTTTGAAGAAGATTTGCATACAATCCGTCCGCAAAGCGGACAATTGGCGACCGCCCGGAATATTCGTCGTTTAATCGAAGATAGTCAATATATTACTGAAGCTACACCAGATCACGTACAAGATCCATACACATTACGTTGTATGCCACAAATCCATGGGGCTAGTAAAGACTCTATTACGTATGTAAAAGAAAAAGTAGAAATTGAAATTAATTCTGTGACGGATAATCCAATTATTACCCGCAATGGGGAAGTAATTTCAGGCGGTAATTTCCACGGGGAACCATTAGCGCAACCATTTGATTTTTTAGGAATCGCAGCAGCAGAAATTGGCAATGTTTCAGAACGCAGAGTGGAACGACTAGTTAACCGTCAGTTAAGCAAATTGCCTTCTTTCTTAGTGAAATATCCAGGTTTAAATTCTGGCTTTATGATTACGCAATATGCTTGTGCTTCATTAGTTTCAGAGAATAAAATCTTAGCTCATCCGGCTAGTGTCGACTCCATTCCATCATGTGAAAATCAAGAAGATTTTGTCAGCATGGGTACTACCGCTGCCAGAACAGCTTTAGAAATTGTAAAAAATTCACGCCGAGTGGTAGCTACGGAAATTATGGCAGCTTGTCAAGCATTGGATATTAAAGGATATCAAACGGGACTGGGGAAAGGTACAAAAGCAGCCTACAATTCATTTAGAAGGCAAGTATCATTTATTGAACATGATAAAGATATTGAAATGTATGATGAATTGAATAAAGCAACCGCTGTTTTAGAAGCGGGGGACTTCTTAGCAGAAGTCGAAAACAACGTGACCTTAGATCTTCAATTTGATTAAAGTTATCATAAGCCAGTTTGGAAGTGTAAATCGATTAAAAGATACCCCACTTCTATGAAAAAGGAATGTTACGTAAGCCATGACATACTTTAAAAGAAAAGAAATCTGGCAAGAAATGGTGACGAAATTCACAGTAATCTTAATTTATGCCTTCTTATATTCCTTGGCGCTGAATATTTTTTGGCAGCCAGGGAATATTTATGCGGGTGGGCTTACTGGGATTGCTCAAATTTTAGCCACACTTTTTGTCAAAAATCATCTTGAGATACCTATTTCTATTATCTATTATCTATTAAATGTACCCATGTTTGTTCTTGCGTGGTTCAAGATCAATCGTAAGTTTGTGTTATATACAATTATTTGTGTAACAGTAGCTTCTTTTGCAATTCAGATTGTTCCAAGTGCTACCTTAACCACCGATCCAATTATTTGTGCGATATTTGGCGGCGCAATTAACGGTTTTTCATTAGGTCTTGCGTTAAAATATGGCCTTTCAACTGGAGGTATGGACGCACTTATCATAACGATGCGGCAAATTACAGGGCGGAGTATAGGCGTTATTTCGATTGTTTTAAATGGAATTATTGTCTTAATTGCGGGCTATTTATTTGGCTGGCCATATGCTTTTTATAGTGTACTGTCAATTTTTGTTAGTGGTAAAGTGACGGATTTAATTTATATAAAGCATAAAAAAGTTCAGGTAACCATTATTACGCAACATCCGAATAAAGTAATTCCAGCCTTACAAGAAAAGCTTAATCGTGGTATTACAATTATTCCTCATGCATTGGGAGCTTACAATCAAGAAGTACAAACAATATTGATTTTAGTTATTACTACTTATGAAATGGAAATTTTAGACCAGATTATGAAAGAAGTCGACAAAAAAGCGTTTGTCAGTGTAGCGCAAGATATTAAAATTCTTAGTCAATTTGAAGAATTAGATATTGTCTAAGTTGAGGTGGATTATGGTAGTTGAAAAAAAATCAAAAGTAGAATATTCCACCACCAACTGGGCAGGTGGATTGACAACTGAAATTTTAATTAATCCGTTAACAAGTAGTTTAAAACAACGTGATTTTGATTTTCGAATTTCAACAGCAACAGTAACGGCATCAAAATCAATTTTTTCAAATTTTATAGGCTATGAACGCATTATTATGTCTTTAGATGCGCCAATTTCATTACAACAGAAAAATATAATTACTCCACTTAGACCATTTGAAGTTTACCGTTTTGATGGTCAGCACGAAGTCAAAAGTCTAGGTCAATGTCAGGACTTTAATGTGATTTTTAAAAAGAATTGCGACGTTTGGATCGATGTCATGAAAAATAGGGATATCAAATCGCTTTTTAACAATGGAATAAATATTTTATATACCCTGCAAGCAGTGATAGTAAAATTGATTGCTCCAGATAGGACAGAAAAAATTTTACTTCAAGAAGGTGAGACACTTATTTTAAATAAAGAATCATTTGAACAGTTGCAAGTAATCAAGCAAAAAGAATCTGTAATGAAAGAGAAAATTGCTATTTTGACACAAATAAAAGATAAAACAGAGTAAAAGATAGGGCGTTAAGTGTCAAAAGGATGGAATGTTGCCTTTTGGACGAAGAAGTTTATTCACGATTCTATCTTTGCATTCGCTGCATAAATGAATTGTGTAGCAGCTCTATTGAGGAGATGCACAAAAAATGATAAAGAAAAAAATAGATGCACATTTTATCGCTACAATGGGATTACTAATTGGTTTGATGGTAGTACTATCTCAAGTATTTGGATTTGAAACCCAATTGTTAAAAATTACTTTTGATTTTATACCTGAAGTCGTTATGGCAAGTTTATTTGGTCCTTTTTGGACGGCAACGGGAGCTTCAATTGCTGATATTATTGGGAATACAATATTAGGTAAGGCCCCATTTTTTATTGGTTTTACACTGAACTCGTTCATTGGGGGTTTAATCTATGGTTATTTCTTTTATAAGAAACCAATTACATTTAAAAATGCTTTTTTATGTGTATTATGCAACACATTGCTGATTAGTTTGTGTTTAACACCTATTTGGTTATCGATCATGTATGGGATTCCGTTAATGGACGCAAAACTATGGAGTATACGTTTATTAAAAGCTGTCATTATGCTACCTGTTCAAACTGGTTTAATTGTTTTTTTTGGTAATGCCTTACCCTTTAAACGTTTATCAAGAAACTTTGTCTAAATCCAGTTTTGTTGAAAGTTTATATACTATGGAGATGACTTAAGATGTTTGAAACAGGAGAAGAAGCGGTAGAATGGATTCATTCCCGCAAAAAATTTGGTTCACGACCAGGGTTGAAACGAATCAAAGAACTATTAAGCTTATGTGGAAATCCTGAGAATAATATTGTCGGTATACACATTGCTGGTACAAATGGGAAAGGATCTACGGTTACGTATTTACGCTGTCTGTTAGAAATGCAGGAGTTGAATGTTGGAACCTTCACTTCGCCCTATATTGAAAGCTTTTACGAACGAATTTCAATTAATGGACAAGCGATATCTACGAATGATTTTGTCAAGCTAGCTAATAAATTTCAACCATATATAGAACAAATGGATGGACATCCTTTTTATCAAGGAATAACAGAATTTGAAATTTTAACAGCAATGGCTTTTGACTATTTTCAAAAACGTGTAGATGTTGCCATTTTTGAAGCGGGAATTGGTGGCTTAATGGATAGTACAAACGTATTTACGCCCATTTTGACAGCCATTACCACGATTGGTTTGGATCATACAGATATTTTAGGTGATACAGAAGAAGAAATCGCAGAACAAAAAGCTGGTATTATTAAAAAAAGTATTCCTATTGTAACGGGTAGAATAGCATTGCCTCCATTAAATATAATCAAAAAAACAGCTGCAATAAATGCTGCGCCCTTTTTTTCGTTAAATGAGTCTTACAAAGTGGAATATGTAGGTCATGATGAAATAAAAGGCGAGATTTTTAACTTTGAAAATAAAAACTATTATTTTACAAATTTAATTGTTCCCATGTTGGGTGAATATCAAGTCGAAAATGCAGCGGTTGCGATTCAGCTATTTTTGTTATATTGTCAACAACAAAAAAAGAGAGTAGTAAAGGAGTTAATTAATCAAGGTTTATCAAAAGCATTTTGGCCGGGAAGGATGGAACAAATTAGTGCAAACCCCAATATTATTATTGATGGCGCTCATAACCCGCATGCTGTAAAACAATTTGTTAAAACAGTTAACGCAGAGTTCCAACATGGGGAAAAATACATTTTGTTTTCGGCACTTACGACTAAAAATATTGCTACGATGGTAAATGCGTTGCAACAGATACCAAATAGTCAGCTTGTTCTTACTACATTTAATTACCCATGTGCATTAAAACGAGAAGATTGTATCTCATTTAATTTACTTTACTATTCTAATTGGCAAGAAGCGCTACTGAAAATTTTGGCAAAAATGAAGCCACTCGATACTTTGTTTATTACAGGATCACTTTATTTTGTATCACAAGTAAGAGAATCTATTTAAAATAGTTAGAAATTTATTATCTCCAATCAGGCTCTATTATTTATCCCTATAACGACTGTTATAGGGATTTTAAATTAGCTAAAAGTAAAGTGATTTTTACACACCAATCATTGTCCTGATAGATATATTACCTCTCTAAAAATAAATATTGGGACGAGTAGCATTTACATAGTCAAAATTCTTTTTCTCCGGTACACTTTTAATAAGTACTCCTAGAAAAATTTTTGGCAACTACAAAATGTATTCGCTTTAAATTTAGCTCAAGTACTATTTTACTTTAAGGAAGGAACTTTTTATGCTAATTGGAATTATCTATTTTCTAGTCATTGTATTGGCGAATACAATTGGAGCAATTTCGGGTATGGGCGGGGGCGTTATCATTAAACCTGTCTTGGATCTGTTGGCAAAAGATTCTGTAGCAGCCATCTCCTTTTATTCAACGGTAGCTGTCTTTACAATGTCCCTTGTTTCGACTTGGCGGCAAGTAAAAAATGGTATTTCGTTAAATTGGTGCTTGGTGGCTTTTATTTCAGCAGGATCAGTTTTAGGTGGCATTGGCGGAAACGTTGTCTTTGAGAGATTGCTTTTATTTTTAGCTGACGAAAGTTTGGTGCAGCTGATTCAAATTTCATTGACTATTGTAACCCTCGTATTTGCATTTTTATATTCTCGATTTGATTGGAAAAATTATCATTTTAACTCTTTGATCAGTTATTTTTTAGCGGGGTTGGTCTTGGGGTTTTTGGCTAGCTTACTCGGTATTGGGGGCGGACCTATTAATGTTTCATTATTAATGTTACTGTTTTCGTTTCCCATTAAAGAAGCGACAATCTATTCGATTGCGACTATTTTTTTCTCGCAACTTGCTAAAATTGTAACCATTGCATTTGGTATGGGATTTGGCCGTTATGATTTAACGATGCTATTTTTTGTTATTCCGGCGGCAATTTTAGGGGGACTTTTGGGCAGTCGATTCAATCATTTGCTTTCACCAAAAAAGGTGACTTTGGTATTTCAAGCTGTGATTGCACTTGTATTATTAATTAATGTATATAATGGTTGGCAAATCTTGGCAAAATAAACTTATAGTGAAATCGTCTGGCAAAGGAGAATCCGATGTTTATAAAGAAATATGAATTAGAAGATGAAGTGGCCTTATTTAAATTGATTGAAAAAGAAGGTACTGGTTGGGCAGAATATTATGATACTCGCAAAGAGCACTACCAAAAAGCACTAGTCAACTCGATTACGTATGTGGTATATGATGAGAATTTATGCGGATACTGTCGCTGTCGAGATGACGACGGATTTGGTATCTATATTTATGATTTGCTTATTGAAAAAGCGTATCGTGGCAAGCAATATGGTCGTGCATTGATGCAGCAAGTAAAATATGATTATCCAGAAGCTGACGTGTATGTTATGAGTGATGTGGACGTTTATTATCAAAAGCAGGGATTTTCTCGCGAAGGGTCCATTTTTTCAGTGGATTTTTAACCTTGTGTGGGATACATTGTCCGAACCAAGTTAAAATACCAATTTGAAAGGAATTGCCCATCAAAGAACCAGCCGATAATTTGCGTGATTAGAAAAATTGGCTATCCGCAGAGCTAAAGGAGTTCGTTTAGCTTTTCTTATTGTCTCGCACAGGCAGCTACTCTTCGGGAAAAATTCAAAAATTAGTTTCTGGTCAAGAACACCAGAAAACGCATTTCTGAGATTTTTCCAAAGAGCTGCCCACTGCCTTTAGCTTTTCTCGGTGTCTAGCAAAATGAACTAACTCTCTACGGTAATAAGCTGAAATTTGAAGAAATTTGAGGAGCAATTTCTTGAAATTCCATCTTATTACTTGAGAGCTAAACGAGTTCGTTTAGCTTTTCTTATAATCCAGCTTCACGAACGAACTCTTAGCGACATTAAGTCGAAATTATAAGAAATTTGAAGAACAATTTCGTATAATTCCGCCTTAATGCTAAAGAGTTGGGCACGTTCATGAAGCTTTTCTTATTTACCGTTTTAAATCTAAAAAGAGAGTGGATTCCTGCTCGGGATTTTCACTATCGGAAATGAAGTATTGAATCTCGGCAAAAGCACCGCCAGAAGCGCGTTTGTGGCCACCGCCATTAAAATAGCGAGCGGCTAGGACAGAAAGGTCAATAGCGTCATTGTTTGTTCGTAAAGAAACGCCTTTGCCAATTAGCACTAGGCTAAAATCGACTTCTTTTTTTGTTTCAGGATGTTCCAGGCGGGCCAAGGCATTGCCTAAAACCGAAGTGTATTGTTCCCCAAAAGTATAGGCAAAAGTTTTACCGTCGAGGGTACCAAATTGCGCTTTTAAGGTTTTGCGGCGCACATAATCCGCTTCTTTTTCGTTTAAAGCGGCAATAATTTCTGCATAATCATCGAGTAAAGAAAGCCCGGCTGCCATGACGCTCCCCATTAGTTCAATGCGTTTATCCCAACTATAAAAATAGAAAAGATTGTTAAATTCAGCGGCTGATTCTTTGTAAGCGGCATTGGGATTTAATTGCCAGTCCCAACAGTCATAACAGCGGATAATATCCGCGACATTGGCCAAACGTTGCCATTTTTCATCGTCAAATAACGCAGTAGGCATTTTTCCCACTAAAATTTTAAATAAGACACTGGTGGCGGAATGTTTTAGTTCAGTTGTATCATCTGCCACGATAATAGCGGCATTTTTAGGATACTTTTCATTGACGTGGACAGAAGTCACATGGTGGTCAAAAATGTGCCAATTGATTTTTCGTTCTTCACAATAAGCTGCAAGTTTTTCAATTACCTCATCGGAAGGACAAATATCTGTAATGTAAAGTTCGGTTACGTCTTCTTCATTGGTTTGGATGAAGTTCAAAACGTGTTTGTCAATGGTACCATCTACTCCGGGTTCAGAGTAGCCCACTGGTAGATAATTTGCGGCCATGTATCCTTTTTGTTCTTGCAAGATCGCTTGTAATAATAAAGCGGAGCCCACACCGTCTAAGTCGGTATGAGAAAATTGTTTGATTAGTGTTTTTCTGTTTTCCATGTTTGTTGCCTACTTTCTAATCGCTGGTAGTGATGAAATTCAGGTATCACAAATTTGGCGAAAAATTAGCGTAATTGCCGTAATTGTGAACTGTATTTTGTCTTTTACAAATTGAAATTCGCTGCTGGCGTTTCCTTTGTTCATCAGAGTAATACTACACCATTGCGCCTAGTTTTGATAGCAAGAAAGAACCACCTGAAATTTTTCAGGTGGTTCTTTTTAAATGAAGTTAAGTCAAAATTATAAGGATTTTGGCGAAAAATTTTATACAATTCTTCCTTAATGCAAAAAGAGTTAAGCACATTCCTTCAGCTTTTCTTAGTGTCTAGTACATGCAGCAACTCTTCGAGAAAAATTCAAAAATTCGTTTCTGGTAAAGAGTACCAAAAACGAATTTCTAAGATTTTTCCAAAGAGCTATCTATTGCCTTTAGCTTTTTTTATTTAAAACAGTATCAATTGCTGATAATTCGGCTTTAGAAAATGTGGTATTATCCAAAGCTTTTAAATTATCTTCCAATTGGCTGACGCGGGAAGCCCCAATCAGGACACTAGCAACAGTAGGCTGCCGTAAGTTCCACGCGAGGGCCATTTCTGCTAATGTTTGGCCTCTTTTTAACGCAATTTCATTTAATTGGCGCACTTTTTTTAAAGTTTGTTCCACTTGTTCAGAGGATAAAAAGGGACTATCCGAACGGTTTGCGCGCGAGTCAGCGGGGATACCCTTTAAATAGCGATTGGTTAACAGTCCTTGGGCCAAGGGACTAAAGACGATGGCACCTAAACCTTCTGTGGCTAATACATCGGTTAAACCTTCTTCTATTTTACGATTAAACATATTGTAAGAAGGTTGATGGATAATAAAAGGTGTCTGCCAGTTCTTAAAAATTTTGGCAATCGCGGCTGTGTCTGCAGGAGAATAATTAGAAACACCCACATACAACGCTTTTCCTTGTTTTACCAATAAATCAAGAGCATGGGCTGTTTCAACCAGAGGTGTATCTGGATCTGGGCGATGATGGTAAAAAATATCAAAATAATCCAATCCTGTTCGTTTCAAACTTTGATCACAACTGGCAATCAGATTTTTCTTAGAACCCCACTCCCCATATGGACCAGACCACATATAATAACCTGCTTTGGAGGAAACGATGATTTCATCGCGATAGTTGGCAAAATCTTCTTTAAAGATACGGCCAAAGTTTTTTTCAGCCGATCCAGCGGGTGGACCATAATTGTTGGCTAAGTCAAAATGGGTAATGCCATTGTCAAAGGCGGTGTGCATAATTTCCCGTTGGTTGGCCAAGTTGTCGACATCCCCAAAGTTATGCCAAAAGCCCAAAGAAATTTCCGGCAATTTTAAACCGGAGCGTCCGACACGGCGATACTGCATTTTTTCATAGCGGTGTTCATTTGCACAATACATGAAAAGACCTCACTTTCATTCCTAACAAATTCAGTGCGAAAAAAGTATGACCAGTTGTTGCATACAACCTGGTTCAAAATATTAGCGGTCCTATTAGCTAAACTAAGACACGTTTTGTTAGGGCTTTCTTCAAGCATACCATTTAAAGGCGGCTTCAGGTAAATAATTTTTTTCAGAAATCATGTTACTTATACTTATGCTAAAACTTAGAGTATTCAAGAAATGAGTCTGTGTCATGGGATACCAGCATCTTGCTTGCGTTAATCCCAAAATTGTTTTTACAAAACGTTACTGAGAAGAAGCATCGCAGAGAGATAAATAAAACATAACAGCAACAAAAAACGCTATCTTGCTCGTCAAATTTCCCCTGATTTAAAACAGCTAAAAAAGACAGACAAGAAATTATTTTTCCGTCTTTTATGCGTATCTTTCGAGTTATTTTTCCCCTTACGCTACAATGAAAGTAGGAAGAATACTGTTGGATAGAAATTGTTTTGGCAATTTTTAGCAGCAGAAAGGTGGGAATCTATGGAAGCGTTGCGACAAACATTCTTGGAAAGAAAGAGCGAGTTGGTTTCAGCATTAATTGAACATATTAGCATTTCGCTGGTGGCTTTATTATTTGCGATGTTGATTGCAATACCCTTAGCCATTTGGTTGGTTAAATATAAAAAATTAGCCGAAATTATGTTACAAATTACCGGGGTTTTACAAACAATTCCGTCTTTGGCACTGTTGGGATTATTGATTCCTTTAGTGGGAATTGGCACGGTACCGGCCATTATTGCATTGGTTATTTATGCGTTGTTGCCGATTTTTCAAAGTACCTATATCGGGTTAAGTGAGATTGATCCTTCACTAGAAGAAGCGGCAGATGCCTTTGGAATGAGCCGTTTTCGCAAGTTGCGAAAAGTGGAGTTGCCGATTGCATTACCGGTGATTATTTCAGGCATTCGAACTGCGTTAGTTTTAATTATTGGGACAGCGACATTGGCGGCTTTAATCGGAGCCGGCGGATTGGGGACTTTTATCTTATTGGGAATTGATCGCAATGATACTAGTTTAATTGTGATTGGTGCCATTAGTTCGGCTTTATTGGCAATTATTTTTAGTACGGCGATTCGTTTATTACAAAAAGTGCGGCCGCGGGTTATTTTAGCGAGTTTAGCGGCTGTTTTTCTCGTGATTGGCGGCATTGGCTTAGCGCAATCTTCTCTTTTCCAACCGGAAACGGTGACGATTGCCGGCAAACTAGGAGCAGAGCCGGAAATTTTAATCAATATGTACAAAGAACTGATTGAAAAAGACAGTGACGTCAATGTGGAATTAAAACCGAACTTTGGTAAAACGACATTCTTATTTAGCGCCTTAAAAAATGATCAAATTGATATTTACCCCGAATTTACGGGAACCGTTTTAGAATCATTGGTTAAAGTTCCCAAAGAAGATGCCGGTCAGCATTCAGCGGCTAAAACCTATACTTTAGCCAAGGAATTATTGACCACACAAGAAAAGTTAGCATTTTTACCGCCGATGGAATATCAAAATACGTATGCTTTGGCGGTGAAAAAAACATTTGCAAAAGAACATGATTTAAAGACAATCAGTGACTTGAAAAAAATTGAAAGCCAAGTGCACGCCGGTTTTACTTTAGAGTTTAACGATCGTAATGATGGCAATAAAGGGTTGAAAAAATTATATGGCTTAAATTTGAAAGTAAGCCAAATGGAACCGGCCTTACGCTACACCGCGATTAATAATGGGGATGTCAATGTGATTGATGCTTATTCTACCGACAGTGAAATCAAGCAATATGATTTAATGACCTTAGAAGACGATCAACACCTGTTCCCGCCTTATCAAGGGGCACCTTTAATGCGGCAGGATTTTGCTGACAAACACCCAGAGATAGTGAAAAGCTTGAATCAATTGCAAGGTAAAATCACTGAAACCGAAATGGTGACGATGAACTATGCTGTTAACGTGGAAGGGAAAAAACCGGCCACAGTCGCCCGCGAATATCTACAACAAAAAGGGCTTTTAGGAGGTGAGGACAAATGAGTGAATTAGTCGTCTTTGATCATGTGGGTAAAAAATTTGGCGCAAGTACGGCCCTAGAAGATGTCTCTTTTAGCATCAAAACGGGTGAAATTTTTGTCCTCGTCGGCTCTTCTGGGAGTGGCAAAACCACTTCTTTGAAAATGATAAATGCTTTACATGTTCCCACCAGTGGCGACATCTATTTTAAAGATAAAAAAATCAAGGACTATGATACACAAAAATTGCGCTGGCAAATTGGCTATGTCTTACAACAGATTGCGCTTTTTCCTACCATGACGGTGTTGGAAAATATTGAAGTTATTCCTGAAATGTTAGGGTGGAGCAAAGAAAAGCGCAAAGAACGTGCTTTTGAATTATTAAGAGCGGTGGAATTAGATCCAGAAGTGTATGCCACTCGAATGCCCAGTGAATTATCAGGTGGCGAGCAACAACGGGTCGGGATATTACGGGCATTAGCCGCGAAACCCGATGTGATGTTAATGGATGAACCTTTTAGTGCCCTTGATCCAATCTCCAGAGAACAGTTGCAAAATCTGGTATTAAGTCTGCATCAGGATTTGAAAAATACGATTGTCTTTGTTACGCACGATATGAAAGAAGCGATGAAGTTAGGCGATCGCATTGCGGTGATGAAAGAAGGGCGTCTCATTCAATGTGATACCCCCGCAGAAATTGCAGCCCATCCCGAAAATGATTTTGTCGCTGAATTCTTTAAAGGAGCAGAGATTACCTGGCAGCCATTACAAGTGCCTGTCACGGAAGTTTTGGCAGCGGGATTTTATACCGAAGACCAATCTTCTGATTATCCCCAAATGAACCTGAACATGACAGTAGAAGAAAGTTTGCCACTGTTAGCAAAAAGTAACTTCCGTGTGGCGACAGATAAAATTTTAACAGCGGCGAATTTATTAAGCTTTTTAGCCGATAGTCAAGCATAAAGACAATGGAGGGGAAATAATGGAACATTTTGATGTAGCGATTTTAGGTGCCGGACCTGCTTGTTTGTCACTGGCATATGATCTAAAAGCAGCAGGTAAAAGTGTCGCCGTAGTAGAAGAAAATTTATTTGGCGGCACCTGTCCCAATGCCGGTTGTGATCCAAAGAAAATTTTATTTTCAGCCGAACAAGCCCGTAGTCAAGTAGCACAATTAGTTGGCAAAGGTTTTGCAAAAAACAGCGTACCGCAAGTGGTATGGTCAGATTTAATGGCTTATAAAAAAACGTATACAGATCCCGTTTCAAAAGAACAAATTGCCGGTTTTGACGCCAGTGGTATCAAACATTTTCACGGTCATGGGCAGCTGATTTCCGCTAATGAAATTGCTGTCACTGCCCGCCTGGAAAATACGGTGGATAACGACACCCAATCCATGGTAGAAAAAAAGCAGTGCTTTACTGCTGAGCAAATTGTGTTAGCCACAGGCCAGAGAGCCCGCTTATTAGACATTCCCGGGCAAGAGTATTTCTTAACCAGTACCGATTTTTTAGCACTGGAAAAATTACCAGCTAAAATGATTTTTCTTGGTGCCGGGTATATCAGCTTTGAATTGGCGGCAATTGCCAATGCCTGCGGCGCTGAAGTCACTATTTTACATCATAATGACACACCATTGCGGGGTTTTGATCAAGATTTAGCGCAGCATTTGGTACAAGAACTTACAAAAAGCGGCGTCACATTTGTCTTTAATGAAAATATCCAAAGTGTTACTAAAAATGACGGAGAGCTTTTGACTGTTACTACCGATAAAGCAAGCTATGAAACCAACAGCGTTGTCTGTGCTACCGGTCGCATTGCCAATGTTGAAAACTTAGGTCTAGAAGAACTTGGTATTGAAGCTAGCGGACGGGGCATTACAGTGGACGACCACCTAAAAACGAGTCAAAAAAATATTTATGCCATGGGCGACTGCATCGCAAAAAAAGAACCGAAAATGACCCCGGTAGCAAGTTTTGAAGGGCGGTATTTGAAGCAACTACTACTAGGGGAAACAACAGAAAAAATTAAGTATCCACAAGTACCTACTTCTGTTTTTACCTTACCAACATTAGCCCAGGTTGGCGTAAGCAGTAGCGAGGCTAAAAAAGATCCTGTTAGTTATAAAGTGGAATGGCTTGATATGAGCCAATGGTATAACTATTTTCGTACTAACGATCCCGTGGCCTTTGCTAAAATTATTTACAACAAAGACAGCGGCGAAATTGTCGGTGCAGCAACATTAAATCAAAAGGCCGATGAATGGATTAATATAATGACCTTGGTAATTAATTTAGGAGTTAAAAAAGAGCAGTTGCAAAACATTATTATGGCGTATCCTTCTGTGGGAAGCGATTTACAGTATTACTATTAAAAAATTAAAAAAAGCGTACCGCAAAACTTGCGGCACGCTTTTTTCGATGGGCAAAAGAATTATAAAATTTACAGAAAAAATAAAGCGGATATACTTTTCTTTGATTTCAGTATCTAAACAAACTCTTGATGCCATTAAGCCAAAAATCGATCTTAATGTTTGCGAGCTGAAGGATTTCGTTCAATTTTTTTATTATTCATACAAATACTTTCACTTTAATTATTGTAAAAGCTATGTAGGGTAATTTTAGTTTAGCAGGAGAAAGTTGAGCGTGGAGACCTCTTTTTGTGAAAATTTCCGTTCTCTTATGCAAATATTTGTTATTTTATTTTCACCTCTTTTTTTAATTTTTCAAAGTTGTTGCCCTTGTGGTAAAATAACAAAGTAGATAGTTTGAAAAAAATTAAAACTTTTCTGTCACAAAAACTTTGTGAAATTTGAAAGAAAAAATTTAGGGGGTTAAGCCATGTTTCAAATCGTAACGGATTCTTGTTGTGATATCCCGTTTCAATTTTTAGATGAAGCAGGCATCGCATTTTTACCAATGTTGGTAGAGATCAACGGCAAAGAATATCAAGATGATTTGGGGAAAACATTTGATGTGGAGTTCTTTTACAAAGCGTTAAAAGACAAACAAATGCCAACAACTTCACAAATTAATGTGGGGCGTTATTTAGAATTTTTTGAACCCTATGCTAAAAAAGATATTCCTGTTATTTATCTATCTTTTTCTTCTGGTATGAGTGGCTCTTATTATAGTGCATTGCAAGCAGTGGAAGTCTTAAAAGAAGATTATCCCAATGCCAAAGTGGCTGTTGTGGATACATTGGCTGCTAGTTTGGGCCAAGGTTTATTGGTTTTAGGAGCAAAAAAACAACAAGATGCAGGCAAGAATTTTGAAGAAGTTATCGCTTGGGTCGATGAGCAAAAAATGTTATTGCAATCTTGGGTAACGGTAGATGATTTGAAACATTTAGAGCGCGGTGGGCGGATTTCGAAATCGGAAGCGACTTTAGGTGGTTTATTGAAGGTCAAGCCAATTATTCATGTCGACAAAAATGGGAAATTGCAAAATGTAGATAAAGTGCGGGGACGCAATAAATCCTTACAAAAAATTATTGATGAAACATTAGCCCATTTGACTTCACGGGAAGATCAAATTGTTTATATTGCCTATTCCGGTGATGTTGCGGCAGCAGAAACCGTCTTAGCGGGAATTGTAGAAGAAGTTGCAATAGAAGATATTGCATGTTTACCCCTCGGTCCGACTATTTCAGCTCATACCGGTTTGGGTTGTGTAGCGATTTTCACTTTTGGTAAAAATCGTAACGAAGAAGCATAATGAATAAAACTTTAGCCTGTTAAAAAAGGCTAGAGTTTTTTTGTAATTTTAACTCGTTTGGCAAACTTGCCACAGCGAAAATAAATTATGGTGGGGTATTCAGCTAATTGATTAGAATTACCCCGTACAGATTTATGATGAGTGGAGGTAGATTAATGAAATTTTATCGCAATTATGGCTGGCTTCTCTTAATTTTATTTGTTCTTTGTGATGGGGGGATGCCCTATGTTTTAGGAACATTATGGGATGGATTTAGTCAGACCAAGCAGGTTGTCAGTGACTTGGGAAGTGTGACAAGTCCGGTTAAAACCTATTTCGAACATGGGTCAATCATGACGGGAAGCTTGTTATTAATCGCATTACCACCTGTGCAATATTATTTTTTCAATGCAGGTGAAATTTTCCAAGAGAAACGCAAAGAAATTAATTTGCTGCTTTTTAGTATTACTGCTTTTGCAATTGGTGACTGTATTTTTACTGGTGTTTTTTCCATTAATCATACAACGAGTGGTTTGACTTTGGACACGATTATCCACGGCTTAGGTTCAGGAGCTGGAATTTTCGGGATGCTTGTTGCGCCGTGGCTGATGGCGCGCATTTTTGCCAAATCAAAACCAAAGATTGCCCAAATTTGTTGGTTCATTTTTTATGGTGCACTCCTTACTTCGGCAGCTAACGGCTTAGCACAACTCTTTGCTTTTACTTATAAAGGTGTAGTACAGCGGATTTCTTTAGCTTTTTTATATTTACCTTTAATTATATTGGCAGTTAGTATCCGACAAAAAAGAAAAAAATAGCCCCACAAATTACACGATAGTCGTGTTACAATTTAACACAAGATTTTTAACTAGAATGGTTGTTACCCAGAAGACACCAAAGGAGAGAATTTATGCATAAAGAGGTGCTAAAACGACTGATTGACACAGCTGCTGGCCGCAAACCGGCAGATCTTGTTTTAAAAAATGCGCAAGTCATTGACGTTTATCAAGCTGAAATTATCCAAGGCGATATTGCGCTTGTAGATGGTTTGATTGCAGGTGTAGGAGAATACGAAGGTAAAAAGAGTATTGATTTAAAAGGAAAATTTGTGGCGCCGGGTTTTATTGATGCGCACATTCATGTCGAATCGGCTTATGTGACCCCAGAAGAATTTGGTCGACTTTTAGTTCCCCACGGCACCACAACCGTACTTGCTGACCCCCATGAAATTGTAAATGTGTTAGGGCTGACAGGCTTAGATTATATGATTGCAGCGGCAAAAGAAACGGCCTTAGATATCCGCTACACGATGCCTTCTTGTGTGCCAGCGACTGACATGGAAAATTCCGGTGCCGTCGTTACTGCTGAAGATATGGTGCCTGCATTTGAAAGGCAACAGGTAGCTGGTCTGGCCGAATTTATGAACTTTCCTGGTATCATAGCAGCAAAAGAGGATGTCTTAGATAAACTCTTACTAGCCAAACACTATGGCCTGCAAATTGATGGACATGCGCCAATGGTTTCAGGTAAAGCGCTCAATGCTTATGTGGCCGCCGGGATAAAAAATGATCATGAGTGTTCCACAGTGGCAGAATTAAAAGCGCGGATTGCCCGTGGTATGTACGTATTATTACGGGAAGGGACTGTCACGCAAAATCTACGCACACTTTTAAAAGGTGTCACGGACAACAATTACCAACGCTGTGTATTAGTTGCTGATGATTTACAGGCAAAAGATATTCTGACTAAAGGACATTTGGATAATAGTATTCGCATTTGTATCGAAGAAGGAATTGCACCAATTCGCGCCATTCAAATGGCAACGATTAATGCGGCCAAATGTTGCCAGCTAACTGATCGGGGCGCAATTGCACCAGGGCTGCGGGGCGATTTGGTTGTCTTCTCTGATTTAGCGGCACCAGAAATTGAAGCTACTTATATTGCCGGACAATTAGTTGCTAGGAAGAATGTCTATTTGCCTGAAGTAAAACGGATGTCTACCACCGCCGTTCAGTCCAGTGTTCATATTGAGGCGTTTGCTAAAGACCAATTAAAACTAAAATTGACGAGTGATAAAGCCCGTGCCATTGAAGTCATTCCCCAAGAAGCGTTGACAAACGAAGCCATCATCACAATCAAACGAGATGAAAATGACGAATTTATCTATGAGCCAACACAAGATGTAATCAAAATTGCCGTCGTGGAACGTCATCGAAATACGGGGAATGTTTTTGTCGGACTTTTGAAAGATTATGGGTTGAAAAAAGGCGCAATTGGCATTTCGATTGCCCATGATTCCCATAATTTAATTATAGCCGGAACAAACGATGCCGATATGACAGTAGCGATAAACGCACTTAAAGACCAGGAAGGTGGCGTCGTTTTAGTCGATGAAGGCCAAGTAATTGGTAGTATGGCGCTCCCGATTGCCGGTTTAATGAGTGAACTAACCGGTGAAGAAGTAGCGCAACAAGAAGAAGCCCTTAATCAATTAGCTCATGAAAAATTAGGTATCTCAGCAAAAGTAGATCCGATTATGACTTTAAGTTTTATGTCTTTAGCGGTGATTCCTAATTTGAAAATTACGGATCTGGGCTTAGTCGATGTCACTAAATTTGAAATTGTGCCGGTTTCAGTAGCAGACTAATTATTTGATTTAGTTATAATTACGATGAATAAAAGATTTACGCTGTATGCAAAAATTAGAAATATCAGAAAAAGGCAGGCAATAAAATGCGAAAGCAAAAAGTAAAAAGCTATTTAAAGTCTTCAGCTTTTTTTATAGATAGTAGTGTGTTCATCGTTTTATTATTCACGCTCAAACCTTGGCTTAATGGGAGTCATCAGTTCTTACGTATACTTGTAGTTTTTGGAGTTCCCATACTACTTGTTCACGTTTCCTTTAAACAAAAAAAATAAAAACGCCTTTTTTCAGTCAGTAACCGTAGAAATCACGGAAACTTGCTGAAGAAAGACGTTTTTTTGTGTACTTCAATTTGCGATAATTTGGTTCTTGGTGGGTAACTGATTTAATTTATTTCACTTTTCTTACCAGCGAATTTAACAAGTTAAAAAAACTTCTCAATACCCATATCGGATTTCCCCAAGAGCAAATATTTTTTTTAAATGCGCAGAGGCTTCAGGAGAAATTGTAATTTTATTTTTTGTCATACAATTGGATACCGCAATGCTCATGCGGCTTAAGATATATGGGACGGCGGTTACACCTTCGTTAATTTCTTGGGCGTAATCAAAAAGTAGTTGCCGTAATTCATTGGTCTTGGTTTCTGCAGGAATCAAACCTAAAATTATCGAAATTTCACTTAAGGCGACTTCTGCGCGTTCGGTACCGCCACTAAACCATTTTATCTCTTTCATTTCTTTTCACTCCCTTTTTCACAGCCTACACGCTTCCGCTTTACTTTGCAATGACATTTGTTGTTTAAAACAAAACACTTCCTCCTTTTTGTTATTATTCATTTGTAGAAATGGTATTTGTTCTTTAATAGCAACGGTTTAAATGAATGCATGCTCATTTGAATTATAATTCATGTTATTTTTATATTGACAGGAAGAAAAAGACTTGCTATTGTTTATGGAGTAAATCGTAATTATTTCGTTTTGTTCGTTTTAAGCTGGTATGCAATTTGTTCGAAGAGAAAGGATAAGATTAATGAAAAAAATTGGGATTGGATTAGCAACTCTAGTAGCTTTAGGATTGTTGAGTGCTTGTGGCACAAGTGCGCATTCCACTGAAAATAAAAAGGATAAGTTAGAAATTGTCACCACATTTTATCCGATGTATGATTTTACTAAAAATATTGTCGGGGATGAAGCCAATGTCACGGTAATGATTCCTGCCGGTTCTGAACCCCATGACTACGAACCTTCCGCAAAGGATATGGCGGCTGTTCACGATGCAGATGTTTTCGTTTATCACAATGAAAATATGGAAACATGGGTACCAAAAGCACAGAAGAGTTTTGCAAAAGAGAAACCCCATGTCGTGGCAGGCACCAAAAATATGGTTCTTTTACCTGGGGGCGATGAAGAACATGATCACGATCATAGTGAAGAAGATCATCATCACGAGTTAGATCCCCACACGTGGGTCTCACCTTATCGTGCCATTCAAGAAGTGACATCTATTAAAGAACAGTTACAAAAACTTTATCCCAAAAAAGCAAAAGCCTTTGAAACCAATGCCGCTAAGTATTTAACAGAATTAAAGAAGTTGGATCAAACATACAGTGAAAGTCTACACAATGCCAAACAAAAAAGTTTTGTGACCCAGCATGCGGCTTTTGGCTATTTAGCGCTAGATTATGGGTTAAAGCAAGTGGCAATTTCCGGTCTTTCACCAGAACAGGAACCTTCTGCCAGCCGTTTAGGGGAATTGAAAGAATATGTGAAAGATAACGGCATCCACTATATTTATTTTGAAGAAAATGCCAGCGATAAAATCGCTAAAACACTGGCTAATGAAGCAGATGTGAAGATGGCGGTTTTAAATCCATTGGAAAGTTTAACCAAAGAACAAATTGCGAACGGAGAAAGTTATCTTTCTGTCATGAAGGAAAACTTGCAAGCTTTGGAAAAAACAACAGAGGTGGCGGGAAAAGAAGTCAAACCAGAAGCTGCTGCCACAGAAGAAAAGACAGTTGCGAACGGTTATTTTGCTAATAGTGCAGTCAAAGAGCGACAATTAAGTGATTTTACTGGTAAATGGCAGTCGGTCTATCCATTACTAACAGAAGGTGCGTTGGATCAAGTCTTTGATTACAAAGCAAAATTAAATCAAGATATGACTGCTACCCAATATAAAGAATATTATACGACTGGTTACAAAACCGATGTGGAAAAAATTGATATTACCGCTAATACGATGGATTTTGTAGTGAATGGTCAACATCATAAATATGAATACGTTGCAAAAGGTTACCAGATTTTAACCTATGATAAAGGCAATCGAGGGGTACGCTTTTTATTTGAAGCAAAAGAAGATGCCGGCCGTTTCCAATATGTACAATTTAGCGATCACAATATTGCACCGACTAAAACGGCTCATTTTCATATTTATTTTGGAGGCGAAAGTCAGAATACTTTACTAGAAGAAATGCACAACTGGCCGACTTATTATCCCGCTAATTTATCAGATCATGCCATTGCCCAAGAGATGATGGCCCATTAAAAAAGTAGCGGTAACAAAAGTTGTGGCACGAAGAAATAAAGCGCATAATGTATTGAAAAATAGGATTTAGACGTTAAAAGAAGCTATGACAATTTTTGTCATAGCTTCTTTTTGACTATTGGATAAACTTACCGGTGTCCGATAACTCAAAATTAAGCGAAAATTTCTGCCATCCGGTTTTTGACATCGGGATTTTCTAAAAATTCATCATACGTTGTTTCAGCCCGATCCACAACCCCTTTATCTGAAATCGCAATGATGCGATTTGCCAAAGTTTGAATAAATTGATGGTCGTGAGAAGCAAAGAGTAATGAACCAGTGAAAGCCATTAAGCCATCATTTAAAGCTGTGATTGATTCCAAGTCCAAGTGGTTGGTTGGATCATCTAGTACCAGAACATTGGATTTTGAAAGCATTAATTTTGAAAGCATGCAACGAACTTTTTCTCCCCCGGATAAAACATTGACGGGTTTTAACACTTCGTCGCCAGAAAACAACATCCGACCTAAGAAACTACGTAGGAAAGTATTGTCGTCTTCTTCTTTTGAAGCATATTGGCGTAACCAATCCAAAATTGTTAAGTTGCTGGCAAATTCACTGCTACTATCTTTTGGTAAATAAGATTGGGTGGTTGTTACACCCCAACGGACAGAACCTGTATCCGGCGTAATTTCCCCCATAATAACTTTAAATAACGTAGTGGTAACTATATCGTTGTTGGCAACAAACGCCACTTTATCATCTTTATTTAACGTAAAGCTGATATTGTCTAAAATTTTCTTACCATCAATCGTCACACTGACATTATCTACTTGTAATAAGTCATTACCAATTTCGCGTTCCGGTTTAAAACCAACAAAAGGATAGCGGCGGCTAGATGGTTTAATATCATCCAATGTGATTTTTTCCAACATTTTCTTTCTTGAAGTTGCTTGTTTAGATTTTGAAGCGTTCGCTGAAAAGCGGGCAATAAAGTCTTGTAACTCTTTGATTTGTTCTTCTTTTTTCGCATTTTGTTGGGATTGTAGTTTTGTTGCCAATTGGCTTGATTCCAACCAGAAATCGTAATTCCCAACATACAGTTGAATTTTGCCAAAGTCCAAATCAGCCATGTGGGTGCAGACTTTGTTTAAAAAGTGGCGGTCATGGGAAACGACGATAACTGTATTTTCAAAGTTAATTAAAAATTCTTCTAACCAGTTGATCGATTGAATATCTAAGCCATTGGTAGGTTCGTCTAGTAAAAGTACATCCGGTTTTCCAAATAAAGCTTGAGCAAGCAATACTTTCACTTTTTGACCAGCCGTTAATTCTTTCATTTGCAGATGGTGCAATTCATCCGGAATATTTAAACCTTGTAATAGGACTGCGGCTTCTGGTTCAGCTTCCCAACCATTTAACTCGGCAAATTCACCTTCTAATTCGGCAGCTTTAATGCCGTCTTCGTCGCTGAAATCTTCTTTCATGTAAATCGCATCTTTTTCTTTCATCACATCATACAAACGTTTATGTCCCATAATCACTGTTTCAATGACAGTAACTTCTTCAAAATCAAAGTGATTTTGCTTTAATACCGCCATCCGTTCATCCGGACCTAAAGAAACATTTCCGGTTGAGGGCTGCAATTCACCCGATAAGACTTTTAAAAAAGTTGATTTTCCGGCACCGTTTGCTCCAATTAAGCCGTAGCAATTTCCCGGTGTAAATTTAATATTCACATCATCAAAAAGTTTACGGTCTGAAAAATGTAAACTTACGTCACTTACTGTAATCATAAAAAATAATCCTCCTTGATTTACTTACCACTAACTCTCACAATGTGCTTCACAAAAATGAGTCTTGTGAAAAAGTGAGACGCGATAAAATTTTTTTGCAAAAGCAGGGACTAAAATAAATTCTCAAAGCTGCCAAACTAAAATTCGGCGGGCAAAAAAAGATGCGGCCACATAACTTCTACTTTTTGCACACAAAAGGAACACAAAATAAAGAAGGGGTCGCGTTTTTTCAATTTTTCCTACTATATATATTAAAAATATATGCAATCTTATAGCATTATATAGGCCTCTGTGCGAAGTTGCAACCTTATCTGGACATTTCATGCAAAATCAAAGATTTTGTTAGGAAATAAGGAGGATAAATGGACAAAAGGAATTCTAGTCAACTAAATTTCTTATTAATTGGAATAAATGAATATTATCAGCAAACTACTCAAAAAAAAGCGTAACTTTTGACCAAAATTTACCATGAGGGTACCATTGAGTGTAGATGAAAATGAATGCAGGGGATGATGTATCCGAATGAAAAAATGCATGAGATTTTCGAAAAATTATAAGAAGGTGGTTTATCATGGAAAAAAGAGGTTTTGACTGGGGTTCGCTGATTTTAGGAATTTTATTTGTGATTGTAGCCCTGATGTCTTTCCAAGATCCAGTTGGGAATTTAGTTGCAATTGTGATTGTCTTTGGTGTATTTGCAATTTTAAAAGGAATTTTTGAAATTTTCTTGCGCAATCGTTTTAAAGATTTGACGGGGTATAAGGCAAAAATGCCGCTGGTTGTGGGGATTTTAGATATTATTATCGGGATTTTCTTACTTTGGAATATGAATGCGAGTGTTTTGGCATTGCCATTTGTCTTTGCGATTTGGTTTATCGTGGACTCCATTTTTGGTCTGTTTAATTTGGATTTGGCCCGTCAACACAGCAATGGTTATTTCTGGTTCTCATTAATTATTGATATATTGGGAATCATTGTTGGATTTATGCTGTTATTTAATCCAATTTCTTCAGCCTTAACGCTAAGTTTCTTAGTCGGTTTTTATTTCATGATGTGGGGGATTACCCAAATCGTGTATGCTTTCCGCAAATAATTAGGTGCACCTAAGTAAATAGTCGCCCTCTTGTTCTTTTTATGCTACAGTTAAATAAAAAGAGCAGGAGGTTTTTTTGTGCTGGATTGGATTTTACAGTTGCAGCCGTGGCAACAGGCGCTGACGGGGACGGCTTTTACTTATTTGATGACAGCCCTTGGTGCAGCATTAGTTTTTTTCTTTAAGGAAATTAAAAAAGATGTGTTAAATTTAATGCTTGGCTTTGCGTCAGGGGTCATGATTGCGGCAAGTTTTTGGTCGTTGTTAGATCCTGCTATTGCTCGCGCAGAAGAAAATGGTTCGCAATTTCCGTGGCTAGTAGTGGCGATTGGCTTTGGGGCAGGTGGATTATTTTTATATTTGGCGGATAAAACGATCCCCCATATGCACTTTGGCCCGGACCATGAACAAGAAGGGCTGCCAACGCATTTGAAACGGACCATTCTATTGGTGTTTTCGATTACGTTACACAATATTCCAGAAGGACTTGCAGTAGGGGTTGCTTTTGGTGCGGCAGCTAGCGCAGATAATCCAACGGCAGCAGTATTAGCTGCTATTTCGGTGGCTTTAGGAATCGGTATTCAAAATTTTCCAGAAGGTGCGGCTGTTTCCATTCCCTTACGCCAAGAAGGATTAAGTCGGACGAAAGCCTTTGTGTACGGACAAGCTTCCGGAATTGTCGAACCGATTGCCGGTGTTATCGGCGCAATTTTAGTTTCACGCATGACAGCAATTTTACCTTATGCGTTAGCTTTTGCTGCCGGTGCGATGATTTATGTTGTGGTGGAAGAATTAATTCCAGAGGCCCAGCAAGAAAGTTCGAGCCATCGTCATTTTGCTGTTTTTGGTACGATGCTGGGCTTTATGATTATGATGATTTTAGACGTGGCATTAGGTTAATGTGGCGGTAGAGAAAAAAGGGGAATGAACGCGTTGTGCTCTCAAGTAATAAGACGGAATGTTGATAAATTGCGCTTTAATTTTTCCAACTTTTGAACTTTTGCCGAAGAGTTGCTATATGTGTTAGACAGCAAGAAACGTGGGATATCAAACTTATTCTTTGTGAAAAAAATAGAATTTTTCTAACTAAAAAAAGCCAGACGTACTGATAGATTAGTAAAAACTAACACTATCAGCTGCGTCTGGTATTTTTGGCTAGAGAATTAATAGTAACGACGATTGTTGCGTTTTGTTGAAGCGCCGGTTAACCAACGTACAAGTACGATTGCGATTAATAGGGGAATCCCAAAGCGAAAGACGAATGCGATTAAGGAACCTGCAATTCCCAACACTAAATTCAAAATGATCCCTGCGACAAAAAGAAACCCAATAAACATCAAGATGCGCATTAACATTGAATTATTTTCCATGATAACTCCTCCATTTATTTAAAAGCCAACGACTGCTGCCAAAAGGAACAGTATATGCTCCTTTGTTCCTGTTTTAAAAGTAGCCTGCTTTTTCTATAAAACTATCATAACAAGAATAACGCCTGTTTTAATCAGCCCCAAGTCCGATATTTCTCTCCGCCTAGCGGTAGATTTTTTAAAGGAAGTGATAAAATCAGGTTCCCATTTTGTGATTAGCATCTTTTTTGCTATGCTTAAATTAATCAAAGGATGCTCTGTTTTAGCGTATGTGGGTAATAATTTAAAATCTGGACAGAAAGAAGGGAATTTCATGGAATTAAAAATAGGCAATGAAAATTTTCAGCGAGCTGCTAGTTGTTATGTTCGCATGGAGGTCTTTGTTTTAGAAAGGGGGATTCCTTTAGCAGAAGAATTTGATGCCCTGGATACGCCTGAACGGTTTTATGCTGTTATTTATGATGAGGATTTGCCAGTAGCTACCGGCCGGATTTTTATTGAAGATGAAAAAACAATTCGGCCAACGCGTATTGCTACGTTAAAAGAGTATCGCAAACAAAATTTAGGCGCGAAAATTATGACAGCAATTGAAAATTATGGCGTAGAAAATGGCTATGTTCAATCATTAGTCCATGCGGAACAAACGGCAGTAGGATTTTATCAAAAGCTTGGGTACACTATTTGCTCAGATATCTATTATGAAGATGGCGTTCCTTGTCAATCTTTGGAAAAAAAGCTCGTAAAATGATTGGCTAAAGGAGGTTGTGGCAAAGGGGTTAGCTTCAAGAAATAAGCGGGAATTTCCGAAAATTACTTCTCAAATTTTGGCGTATTTAAGAAGAAGTTGCTGCTAAAACACCGACTATTCCAAAAAAGGTCGTGACAAATTTTTTGTCACGGCCTTTTGTGCAGACAGCTGCTATCTTTTTAGAAGTGGAACAGTTGAGCCACAGCCTTTTTTAGTGGGTAAAATATTTTGCTCCGAGATAAGCCGTAAATGGTAATGTGGCTACAGTCATAATTCCAGCTAAAAAACTCACTACAATTTCAGCCACAAAAGCTTTGGCATTGATTAATGTCTCAAAGGAGTAGTGCAAATCACTAAACCAAAAGATGAGGGCTAAATTATTTGCCACAAAAGCAAAAAAGAGGGTATGAATACTCGAGCCTAAAATTTCTTGGACCACCTTCATACTGGAGTAAAAAAGGTCTTTGGTGTTTAAAACTTGTCCTTTGTACCGCAGTTCATATAGCCCGCTAGCCACGGCCATACTGGCATCAATCACAGCGCCTGCCATACTCAAAATGATTAAAATCGTTGTGAGTGCCTGAAAAGGTACGTCAACTGAAAAATTCATCGTCGCCAATTCGTCAATTTCTTCAGGTGTAAAACCTGCAATCGCAATCATTCTTGTCAAAAAAGGGACAAAGAAAAGCATTAAAAGAAAAGTCATTATTGCGCAGAAAAAAGCGAGTTTTGTTTTTTCGTTATAGCCATTGGTATAAAATAAAATAATACTTGTGAGTACTAGGAGTACCACTAAAAAAACCGGAGCTACGGCAAAATTATGACTGATGAAATAAATGGCTGCTAAAAAAAGCACCAGTGTCATAAAAAGCCCGGTAATTAAATAAAAAGCAGGTTTGCCTAAAATAATGAAACTTAAAAGGCAAAGAATGAAAAAAAGGAAGATCAAAACATTCATGCCTGTTTCCTCCTTTCTAAAATAACGCATAAAAGACTAGCGGGAATCGAAAGTAAAATGGTAAAGGCGCCACAAAAAGCTCGCAATAACTCCAATGATAAATGTAATTGCAAGGTTGCAACAAAGGGCCAGCCGTTTTTTAAATAGAAAATCAGCATTGGAATTGCCCCACTTAAATAGGCAAGTAATAACACATTCATCATGGAAGAAGTTACATCTTGGGCAATGCGGCGACCAGAGTGCAACAATTCTTTTTGCGTGATAGTAGGCTGTTGATAGACGAGTTCTTTTAAAGAAGACACTAGTGTCACCACCATATCGACGGCCGCACCAATACCGCCAATTAGCAAACTGCCATAAAAAACCCCCAAATAAGGCCGGGTTAGAAATTGCATTTCTTCAAAACGAATGCCGTTATTTTCAAATGCTTTTAGCGCTGCCAGACAAATTAAAAAGCCGCCTAATACGATAGCGCCAGTCGTTAAAATTAGATCAATCCGAAAAGATTTTATACCATAGTTGGCTAAAAAAGTGATGATAATAGAGCCGGCACCATAAATCAACATTAACCCAAGCGTTGGGAGTGCAGACCAAACGGCAGCTAGTTTTAGCAACGCAAAAAGAAGTGCTAAATTTAATGCGAGCCCCCAAAGTGCCATAGCGCCGCTTTTTCCGCCAAGCAATAATACGAATCCCAAAAAGATAAAAATAATAGAAAAAACCACGCCATCTTGTTTTTCAGTGATGATTTCTTCTTTGTTAGGATTAAGCAAAAGTTGCTGTCCTTCCTTAAAGGAAATTGTCAGGGCGGCTACACTATGCGCATCCGTTTTAAGGGTGACAGCTTCTTGCTGGTGATTTACTAATTTGCCCGCAATTGTAATTTGATCTGCTTGTTTTTGGACTTTTTCGACTGTTAAAATGGGCGTTTGATACAAAATACCACTATAGCGCTGCACGACAAAGCTCAGCAGGATAGCGCCCATCACGAGTAGAAATAGAGAAATGTTTTTTTTCTTCACAAAAATGTACCTCATTCTTTTAAACTGTTATTAAAAATATACACCTCGTTTTGGGAGGTTACAAATGTGGTCATTATCATTTGATGAGAAGTTTGAATTATGCAGAACTTATTATTAGTTATTTTATAAATGATTTTAACGATATTGTGATAAATTTAACAAAATTAAAAAACACACACCATTTTTAGCTTGCATAATCTGAAACCGCATACTATACTGATTACGAACTTTTCAAGAAAGTAGGGAAATGGAATGTTTTTCAATAAAAAGAAAAAAAACGAAACAATTTACAACCCAATTAACGGGACTTTAAAAGAATTGGCACAAGTAAGTGATCCGGTTTTTTCAGAAAAAATGATGGGAGATGGCTTTGCTGTAATTCCCAAAGAAGGTGTCCTTTATTCACCTGTCAACGGCACAGTATCAAGTGTTTTTCCCACTAAACATGCAGTAGGTATTACGACTAAAACGGGCTTAGATGTTTTAATTCACATTGGGATTGATACAGTAGAATTAAATGGAGCGCCTTTTGAAATTTTTGTAAAAGAAGGCGATGCCGTCACTCCTGAAACGCAATTAGCCACCATCAATTTACCCCTTTTAGCGGAAAAGGAAAAAGAAAGTGATGTTATGATTATCTTTACCAACATGGATGCAATTAAATCAATTGATTTAAAAATAACAGGAGACTCGTTGCACGCAACAGAATTGGGCACGGTGGTTACAAAATAAAAATACCAATATAGTTATAAAAATAATGTTGACACCGTTTTCAAAATCTGTTAAATTGAGCATGCAGCAAAGAAAGGGACCATCATGAAAGTTATTAAAGTGCTAAATAATAGTGCGGCAATCGTCTCAGACGGCGATCATGAAGCAATCGTGATTGGCAATGGCCTTTCTTTTGGCAAAAAAAGCGGTGATGAAATTGACGCAATCAAAGTTGAACGTAAGTTTGTTGCCAATACCAACCAAATCGATGAAAAATTTCAAAAACTTTTTGAAAAAATTAGTTATGAAGAGTCGACATTGGCGTTTGAAATTATTGAACACTTCAAAGCAAACTTGGATTATCCGCTAAATGACTTGATTTATCTGTCTTTAGCCGACCATATCAGCTTTGCCATTGAACGAGCCAAAACAGGGGTTTATCTTCCCAATGCGGTGCTCCATGAAGTTCAGATGTTTTATCCGGCGGAATATCGCTTAGGCGAGTGGGCGGTTTTACTTTTGAATGAAAGAGCAGAGGTTAATTTACAAGCAGATGAAGCAGGTTTCATTGCCTTACACATCATTAATGCCCGTTGGCGTGGAGAAGACACACACTCTGAGCAGGATTTTAATAAGATTATCAACGACTTGATTGCGATTTTAAACGAAACTTTTCAACGAGATTTCAAGCAAGATAGCATTAATTATCATCGCTTGGTGACGCATCTGAAGTATTTTCTTTTGCGAGAATTTGGAATGCAGCAACAAGTAAGGGTAGATGATTTCGGCTACTTTGACCAAGTAATTCAAGATTTTCCGCAAGCTTATGCTGGTGCAAAAAAAATTGCCATCTACTTAGAGACATTTTTTGGCCATCAGGTACCAAAAGAAGAAAAGGTCTTTTTGACCATTCATATTAATCGTATTCTTCAAAACTAGAGTGTTACTATTCGGTAGGCAAGATCTAGTCAGAAGGGTTTCTAAAACGCAGTGACGACTGCTGTCTTTAGGCTACCTTCTGACTAGGTCTTTTTATATTTTTTAATTTTTAAAGCGTTTACTTATAACTTGTTGCATGCCATTTTATAAGGGAAGCTTTAGCCGTTAAAAACTTGGTATTACCAAAAAATTGAAAAAGTGCAACCACAAAAGAAAGTGCAAAAAGATGGAGAAAATTGCCACAGGCGTCATCTTTTTGGCTAGCTTAAATTAGGAGGAAAGAAAATGAGCAACGCAGCGACAATATCACGATCACTACGGACAAAAGTTTTGAGCTTTTTGCAAGAATTAGGAAAAACCTTTATGTTTCCTGTTTCAACTTTGGCATTTATGGGGATTTTAGTTGGATTAGGGAGTTCAGTAACTTCAGAAGCGATGATTGAAAAGTTACCATTTTTAGGCAATGATATTATTCAATTTATTTTTAGTTTTATGAACACAGTTGGTGGCTTTGGTTTTACTTATTTACCGGTAATGTTTGCGATGGCAATTCCATTTGGTATGTGTAAACGCAACAAAGGGGTAGGGGCAATCGCTGCTTTTGCCGGTTATGTAGCAATGAATTTATCGATTAATTTCTTACTCAATTATCGTGGAGAACTAGCCGATGCTGAAAATATGAAAATTGCTGGCCAAAACATGGTTTTAGGAATTCAAAGTATTGAGATGGGGGTTTTAGGCGGAATTATCGTGGGCTTGATCGTCTATGTTTTACAAGAAAAATTCCAAGATATTCGCTTACCAGATGCTTTTTCATTCTTTGGCGGGATTCGTTTTATTCCAATTATTAGTGTGTTGGTTTTAGGCTTAGTCGGTTTGATCGTACCTTTTACTTGGCCGGTATTACAATCTGGTATTGAAGCTTTAGGCAATGGTATTCAAGGTGCGGGGATTTTTGGACCATTTTTATATGGATTAGGCGTTTTATTATTGAAACCGTTTGGGATGCACCATATCTTACTGGCGTTGGTTCGTTTTACTGAAGCTGGCGGTACACAAGTTGTAGACGGCAAACCAATTTCTGGCGCTTTAAATATTTTTTATGCCGAATTAAATGCCGGCGCGCCAATTTCACATCAAGCGACTGCCTTTTTATCACAAGGTTTCATGCCTACCTTCATGTTTGGTTTACCAGCGATTTGTTTAGCTATTTACTTAACTGCTTATAAGAAAAACCGTCCCGGTATCAAAGGGATTTTAATTTCTGCAGTCTTGGTAGCAGTGGTGACAGGTATTTCAGAACCGACTGAGTTCTTGTTCTTATTCTTAGCACCAAGTTTATACTTATTCCACTCTGTAATGTCTGGCGCAGCCTTAATGGTGATGAGCTTGATCGGAGTTAATATCGGTAATACCGATGGTGGGATTTTGGACTGGTTGATTTTTGGTATTATGCAGGGAAATGAAACAAAATGGTACTTGTTGATTCCTGTTGGGATTGTCTGGTTTGCAGCTTATTTCTTTGTTTTCCGTTGGTATATTTTAAAACACAATTTGGAAACACCAGGACGGGAAGAAGAAGACGAATTGGCATTAGCTGATGGCGTTACTGCTAAACCCAAAACATTCACAAAAGGCAATGGCATTTATGATCCAGGGATTATTTTAGAAGCGCTAGGTGGAACGAGCAATATTACCAGCTTAGACAATTGCGTGACGCGTTTACGTTTACAATTAAAAGACAAGAGCTTAATGGACAAAGCAACTTTGAAAAAAGCTGGAGCGTTAGCCATTGTAGAATTAGACGAACACAATGTTCAAGTCGTTATCGGCGCACAAGTACAAACCGTGAAAAACGGTATTGAAGAAATGATGGTGAGTCCGGCATGATGAAAGTGGACTATCAATTTGATCAAATGGCGGATCGAAGAATTGATCATGCCAGAAAATGGGATCAAAAAATTATTCAAAGCAAATATCCCGGTACACCAAAAGACTGTATTCCGATGTGGATTGCCGATATGGATTTTCCAGCAGCGCCGCCTATTAATGAAGCGTTTATGAAAATTGCACAAAATGGGGCATATGGCTATACGTATGCTTATGATGAATTTTATGAAGCGGTTATTCATTGGCATAAACGGCGGCACAATAATCAGGTAGAAAAAGATTGGATTACGTTATCATATGGGACTGTTTCAACCATTCATTATTTGTACCAAGCTTTTTGTCAGCCTAATGATTGTGTCATTATGAATACACCGGTCTATGATCCGTTTCGTTACGCTGCAGAACACAATGGGCTTAATGTTGTCGCCAATTCTCTTAAAATAGTGGCCGGACAATACGAAATTGATTATGAGCTATTAGAAGAACAGTTACGAGAAAAGCGGCCGCGGATCTTTCTATTTTGCTCCCCCCACAATCCTTCGGGTCGGGTGTGGCAGCTAGCAGAAATTGAAAAAGTGGCGCAATTGTGTCAACAATACGGGACAATTTTTGTCTGTGATGAAGTCCATTCTGAAATTATCTTAAGTGGAAATTTTGTTTCGGCGCTGCAATTGCCTAAAAAATACCACGAGAATTTGATTGTATTGACTTCACCTAACAAAGGTTTTAATTTAGGCGGCTTAAAAACTTCCTATTCAATTATTCCCCATGAACCATTACGTCGGATTTTCCGCCACCGTTTGGAAATGAATTCAATTACTTCACCGAATCTATTTGGGGTAGTGGGAATTATTACTGCCTACAACGAGTGTGAAGATTGGCTCGATGCTATGACGGCGTATATTCGGGAAAACTATCGTTATACCCAAGAATTTATCGAAAAAAATCTGCCCGATTGGCAATTAATGGCCATGACAGCTTCTTATCTGCCGTGGATTGATATTTCAAAAACCGGTAAAACGGCTATGGAGATTGTCGAACCGTTGGCAAAAATCGGCGGTGTGATTATTGAACCCGGCACCAATTATGCCAGCGACGGTGAAAACTTTGTTCGCTTGAATATTGGTACCCCTAAGCCGATTCTAGTCGAAGCTTTAAATCGAATTAAAAATTTTGTCGATCAAAACAAATAGCAAAAAAAGCTGTGTCCAATTATTGGCACAGCTTTTTTATGCGCTTTTTATCTAATTCTCTACCGGAATGTAAAAAAAATTGTTACAAATTAACAATATAATCCGGTTTTTTATTTTGTAGGATAGCTAAGGCATTGTTGGCCACAATAACAGCCATGGCATCTCTTGCTTCGACGGTTGCATTGCCAATGTGAGGGGTTAAAATCACTTGGGGCATTTGTTTTAAAGTATCGCTAACTTTTGGCTCGAATTCATAGACATCCAAAGCGGCGCCGGCAATTTTTTCTGTTTGTAAGGCAGTAATTAAATCCGCTTCTGATACAATTGGACCTCGAGAGGCATTGACTAAAAACGCGCCCGCCTTCATTTGCGCAAAGGCTGTTTGGTCAATTAAATGATACGTACCATTGGTTAAAGGTGTATGCAAACTAATAATATCTGCTTGGGCTAAAACTTCTGCTTGGGTTAAATAAGTTGCCCCTAAAGTTTCTTCTACTTCTTTTGGGAGCTGGTGGCGCTGGCTGTAAATGATTTTCATGCCAAAGGCTTTCAAACGCGTCGCTACGCCTTGGCCGATTTGGCCCATTCCGATAATGCCCAATGTTTTATCTTTTAATTCATGACCTAAAAAGAACAGGGGAGCCCAACCGGAAAAACCAGTCGTGCGCATTAAGTGATCTCCTGCTACAATACGGCGACTTAATGAAATGATCAAGCCGGCAGTAAGTTCTGCGGTAGCATCAGTAGAAACAAATGGTGTGTTGGTAACTAAGATTCCTTTTTCTTTGGCGTAATCAGTGGCAATATTATTAAAGCCGGCGCCAAAGTTGGCAATTAATTTCAATTTTGGGGCCGCATCGATAATCGCTGCATCAACAGTTGTCGAAAGTGGGGTAATTAAAACTTCAACCTCTGGTACTTTTTGTTGTAATGTCGCTTGATCAATTACATCTTTTCCGGTGTACATTTCAAAGGTTACACCATTCTCTTTTAACAGTTGGACTCCTTTTTGGGGAATCTGGGCTGAAATATAAATTTGTGTCATATCCTTACCTCCTGTCTTTACTCTAATTGTAAAGTTCTCGCTAAAATAAGTCGAAAACTTTGAATTTTATGTTGGGAATTTATTGCTACCCCCTTTTTTCCCGCAACTTGGTCTAATAAAGAAAAAATATTAAAACGGTACCAATTTTTTGTGTTCAATTTCGCTAATGGGCGGTATAATAGAGCAAAATTACATAGGTTATGGATTGAAAATTTGTAAAAAGGGAGTAATAGAAATGAAAGCAATTATCACCAGTGAAGAATTTTATACCGAAGGGGGCTGCAATGCATGCCAACCTTTTACGATGGCGACATATGATTTAACTTTTGAAGATGGAACGACAACTTCATTAGAGGAACTCGATATTCCTTCCTTAATTATGGCGTTGGCCCAAAAAAATCAGTGGCGGCAATCCTATGAAGAAGATGATTTTGATGATATTCTCATTTACCAAAAAGAAACGGCGAAGATTGCAGTAAAAGAGACACCCCGCCAAATTACTTTTGAAAAAGCGGGCACAAAACAAACTTTTGATAAGAAAGATTGTGACTTAACAGCTTTGTTTACACGAGTAAATGAAATTGCAAAAGAACTTTTCCATTTAGAAAATACAGATTTTGAAGTCAAACCTTTGGAAAAGTAGGAAAAGCATTATGTAAGTGAAGCCAAGTTTATGACTTGTCAGTAATAGTTATTGGCAAAAAAACTAATAGAATAAAAAAACATGTTTGCCCCTCACAAGTGCAAGCGTGTTTTTTTGTATGAAAATCAATTATATGATTTTCCTGAGGACTAAAAGCTTCATGTACGCATTTTTTGCAAGAATACGCTAAAATCGCAAGAAATGTAAGGGCAGGTTATTAAAATGCCATCTTCTTACTTGAGAGCTGAAGGCGTCCGGATAATTTTTTACGTTATCAAAAATGAAGGCAACAAAAAAGCACCTGCTGACTATTTTCGCAGATGCTTTTTAAGAATAACTGGAATCTTCCATGGGAGTTTACTCCTTACGCAGATTTTTGTAATTCTTGAACCGCTTGTTCAATCGTTACACCGGTAGCAAAGTGATTACTGTTGCGTTGGTCAAAAACGATAAACAAGTTCAACTTGGTGTCCAACGTTACCCGATAAGGTACGTTTGTTTTTGTGTTATAGAATGTCATATTCATTCTCCTTTCTTTGTTTTGCTGACGAAAGGCAACTAAGTTGATAACGAAATTCCACAATTAGCATACAGCTATTTCAGAAAATTTTCAAATGTAACGCTTCTCGTCAAGTGTTTTTTATTCTTTAACGGCTTTAGCAGCCACATTTTTTTCAGGGTGCACTGAAATTATCGGCCGTTTTAAAACATTATCCTCCCTATAATAAAGGTATCAACAAATTAGGAGGACATGCTTATGAAATGGTATCAGTTAAAGACAACGCAGGTTTTACAAAAATTAGTAAGCCAAACAGATGGCTTAAACAAAACACAACGACAAGAACGTTTAATGGAACATGGTGAAAATAAAATTGCCGAAAAACAACAGGTGAAACCTTGGCGCAAATTTTTAAAGCATTTTACCGATTTATTAATGCTCGTTTTACTTTTTGCTGCTATTTTAAAATTTATGACCGGTGACTTGGTAGAAGGGGGCATTATCTTACTCGTGGTTGTGGTCAATGGCTTAGTTAGCTACTGGCAAGAACGAAAAGCTGAAGAATCACTGGATGGCTTAAAGCAGATGATGAGTCAAGAAGCAGTGATTTTAACGAATGGGCAAAAAGAAACCGTGCCCACAACCTCTATTGTTCCCGGGGATATTTTATATTTGAAAGCCGGGGACGTTGTGGCAGCAGATGTCCGCTTAGTGGAAGTTCATGATTTGGTGGTGGAAGAGGCAATTTTAACCGGTGAAGCTGAAGCCGTTGAAAAAAACACCACCGAAATTTTACAAGAAGCAATGGCCGGCGATCAAAAAAACATGGCTTTTTCCGGCACACTCGTACAAGCGGGTTCTGCGACAGGAGTTGTCGTTGCAACTGGTAGTGACACAGAGATTGGGAAAATTAATCAGGCATTGCAAACAGTAACGGAAACTACTACACCACTGGTACGTAAAATGCATCAGTTAAATAAGCAAATTTTTCGCGGTATTCTCGTTTTAATTCTCTTTTTAGTTTTCTTTACCACGTTCCGTTATGGTATGGAATTAAACTTACTGTTTTCTGCCATGATTGCCTTAATTGTTGCCATGATTCCAGAAGGTTTGCCGGCGGTTTTAACGATGATTTTATCCCTTGGGGTCAAAGAGATGGCGACAGAAAATGCCATCATCAAAAGTATGCCTTCTGTTGAAACATTGGGCTCGATGACAGTCATTTGCTCGGATAAAACCGGTACGTTAACGAAAAATGAAATGACAGTTGTGAATACCGCCACCGAAAATAAAGCCTTATTAATGGAAATTATGAATAACTGTCAAGATTTAAAATTGCAAGATAACGAAGATGTCACTACATTAAAGGGCAATCCGACCGAGTTGGCGCTCTTACATTATGTAGCAGAAGAAAAATTACCATTAAAAAAACAAATTGGTAAAATTCCTTTTAGTTCCAGTACGAAATATATGGCGACGATGCACAAGGAAGCCACTGGTAATAGTATTTTCATTAAAGGAGCACCGGAAGTTTTACTGGCAAAAGCTAAATTAAGTGCTACTGAAATGCAGTCTTGGCAACAACGCGTTTCAAGCTTTGCCAAAAAAGGACAGCGCGTCTTAGCCTTTGCGGTTAAAAATGTAGCCTCTGACACAGCACTTAGCCCAGAAGTCTTAACGGATTTGGAATTTATCGGACTAGTTGGCATTATTGATCCACCCAAAGAAAGTGCAATTCAAGCGATAAAAGAAACCCAAGCAGCAGGAATTGCTGTGAAAATGATTACCGGAGATCACAAAGATACAGCCCAAGCGATTGGAAGCGAAATTGGTTTAAAGCATACCGCCCAAGTCTTAGAAGGAATTGAGATTGATCAATTAAGCGATGACGAGTTAGCGCAAGCGGTTAAAAAAGTAGATATTTTTGCCCGCACCACGCCTGCACACAAGTTAAGAATTGTCACGGCACTGCAAAATAATGGCGAAGTAGTCGGTATGACTGGTGATGGGGTGAACGATGCGCCGGCTTTGAAAAAAGCCGATATCGGAATTGCGATGGGGATAAAAGGCAGTGAAGTAACCAAACAAGCTGCTGATATGGTTTTAGCCGATGATAATTTCCACACGATTGCTAAAGCTGTCAAAGAAGGACGTCGAATTTTTGATAACTTAAAGAAAACTATCAACTTCTTCTTACCATCAGCATTAGCACAAGGTTTGATTGTAGTGATTGCGCTATTATTAAATCGTCCCTTGCCTCTAACACCGGTGCAGATTTTATGGGTCAACATGGTGACAACCATTACGCTTTCTTACGCTTTAGGGTTTGAAAAGGCTAGTAAAGATACGATGACGCGGCCACCACGACCAGTTAATGAAGGCATATTGTCAGGCTATAGCTTGTTTCGGATAGTCTATGTCTCGTTAATTACCGTATTGCCAGCTTACTTTATTGCATTACAATTTGAAGGAACGGCATTACAGCAAACAATTTTACTACAAACAATCGTGATGGCTCAAGCTGTTTATATGCTAAATTGTCGGGAACTATTAAAGCCGGCGTTAAATAAAGGGATGTTACAAAACAAAGCGTTGTTCATTTCATTAGGATTGCTGCTGCTACTGCAAACAATTGTGGTATTCACACCGATTGCACAAAATCTCATCGGCACAACAACCTTAAATATGATGCAACAACTTCTGGTCTTGGGACATGTAGCCATCTTGTTTGCAATCGTGGAAGCAGAAAAGTGGGTTACACGGCGCTTTTCTAAAAGAGTTTCTGCTCAAAAAGTAAACTAATTACAAATAAGTTTCAAACGTGAGCTCGGCTAATTGGCGGAGCTCATTTTTAGTTGGAAAAGTAGAAATATAAAAAATAGGCAAGTCACTTTGATCTAAAGGAAAATTTGAAACGATTAGATCTTTATGATTGGCTTTTAAGTGGGGCAAATCCGTAACTTCAATCGTCTTTAATGCAATGCGCTTGCCTAAGTAGTCTTTTAATTCTTGTTCTAAAAAAGCTTTCCAGGCGGGTTCACTTTGAAACAGAAAGTAAACAGTGCGTGTTTTTTGTTCCAGTGAAAAAAAGGCTTGCTGTTGCAATAACATAATCAAATGAAGCAAATAAACCGGCTTGTTTTCCTTAGTTTCAGCAAAATCTTGCTGTAATAATCGCAAGTTATCTTCTTGCAAGGTTGCAAAGGTGGTCTTTTGAGGGGGCGATTGTTGATAATCCGCTTCAAATTTATCCGCCAAATCGGGGGATTCATTATATTTCAAAAGTAAGAGCATTAAATTTTCTGCTAAATGGGTATCTGCTAAAGCCGGCAGTTGAAAATCTTGGCTCCATTGCAAGACAAACTGTTGGGTACGGACTGTTAAATCATGATAATTGTGGACAAATACCTGCTCTAACTGCGGGCCAAATTGATTATTGTAATTCCAGCTTTCTAAAAAACAGAAAAAAGCAAAAAATAATTCGTTTCCTTGTAAATATACTCCTTCTTTTTGATAAAGCGCCTTTAGATAAGGGGCGTATAATTGAAACAAAGCATCTTCTTTAAATGAAAATTCAGGCAGTAAACAGCGGGTTTTATTGCGGATGGTATTGATGAAAAACCAACAAACACCAAAAATCTCTTCTGTCTCCGCTTGGATTTGCGCTTTTTGAATTTGTTTTAAAAATTGAAAATAATGAACCTCATGAACCGCATAATCGCTAAAAAAGTAATTGTTATGGGTGAAAGGGACCAAGAGCCGATGATAAAAAATGCGGATATTGCTTTCTAATCCGACTATTTTGGCGTTAGTGGCAGTTAATTTAATTTGTAAATGATAATCCAGTAATTGGGTATTTATCTTTTTGGTATGACGCTTTAGTGTTTCAAAAGAAACACCAGTGGCGTTTAAAAATGGTTTAATGGCTAAATTTGGTTGAAACAGCAATGCTTTCATTAATTGTACGCTAAGAGAATGGGGCAAAAAAGCGTCCCATAAATCATTGGTTAAAGCATCTTTTTTTCTTAGTAGAGCAATACCGCTACTGTCGGTTTTGATTTGCCAATTTTTTGGCAACTGCTCTTTAATAATTTGTAAATCGGAAAAAACCGTTCGTTCCGTCGTTTGAATTTGGTGGGCCAGTTCTTTGGCGGTAATTTGTGGCTGGTGTAGCAATTGTTCTAATAAACGTATTTGACGATGTAAATCTTTTTCTGTGATAATTCTCTTTAGCAGCGTATACATTGTGATCCCCCCTTTAATTTTTAGCATACGGAGAAAAAAAGTTCCCGTCAAGCAACCCGTTATTTAGTGAGCTAATAGGAAAGGGCACCACTGGGAAAAGTGATAAATTAAAATAATGATCAAATTGTCACAAATTGAGAAATAACTGCCGTTTTTTTCATTAGAAGAAAAAAAGTTTAATGAGATTTTTACTATGTGTTATCTGCGATAATTTTCTGAAAGTTTTCTCTGTTAGGACGTAAACTGATTTACGTAGAAAAACGAAACCTAACATGAATATGTCAGGAGTTCCTTGAATTCCTTTTGGATAAGGGTAAAATCTTTTAAAAATCCTACGAAATATTTTTTGCCCATTTGAGGTATGAGAAGGGAAATTTGCCGACACCAAAAAGTGTCCCAAATTTTTTTTGCCCAAAAACTGGTTTTTGTGCTAAAAATGGCTGAAAAAAATCGTGGGATGAAGAAAGGTGTTCTTTATGTCAAAATATCAGCGCAAAGTGTTAGTTTCTACCTCAGCGGGGATTGCTCTTGAGAATATGGATATTATGTTCTTATCTTTCTCCTTATCTACTATTATCACAACCTTTGGCATTACGGGAACGCAGGCAGGTTTTATTTCTACTGTTACCAATCTTGGCATGTTAGTCGGTGGGATTATTTTTGGTATTTTAGCCGATAAATATGGTCGAGTAAAAGTTTTCTCCCAAACCGTTATTATCTTCTCGATTGCTTCTTTATTAATGTTTTTTGCCTCTAACATTTATCTCGTTTATCTTTTCCGTTTTATTGCCGGTATTGGCGCCGGTGGGGAATATGGGGCATGTATGTCTTTAATCTCTGAAACATTTTCAAAAAAACACTTGGGGCGCGCAACGTCTACTGCGGCGATCGGCGCACAAGTGGGCGCAATTTTAGCTGCGATTTTAGCTTCCTTGATTATTCCATTACTGGGTTGGAAGATGTTGTATGTTATCGGTGTAATTCCGGTATTGTTAGTTTTAGATATTCGCCGCGGGTTAAAAGAACCAGAATCTTTTGCTAAAAATCATAATGACAAACAGGCCGGAAAATTTTCATTACTCTTTGCCGATAAACAGACGGCGTGGCAAACAATTGGTTTAAGTTTAATGGTGACTGTGCAAATTGCTGGCTATTTTGGTTTAATGAACTGGCTGCCTTCTATCATGCAAAAGCAATTGCATTTATCGGTTTCAGGTTCTTCTTTATGGATGATCAGTACCATTTTGGGTATGTGTCTGGGTATGATGACTTTTGGGACAGTAATGGATAAATTAGGACCACGCTTAGCCTATGGTGTTTTTCTAATCTGTTCTGCAGCCTCTGTTTTCTTAATTGTTCTGGCTCATGATAAATGGACATTACTAGGTGCGGCCGTTATTGTAGGGTATTTCATTAACGGGATGTATGGTGGTTATGGTGCGATTATTAGTAGCCTTTATCCCACCACCATTCGTGCCACAGCGAATAATTTCATTATGAATGTCGGACGGGCAATTGGTGGTTTTTCTTCCGTTATCATCGGTTTTTTGATGGATCACTATTCTTTAATGACCGTCATTATTTTCTTATCGGCAATTTATCTGATTAGTTTAGTCGTAATGTTGACTTTACCTGGATTGAAGAAAATGCGCCCCCAATCAGAAGTTTTAACCCAACAATAAAATAATTAACCCCGTCAGTTTTTAGTGCTGACGGGTTTTTCTTTTAATACGTAAAAAAAGCAATGTACCAAAGCTAATACCAGCCAGAATAAAAAAGATGGTCAATTGTTCGCGATGCTTGCCAAAAGTAAAATAGACATCACTCCAACAAAAATGCAGATTAAACCACCACCACACTGTATCGAGAAGATAAAAAATTCCCGTAAGTATTAGTAAAAAAGTATCGCTTTTGCGCCAAGGATATTTGCGGGTTAACCATAAAAGCACTCCCATACCAGATAAAGTTAGCAAAATAACGAATAAACCTTCAGTGATAGAATAGGTCATTGGTATTTCCTTTCTTAAAAGATGTTTCACATGAAACAATTTTAGCGTAATTTAAGTAAATTTACGAAGAAAGAGTATTTTCTAAAAAAAATTTTTTAAAATAGGATTAAAAAAATCTAGATAAGTTTTTTGCAGTTGATGTTGAATAAATCAATATTTTTTATTTCTTTAAAAAAAACGAAGTGAAAATAGCTGTATTATTATTAGAAAAAATCTAATTGTTTTGTTATAATTTGTTTAGAAAAAATATTGGGGGAGTGGCATGAAAAAATTCGTTATAAGATGGTTGGTTATCTTAGCAATTGGCAGTAGTCTAACGGGTGTCTTTTATAAAAATTCTGTTGCTCCAACCAATTTTGTAATCGCCAGTGAATTAAAAACAGAGGGTACGGGTTCTGTTACCAAGCTTCCCGCTCCAAATGCCGTAAATATTGAGCCCGATCTAAATCAAAAAACAGATAATCAAACTTTTAGTAAAAGAATACGTAATATTTTTGCTTTTGGATTAGGAAGTATTTTGGCATTTTTAGCAATGTGGCGCCAGCGCAAAAATTAAATGACGATTTTGAGGACTGGGCTGCTGACAGTGGGCGAGGAAAGTTGAAAAAGTTGGGAATTTGCTCTAATCGACTCCAGTTTGCTGCTTTTTTAGCTAAAATTAGATAACACAAAAAACACAGAAATACCTGTCGCGCCAAGACAGGATTTCTGTGTTTTTTGTGTTGTTATCGCTTCTGTTATTCACGAATTTGACCATCGCCATAAATAATATATTTTGTCGAAGTGAGTTCTTCTAGCCCCATTGGTCCGCGGGCATGGAGTTTTTGAGTGGAAATCCCAATTTCCGCACCAAAGCCAAAAACAAAGCCATCTGTAAAGCGCGTGGAAGCATTGACGTAAACCGCCGCAGCATCCACTTCGTTTAAGAATTTTTGGCTAGTAAAATAATTGTCAGTAATAATCGCTTCTGAATGTTTGGTATTGTAAAAATTGATATGTGCAATGGCTTCGGTGATGGAATCGACTACTTTTACAGCCATGATGTAATCCAAATATTCTGTCGACCAGTCCTCTTCTACTGCAGCCACAGCATCTGGCAAATATTGCATTGCCCGTTCATCAGCGTGAAGTTCGACATTGTGTTCGGCTAATTTTTCCGCGATTTTTGGTAAAAATTCCGCAGCTACGTCTTGATGAATTAATAAAGTTTCCGCAGCATTACAAACAGAAGGGCGCTGTGTTTTTGCATTGTCGGTAATTCTGATCGCCATTTCCAATTGGGCATCTTTATCGACGTAAATGTGATTATTGCCCGTTCCTGTTTCAATCACAGGGACAGTTGCTGTTTCTTTGACGCGACGAATTAAACCGGCACCACCGCGGGGAATTAAAACATCTAAGTACTGGGTGAGACGCATCATTTGATTGGCAACTTCATGGCTGGTGTCTGCGACAAATTGAATGGCGTTTTCATCTACCCCAGCACTTTTTAACGTTTTTTGCAAAATTGCAACTAGAATTTGATTGGAATAAAACGCTTCTTTTCCTCCACGTAAAATAACAGCATTACCTGTTTTGAAACACAAACTAGCAGCATCTGTAGTCACATTGGGACGAGATTCGTAGATAATGCCAATCACACCTAATGGGACTTTTTGACGGCCAATCATTAAACCATCTGGATTTTTCCACATTTTTTCCACTTCACCGATCGGATCGGCTAATTGAATTACTTGGCGCATTCCCACTGCCATTTCTTCAATCCGTTGACGCGTTAACCGTAAGCGATCTTGCATTACAGTCGAAATACCGTTGTCATTAGCCTGAGCTAAGTCTTTTTGATTGGCAACTAAGATATTTTCTTCATTGTCCAAAAGGGCTTGAGCCATTAAGGCTAATAATTCATTTTTGCGGGTAGTGGACATTAATGCCAATTCACGCGCACTTTTTTTTGCTTGTTGCCCTAAAACTGTTAAATCAAACATATTTTTCCTCCTTATGGCTGTGGTTAAATAGACCTTTTCCTCAATGAAATACAATAAAGCAGCCTACCAATTTTCACCTATAACGAATGCTTTACTTGGCTACATTTCTTTTTAATTATAGGACGTTTTTTTAAAAACGCGAGAAAGTTTACTTTCCATTAAAGTTTTCATGAAAATAGCGCACGTTTTGCACTTTTTCTTACTTTATGAAGCGGTGTTAAGAAAATTTTTTTAATTTTCTTGGCAAAAAAGAGTGCCAATTTGTTTGCCGGCTAAAATATCAAAAATAACATGTGGTTGTTGGCCATTGGCTAAAACCATCGCGCTATCTGTTGTTAAAATGCGTTGGGCTGCATTTAATTTACTAACCATTCCGCCGGTACCAAATTTTGAGCCTTTATCTCCCGCATAGTCCCAAATTTGGGGCGTGATTTCATGGATAGCATGAAACAAAATCGCATTTTTATTTTTGGCGGGATTACCAGAATAAAAGCCGTCGATGTCAGATAGCATGATTAATAAATCACCTTTGACCAACTGGGTTACGATAGCCGAAAGCTGATCGTTATCACCAAATTTGGTTTGGTGATCCAATTCATCAATTGCGACGGTATCATTTTCATTGATGATGGGAATAATCCCCATCTGTAACAACTGTTCCAAGGTATTTACTACATTTTTGCGACTTTCGGGAAACTCCACAATATCGCGAGTTAATAAGACTTGGGCAGTTTGTTGACTGTAGGTTAAAAAGCGCTGATTATAAATATTCATCAACTCTGCTTGTCCTACGGCAGCTACGGCTTGTTGGGCGGGGATAGTGGCGGGGCGGCTTTCTAAGTGTAATTTGTTCATGCCCACACCAATCGCGCCAGAAGACACCAATACAATTTCTTTTCCCTGATTTTTTAAATCGGTTAATACAAAAGCCAGTTGATCAATGCCCGCTAAGTTGATATTGCCATTGGGGTAAATAAGGGAGCTAGTGCCAATTTTAATGACAATGCGTTGGGCTGTTTTTAAAAATTCACGTTCCATATCTGTACTCCTCGTTTGGCGTGTAAGCAACAGGGCAAATAGTAGTAAAGCAACTCTGACTTTTCCCAGTCAAATTTTGAGAGGCTGATATTTGTGACCTTTCTACTCTCTACACGCTTTCGTTTCATTAGTTTTAGAAAAATTTCGGAAAAAGCCACCGTTTCTTAAGGTTTGCGGGGCTTTCTGTTTAATAGGACGAATTTGTCGGTAGTTTGCCTTCATTGTACTTGGTTTTGGCAGAATTTTCACCTACTGATTGATAGAAAGCTACTTGCGCGCGTTTCAATTTGTTTTTTTGTCGTATTTTGTGACAGAAAAACAAATTGGAGGAGATGCTGTTAAAGTAACTTCTTTTGGTCATGAAAAATAAGAAAAAAGTAAGTTTAGTTGCTGATTTTTGAAGATTGTATGGATTTTACGAAATTTTTCGTATTATTAGTTTGAATCCACAAAAAAGAAGCGTACTTATGCTAAAATAGCGTTATATAAATAAGTATATTTTCTGCTATTTGAAAACATTTTTAATATAAAAATGCTGGAAAAAATTTTTTAAAGTTTAGTGAAATAACAATTTTCTTTTGAAATTGTTTTAGGAGGTATTTGTTTGCGAACACGAGGTTTTGAAGTCGTTTCACAATTTTTAAGTCAAGAAATTCATTTACCAAAACGTGCAACCAATCATGCTGCTGGTTATGATTTTGAAGCGGCGTGTGACGTGGTCATTCCAAGTATTTGGCATGAGGGACTACTGACAGGTTTAAAAGCATTAAAAGCAAAAGATGAGAGCAAGTTTTTAAAACCGGTGCTCGTGCCGACAGGAATTAAAGCTTATATGGGAGAAGATGAATTTTTACAACTAGCTAATCGTTCCAGTAATCCTTTAAAACGTTTCTTAGTTTTAACCAATGGCGTTGGCGTTATCGACAGTGATTATTATGATAATCCAGATAACGAAGGCCATATTATGTTCCAATTTACCAACTTCGGGTTAACTGATGTAACGATTAAAAAAGGAGAGAGAATCGGTCAAGGAATTTTCTTGCCATTTTTAAAAGCGGATCAAGATACGACAAATGCCCTGCGCACGGGTGGTTTTGGTTCATCGAATAAATAAAAGTACACGGTTTACACAGCTTAGAAATGCAGGCAGTGTGCTAAAATAAAGGAAGGGATATTTGTGGCAAAAAAGCCAAAAGTCCAATTTGAATGTCAACATTGTGGCTATATCTCACCAAAATATCTAGGGAAATGTCCCAACTGTGGCAGTTGGAATTCCATGGTGGAAGTGGTGATTCAAGATACAACAGACCGCCGCGTCCGCACGAGTTTAACTGGTGAAAAAACCAAGCCAACAAAAATTGCCGATGTCATTCCTAAAAAAGAACCACGCGTTAAAACCAAACTCGCGGAATTAAATCGTGTTTTAGGTGGCGGGGTAGTCCCTGGCTCAATGGTGTTAATCGGAGGAGATCCTGGGATTGGGAAATCAACTTTGCTTTTACAAGTTTCCCAGCAACTGGCAGAATCAGGCGGCAAAGTTTTATATGTTTCCGGTGAAGAAAGCGCTGAACAAATTAAAATGCGGGCCGAGCGCTTAGGCTCCATTAAAACCGAGTTTTATTTGTATGCCGAAACGGACATGCATGAAATCTCGCGCGCGATTGAAAATTTGGCGCCGGACTATGTCATTATCGACTCCATTCAAACTATGACCCAGCCAGATGTTACCAGTGTGGCCGGCAGCGTTTCACAGGTGAGAGAAACCACCGCTGAATTATTAAAGATTGCCAAATCAAATGGTATTGCAATTTTTATTGTCGGTCATGTGACCAAAGAAGGTTCCATTGCCGGACCGCGGATGTTAGAGCATATGGTGGATACTGTTTTGTATTTTGAAGGGGAAAAACACCATACTTTCCGAATTTTACGGGCAGTAAAAAACCGCTTTGGCTCCACTAATGAAATTGGCATTTTTGAAATGCATGAAGATGGCCTCCATGAAGTGGCTAATCCCTCTCAAGTTTTCTTAGAAGAACGTTTAGCAGGGGCCACGGGTTCGGCCATTGTCGTTGCCATGGAAGGCAGTCGGCCGATTTTAGTCGAAATTCAGGCCCTTGTCACGCCAACTATGTTTGGTAACGCCAAACGCACGACCACAGGGCTTGATTTTAATCGGGTTTCGCTGATTATGGCTGTTTTGGAAAAACGGGCGGGGCTGCTTTTGCAAAATCAAGATGCATATTTAAAAGCTGCTGGTGGCGTAAAATTAAATGAGCCGGCGATTGATTTAGCCGTAGCGGTAGCCATTGCGTCTAGTTACAAAGAAAAAGGAACCAGTCCCACCGAGTGTTTTATCGGTGAAATCGGCTTAACTGGTGAAATTCGCCGCGTCTCAAATATTGAACAACGAGTTAAAGAAGTACAAAAATTGGGATTCACAAAGGTATACTTGCCTAAAAATAATTTGAGTGGCTGGCAGGCACCCAAAGGCATCCAAGTTGTCGGTGTAGCGACACTGGCCGAAACATTAAAAAAAGTTTTTGGCTAACTTGCAAGTTAGCACGGATGTTTTTATAAAGGATTACCGCGCTAGGAATAGACAAGATATCTTGGGTAAAATTATAAATTTTAGCGATTTTCCAAGTTATCTTTTCTTCTAGCAGCAAAAAAATCGGAGGAGTTTTGTATGCAACGACGGATCATTATTGTTTTAATGGTCGTAGCCGGCGCAAGCTTGGGAGCTTCATTTTTACCCATGGCGTGGGATACGATTGGCTTGACTGGCAATCAGTGGCTGAACAATCCGTTTACCAACATTTTGATTGGCGCAATTATTTTCTTTTTATTCGCGTTGGTATTGGAGCGTTATATTTCAGCAGGATTGTCTTATATTGAGAAAAAACTGAGCGAAATTAGTTTGACCTATTTGCTCTTTGGTGCGATTGGAACCATTATTGGTCTAATGATTGGGATGATTATCTCTATTCCATTGTACAATTTAAACATTCCTTTTGTGACAAGCTTTATGCCCTTTTTTGTAATGATTTTACTGGGGTATTTTGGTTTTCAAGTCGGGGTGACGCGCATTGATGAGTGGAAGAAGATTTTCACACCAAAATCGAAAAAAAATGAAGAAACCCAACAACAGCTTTTAGAACGAAAAGCTGGCGACACTTTTCACCGTTACAAAATTTTAGATACGAGTGTCATCATTGACGGACGTATTTATGATATTGCCAAGACCGGCTTTTTAGAAGGCACCATTTTAATTCCAAATTTTGTTTTGTATGAATTACAATATATTGCCGATTCTGGTGATAGTCTAAAACGCGTCCGGGGACGTCGCGGCCTCGACATTTTAAACGCTTTACAAAAAGAAGAAGATATTTCCGTCGAAATGTACGAAGGTGATTTTGAAGATATTCAAGAAGTAGATAGTAAGTTGTTGAAGTTGGCCAAACTTTTAGATGGCGTTGTCGTTACGAATGATTACAACTTAAATAAAGTCGCAGAGTTTCAAAACGTTCCCGTCTTAAATATTAATGCCTTAGCCAATGCTGTAAAACCTGTCGTAATTCCCGGAGAAACAATGGATGTTTTATTAGTAAAAGCCGGCACGGAGCGTCAACAAGGGGTAGCCTATCTAGATGATGGCACCATGGTCGTAGTCGAAGACGGGCAACATTATATGAATGAACGCATCAAAGTTGTGGTGACCAGTGCTCTCCAAACAGCAGCGGGCCGCATGATTTTTGCTAAACCTGCCCACTCTGGTCGTGGTATTGATGATGTGAAAGTACCAACCGAAGAAGATGCGGATGCTGAAAATAACCATCCTCAAAATAATCAAACACAAACGCAATCCACTACCAATTCATCAGGCAATTCAAAAAATCGCAATAAAGATAAAGGCCGTAAGCATGCTTAGAATTGGTCAAGGTTATGATTTGCATCCTTTAGTGTTGCACCGCCCCTTGATTTTAGGAGGTGTTACACTTTCCCATCCTAAAAAACTTGGCTTAGCAGGTGTAACCGATGGGGATTGTTTGACCCATGCGATTATCGATGCCATTTTAGGTGCCGCAGGCTTAGGGGATATTGGCCAAATGTTTCCGGCTACTGATGAAACGGTGCAAAATGCCAATTCTACTCACTTATTGGCCACGGTTTTACAAAAAGCGTGGTCGCTTGGCTTTACTATTCACAATATTGATTGTACAATTCTAGCTGAACAGCCGAAACTTGCGGACTCTATTCCCAAAATGCGGCAAGTGCTTTGTGAAATTTGTCAATTAGAAGAAAATCAGCTTAGTATTAAAGCCACTACAATGGAACATTTAGGGCCTGTTGGTCGCAATGAAGCAATTGCGGCACTGGCTGTTACCCTACTTGAAAATAATTCGAAGGAAGCGATTAGATGACGAAAATTCGCGTGCGTTATGCACCAAGCCCAACTGGACATTTACACATTGGTAATGCCAGAACAGCGCTATTTAACTATTTATTTGCCCGCCACAACGGTGGAGATTTCATTATCCGCATTGAAGATACGGATACCAAACGGAATATTGAAGATGGAGAAAAAAGCCAGTTAGATAATTTGAAATGGTTAGGAATGGACTGGGATGAATCTCCAGCAAATCCTGGTGAATATGGGCCTTATCGTCAATCCGAAAGAGCCGATATCTACCAACCATTAATCGATCAATTACTAGCTTCCAATCGTGCTTATAAATGTTACTGCACACCAGAAGAATTAGAAGCAGAACGAGAAGCGCAACGGGCGCGTGGCGAAATGCCGCACTACTCTGGTAAATGTTCACATTTAACACCAGAAGAACAAGCTCAAAAAGAAGCACAAGGGTTGGAACCGGTTATTCGTTTCCGTGTACCAAAAAATACGGAATTCAAATTTCACGACATGGTCAAAGGCGAAATCTCTTTTGAATCAGATAATGTCGGTGGGGATTTTGTTATTCAAAAACGCGATGGCATGCCAACGTACAATTTTGCAGTGGCTGTAGATGATCATATGATGAAAATCACCCATGTTTTGCGCGGTGATGACCATATTGCCAACACTCCAAAACAATTAATGATTTATGACGCATTTGGTTGGCAAGCACCAGAATTTGGCCATATGACGTTAATCATTAATTCAGAAACTGGTAAAAAATTAAGTAAACGGGATGAATCAATCCTGCAATTTATCGAACAATACCGTGAATTAGGCTACTTACCAGAAGCTATGTTCAACTTTATTGCCTTATTAGGCTGGTCACCAGTAGGAGAAGATGAAATCTTTAGTCAAGACGAATTGATTAAAATGTTTGATCCAAACCGGCTAAGTAAGTCACCGGCTGCTTTTGATGCCAAGAAATTGGAATGGGTAAACAACCACTACATCAAAGCGATGGACTTGGATGTTTTAGTAGAAATGTGCTTACCTTACTTACAAAAAGCAGGTCGCGTCTCCGAAGATTTATCAGCCGAAGAGTTAGAACGTGTGAAAAAAATTGTGGCCTTGTATCAACCACAAATGAGTTATGCTGCTCAAATCGTTGAATTATCAGAACTATTCTTTACAGAACATCCTATTTTAGACGATGCCGCAAAAGAAGTTTTAGCCGGTGAAACAGTACCACAAGTATTAGCTGCTTTTAAAGCAAAACTAGAAGCAATGGATACTGTTGAAGCGCCAAGCGTAAAAGCTGCAATTAAAGAAGTACAAAAAGAAACTGGCGTCAAAGGGAAAAACTTATTTATGCCAATTCGTGTGGCTGTTTCAGGCCAAACCCACGGCCCAGAATTACCAGAAACTGTGGAACTTTTAGGTAAAGAAAAAGCATTGGCTCATTTGGAACAAGTTTTATAAATTAATATAAAACTAAAGCGATTAGCAACAGTCATAATACGTACAGTGAATTATTTTTACAAATTGAATATGATTGCGGTGATTAGACGAAGTACTGCGGATGTTTCTAAAGAGAGGCTACAATTGGTGGAAAGTGGCTGAAACAAAGCAGGAAATGCACCTATGAGCAAGCTTTAAGCCGTTTTGTGGACGTTACCCACTCAGGAGGAGCCAAGGGATTTGAATTGGTTCAAATGAAAGTGGAACCACGCCAAAAGCGTCTTTTAAATAAGGAAACTTATTTAAAGGGCGCTTTTTTATCGGTAAAAGGATTATCTGATTTTTATAAGGAATAGGGTCGGCATACCGCTTTTTTTGATGTCTGGCGCATGCAGCAACTCTTCGGAAAAAATTTAAAAATTAGTTTCTGGTAAAGAGCACCAGCAGACGAATTTCTGAGATTTTTCCAAAGAGCTACCGCTGCCTTTAGCTTTTCTTATTAATAATTTATTAGGAGCTAATAAACACTTATAAAACGAGTTCAAAATGATTTGATAGTTCGGCATTAAAAAAAGCGTCATCAATGACAAAAAACGACATTAAGAATTATTTGTCTTGCAGCTCATTTTTAAACGAGTCATTAAACTATCTTAAATAGGAGGGACACGACATAATGGGATGGGGGAAACGTGCAATTCAAGCGGCCAAGGAAAATGATCCGGCGGCCCGACACACATTGGAAATTATTTTGACATACCCGGGTATACATGCGCTGTTTTGGCACCGCTTTGAACATTTTTTATACAACCACAAGCTGTTTTTATGGGCACGAATCAGTTCCCAGTTTCAGCGCTTTTTAACGGGCATTGAGATTCATCCTGGCGCCACAATCGGTCAAGGAGTTTTTATTGATCACGGCATGGGGGTTGTGATCGGAGAAACGGCTGAAGTGGGCGATGATGTCGTTTTGTTTCATGGTGTCACGCTGGGTGGGACCGGTAAACATGCAGGCAAGCGTCATCCGACGGTGAAAACCGGCGCGATGATTTCGGCCAATGCGCAAATTTTAGGGCCAGTGACGATTGGCAAAAATGCCAAGATTGGTGCTGGTGCTGTTGTTTTAAAAGATATCCCAGATGAAGCAACCGCGGTAGGCGTTCCTGCCAAAGTTGTGCGAATTGCAGGAAAGAAGGTTGAGTCATGATTAAGATATACAATACGATGACACGAGAAAAAGAAGAGTTTAAACCAATTGAAGCGGGCAAGGTACGGATGTATGTTTGTGGCCCTACGGTTTACAACTACATCCACATCGGCAATGCCAGAAGTACGATTGCTTTTGATACGATTCGGCGTTATTTTGAATACCGTGGTTTTTTCGTCAATTATGTTTCTAATTTTACCGATGTCGATGATAAAATTATCCGCGCTGCCAAAGAGTTGGGTGTAACTGCTCCAGAAGTAGCAGAGCGTTTTATCCATGCCTTTGAAGAAGATACCAATGCTTTAAATATCGAACCCGCTACGTTACATCCACGGGTAATGGACCATATTCCTGATATTATTGACTTTATTTCCGTTTTAGTGGAAAAAGGGTTTGCCTATGAAGCAAATGGCGACGTTTATTATCGTACCCGTAAGTTTAAAAATTACGGTAAACTAAGTGATCAGTCGATTGATGAATTAGAAGTGGGGGCAAGTCAAAGAACAGGTGCAGAGCAAGATATTAAAGAAGATCCTTTAGATTTTGCTTTATGGAAAAGCGCCAAACCAGAAGAAATTGCTTGGGATTCTCCTTGGGGATTAGGACGCCCAGGGTGGCATATCGAGTGCTCGGTAATGGCGACAAAACATTTAGGAGATACCATTGATATTCATGGGGGCGGTCAAGATTTGGAATTTCCTCATCATGAAAATGAAATTGCCCAAAGTGAAGCCAAAACGGGACACACCTTTGCCAATTATTGGATGCATAACGGCTACGTGACAATTGGAGAAGACGATGAAAAAATGAGTAAGTCCTTGGGAAATTTTGTGACGGTTCATGACTTAATTCAAAAAGTTGATCCACAAGTTTTACGGTTCTTTATGGCGACCACGCAATATCGGCGCCCGATTCGTTACAGTGAAGCAACATTACAAGATGCCGCCAATAACTTACAACGCTTAAAAACAGCCAGTGAAAATGCGAACTTCCGTTTAACAACCGCTCAAATGATTCTGTCAGATGATGAGGTGAAGTTAGCCGAATTAGCAGAGTTGGAAAATCGTTTCGTTACAGAAATGGATGATGATTTTAATGCTGCAAATGGTGTGACTGTACTTTATGAATTGGCAAAATGGCTGAATACTTATGCCGAAAAAAGTGAAGTATCTCAAGCGGTTTTAAATGCTGCCATCGAAAAATTGCATGCTTGGCTAACTGTTTTTGGTATCTATTTTGTCAGCAATGAGTTATTAGACGAAGAAATTGAAAAATTAATTACCGAAAGAATCACTGCCCGCCAAAATAAAGATTTTGCCCGTAGTGATGAAATTCGCGATCAATTAAAAGAACAAGGGATTATTTTGGAAGATACAGCCCAAGGTACCCGTTGGAGACGAGAAGCATGAGAGATTACACACAATTAAACGGTTTAGCACTAGCATATGTGGGCGATGCGATTTACGAAGTTTATATTCGTGATTATTTGGTTGCCACTGGCCTGACACGTCCCAATCAGTTACACAAACAGGCGACCCACTATGTTTCAGCAAAAGCCCAAGCATTCTTAATGAATGAAATGTTAACTGCAGGGATTTTATCAGAAGATGAAGCACTGTTTTATCGCCGGGGACGCAATAGTAAAAGCCATACCAGCGCCAAAAATGCCGATATTACCACGTATCGGATTGCGACAGGCTTTGAAGCGTTGATGGGTTATCTTCATCTAACCAAACGACAAGAACGCTTAGAAGAGCTAATAGACTGGTGTATCAAGAAAGTAGGTGACACAAATGGCAAATAGACGGGAAGACAAAGCTGATAAAAATCAGAATCGTACGAACTATGGTGCAAAAGATAAAAATCGTCGAGGTAAAAACTTCGCTGAAAAAAGTAATCCCCGTCACAAAAAACACGATAATTTTAAAGCTCCTGTAAAAAAGGATAACGTTGAAAACGAAGCTGCAACAGAAGTAAATGAAAATTTTGTTTTTGGACATCATGCAGTAGTAGAAGCGTTAAAAGCAGGACGGGGTAACAAATTATTTTTAGCTGAAGATGCCAGAGGCGATAAAATCGAAGGATTGAAAACATTAGCGACAGAGCAAGCAGTCCCAGTGAAATGGGTCCCCAAAAGTAAGCTGGATACCATGAGTGACAGCGGAGTTCATCAAGGGATGGTTTTAGCAATCACACCTTATGAATATCTGTCTCTACCAGAATTATTGGAAACCACAACCAAAGAAAATCCTTTTTATCTGATTTTAGATAACTTGGAAGATCCGCATAATTTTGGTTCCATTTTACGGACAGCCGACGCTGGCGGGGTAGATGGGGTGATTATTCCTAAACATCGTGCAGTAGGTATTACGCCAATTGTGGTGAAAACCTCGACAGGTGCAGTGGAGTATATGCCAATTGCGCGTGTCACGAATTTAAGCCAAGCTGTCCAACAATTAAAAGATGCTGGTTTTTGGATTTTCGGCACTGCGATGGAAGGAACGGATTACCGCCAGTGGAACGCCAAAGGGAAAGTTGCCTTAATTATTGGCAATGAAGGCAAAGGGATGAGTGCAGGCTTAATGAAAGCCGTGGATGAACTTTTAACAATTCCCATGACAGGACACGTTCAGAGTTTAAACGCCAGCGTTGCCAGTGGCCTTTTGATTTACCAAGCTTTCAGCCAGCGGGCAGGTGAATAGGGTGAAAAAACAACTGTTGCTTGTTGACGGCTACAATATGATTGGAGCTTGGCCAGAATTAGTCTCTTTAAAAAACGCGGAAAAGCTAGAAGATGCCAGAGAAACCTTGCTGAGTCTATTGTCTAATTATGCCAAATATGAAGGTTTGGAAATTATCGTCGTTTTTGATGCCCAATTTGTACCTGGAATTACCCAGCGCTATACCAAATATCAATTACAAGTTATTTTCACCGAAGAAGGGGAAACAGCGGATAGTTATATTGAACGCGTCGCCGGTGAGTTGAATAATGCGCTAACGCAAGTGACGGTAGCTACAAGTGACTTAGCGGAACAATGGGTCGTCTTTTCCCAAGGGGCTTTACGCACTTCCGCCCGAGAATTGTACAAGGCAGTACAAAAAACGAAGAAATTAATTTCTGAACATCAAGAAGATTTGAAATTTAGTGATTTTCGCCGCAACTCACCTTGGAATGAAGATCAACTTTCTGATTTGCAGCAAAAACTACAAGAACTAAGTAAAAAGAACTAAAAAAATTGTAATGATAATTAGCCCACCAGATGAAACTGGTTGGGCTTTTTTTCATGGTACAGTCAAAAAGCAAGAGAATTTGGGAGGAGGCATTAAAATGAGTTGGACAGATTTTAACCCCCAAGCAGTTTTGACCCAGATGGAAGTTTTTGAAAGGCTTTTTTATGATTATCGACCGGTTATCTATAAAGTGATGGGGCGTTATTATTTACGTGACTTCGATTCGGATGATTGGTTGCAAGAAGGCCGCATTAGTTTCTTTTATTCCTTGTGCTCTTATGAAGAAGGTCGAGGTGTGTCTTTTGGCACCTTCTTCAAAAATAACTTTGAAAATAAAATAAAAAGCGAACTGCGAAAACAAGGCGCTTATAAAAGAAAAGGTATGGTCGAAGCCGTCTCGCTGGAAGAAAAAATCGCGCAAGAAGGGCCGGATTTTTTAGTAGACTACAATTACAGCATGGTTTTGGCCGAAGAACAGATTCTTTTAGAAGAAGAGCTGTGGGCATCTTTTCGTTTATTATCAGGATTGGAAGCGGATGTATTAGGGGCTTATTTAAGCGGTGAGCAGTTGGAATATTATGCCTATAAAACGACCCTCAGTTATCAAAAGATTCGTTGTGCTTTAGAGCGGTCCAGAAGAAAAATACGGAAGCAAATAAAAGTAATGCCGTGAATTTTTTGGGGAAAGCGAACTTTTTAAAAAACAAAAAAATAACGAAAAATTGACTGTTGAAACGACAAATAAATTATGATAAACTTGATATTTTTGGTAAAATGTGATATAATGGTGGATGAGGTGAATGCGATGCCAACAACTTTAGCTTCTATCAAAAAAGATTTAGAATGTCGTATCGGCAGTGAAATTATGCTGGTAGCTCAAACTGGTCGTAAACGTCAGACTGAACGCAAAGGGATTTTGACTGAAACATACCCTTCTGTCTTCGTGGTCGATTTAGATCCAGAAGAAAATTCCTTCGAACGAGTTTCATATAGCTATTCAGATGTTTTAACTCGAACTGTCGAAATCGAATTTTTAGGAGAAACAATATAAAAAATTACGGAGGCTCAGATGAGCTTTCGTATTTTTTTTAATATGCAGACACAAAATGAGTTTCAAAAATTAGCGCTGGGTAAAATGAAAGATTTTTTATTATTAGGAGGTTACCAATGGAATATATTGTGAAAAGTTTTGCTGAATTAAGTACGAAAGAATTTTATCAATTGGCCAAAGAACGCGTAGCAGTGTTTGTTGTGGAACAAAATTGTCCTTATCAAGAAATCGATGAAACAGACGAAGTTGCATTGCATACCTATTTCCTTGATGAAAAAGGAGAAATTGCAGCATATACGCGGATTTATAGTGATAATGATACGGTCCATTTTGGACGTGTCTTGGTGACGGCAGCATTTCGAGGCACCGGTTTAGGCAAAAAAATTGTAGCAAAGACCTTGGAAGTAATCCATGAAAAATTTCCTGATCAAAAAATTGTGATAGGTGCGCAAGCTTACTTACAAGACTTTTATGGCGGCTTTGGCTTTAAAGCAATTTCAGAAGTGTATTTAGAAGACGATATTCCCCATATTGATATGGCCTTGTAAGCACTTTTTATTTCAGGAACATCGAATGTGAACTTATATAGCGAAAAAAACGCTTAAAAGGGATTTTGAAGCGACACCAAGAGTTAGATAAGATATCTAACTTACCGGTGCCACTGCATTTTCCTTCCTAAGCGTTTTTTTATGCTGGAGAAACGTTCAATAGTCTTTTTTAAAAGATATGATGTATCTTTCTTTTTTTGAGAGGACTTAATATTGCGAGTTATTTAAATCTTCCTGCGCTTTTTTAGCAACCGGTCCGCTTTGAGCTTCTAACAAATCGCGAATATCTTTTAGATAGTCTTCTGCAGTAATTTCTGGTTCTTCTTCGACGTCTTCTGTATGGCGTAACTCTTTGGCACGGTTGGCAAATTTTACAATAATAAATAAAACGAAACCAGTAATGATAAAGGTAATAATAGCACTGATGACATTGCCAAATTCGAATTTGACACCGTTAATTTTCACATCTAGAACATTCATAGCAGAATCCAAGTCGCCTTTTTTAGTAAATAAAGAAACAACCAGGCCAATAAGTGGCGTGATTAAACCTTCCACAACCTGATTCACGATGCTTGTAAAAGCACCTCCAATCACTACCCCAACGGCTAAGTCTAAGACATTGCCACGCATTAAAAACTCTTTAAATTCTTTAATCATCTGTTTTGCTCCTTTCTGTTATTACCCGCATCAAAAATGATGGAAAAAAATTTCCACTTGTCATGAAAAATCTGCATGAAAATGCGGATTACTAAAATTAGTATAACGAAGATTTTTAAATATTTGAAATAATATGAAACTAAGGAGCAAATAGGCTTAAAATCAATGTTTATCTAAGGGCTATGCTATAATTATAATGATGTCGTATTGACACCCAGTGGAGCTAAACATTCCATTTTTAAAAGCAAATATGGAATTTTTTGATCGCAAAGTGAATCAAAATAATAAATTGCAGTGTATCAGCGCTTAAGAGCTGAAATTTTTTTAAGGAGCATCTATATGTCATTTGAATTAGGCAAAGGTATCAATCTTGAAGTGATACCCACCAAAAAGTATAAGACAACCCGGATTTTAATCCGTTTTTCTGCTCGCCACAGTGAAAAAAACGCAGCAGCCCGTACCTTGTTAACTAGCTTGTTAGAAACCAACAGTTTAAATTATCCTACCCAAAATGATTTGAGCACCCGTTTAGCTGAGCTTTATGGCGCTAGTTTTGGTGTAAGTGTGGCTAAAAAAGGGAATATTCATCAAGTGAATGTGGGCATGTCTATTGTTAACGGCAGTTATGTTGGCGAAGAAAATCTTTTAAATGAAGCCGTAACTTTTTTACAAGAAATCTTATTTGCACCCAATATTAAAGAAGGTGCTTTTGATGAAAAAACGTTTGCTACTGAAAAAGAAAATTTGATTGCTTATTTAAAGAGTATGAAAGAAGATAAGCAAACTTATGCTTCTTTACGTGTCCAAGAACTATTTTTCCAAAATGATGCCGATCAAAAAATACCAAGTTTTGGAACAGTGGCAACAGCGCAAGACTTAACAGCCACAGAATTAGTTTCTATTTATCAAAATATGATGACAGAAGATCAGATTGATATTTTTGTAATTGGTGATGTGCAACCGGAATCCGTGGAAGCAATTTTTGCTAAATTGCCCTTTGAAAATAGCGAGCGAGTAAAACCGGAAATTTTCTTTACCCAAAATCATAGCAATATTATCAACGAGCATGTCGAATATGACCAAGTTGTTCAAGCAAAATTGAATTTAGCTTATCAAATAGACACTTATTATGGGGATCCCAGCCGGTTTGCATTAATGGTTTTTAATGGTTTATTTGGCGGCTTTCCTCACTCCAAATTATTTATGAACGTTAGAGAAAAAGAAAGTTTGGCCTATTACGCCTCTTCTTCTTTTGACTCATTTCGAGGGATGTTAAAGGTCCAGACCGGAATTGACCAAGAAAAAAGAGAAGATGTTTTGCGTTTAATTAACGCGCAACTGGAAAGCTTAAGAAAAGGGGAAGTGACAACAGAAGAATTGGCCCAAACAAAAGCAATGTTAAAAAACCAATTTTTACTTTCACTCGATAATCCCCAAGCTTTGATGGAAAATGCTTATTTGAATTTGTGGTTGCCCCACACCAAAATGTCTGAAGACCAGTTTATTACAGGCATTGAGACAGTAACGGTTGAGGCTGTGCAGAAAATTGCTCTGGCAATGGAATTGAAAGCCATTTACTGTTTGGAAAGGAGTGAGGCATAATGAAAAAAGAATATAAAAAAATTAATGAGACTTTATATAGCGAAGTTTTACCCAATGGTTTGACAGTCTATTTATTGCCTAAACCGGGATTTCACAAAACGTATGGATTATTTACCACGGATTATGGCTCAATTGACAACCGCTTTATCCCGCGGGGACAAAAAGAATTTATCACGGTACCTGATGGCATAGCGCACTTTTTGGAGCATAAAATGTTTGAAAAAGAAACTGGAGATGTTTTTCAAGACTTTGGTAAACAAGGTGCTTCAGCAAATGCTTTTACAAGTTTCACCAAAACGAGCTATCTTTTTTCTGCGACGGATAATATTGGTTTAAATCTGACGACCTTACTGGATTTTGTCCAAGCTCCTTATTTTACCGCTGAAAGTGTCAATAAGGAAAAGGGAATTATCGGTCAAGAAATTCAAATGTATCAAGATGATCCCAATTGGCGGCAATTTTTTGGTATTATTAACAATTTATATCCCGAACATCCGCTACACATCGATATTGCCGGAACGGTGGAAAGTATTGATGAGATTACAGCAGAAGATTTATATACTTGTTACAACACTTTTTATCATCCCAGCAATATGAAATTATTTGTGGTAGGCAATATTGATCCTGCTGAGATGATGACACTTATTAAAGAAAATCAAGCTGCTAAAGATTTTCCTGTTCCGCAACCGATCAAACGGGAATTTCCGGCTGAAACACTGACGGATATTAAAAAATCTGATTGTTTAGAAATGCCGGTAACACGAGCTAAAGGAATTTTGGGGATCAAAATGTTAACCACTGATTTACCAGCAGATAACCGTGAATTATTGCGCTTTAAAACTGCTACCAGCTTGCTCTGGCAACTGCTTTTAGGTTCGACTTCTAAAAACTATTTGCGCTTATATGACGCAGGTATCATTGACGATACATTTGGGTATGAGTTTAATTTAGACCGCACTTTTTGTTTTGCTGATTTTGGCGGGGATAGTGATGAACCACAGGAACTGACAAAAGCTGTACAAACTATTTTAATCAATTACGGCGAAGATTCTGAAATCAATGAGGCTAATTTAACTTTATTGAAAAAACGTATGATGGGAAAATTCTTCCAGTCGTTAAATTCTCTCGAATACATTGCCAATCAATTCAATCAAAATTTATTTGGTGATTTAACGCTCTTTGATTTACCTGAAATTATTCAGTCGATTACTTTAGAGGATATTTATGCTTGCGGACAGCGCTTGATAAATGAAGACGCAATGAGTGAATTTTTCATGTATCCCAAGGAGGATTAATCATGAAAAGTGCGCTTGTTATGGGAGCTAGCGGTGATATTGGTGAGGCAATTTGCCGCGCTTTAGCCCAAGATGGCTGGTCGTTATATTGCCACTACTATCGCAACGAAGAAAAAGTATTAAAATTTGTTAGCGACTTAAAGGAAACCTATCCCCAGCAAGATTTTTTTATGGTATGCTTAGATATGCTAGAAACCCCCGATATTCCGTCATTTTTGGCGGATTTGTTTCAAGTAGATGGCATTGTTTTTGCCGCCGGTTTTACCAAATATGGTTTGCTTTGTGAACATACACAACAAGATATGCGTCAGTTGTGGCAAATTCATTTGGAAACACCGCTGCTGATTTTGCAGGGCTTGGAAGAAAAATTACGGCGTTCTAGCCGACCAAGAATCGTTTTTGTCGGCTCTGTTTACGGTTTGTCTGGCAGCAGCTTAGAGACTGTTTATAGTGCAGTTAAAGGGGCCCAACAAAGTTTTGTGAATGCCTATGCAAAAGAGGTCGCCGCTAATGGTTGTACCGTCAATTGTATCGCACCAGGAGCTGTAGCAACGAAGATGAACGAAGGTTGGTCGCCTGCTGAGTTAAAACAATTAACAGATGAAATCCCGCTAGGAAGACTAGCATACGCCAAGGAAATCGCGGCAGCCGTAGCTTTTTTGTTTCAACCAGACGCCCAGTATATTACTGGTGCGACTATCCCTGTAACAGGAGGCTGGCTGCAATAAAGACTGGAGAGAATGTGTAAGTGGCAAATGAAGCAACAACTATCGGCGCAAGATTACGGCAAGCCCGTTTAAATAAGAATATTTCATTAGATGAATTACAACAGATAACTAAAATACAAAAACGCTATTTAGAAGCCATTGAAAGTGGGGACTTAGATGCATTGCCGGGCTCTTTTTACGAACGGGCTTTTGTGCGGCAATATGCCCAAGCAGTTGGTGAAGATGGTGAAAAACTGGTTGCCGTTTTAGCAGGCAAAGAATCTTTAACACCACCGCCTCCCAAAAGACCCCAACCTGAAACCGTTCAAGGGTCAAGAAAATCGCTACATGTTGAAGAACAAACCGGAAATCCGATTATGCGACTACTACCGGTTATTTTCTTTGGGTTAGTCGCCTTGGTAATTGTTGTCATCGTATTTTATATGACATGGCAAGATCGTAACAACCAAGATTCTCTGATTGCAGCCAATTCCTCTGTCACAGTGGAACAGGTCGCAACGCAAAGTTCCACCAAAGCGTCAGAGTCTACCTCAGAGTCAAAAAAGCAGACAGAAAGTACGACGAAAGAATCCACGAAAGAGTCCACCAAAGAAAAAGAAATGGCAGTTAAATTGGATAGCAATACGCAAAGTGATGCTGTTTTTAGTCTGACCGATGCGAAAACACCCGTTAAATTAGATTTTGTCGGTAGTGCCAATGGACCTTGTTGGATCGGGGTTTTAGTGAATAATGGTTACGTTTACCAATATACCCTGCAAGCGGGTGAGTCACAGTCAACCACGTTACCTGATGGCGCCACCAATGCCACTATCGTCTTAGGAGCAAGTGGTAATTTGACGATTAAGGCTAACGGCAAAGACTTAAATTATACGGTTCCTAACATTCCGGCCTTACGTAAAAATGTAACGTTGAACATTGCGTATCAAAAAGCGGATTAGACAGTCTTGAATTAGAAAAGGAGATTTTTTCAATTGAATTTACCCAATAAGTTGACGGTGATTAGAATCTGTATGATTCCAATTTTTATCTTGATTTTAGTTTTACCTTTGGATTTTGGCACGCTAACAGTAGGGGACACGATGTTGCCAACCACGCATTTAGTAGCTGCTATTATTTTTGCGGTAGCAAGTTTTACCGACTGGTTAGATGGCCATATTGCCCGTGCCCGTGGTTTAGTGACCAACTTTGGCAAATTTGCCGATCCTTTGGCCGATAAGATGTTGGTAATGACTGCTTTTATTTTATTAGTAGACTTGAACAAAGCCCCAGGCTGGGTTGTGGCCATTATCGTTTGTCGCGAGTTAGCAGTCACGGGTTTACGTTTGTTACTGGTTGAAGGTGGCGAAGTGATGGCTGCTGCGTGGCCAGGAAAAGTTAAAACGGCTACCCAAATGCTAGCGATTATTTTCTTATTTTTAAATAATATTCCCTTTAATCTAATCGGTATTCCCGTGGATCAAATTTTACTTTATGCCTGCTTGATTTTTACAATTTATTCAGGAATTGATTATTTTGCCAAAAATACCGCTGTCTTTAAAGGTTCTATGTAAAAGCGAAATAGTAGTGGGGAAATTTTTATTTCAAATTGAACCCCTTCAAAATGAGGTGCTGTGAAATGAATTTTATTTTACAGTGCCTCGTTGTTTTTTTACCTAAATGCGTATATGAAAGTGAGGAGACACAATGAAAGCAGAAATTATTGCGGTTGGGACAGAAATTTTATTGGGTCAAGTTGTGAATACCAATGCGACTTTTCTTTCAGAAGAATTAGCAGATCTTGGGATTGAAGTCTATTACCATAGCGTGGTAGGAGATAATCCCGAACGTTTAGAAAGTCTATTAAAAACAGCTGATCAGCGGAGCGATTTAGTGGTTTTATGTGGAGGGTTGGGACCTACTACAGACGATTTAACCAAAGATGTTGTCGCCGCTCATGTTGGTCAACGTTTAGTCGAAGATGCAGCCGGGCGTAAAGAATTAGAAACTTTTTTCACGCGCGCTAAGCGGGAAATGACAGCCAATAATTTAAGACAAGTACTGGTTTTTGAAGACGGGAATGCTTTGCCCAATGAAACTGGGCTGGCAATTGGTATTTTTTACCAAAGCCCGACCACTGCTTTCTTACTTTTGCCAGGACCGCCATCTGAGTTACGGCCGATGTTTTTACACCATGGCAAAGCGTTATTACAAGAAAAATTTCCCCAACAAGAGCAATTAATTTCCCGCGTCTTACGTTTTTATGGCATTGGGGAGTCGAAATTAGTCACTCAATTGGCGCAACTAATTGAAAATCAGACGAATCCTACAATTGCGCCTTATGCTAAACCCAATGAGGTGACGTTACGATTAACGGTTAAGACCCAAGATGAAAAGAGCGGCCAAAAATTATTGGATGAAACAGAAGCTGCGATTAAAGAGGAGGTGGGGGAATATTTTTACGGTTACGGCGAGGAAAATTCTCTGGAAGCCGTCGTTGTAAAATTATTACAAGACAAGGGCTGCACTGTAACTGCTGCTGAAAGTTTAACTGCTGGACTCTTTCAAGCCACCCTTGCCAATGTGAGTGGCGCTTCCCAAATTTTTAGCGGCGGATTTGTCACTTATGCTAAAGAACAAAAAGAAAAATTATTGCAAATTGATCCAAATTTATTGGCAGAACATGGTGTGGTCAGCGAAGCCTGTGCCAAGGCCATGGCTCAAAATGCTAGAGAAATTATCGGCGCTGATTATGCCCTAAGTTTCACTGGTGTGGCTGGTCCAAATGAATTGGAAGGTCAGCCTGCAGGAACTGTTTGGATTGGTTTAGCGAGCGAAAAAGAAGTAGTTGCCTACGTGTATCACTTTACCCGCGACCGGTGTTATGTACGCCATAGTGCCGTAATGGCGGGGCTAGACCTACTGCGCCGCGCTGTTTTGAAAAAATAAAAGTAGAAAAGCGAACAAAAGATTAATATCTTTTAACATGCGAAAATACGTTCGCTTTTTCTTGCTTTTTTGACTTAGAAAGGCTATTATTAAACAGTAGTTAGGGGATAATTTCTCTTAAGAAGTCACTATGTTTTTATGGATGGATACCGTTTCGCTTCAAAAGATGAGGCTTTTGATAGATAGATGAAAAGATAATGGAGGGAATTTATTTGGCAGATGATCGCAAATCAGCTTTAGATGCTGCATTAAAAAAAATTGAGAAAAATTACGGTAAAGGTGCCGTAATGAAATTAGGAGAAAAAGCCGACCAACAAATTTCGACTATTCCAAGTGGCTCACTTGCGTTAGACGTGGCTTTAGGTGTGGGTGGCTATCCCCGCGGCCGAATTGTTGAAATCTACGGCCCTGAAAGTTCTGGTAAAACAACAGTAGCATTACATGCTATTGCCGAAGTGCAAAAAAATGGCGGAACTGCTGCTTTTATTGATGCAGAACATGCCTTAGACCCGTTATATGCACAAAACTTAGGCGTTAATATTGATGAATTGCTATTATCGCAACCAGATACAGGAGAACAAGGATTAGAAATTGCTGATGCTTTAGTTTCCAGTGGTGCGATTGATATCGTTGTAATCGATTCTGTTGCCGCTTTAGTACCACGAGCAGAAATTGATGGCGAAATGGGAGATGCCCATGTAGGTCTACAAGCACGTTTGATGTCTCAAGCGTTGCGTAAACTTTCAGGTTCTATTAATAAAACCAAAACAATTGCTGTCTTTATTAACCAAATTCGTGAAAAAGTCGGTATCATGTTTGGGAACCCTGAAACAACTCCTGGGGGCCGGGCTCTGAAATTCTACGCAACCATTCGCTTAGAAGTACGCCGGGCAGAACAATTAAAATCTGGTACCGATATTATTGGGAACCGGACAAAAATCAAAGTTGTTAAAAACAAAGTCGCTCCGCCATTTAAAGTCGCTGAAGTGGACTTGATGTATGGCCAAGGTATCTCTCAAGAAGGCGAACTGTTGGATATGGCATCTGAACAAGATATTGTTGATAAAAGTGGTGCTTGGTATTCTTATAAAGGCGATCGCATTGGTCAAGGTCGTGACAACGCGAAGAACTACATGAAAGAACATCCTGAAATGAAAGCTGAAATCTCAACGCGTGTCAGAGAAGCTTACGGGATTGGCGATGGTAGTGAAGTTCCTGAAAAAGCGCAAGAAGAATTACCTTTAGATTAATGAAACAGGAAATAAAGCCCTGTAGAGAAGTAATTTTCTCTACGGGGCTTTTTTAGTATTCATTTTCTGAGACAAAATTATGCGGAATGGAACGATATATCTTTATGTAATTTTTAGCTGAAAACCAACGATTTATGAGTACAATCTGTTAATAAATGAGAAATAAAGGCAGCTAAAAAGTGAAGGTTAGTCTTATTAGTACCATTTCTTATTGTGAACAAAATATGAAAAAAGATATACCATTTCTAAAATTTGTTGCATCTTATCTAAAGTTTGTTTCTTACTTCAGACAATTGAAAGCGGTATTATTACTACGTCAGGGAGGCGTAGTCCAAGTCTTCTGTTAGTAGAAAAATTAAAGGAGGTTTAAAGATGAAGAAAAGAAAAAAAGTGAGCTTTTGGCAAAATGTGTGGCGTTATAAAGCTTTGATTTTAATGGCATTGCCAGGATTTGTTTGGTTTATCTTTTTCTTTTATATACCGGTGTTTGCCAATGTGGTAGCTTTTAAAGATTTTCACATTTCACCCAATGGTTTCATTGATAGTTTGGTAACGAGTAAGTGGGTTGGCTTTGAGAATTTTAAATTCTTATTTGCTTCAAAAGATGCGTGGTTAATTACCCGTAATACTATTGCTTACAACGTAGTTTTCTTAGCATTCAATTTATTTTTTGCGATTGCTTTTGCAATTATTATGAGTGAATTACGCAATAAAAAATTGGTGAAAGTTTACCATACGATGTCTCTTTTACCTTATTTTTTATCTTGGGTTGTAATCGGTTACTTTTTATATGCCTTTTTAAGCCCAGACAAAGGGATTTTCAATTTATGGTTGACCAATAACGGTAAGAATCCTGTTAACTGGTACACAGATCCAACCTGGTGGCCGCTGATTTTTGTCGTGATGAATGTCTGGAAGAGCTTAGGTTATAACAGTATCATCTACTATGCTTCTGTGATGGGAATTGACCCGACATATTATGAAGCTGCAATGGTGGACGGAGCTTCCAAATGGCAACAAATTAAAAATGTTACTATTCCGCAAATTGTCCCAATGATGATGGTCTTGTTGATTTTAAACATCGGCGGTATTTTTAGAGCAGACTTTGGGATGTTTTATAACTTGCCGCGAAATAACGGCGCCTTGTATCAAGTAACATCAGTTTTGGATACTTACATCTATAACGGCTTAACCGCCACCGGAGACATTGGGATGTCTTCAGCCGCTAGTTTGTATCAATCAGTGGTCGGAGCAATTTTATTATTAGGCACAAACTTTGTGGTTCGTCGGATCGAACCAGATTCAGCATTATTCTAAGGAGGAGCGACACATGGGTAAAAAAGAAAAAGTTTCAAAAGTGGAAATTCGTTCCTTTAGTCCCACAGTTAATATTATCTTCAATATCTTGATTGCGTTATTTGCGATTTCATGTGTGTTACCGTTTTTCTTTGTCGTGATGATCTCACTGACAGAAGAACATTCACTAGCGGAATTGGGCTATCGTTTTTGGCCCAAAGAATTTTCAACCGCGGCGTATTCTTACATTTTTGCCGGCCAAATGAGTTCAAAAATCTTCCGTGCTTTTGGCGTAACGATTTTTGTAACGGTTTTAGGAACAGTGGTAAATGCCACCATGACATCACTTTATGCGTATGTGATTTCGCGGTCAAATTTTCCTTTCCGCCGTTTCTTTACCGTTTTTGCTTTAGTGACGATGCTTTTCACACCAGGGATGGTAGCAACGTACTTAATTGTCAGCAACATGCTGTATTTGAAAGATACAATTTGGGCCTTGATTTTACCAATGGCATTGGGACCTTTTAATATTTTAGTGATGCGTACCTTCTTTATTAAAACAGTGCCAGATAGTATTATTGAATCTGCTCGGATTGACGGGGCAACAGAATTACGAATTTTTACAAAAATTGTTTTACCTTTAGCAGTACCAGGGATTGCGACGATTAGTTTATTTGCCGCATTAGGTTATTGGAATGACTGGTTTAACGCATTACTTTACATTCAAAATGACAACTTGGTACCTTTACAATATTTATTGATGAAAATTCAAAGTAATTTGGATTTTCTAGCTAAAAACGCGGGCATGGGAGCGCAAATCCAAGGTGGACTTGCCGCATTACCTTCTGAATCTGCCCGTATGGCAATCGTTGTGGTTTCAACATTACCGATCGCATTGACCTATCCGTTTTTCCAAAAATATTTTGTCGGCGGATTGACAATCGGCGGAGTGAAAGAATAATAGAGTGGAGGAGAAGTAATGAAAACGTGGAAAAAAGTGCTAGGTGTCAGTGCATTGGCATTGATGACAGCTGGGCTAGCTGCTTGTGGTAGTCAAAAAGATGCCTCAACAGACTCAGGAACAAGTGGCGATTCAAAAACATTATTAATGTATCAAGTTGGGGACAAGCCAGAAAATTACGATGAATTAATGAAGATTGCCAACAAACGCATCAAAGAAAAAATTGGTGTGACAGTTGACTTACAATATATTGGTTGGGGCGATTGGGATAAGAAGATGCCAACCATCATCAACTCGGGTGAAAGTTATGATATTGCGTTTGCTTATCAATATGTTGCAAATGCCCAAAAAGGCGCTTTTGCTGACTTAACCGAATTGTCACAAAAATATGCCAAAGATTATATGGATCAATTACCTGAAATGTACAAAAAAGGGAATGAAGTAGACGGCAAATTATACGCAATTCCAGTTTATGGCAATGCATGGGCACAACAAGTTTTAACTTTTAACGATCAATACGTGAAAAAATACAACTTGGATATTTCAAAAGTAGACGGCTCTTATCAATCTGCCACTGAAGTATTGAAGCAATTCCATGAAAAAGAACCAAATATTGCTGCTTTTGCAATTGGTCAAAGCTTTAACGCTTCTTCTAACATGGACTTCCCATTAGGAAAAGATTATCCTTTTGCAGTTCGTTTAGATGCTGATGGTGCACCAAAAATCATTAACCAATACGAAGACAAAGAATTCCAAGACAATTTGAAAACATTGCATGAATGGTACAAAGAAGGTTTAATTCCAACGGATGCAGCTACTAACACAACTGGTTTCCCATTAGAAGGCAACACTTGGTTTATGCGGGAAGAAACCCAAGGACCAATGGATTACGGCGATACAATTTTACGTAATGCTGCACAACAAGATTTAACTTCACGTCCGTTAACACAACAATTGAAAACAACAAGCCAAGCGCAAATGGCAAACTTTGTTGTTTCCAATACTTCTAAAAACAAAGAAAAAGCAGTTGAATTCTTGAACTTGTTAAACACTGACCCTGAATTATTAAATGGTTTAGTTTACGGTGTGGAAGGCAAAGCCTGGGAAAAAGTGGGCGATGACAAGTTGAAATTACTAGATGGCTACAAACCAAATGAACATATGGCCGCTTGGAATACAGGTAACAACATGATTTTATACACCCAAGATACCATTACAGACGAACAAATCAAAGAACGTGATGAAAGTATTGAAAATGCTAAAACTTCACCAATCTTAGGTTTCAACGTTAAAACAGATAATTTCAAAACCCAATTATCTAGCATTATGAACGTCATGAACCGCTACAAAGCAAACTTAAATACCGGTTCAATCGACCCAGAAAAAACGATTCCAGAAATGGTTTCTGAATTGAAAAAAGCAGGTTGGGATGACGCTCAAAAAGATATGCAAAAACAATTGGATCAATTTGTGAAAGATAACAAATAATTAATTTGAAAATATTCTTATTTTGAAATTGTCAGCGGCGGTAATTATTTGCTGTCGCTGGCTTTTCTCATAAGAAAAGTATGGTAAAATTGATGATTAAAGCTGAGGCAATAACATCGTGTTGTTTCAGCTGTGATTATCAAAAAAGTTGTTTTTACAAATAAGCAAGAATTTGTAAAATGAGAATAAAGGAGTTTTTAACATGGTAAGTAGCGGAATTCAGCGTCTTTTTTACGTAGTCTGGATGATTATCAAATTAAATTTGTATTTTGTTTTATTTACCTTAATGGGTGGTGTGCTTTTGGGGGCGGGACCAGCCTTTCAAACGATGACCGATTTGTTGATGGAACATGGTATTGATTATCAACAAGTGACCTTTAAAGGATTTATGGGACAATGGCGTAAAAACTTTAAACGAAGCAATGTTCAGTTTTTGATTTTTGCGGGGATTAGTTTTTTCCTGGGCTATAACTTATATTTATCCGCCCAAATTCAAGGGCTCCTGTGGTTAGTCATTGATTTTGTTTTGGTCTTTGTCTTGTTATTAGCAACTGTTTTTTATTTATATGTGACCCAATATGAAACAAAATATGAGATTACGCATTTTAATTTATTCAAATTGGCTTTTGTCAGTGTCTTTTTGAATTTCAGTGCCTTCTTGAAAGTGCTATTTGGACTCATTTCCATTTTGGTGCTTACTTGGTTCTTTAAAGGGTTGTTGTTATTTGCCACTTTTGCGCTTATCGCGGTTTGGAGCGGCTTTGCAACCAAGGACAATCGTTTTATGGTAGCACGAAAGTTGGCGCAACATGGCTAAATTCTTAGCTCGTTTTGATAAAGGCAAATATTTAATGAATCGCTTGATGCAAATTTACAGCCTTCTGTTGGTAGGAGTTATCCTGCTGACGGTGGCTGCTTTGTGCGTTTATACAGCAGATAGCAATTATCGGAAAATGAACAGTGATTTAGCGGGATTGGAAAATCGCGTAATGAATTCAGTGGAAGATAATAATGATACGATGAGTTTTATTTACATGGAGTTGGCAGGCTCCAATGCAGCCATTGATAATGTAAGACAATACTTGAATTTATCTGCTGCTGATTATTTTGAGTATACCCAAGATTCTTGGTTAGCTTACCAACGGGATACTCGTATCTCCGAAACAATTAACGGTTTTTTTAATGCCTTTAATGATTTGGAGCAGCTTTATGTGACCCTGGATGGCTCATCTAGTTATTTGATGGCGGATAAAAATAATCATAATGGCCGTAAACTACAAGGGAAAATACCGCCAAAAAGCGGCTTTGTGATTACACGACCGATTGTAGATCAATATGGCTCCAAAATGGTGGGAGAAGTTTCCGCCGTCTTTTCTCGAGCAGCTGTGTTGGGGATGTTGGAAAATTCGATGGTCTCGGATGGGATGGATGCCTATATATTTGATAACGCCAATAATCCTATGTTTACTACGCATAATCAATTGAGTCCAAAAGGCTATCAAAAATTAGTTTCGGCCGTGGAAAATAAACAGCCGGTCCCTAAAAAAATCAGCCGTAAATATTATGTATTACAAAGAAAAACCAGTCGTGACCTTTCCTATATTTTATTGGCCAGCAAAAAGGTGCTATGGCAAAAAAATCTGCGCACTTTTGCGATTGCGATTTTAGTCGGCAGTGGGCTGGCTGCAGTCTTACTCATCACATTAAAACGGACCTTTAGACGCTATTTCCAACAAATTGAAACGATTGTCGGCATTACCCACAGTGTCGCCGAAGGAAATTTACAAGAGCGCATCGACGTTTCCAAAGTCCAAGATGAATTGTATGATTTATCAGAAGCGATTAATTTTATGATCGCCAGCTTAGATCAATATATTCGGGATAATTATGAGTTGGAGATTAAACAACGCGATGCCCATATGCAGGCGTTACAATCGCAAATTAATCCACACTTTTTATATAACACCTTAGAATATATTCGGATGTATGCTTTGAGCAAACAACAAAAAGAATTAGCCGATGTAGTTTACGCTTTTTCAGCCCTTTTGCGTAATAATACCACGCAAGAAAAAACGACCACATTAAAAAAAGAACTCTCTTTTTGTGAAAAATATGTCTACTTGTATCAAATGCGTTACCCAGATCGGGTGGCCTATAACTTTACGATTGAACCGGCTTTAGAGGAACTGGTTATCCCGAAATTTACCATTCAACCACTAATTGAAAATTATTTTGTTCATGGTATTGACTATACGAGAAATGATAATGCGATTAGTGTCAAAGCGCATTTTGTTGATGATGATATTGTTATTTACGTCATTGATAACGGCAAAGGAATGACACCTGAACGTTTGCAAGAAGTACAAAATAAACTGAAACAAATTGAAAATGAAGCGCAAAATTCAATTGGGATGCACAATGTCTATGCTCGTTTACAAAATACTTTTGGAATAGCGTTTAGCATGGCAATCGATTCTAAGTTAGGCAAAGGAACAACTCTGACGATTAAAATCAAAGGGGGACATCATTTTGTATAAGGTAATGCTAGTGGATGATGAATATATGATTTTAGAAGGGTTAAAACAAATTTTACCTTGGCACGAACTGGGGTTTGAAATCGTTAAGACCGCCCGTACCGGTACCGAAGCTTTGGCGTATTTAAAAGATGCGACAGTGGATTTAGTCATCAGCGATATTACCATGCCCGAAATGACGGGAATTGAAATGATTGATAAAGCATATCAGCGGGGGGATAAGTTTGCGGCAATTTTTTTATCCGGTTATCAGGAATTTGAATACGTCAAAGAAGGCATTCGCCTAGGGGTAAAAGACTACTTGGTCAAACCTGTCGATCAAGAAGAACTTTTAGCAATTGTGGAAAAAATTAAGATAGAGCTGGATAAAACCGTTCATCGCCAAGAACAAGAACAATTGGTGTTGGAAAATAGTTTGAGTCGTTGGTTAAATGATGAACTAAACGAAACAGACTTTTATGAATTGATGGATCATTTTGGGACCAATCCTTTTGGTCCGTTTACGGTCATTAAAATTTTAAGTGAATCTGACATTTTGCTAGCGATTGTAAAAGAAGCCAAAAAAGTTGGACAACCGCTGATTATTGCCGGTGGTCCCCAACAGTACCAGCAAATCACGTTAATTTTTGACGGGACATCGGCAAATGTTTTACACTTTTTGGCCTATTTAAAACGCCAATATCCTAAAATTTTAAAGATTTTTGTTGGTGAAACGATTGAAGAATGGGAAAATTTATACGAAAGCTATGAAAAAGTCTTACAAATAGAAGAATTGAATGATTTTTATCCGGATTTATTGCCAACTTTTGCCGCTGATTTGGCAGAAGAAATCAGAGAAAGTGAATTTTCATTTTTGGCCTTTAATAAATCACTAATGATTGGGGATCAAAAGACGATTCAACAAGAATTGGATGCCGTTTTTGAAGATGCTGTCGCGCGGCAATTACAACCGGAAAATACCCGCTATATTGCCTTTTTACTCTTTACGGATATTTCGCGGCAATACCCGACAGCAACCAAAGACATTTATGAAGCAACAATTGAAAAAATTCGGCAAAGTCATACTGTTTATCAGTTAAAAGAACTGCTGGAAAATGTTTTGCAGATGGCCAAGCGCCAACCAGTTGAAAAACAATTTTCTGAAATGACACAAAAAGTAATCGACATCGTGCAAAATCACTATCGGCAAGATTTAACGCTAAAACTCGTCGCCGACCAGCTCCACTTAAATGCCGTTTATCTCGGTCAAGTTTTTAAAAAAGAAATGCACAATAGTTTTTCACAATATTTAAATCAAATTCGGATTAAACGGGCACAGCAGTTGCTACTCCATAGTAATCTGAATATTAATGAGATCGCCGATGAAATTGGCTATAACAATACCAATTATTTTTCCAAAATGTTTAAAAAACTAAATGGGATTACCCCCAAAGAATTTCGTGATGCGTATCATGGGGATTATGCTGATTTACAAAGCTAAAGCACTTTTTCTCATTACAAGAAAAAGTAAAATGTATCATAACCAGAAAGTAGGAGGAAATACGATGACAATAAAGCAATTTCCAAAAGGATTCTTGTGGGGGGCAGCAACGTCTGCCCCTCAAACAGAAGGGCACAGTTTAGAAAACGGCAAGACAAAGACAACATGGGATTACTGGTATGAAACAGCACCGGAAAAATTCAATGACAATGAAGGTCCGGAAAATACCTCGAATTTGTATGAAATGTATGCAGAAGATTGTAAGCGAATGCAAGACATCGGATTGAATTCGTATCGAACTTCTATTTCATGGGCGCGCCTGTTGCCAGACGGTAAAACGGTCAACAAAGAAGCCGTCACTTTTTATCGGGATTATTTTAAGCAAATAAAAGCCAACGGTGTCAAGCCGATTATTAACTTGTTTCACTTTGATATGCCCATGTGGTTAATGAATAAAGGCGGCTGGGAAGCTCGAGAAGCCGTAGACGCTTTTGCTTTTTACGCGAAAACCGCTTTTGAAACTTTTGGCGATTTGGTGACTGACTGGACCACTTTCAATGAACCAATTGTGCACGTAGAGATGGGGTATTTATACGATTACCATTATCCTGCGATTGTCGATTTTAAAAAAGCGGTACAAGTAGGCTATCACACCCTTTTGGCGCATGCGGCAGCAGTAAGCGAGTTTCGCCAAGTATTACCAACAGGTAAAATCGGAATTATTTTGAATATTACCCCTACTTATACCCGCAGTGACGCTGAAGCGGATAAAAAAGCAGGACTTGCTTCAGATTTATTGAATACTAAGAGTTTCTTAGATCCAGCTGTGCATGGCACAATTCCGCAAGAGTTGATTGATTTATTAGCTGAAAACGAATTAACGCCTGAAACACAAGTAGAAGATAAAGTGCTTTTGCAAAATACCGTTGATTTTATCGGGTTGAATTATTACCATCCACGGCGGGTGCAAGCACCAAAAAATCCTCATGTTCCAGCGGTCATGCCAGAAGATTTATATGCGCCTTACGACTGGCCTGAAAAACGAATTAATCCTTATCGGGGGTGGGAAATTTATCCCGAAGCTTTATATGATGTCGCCATGATGATGAAACATGAATACAAGAATCTTCCATGGTTTGTCTCCGAAAATGGGATGGGAGTAGCTGACGAAGAACGCTTTATGGATGAAAATGGCATGATTCAAGATGACTATCGGATTGAATTTATGGTGGAACATTTGAATTATCTCCATCAAGGAATTGCTGAAGGAAGTAATTGCTTTGGCTACCATACATGGACATTTATCGACTGTTGGTCATGGCTCAACGGTTATCGCAACCGCTACGGTTTTTACCGCGTTGATTTAAACGATCATTACAAACGGACTTTGAAAAAAAGCGGTTTATGGTTTAAAGAAGTGAGTAAAAACAACGGCTATGATGACGTTATTAACGTGGATTGATTGCCAATGCCAAAGGCAACAAAATAAATGGCCTCAAGCATATAAAAATTTTTTGTTATTTTTAATCTGTTTAAAAATATTGGTGATAGTTTAACTAAGGAGGAAGTTAGATGGTACTTGCAGTTTTTGATATTGGCGGTTCAGCCGTAAAATATGGAACATGGGAAGATAAAACGCTACATAACCAAGGCAGCTTTGCTACACCGGCGACTTTTGCAGAAATGGTAGCCGAAATGAAGAATGTTATTGCAACGATTGGTGCAATTGACGGTGTGGCAATCAGCTCTCCTGGTGCAGTAAACGTTAAAGAACGTCGGATAGATGGGATTAGTGCGGTGACATATTTACACAATCGTCCCATTTTTGATCAATTGGAAGCGGAGTTTAAAGTGCCAGTCACGATTGAAAATGATGCCAACTGTGCGGGCATCAGCGAAATTGAATTAGGCGCAGGAACACAAGCGCAAAATGCGGTTTTTGTCGTCATTGGTACCGGTATTGGAGGCTCCATTTTTATTAATCGTAAAATTTATCAAGGCAGTCATTTATTCGGCGGAGAATTCGGTTTGATGAAACCTTTTGGTAAAAGTATTTTAAGCCCGATTGGGACAGCGGTAAATACTGCCAGAAAATTTACCGCCGATACGGGGCGAAAAGTAGATGGTCGGCGGTTATTTGAGTTGGCAGATCAAGGGGATGCGTTAGCCCAAAAATATTTAAATGAGATGTACGATGCACTCGCCCACTCCTTATACGACGTGCAAGTTTCCATTGATCCAGAGATTATGATTATTGGCGGTGGAATCTCGGTGCGTCTAGATGTGATTGAAAATATTAAAACGCGACTTTTTGAGCTGTTAAAAGCAGAAGGTGTCGAAAGTATTATGCCAGAAGTTGTCGCCTGCAAATTTAAAAATGATGCCAATCTTATTGGTGCTGCGGCGAATTTTGAAGTTTTAAAAGGATAATCACTCGGCTCATCAAAGACATACACGTTCTTGATGAGCTGTTTTTTTGTCTATTTAAATAACGATAGTGATTATTTAGTTTGTTCAAAAAAAACTATAGTTTGTTAATATAAAACCGCATTTGAAAGCGCTATCTTTAAATAGGCTATAAAAATAACGAAAGGAGTAAAAATTTTATCGCTAAGTAAATACTACTATTTTTTATTAGAAATTATATATTTTTATCGTAAGTATTGTAAAAAGATAGCAGAGTAGTAAAAAAATAGCGAAAAAGCAACAAATTAGGAAAATTCAAACTATAGTTTGAGTAAATTAGGAGTGACGTATTACGTGAAAAAGTGTTTTAGAGGGGGACAAAAAGTGAAATTTATTCGATTCAAAAGTGCGGCAATGATTGCAATGCTTGCAGCACTCACCATTGCTGGTACGGGCTGTGGCAAAGGAATGGCTGCAGGTAAAGAAGATAAAATCAATTATAAAGTAACGGAAGAAAGTAAACTGGATCGTGGTATGGAAAATCAGCCGCAATCCTCGTATTGGTTTCCAGCAGACTTATTAAAATGGGATTTTAAAAAAGATCCGGATGCAAAATATAATGTGAGTACTATTCCATTAGCAAAAAGAGAAGCTAAAAAGGAGTTAGTAAAAAGTAATCCTACTCAAGATGCGGACATGAAAGTTGTGGCATTGTCGATTATGAATAGCAGTACAAGTGGTAATGCGCCACGGGGCATCAATAGCTTTGATGCCAATACATTTTCATCTTGGCAATACATCGATCAAATGGTTTATTGGGGCGGTTCTTCTGGTGAAGGGATTATTGTTCCGCCAAGCGCAGATGTTATTGATGCAGCTCATAAAAATGGTGTCCCAATTTTAGGCACTGTCTTTTTCCCACAAACTGCTCACGGGGGTAAAATTGAGTGGTTAGATGAATTTTTAACCAAAGATGGGAATGGTAATTTTCCTATTGTAGATAAATTGATTGCAGTAGCAGATGCTTATGGTTTTGACGGCTGGTTTATCAATCAAGAAACCGATACAGAAGTTACCAGTTTTGAAGATGTCGCTGCTGGCAAAGAGACGAAAAAAACTACGGATAAAAATGGGTTGAATAAAGAACACGCCACTTTGATGCAAGAATTAATCAAAGCCTACAAAGCAAAAGTCAAAGAGAAACAAGACATCATGTGGTATGACTCTATGACTGAAGCAGGCAAAATGGATTGGCAAAATGCATTAACGGATCAAAATGATGCCTATTTAGTGGATGCCCAAATGAATCCCGTCGCTGATAATATGTTTTTAAATTTTTGGTGGAACACGGAAGAATTAGCGAATAAAGATCTATTAAAAGCTTCAAAAGAAAAAGCGGAAAAAATTAAAGTGAATCCTTATGATTTATATGCGGGTATCGATGTGCAAGAAAATGGCTTTAGTACGCCGGTACGTTGGAGTTTATTTGCAGATAAAAATAATAAACCTTACACTTCATTAGGACTTTACGTACCAGATTGGACATACTATTCAAGTAGTACACCAGATGATAATCAAACAATGGAAAATACCTTTTGGGTAAATAGCCAAGCCAATCCCCAATTAAGCGTTCCCGTTGCCGATGGCAAATGGCCAGGGGTTTCCACTTACGCTTTAGAACAAACTGCTATTACCACAATGCCCTTTGTTACTAATTTCAACTTAGGGAATGGCTATAATTATTTTATTAAAGGCAAAAAAGTTTCCAATATGGATTGGAATAACCGTAGTCTACAAGATATTATGCCGACTTATCGTTGGATTACAGAACATGAAAAAGAAAATAAATTAAACATTACAATGGATTATGCCGATGCTTACCAAGGTGGTAATTCAATAAAAATGCGGGGAACAATGGAAAAAGACGCGACCAGCAAAATAAAACTTTATGCGACAGATATGCAATTAGCATCAGATACCGTGTTCACCACAACCGCCAAAGCAACGGAGAAAACAGCATTGCAATTAGTATTAACTTACGCAGATGGTAAAAAGCAAACTTTTAAAGGCGATCAAAAAGTCGGTTCGGACTGGACAACTGTGACTTATGATGTCAAAAAAGCAGCGGGTAAAGAAATTAAGGCTATTAGTTATGACTTAACAGCTGAAAAGAGCTCGGATGTTTATGAATTACGACTAGGTCAAATAGCGATTACCCCACCGGAAAAAGATTTCTCCAAACAAGTTCAAAATTTAAAAATTGAGGATAAGCTATTTGATGAAGAAGAAAGTAACTACGCCGGTGTTCGTTTAACTTGGTCTAAAGTGAAAGATAACAATTTGGATCATTATGAAATTTATCGTATTAATCAAGATGAAACTTATTCATTTATTGGTGCAACGCCAAGTGCCAATCATTATATTAATGCCTTAGAGCGAAACGATGACACTAACAAAACCAACTTTGTTGTAGTTCCAGTAGATATATGGGGCAATAAAGGAAAAGAATCGCAAAAAGTCACACTCAAATGGCCGGATAACGCTATTCCGAAAGCAGCCTTCAAAGCATCTAAAACATTGATTAAACCAGGAGAAGAAGTCACATTTACGAACAGCTCTTCAACAAATACAAAATCCGTTAGCTGGGAATTTGAAGGCGCAAATATAACTGAAAGTAAAAAAGATGAACAAAAGGTGACCTATGATAAACCGGGAACCTATACGGTAAAATTGGTTGCCAAAAATGAAGCTGGTGAAGATACTAGCCAAACAAAAGGTTTTATTACCGTTAGTGAACAAGCTGCCGATGGCTTATCGTTATTATCAAAAAATGCAACAACCCAAGCTTCTTCTTTTGTTAATGATGGCGAGGCACCAAAATTTGCTGTAGACGGAGATCTAAAAACAAAATGGTGTGCTACTGGCAATCCACCTCATGAAATTACAGTTGATTTGGGTTCTGTCCAAACCGTTAGTGAAGTCCACATGGCCCATGCCCAAGCTGGGGGAGAAGCACCTGATATGAATACAAAAGCTTATAGTATTTTAGTTAGTGAAGATGGCAAGGAATTTACGTCAGTTGCGCGGGTAATTTCCAATACCGACGGTGAAACACAAGATACTTTTAAAGTCGTTTCCGCTCGATATGTCAAAATCATAGTGGACAAACCAACACAAGGTTCTGATAGTGCGGTGCGAATATATGAATTAGGTGTTTACGGTTTGAAAGATTTGCTGAATTAGCAAAATTATCCATAATAAAACGCTCTTTTACACTAACTATTGTAAAAGAGCGTTCTATTTAATTATTTTCCACAATCTCTGTATAAAATTCTTGGAGTTCTTGTGCCTTTTCTATCATCCCAAAGAGCGCCAATGCATGATAAAAATCAGTAAAGTCAACACTTGCAGGGTCAGAAGCATCTCTTGCTTGCAATAGCTTTTCAAAATACAAGGCCATCATTTTGGCATACATGTATTTTGGTTTTTTCGCGACAGTGGTTAAGCCGGTTAAAAATTGGGTTAAAATTTGATCATTTTTTCGTTGAAAGCCAAGAATAATTCCGTTGATAAAAAAAGATGTGGTCAAAGAGGTATAGTAAGGATTCGTGGCGTTTTCGGCCATGGTCTCTTTTGAGCTTTCAAACAAAGCTAAAATCATGTCATCCGAAAAAGCAAACATCAGATTCATGAAGGTGGTCATTTCAAAATGTTGCCAAACTTCGACTTTAAATAGATAATCACAAATTTTGTTAATTTCTTTTTGATATTTTTGAGGGTCAAATTGATTGTTTTTATAAGTCAAAATCGTTTCTGTTTCAAACCATAAAATATAATAGTAAAAATCATGAGCTGTTAAATAGTTTTGCCAAATCTCTGATTTGAGTTCAGTAGTAAAGTGTCCGGCATAGTATTCTTTGACAAACTGTGCCGCTAAGCGGCGCTTAGGTGAAATTTCCTGATTTTCTAATAGAAGTTGATATTCTTCCACGCGTAAGTTCATACGATCAAGATATTGTAATAAAATACCACTTGAAAGTTCAGTGCCGCGATTTTCAAAAGAAGAAAGAGTTGTGCGCGAGCTGATGCCTTCGCAAAGTTGCTTTTGGGTGTAGCCTCGTTCGGTACGTAATTTTTTGATTAATTGTGCTTGTTCCATGTCGCTTCTCCTATGACGCATTTTTGTACACAAACAGTATAGCCCAAAAAATGTGATTATACTAGAACTGTAAGAAAAAGTTGAAATGTCTTGGTTTGTACAAAAAAAGGAGGAAATAGCATGTATCCTGATTCGCCTTGGGAAGTTGAAGTATTTTAATTGAAAATGAAAAAGTAGGGTTTGGTAAAAATCAGCAATGCAGTGGGAATGCAGAGAAATGCTGGTTCATTTTTTTACTGAAAATAAAAATAAACGGACTTTTATTTTAAAGTCTCCTTTAAGCTGGCAGATTAAAGTAAAAGTCAAAATTCACAGATTTTTCATACATAAGGTTATAAAACAGTTCGCTGTTTTGTCCATAGCGCTTTGCGCATTGTCTTTTTTCTTCTGAAAAAAGAGTTCAACAGCATCAAGAATTACCGCTGTTTATATTAAAAAAAACAGGCAACTTTAATCTTATGTCAGCAATTGTTACAGGTCGCAAAAAGCCGTCAATTTTGAAAGTGTTTTGCTGTAAAGGCAACTTTCAAAAATCGGCTTTTTGCGATTTTTTTGCAGGCAAAGGAATTATAGGATTTTCAGAAGGAACAAAGCGATAGACTGGGATGATTGCTGGTTTGTTGCGCCAATGAACTTTTGGCGGCATGAAGTCCAAATTATACGAAATTTGCGGAATAATTTCGTATAATTCCTCCTTAATGCCAAAGAGTTCCCACTGCACTTAGCGTTTCTTTGATCTAGCTTCACAAACCAGCTTTCTAGGGCAATAAGTCAAAATCAGGTGAAATCAAAGAGGGATTTATCAAGATTTCGCCCTATTTTTTGAGCGTTGGTCGAATTTGTTCCACTTTTCTTAGTGTACCGTGTCTAGCTTTCCAAACTAACTCGCTGGGACAATAAGCTGAAATTATGAGAATTTTGAAGGATAATTTATTGAAATTCGATCTTAATACTAGCGAGTTATGCGCGTTTATAAAGCTTTACGGATAATAAAAAAGCAAAGTTCGCTAAAATCTGGCGAGCTTTGCTTTTTTGTGAATGCTATTTTTTTGAACTTAATGAAAAAGGTAAATCTGAGGCAGTATGTTCTTTTGGATTTGGCACGATACCAAGCGTAAAGTCAATTGTACCACCATGACTTAATTCTTCATGGGTGAAGAAAAGTTTTTCTGTTACATCCCCATTGAATTTGGTTTCTTGTAAAAATAGTTGTTGCGGGTGATTTGGTGTGGCATTAATCGTCAATGTCTTGCCACTTGATAATTTTAGAGTGGCTTTTTTGACTAAAGGCATGCCAATTACGTATTCGCCAGTACCGGGGCTGACAGGATAAAAACCAAGTGAATTAAAGATATACCAACCGGCCATACTGCCGTTGTCTTCGTCGCCGGGATAACCGTCTGTGGCGGCGCTAAAACATTCTGTCAGTAAACTTTTAATCAGTGGTTGGGCCATTTCAGGTTTGCCAACGTAACTAAAAAGATACGGATAGTGAAAACTTGGCTGGTTGGAAATTGCCAACTGGCCAAATTCAATGGCGGCCATTTCGCTCATCTCATGAATTTCAAAGCCATAACCAGTCACTTCAAAATCAGGAGATTGGTTACATAATTCAATTAATTTTTCAGTGAAGGCTTTGTTGCCGCCCATTTGATTGATTAGACCTTGGAAATCTTGATAGACCGCAAAACTACTTTGCCAAGTACTGCCTTCTGCGTAATCCTTACCCCAAGAAATCGGCGAAAATCCTTCGCGGAAATTCCCTTCTTTGTCTTTTGCCCGCATAAAGCCTGTTTGGGTATCAAAAATATTTTGATAATTCAGCGCTTGTTGGGCATAATATGTTGCGGTTTGTTCGTCGGCTAATGTTTGTGCTACTTGACTGATACAAAAATCACTGTAGGCATAATCCAGTGTGTGGTTAACTGATTCGTGGTAATCACTTGGCACATAACCATATTTTAAATAATCCAATGTTCCTTGGCGTCCGTAGTTTTGTTTGTCGCTTTGGACTGTCGCTCCCTTTTTCATCGCTTCTAAGAGGCGGGGCATCAAATCAGGACGAATATCTTTAACCGCTGCATCGGCAATCACAGCATCAATTAAAGTACCAGGCATAAGCCCCCGTTCATCTGGTGATAACCATTTTGGTAAAAAGCCGGTTTCTTCATAGCTGGTTAAAAAACCTTCCAGCATTTCTTCGTATTTTTCTTTGGCCACAAGAGAATAAAACGGATAGACAGTTTTATACGTATCCCAAAAACCGTTATTGGTGTATAAAACGCCAGGTTTGACAGTTTTATTAAAGGTATCGTAATGAATTTTTTCCTCATTTTCGTCTAACTCATAAAAGGTTTGCGGGAATAAGAAAATCCGATACAAATTATGATAAAACGTTTTGGTATGGGCAGGATTGGTATGTTCAACTTGCACCCGCTCAAAGTAATTTTCCCATTCAGACTGACTAGCCTGGCGAAAATCAGCTAAGGAAAGTTCTTGTTCTCGCAGGCGATTACGTGTTGCTTGTTCAAAGCTGATAAATGAAGTTCCCAAATGAAGCGTTTGCGTTTTTTCGTTGCCAAAATCCAAGACAATAAAAGTTTTTTCACCAGTGACTTTTTTTAGACTGTGAATGGGTTTTTCAAAGTGAATGGAAAGATAAAAAGTGAAATTATCATCTTCTGCGCCAGAAAAATTCACGACACTGACTTGTAATTCATGGTCATTTGGCTGCGTAATTTCTTTTGCACCAGGTAAAGTAAGCATTAGCCCATTTTGCGTTTTTTCATAATTAATAGCTAAAATGCCCCCATACATACTGGGAATTACAGTCGAAGCAATGTTATAACGCAATTGCCGAATAGAAAGTTCAAAAGGACGAAAAAGCGCTTCTTCTGGTCGATAAGAACTTTGGGCGTGAAATAAAGAAACATCTGCTAGGTCACCGCTGATAGGGGTGAAAAGGACATGGGAAAAATCCCCCATCCACGGACTTGGCTGATGGGTAATACGATAACCTTGAAAGGTGCGGTCTTCTGGATGAAACCACCAACTCCCCTTAGCATCTGTTGTTTGAGGTGCAAAATAATTCATGCCAAAGGGAACGCCAGTGTAAGGGAGGCAGTTGCCGTTTGAAAAGCTGTGTTGATTGGCGGTACCGTGACGTGTATCAATTGTTTCAATCATGCTTTAATCTCCTTTGTTGATTCCCGGACAAAAAGTGTCACGGGAATTTTTTGACTTTGTGGTTTTTGTTTGGTTTTTATCCAACTTAATAAAGCTTTACCGGCTGTTTCACCAATAGCTTTAAAGTTTTGTGAAATGGTAGTAAGCGGTGGATCAACGAAAATGGCTGCTTGAATATTATCAAATCCCACCAAAGAAATATCTTGAGGAATGGCAAATCCGGCTTGTCGCAATGTTCGCATCGCTTGTATAGCCGTGATGTCATTTTCACACACAAAAGCAGTAATTTGATGTTGTTTAACGTAGTCGATTAAACGCTCCTCGCTGGTTGTGTCTTCTTCAAATGATGTATGAAAAGAAATGTGATGTTCCATTAAACTTTGAATATAGCCTAAGTAACGTTGCCGGGTCGATTGTGGGTGATAGTGATCCCCAAATAAATAGGCGATTTTTTTGTGTCCCGCTTTAATGAGATAGTCACAGGCCTCTTTGCCTCCTGCTAAGTTATCTGCTAAAAAAGACGGTAAGTTTAAATCAGGAACTTCTTTATCTAAAAGCACGATGGGAAAATCAGCAAAAGACAATTCAAATAGCACATCCAAATGTTGATTTTCATCTTCTGTGTAGTAAATTAAGCCATCGAACTCATTTTTAATATCTTGGGCTGTATGGGTATTCAAAAAATCATACGTTACCATCATCAACTCATATTGCGCGTTTTGCATAACAGGTAAAATACTCCCGGATAAATTTCCAATGGCAACATCGTCTGTAAAAGGCAGCAAGAGTAAAATTCGATTGGTGGTATTATTTTCTGAAGTTGAACCAGTCACAAAACTGCCTTTTCCTCGGGTACGCTTAATTAGGCCTTGTTGTTCTAATTCATTTAATGCGCGCTTAGAGGTAATGCGGCTAACGTTATATTGCTCAGATAATTCTTTTTCCGTGGGTAATTGGTCACCAGCAGCAAACTTACCACTGGTGATGTTATACTCCAAGTCTCGTAAAATTTTTAAATATAAAGGTTCCATTTTTTTCTCCTTAGTTGGTATATCATATATAGTAGTTTAGCACATATTTTTCTGCTGTAAATAATTAAAAAAACTTTTTTGAAAGCGTAGACATAAAAGAATAAGTACTATATAATCAGTTCATCAGTAAAGATATATCATTTATTAGAGGAGAAAGTAAAAATGACTTATAAAGATATACCAAAATCGATTCAACAATTTATGGATGAAATCACCACCAAATGTGGCAGTGAACATGCTGACTGGGCGGAAAATTTTAATGCCGCATTTGCCAACACATTACTAACAACGGTCAAACGCCATGATGACGGTAGCACTTTTTTATTAACGGGTGATATTCCGGCGATGTGGTTACGGGATTCCACTGCCCAAGTCCGACCTTATCTAGTAGTGGCAAAAGAAGATGAAGATTTAGCAGCGATGATTTCCGGTTTAGTCAAAAAACAATTTTATTATATTAATATCGACCCTTATGCCAACGCGTTTAACGAAGAAGCCAATGGGGCGGGGCACCAAAGCGACCATACTACAATGAACGATTGGATTTGGGAACGAAAATATGAAATCGATTCCTTATGCTATCCAGTACAATTGGCTTACTTGCTTTATAAAAATACTGGCAGAACTGATCAATTCAATGAAGATTTTGTTTCTGGAGTAGATAAAATATTGACGGTCTTTACAACAGAACAAGATCACAGTAACTCTCCTTATACTTTTGTGCGCGATACAGACCGCAAAGAAGATACTTTGATTAATGAAGGAAAAGGAGCTGAAGTTGTGCCAACTGGCATGACGTGGTCAGGATTTCGTCCAAGTGATGATGCTTGTGATTATGGCTATTTAGTTCCTTCTAATATGTTTGCTGTCGTGATTTTAGGTTATTTAGAAGAAATTTTCAGCACGGTTTTAAAAGACGAGGAAGTTGTTGCCTGGGCGCATAAATTAAAAGTTCAAATTGAAGCAGGCATTAAAGAGTACGGCCGTACCACAAATCAAGCAGGCGAAACTATTTTTGCCTATGAAGTCGACGGAAAAGGGAATGCGACGATTCAAGATGACAGTAATGTCCCCAACTTGATTTCAGCGCCATATCTGGGTTACGGCACGATGGATGACCCCCAATATTTGGCAACACGTCAAACTTTACTAAGTAAAGAAAATCCTTATTTTTATGAAGGAAAGTTTGCCAAAGGAATCGGTTCTTCTCATACACCTGAAAATTATGTTTGGCCGATTGCCATGGCAATGGAAGGCATGACAACGGCTGATAAAGCTGAAAAAGAACGCATCTTAAATCAATTAGTTGCAACCGATGCTGGTACGCACTTGATGCACGAAGGTTTTGATGTGGATGATCCCAATCAATACACAAGAGAATGGTTTTCTTGGGCCAATATGATGTTTTGTGAGTTGGTCATGGACTATTTTGATATTCAAGTGAAAAAATAATCAGAACAGGCGGCTGTCGTAATGGCTGGCCGCCATTTTTTAGGAGACGATAGTAATGAAGAAAAAAGTATATATCATTTCCCATAGTCATTGGGATCGTGAATGGTACATGGCGTATGAACAACACCATATGCGTCTGGTTACGTTAATGGACGATTTATTAGAATTATTTGAAACTGACCCGGACTTTAACAGCTTTCATTTAGATGGTCAAACCATTATTTTGGATGACTATTTACAAGTTCGTCCCGAGAAAAAAGAAGCGGTGCAAAAAGCCATTGATGCCGGAAAATTACGCATTGGGCCATTTTATATTTTGCAAGATGATTTTTTAACCAGCTCTGAATCCAATGTGCGTAACATGTTAATCGGCATGGAAGATAGTAAAAAATGGGGAACGCCGGTTATGTTGGGCTATTTCCCAGATACTTTTGGCAATATGGGGCAAACGCCGCAGATGATGAAACAAGCGAATTTAGAAGCTGCTGCTTTTGGTCGAGGCGTCAAACCAATTGGCTTTGATAATCAAGTGCTTTCAGACGACAATTACACGTCTCAATATTCTGAGATGAATTGGATAGGCCCAGACGGTACTGATATTTTTGGGCTATTATTTGCCAATTGGTATTCAAATGGGAATGAAATTCCCGCCGAGGAACAAGCGGCGCGCACTTTTTGGGATCAAAAATTAGCAGACGCGGAAAAATTTGCGGCTACAAATCATTTATTAATGATGAATGGGGTCGATCATCAACCGGTTCAAAAGGATGTGGCCCAAGCGATAAAATTAGCCAATGAATTATATCCTGATTATGAATTTATTCATTCGAATTTTACCGATTATTTAGCCGCCGTCAAAGAGGATTTGCCTAAAGATTTAGGTACAGTTGCCGGCGAATTGACTTCGCAAGAAACCGATGGCTGGTTTACTTTAGCCAATACCGCTTCGGCTCGTGTTTATTTAAAACAATGGAATACACGGGTTAGTCGGCAATTGGAAAATGTGACAGAACCTCTTGCGGCAATGGCCTATGACGTTGCCGGCAGTTATCCTTTTGATGAATTGGATTATGCTTGGAAAACGTTGATGCAAAATCATCCCCACGATAGCATTTGTGGCTGTTCTGTTGATGAAGTGCATCGGGAAATGATGCCGCGCTTTGAAAAAGCCAATGAAGTTGGGAAATATTTGGCCGATGCAGCCAGTGAAGCGTTAACAGGTGCAATCGATACTTCAAAATTTCCCAAAGAAAGTTTTCCATTTGTTGTTTTCAATACCGCCGGCACAACTAAAAGTGGCGTAGCTAGCTTTGACATCGAAGTGAAACGGGTGACGTTTGCTGAATTATATCCTGCTGACGGCTACGATAAATTAGCCAAAGAACCGGCACAGACGTATCACGTCATCAATCAAGAAGGTGAAGTTGTACCCGCTGTGATTAGTGAAGAACAAATTCGTTTTGATTACGATTTACCAAAAGATCGTTTCCGCATTCCCTATATGGAAAAATATGTCACTGTGACACTGGATGTAGCAGCAATGAAAGGTTTTTCTTGGGATAGTTTTGCCTTAGTGGTGGGGCAAGACAACAAAATGGATATATCTTTAGTGGCAAAAAACGGACGAGTTTTAGAAAACGACTTTGTCAAAGCAGAAATTCAAACAGACGGTAGTTTAACTTTGACCAATAAGCAAACAGGTAAAACATTAAGAGATTTGTTAGTTTTTGAAGATGTAGGCGATATTGCCAATGAATATATCTTTAAACAACCGGAAGGCGATCACGCGATTTTATCGACTTTTTTCCCACATCAAGTTGAAATAGTAGAAGACAACACTTTAGTGGCAAAAGTCCGCTTAACTCATGAAATGGAAATTCCTAAATCTGCAGCAGCCTTGTTAGATTTAGAACAAAAGAAAGTAGTCGACTTCCGCTTCCGTAAAGCTGGACGCAGTAATGAAACTATTCGTTATCCAATCGTGACCGAAATTACGTTAAACAAAAACAGTAAAATGGTGGAATTTGCGACCACGGTGAATAATCAAGCCAAAGACCATCGTTTGCGGGTCTTATTCCCTACAACGTTAGACGTGTCAACCCATGAAGCTGACAGTATTTATGAAACAGTTGTCCGACCAAATCAGGTTTCAAAACATTGGGAAAATCCTACAAATCCCCAACACCAACATGCTTTTGTCAATTTACATGATGAAGAATTTGGATTAACGGTCTCAAATTATGGTTTAAACGAATACGAAATTGTTGGCGATACTATCGCTTTGACTTTGTTGCGTTGCGTCGGTGAGTTAGGTGATTGGGGCTATTTCCCAACACCAGAAGCGCAATGTCTGGGTGAACATACTTTTAATTATGGAATTGAGCTTCATGGTGCAGCTGACATGCGCTTTGCGAGCTATAAACGCGCTCACAATGCCCAAGTCCCTCTAAGCGTCAAACAAACGAGTGTCCACAGTGGAAAACTTGCGGCAAGTCAGACATTTGTAGAAGTGGCTGGTGAAAAATTTGAACCGACGGCTTTAAAACGCCGTAAAAGCGATGCGGCACTCATTTTAAGAGGCTATAACTTAAGTAGTGAAGAAGAAGACCTAACGTTACAAAAAGCTGGTCAGAAGCCAAATCAGACCTTAAATCTACTAGAAGAACCCGTAAAAGAATATAGCAATACGTTGCACCCTTATGAAATTCGAACTGTCGAATTTTAAAAATTAGATGTTAGTAGAGACCCGAGTTTACCGTGTGCTTACAATCATTGCAGCCTTGTGGCAGCAGGGAAGTAATCTGCATGAGAACTCGGGTATTTGATTAGTAAGGAGAATTTAATGACTACCATTTCAATTGGCTTTCAAACAGACACTGCAAAAACCACAGACGTTGCCCAACGCGTCATGAAGCTGTTTCAAGAATGTGGGTATACATTTTCAACGGCACATCCACGCAAAATTCAGCTGACGCTAGTGCCCACACTAATGCAGGAGTTTTTATATCAAGAAAATGGCGTGCCCCAACTTTTGGCTAAAAATAAGGCGGGTCTGTTTTATGGAGCCGTGCAACTTATTTTGCATGAGCTTTTTAAAGAGGAATGGCAAGTTCAGTTGCCTCAAATAAAAGAACGCGCATTAATGATCGACATTGGGCGTAAGTTTTATCCCCTTGCTACTCTAAAGGGCTTAGTTCGCAGCATGGCACTCTTTAATTTTACGCATTTACAACTGCATTTTTCTGAAAATGAGGGTTTTGGGATTGAATCCAAAATGCATCCCGAAATTGTCTCGCAAAATCATTTGACGCAAGCAGAGGTCCAAGAATTAATTGCTTATTGTCGTACTTTTTATATTGAAATTATTCCAGATATCGACAGCCCCGGTCACTTGGAGCAAGTCTTAAAAAATTATCCCCAGTGGTGTTTAAAACGACTAGAAGCAGAAAACCTCGTATCAGATGTACGTGCATTAGACATTTTGAATAAAAAAGCGGTGGACTTTGTCTTTGAAATTTATCAGGAATACGCGGCTCTTTTTCATGAAAGTCGCTACTTTCACATTGGCGCAGACGAATTTATTGATTTTGACCAAGTCGAAGTTTATCCGAGTTTACAACAAGCGGCCGTTGAAAAATTTGGCCAAGAAGCTAGCGGAATTGAGATTTTTATTGCTTATGTCAATCAATTAGTGGCAAAAATGAGCGCTTTGGGTTTTACAGTCCGGGTGTGGAATGACGGTTTTTACCGCTTAAATCGCAATGAACAATTGGAACTAACCCAAAATTGTGAAATTTCTTATTGGACTCGTTGGCATAAAAACATGGCACCAGTGACTACTTTTTTTGAAAAAGGGTACAACGTCGTGAACCATAACGACAATTACTTTTATTATGTTTTGGGGGAAATGGCAGGTTATACCTATCCCACTTATGAAAAAATCCAAAAAGAATTTCAACTCAATTTGTTTGCCAACAATCAGTCGGTATCCCCACGTTATTTAGCTCAAACACCAATGATCGCCCTTGCTATTTGGGCCGATCAGGCAGAGGCTCAAACCCCTCGTGAAGTAATGGAAGCAGTCTTTTTCTTACAGGCGGCTTTAAATGAAAAAGTACATGGTTTAGTCCGAGATAAAGCACAATACATGCCACTTTTTCGTCACTGGCAAAAATAATCCGTGTCATTTAAGGAAAAGAAAGCGTGAAATTCCCTCATTATTTTGGTGACCTTTTCACAAATAAAAAAACGAAATAAATTACTTATTTCCCTGTAAATTTTTTAATGAATTTAAGACAAAAATAACGCACCTTTATGAGAAATGCTTTTCGCTTTTATAAGTTGACAGCCCTTACGACAAACATTAGAATAAAGTTGTGTCTAAAACACATATGCATGTAGGCATATTGATAATTTCAGATTAAAGTTTATCAAAAAACTACGAACAATAATTGAATAAGGATAGTACGGAGGTGGATCTATTGACTTTAATGTATATTCTCCTCGCTATCATCGGTTTAATTGTCGGTGTTTTATTAGGGCTGTCTGTTGCTAAATCTCGTCACGAAAAAGAGATCGCAGGGGCACAAAATTCTGCTCAAGGGATTTTGACCAGTGCGCAAAAAGAAGCGGAAACTCTAAAAAAAGAAGCCTTGTTAGAAGCTAAGGAAGAAAATCAGAAGTATCGTGCAGAAATTGAAAGTGAGTTGAAGGAAAGCAAACTTGAATTAAAAACCCAAGAAAATCGCTTGCTCCAAAGAGAGCAGCTGCTTGATCGCAAAGACGACTCAATTGAAAAACGCGAAAACTCACTGGAAGAAAAAGAAACAAAACTTAGTGCGAAACAGCAATTAATTGACGAGCGAGAAAATGAAGTCGAAAAATTAATCGAAGGACAACAGCAAGAACTTGAAAAAATCGCTGCTTTGTCCCGTGATGAAGCCAAAGAGATCATCATGAAATCAACCGAAGAAGAGTTGAACCATGAATTGACCTTGATGGTAAAAGAGTCTGAGCAAAGAGCGAAGGAAGAAGCGGATCGTAAAGCCAAAAACTTATTGTCCCTTGCCATCCAACGTTGTGCTGCAGATCAAGTTTCCGAGATGACAGTCTCTGTTGTTTCATTGCCAAACGATGAAATGAAAGGACGAATCATCGGTCGTGAAGGCCGTAATATTCGCACTTTAGAGACCTTGACCGGGATTGATTTGATTATCGATGATACGCCAGAAGCAGTGGTATTATCAGGATTTGATCCAATCAGACGGGAAATTGCCCGCATGACTTTGGAAAAACTAATCCAAGATGGTCGGATTCATCCAGCTCGGATCGAAGAAATGGTGGAAAAATCTCGTAAAGAAATGGATGAACGTATCCGTGAATACGGGGAAGAAGCCGCTTTTGAAGTGGGCGCCCACACCTTGCATCCAGATCTGATTAAGATTTTAGGACGCTTGCATTTTAGAACAAGCTACGGTCAAAATGTCTTGAACCACTCCATTGAAGTTGCTAAATTATCAGGTATCTTAGCTGCTGAACTTGGTGAAGATGTCCAACTTGCCAAACGAGCAGGATTGCTTCACGATATCGGGAAAGCACTAGACCATGAAATTGAAGGCTCTCACGTGGAAATTGGTGCGGAATTAGCCGCTAAGTACAAAGAAAACCCTGTTGTAATTAATGCTATTGCCTCACACCATGGCGATACCGAAGCAACTTCCGTTATTTCTGTCTTAGTAGCTGCCGCCGATGCTTTATCGGCTGCCCGTCCTGGTGCCCGCAGTGAATCATTGGAAAACTATATTAAACGCTTGGAAAACTTGGAAAATATTTCCAATAGTTTCTCAGGAGTTGAATCAAGCTTCGCTGTCCAAGCTGGTCGCGAAGTTCGGGTTATGGTTAAACCAGAAGAAATCTCTGATTTGGATTCGGTTCGTTTAGTTCGCGATATCCGTAAAAAAATCGAGGATGAATTGGATTATCCGGGCCACATTAAAGTAACTGTCATTCGTGAAACACGAGCGACAGATTACGCGAAATAGAAATTACAACCTTAAAAAACCATTTAAGCGACTTTGCTTAAATGGTTTTTTTGCGCAAATAAACGACTCGCTGATTAAGAGTCAGCGGGTCGTTTATTTAGAACTAAAAAATTTTCTGTTAAAAGCTAACTACTATTTTTTTTACTCCCAATCAATCTTCAACAGTTCATTCATCTCATGATAAGCTGTTTCAATGCGTTGACGTTTTGTCTCAGGGACGGTTTTGGCGTATTTACCTCCGGGAAGATAATTTTCGGCCAAGAATACTTGATAGTCTTGGGACTGGACAGTGCCGTATTCTGGATGCTGATAAGTACGACCGACAATGGGTTCTTTATCTACCCAGGTAGGATGGGCGACTACGTTTTCAATTACTGTTTTCGCTTTTTCTTTTTTGATAGTCACTTCCATGACTACGCCGCGTTCTGTCCAATAATTTTGTAAGGATTCATAACGTTGATCCGAAATTAAATTACCCATGGAATAAATAATAAATTTCTTCTCGCCATCTTTTTGGATTGTTTCGGTTGGTTCAGCTACGTGGGGATGTCCCCCAAAGATAATATCTGCGCCCAAATCGATCATTTGGCGGTATTTGGTTTGTTGTTCTTCGTTTGGCTCTAAGGCGTATTCCACGCCATCTTGTGGCATGACGATTGTGATATCGGCAATTTTTTCGGCTTTTTTCAAATCTTTGGCAACTTTTTCCATGTTCAAGTCTTTCAAATGATTGTTATATTCTGCTGTGGTGAGACTGGCTTCAATACCGTTAAAACCATAGGAATAAGCTAATAAAGCAATTTTTATTCCATTCACTTCTTTGACCAAAATATCTTTCGTTGTATCGGTTTTGACCCCAATGGTTTCCATGCCGATGTTTTGAAAAGCGGCGACGGTTGAGTGGAGACCTTCTAAACCAGTGTCTAAAATATGATTGTGGGCTAAATCGACGACGTCAAAGCCAGCTGCTTTAATGCTATCGGCTACCGCTTGAGGAGCGTTGAAAATGGGATAACCCGTTAATTCGCGTTGGGGGTTAATCGTACCTTCAAAATCACCTAAAGATAAATCGGCTTTTTTTAGTAAAGGTGAAATTTGTGCGTAATCATTTTTTAAGTCGTAACCCTTGCCATCATAGGCACTGCGATACAAAATATCGTGATAGAGCATATCACCACTCGCAGTGATGGTGGCGCGTTTTACTTTCTCCGTTTGTTTTGTGGTGGCTGTTTTATCGACTTTTTGTGACGTATGTATGGTTTCTTCTCCTTGTGCTTGTTTTGTCTGTGTCGCATCGGGTTTTGCTGTAAACGCTTTTAAAACAAAGCAGGCAACAAGCGCAAGCAAAAGTAGAGTCATGACGATGATCAACTGTCGTTTTTGGGCGATTTGTTTTGCTTTCATTTTTTCTAACCGCGATTTTTTCATGATATACCTCCTGTAAATAAAATTAAAAGTGATGCTACTTAATAGTTTACTTGTAGAACTGGAGAAAAGATAGAAGATTATCGGGAAAATAACGTGCAAAATCGGTCAACAGAGATCAATTTTTGGCTTCTTATAACATAGTTGGTAAAAAAACGTTATTTAGGCTACCATAAAACTAACTACATAAGTTAAAATCAACAGTTGAAAAAAGTTAATAAAAATCTAGCCGCTATTTTTAGTGACTGCCAATAGACTGTTAGAAGCGGTCTTTGTGTAATAGATAAGGAGAACATTTCATGAAAGAAAAATTAAAGGAACTGATGAGCTGGTTAAAAAAGCATAGCTTACTATTACGGTTAATTTTCTTTGGCTCTATTTTAATTTTCGTGGCCAATCAAGTTGCCAATATTGCTCATGGCATGAGTTGGGCAGAAGTTGGTCAAACAATGGGTAAACAGGCAAATAGCACCTTGATTTTAATGGCTTTACTAGGCTTTGTCGGTGTTTTGCCGATGCTGGGTTACGACTGGGTAACTATTTCCATTTTAGAAGCGGCCGGACGACAAAAAATGCCACGAGGTAGTTGGTTCATTGCCGCATGGACGACAAATACAATTAATAATCTGGCCGGCTTTGGTGGCATTGTCGGCGCCAGTCTACGAAGCAATTTTTATGGCAAGAATTTTGATCGTAAAAAAGTTTTAGCCACCGTTTCAAAAGTTGCTTTTTTTATGTTTAGTGGGTTATCCCTTTGGGCATTGTGGCTACTGGTGGACCTTTTTTTACTGCACCATACCAGTCATTTTCGTAATTATTGGATTTGGCTTGTGGGGGGCAGTTTGTATGCACCGGCACTTTTTACTTTGACGTATTTGCGGCGCAAAAAATTGTTTCGTGACCTTTTTCCAAAAAGGGTGATTCAATTGGCGTTCACGTCTTTTTGCCAGTGGGCCGGCGCTCTAGCGGTTTTTTTAGGAATTGGGTATTTGATGCAGTTGGATGTGGCTCTTGCACAAGTGTATCCGATGTTTTTGATTGCGACGTTAATTGGAATGTTGACGATGGTGCCGGGTGGTATGGGTACTTTTGATGTTTTAATGATTTTGGGGCTAGGACAGTTGGGGTTGTCCCAAAACCAGACAGTTGTCTGGTTACTGTATTACCGGCTCTTTTATTATTTGATTCCTTTTTTAAGCGGGTTAATCTTATTTGTTTCTCAAACCGGTGTGAAATTCAATCGCTTTTTTGATAATTTACCGCGCCTCGTCTTACAGCGGGTAGCCCATATAATTGTGGTGATTGCAGTTTATTTTGCTGGTATTATGATGGTTTTACTTTCAACAGTAACCAATTTGTCTAATCTCAGTCAAATTTTTGAATTTTTACTGCCCTTTTCCTTTAATTTTTTAGACCAGACTTTGAATTTGTTAATTGGCTTTGTCTTGTTAGGACTGGCCCGTGGGTTATATAGCAAGGTGAAAAGAGCATACGTACCGACTCTATTTGTCTTAGTATTTGGGATTGTTAATACGATTTCTCGCACCCGGTCACTGCGGTTAATGGTTGTTTATTGTTTAATCTTACTCGCTGTTTTGTTCGCCCGCAAAGAATTTTATCGAGAAAAATTCGTTTATTCGTGGGGGGCAATCATTTTTGATGTCGCCTTATTTGGAACATTATTGGTTGCTTATGCTGTCGCAGGATTTCACAGTGGACAGTGGTGGAACGCCAACTTAATGGGAGGTCAATTTGTTTTATTTCCTTCTGATGACGTTTGGATTTCGGGGATGATTGGTTTAGGTGTCGGGGCATTGACATTGTTATCTTTACAACAATATTTAACGCGCAGTTCTGAAACCCTAGGAGAGTCTTTTGACCAAATGCGTTTTGAAAAATTACTAACGCGCTATGGGGGGACAAAATCGAGTCAGCGCTTGGAACTGCCAGGCTATCGTTATTATTACTATCAAGTGAACGGACAAGATCGCGTAGTGTTTGGCTATCAAATAAAAAGTAATCGCTGCTTTATTTTAGGCGAACCAATTGGAGATAAAACGCTGTGGCAACAAGCAACTCAAACATTCATGGTCGCAGCCGATAATCTGGGTTATCAACTGGCTTTTTACAAAATTAGTGAAAAGTTTGTGGTGCAGCTCCATGACTTAGGCTTTCAATTTGCTAAAATCGGGGAGACAGGCACAGCCAATTTAGGGACTGCTGATTATTTACAGCAAGAGGTTTATCGCAAATTGAGTGTGCAAGGATATACCTTCAAAAAATATGAAACACTACCGGCTGAACTTTTACCCCAATTAGCTGCTGTTTCAAATGCATGGTTAAATGGTAAAGGAAAAAAATACTTTGGCAATGGCCGTTTTGAAACAGACTATATTCTAACAAGTCCAGTAGCGGTGGCGCGTAATAATGAAAATCAAATTGTTGGTTTTATTACGCAACAGGCGATTTCTCCAAATTGGGTTTCCTATGATTTATTGCGCATTCTGCCGGAAGCACCCAAAGAGTTGGCAAACTTTTTGGTTTTGGGGATGCTGGCAAGTTGGGAACAAGCCGGTTTTAAAAAAGTTGATTTAGGCATGGTGCCATTAGCCCAAGTTGGCGCGGGACCTTTTGCCTTTTTTGAAGAACGGATTATGAATATTATTTATCGGTATGGGAATGCAATTTATAATTTTCAAGATAATTTCAGTGGAAAACAAAAATATGTGACCCACTGGGAAGGTTGTTATTTTGCATATTTAAAAGGCAGCAACTTTTATCTGGCAGCGGCACAACTTTTACGCTTGATTGGGCGGGGGAAAAATAAAGGCCCAACCCTTGTAGAAGAAGTAATCTTAGAAGAGTAAAAAAAAGCGTAACCACTCGCTGTAAAGTTCTTAGCGTTAGAATTGTATTCTAACTTTAAAGGACAATACAAAAGAGTAGTTACGCTTTTTAATTTTTAAGCCTTCCGACGGCGGGCAAATTCTAAGAAACGGAATTTGTCTAACTTGTGAATGGATTCGGTGTATTCAAAACAACGGGTATCTTCCAAAAAGACTAAACTACGAACAAAAACGGCGTGTTGGTCTTCTAAGGACAATTCCATCAATTCGCGAATTTCTTTGTCCACGGGTTCCACGGTAATTTCTTTTTGGGCATAGGCAATTACTAAACCAAGATCATTTTCCAAATAGCCGTAAAGAGAGTCTTCCGCTTTTTTTATAGGTAACGCTGGAATAATATCCAAAGCTAAGTAATCACGATCTAAAATGGCAACTTCGCCATCAATTTTACGCTGACGCACCAACTTCCAAGCTTCACTTGCTACGGGCCAGTCTGTTTTTTGACTAAGGCTAGGAGAGACAGCAACTTTCTTTAATTCCACTACTTTGGTTTCGTTTGGAATGTGTTGTGCTTCTTGCAATTCTTTAAAACTGGTTAGGCCAGAAATAGGAAAATCAAAACGATTAATATCTAGGACAATAGAACCTTTGCCTTGTTTTTTTTGAATATAACCGGCATCTTTTAATAAATTCAGTGCTTTACGGACGGTTTCCCGTGAGACATTGTATACCTTAATCAGTTGATTTTCACTTGGTAACAATGATTGTGGGGGATATTCACCATTTAGAATCTTTTGTTCCAAGTCTAAAAAAATCTCGCGAAATTTATTCATTACGTCCCCTCCCAGTCCTCATTGTAGAAATCATTTTAATAAAAAGCAACTTTCTTTAGTAAAATCGTATGATTTAAGCGTATATAAATGTGACGCACTAAAAGATAACGAATTTATTCCGTTTTTATTTTTGCAATAGTTCATCCATGTTCAGTTCGGTTAATTCATGACAAGTTAGGTCTGCGCCATGTAATGGTTCACCAGATAAAACCCCAACTGCATACATGTTGCAGGCTTTAATGCCGTCAATTCCAGCTTGTGCATCTTCAAAACCAACGGCTTCTTCTGGTTGGATATTTAAAAGTTCAGCAGCTTTAATAAAAATTTCTGGATCTGGTTTGCCTTTGTGTAAGGTTGCTGGATCGACGATACCGGCAAATTGGTCTTTAACGCCCAATTTTTCTAGGATAAAAGGCGCATTCTTTGAAGCTGAAGCAATCGCGCAAGGAACGCCTTTTGTACTTGCTTGGTCCAAAAATTCTTTAACTCCTGGTAATAAGTCAGCAGGGGTTAATGATTGTAATAACTCAACATAGTGGGTATTTTTTTTCGCAGCCAAAGCTTCTTTTTGATCTAAAGTAAAATCATTTTCTTTACCACCATGAGCCAAAATCCGATCAAGAGAATCCATGCGGCTGATGCCCTTTAATTGTTCGTTGAATTTTAAATCAACATCGACACCAATTTCTGTGCCTAAATCGCGCCATGCAATAAAATGATACTTTGCAGTATCTGTAATGACACCATCCAAATCAAAGATAAAACCTTTTTTCATAAACTTTCTCCTCATTTCCTTTTTTTATCTAAAAGCGGAGCATCATACTCGCTTTTTTACTTATTTTTATATTTTACACCTTACTGATAAGGAATCTTTGTTTGGATTCCTGCTTTTAGTGTAACAGGTTTATCGCAAACATGAATCGTAATCGTTTCATCGGCTGTGATTGTAATTTCACTTTGGGATATAGCAATATCAAAGTGCACGCCACGAATTTTTAGTTTATAAGCCAGTGATTCCCAAGCTTTTGGTAAGTTTGGAGTTAAATTTAAGACTTCTTGCCGGATATCCAAACCGGCAAAAGTGGTCAATGGAATATAAAGTGTGGCTGCCATGACACCGGCGTGGATGCCTTCTGCAGTCGTTCCTCCTTGGATATCCCGATAATCCGAATAAAGGGCCTCTTTGTAAAGTTGCCATGCTAAGTCTTGGTCGTCTACCATGGCAGCAAGTTGGGCATGGACTACCCGCGATAAAGTCGAGCCATGGGAAGTGCGGGCTAAATAATAAGCCAGATTTTTTGTTACATAGTCTTTAGGTAGATCATAGTTTAGATCTTGCAATATTTCGCTGACTTTTTTTTGCGGAAAATTATAGAAGATCATTAAACTATCGGCTTGCTTGGCAACTTTGTATTCATCTGCGGAATGCCCCTCTGCATTCAAGATGCGATCCATCCGGTAAACATTGCCATATTTTTCTTTGTAGTAATCCCAATCCAAATCTTTTAAGTCAAAATAGCCGGCAAATTGCGCGATAATCCCTTCATCGTTAATTTCCAAAGCTAATTTGTTTTTGATTGCAGTCATTTGCTGTAGCGTATCTGCAGTTAAGCCGGTTTTTTCAGCTGCTGCCGCAAAATCTTGGGGTAAAAGTTCTTGCAGTCGTTCAATTTCTTCAAACAGCCATACGACCATCATATTCGTATAGGCATTGTTTTTCAAACCGCCTTTTTTGGCATTGGGGTAGCTTTCGTGAAATTCATCTGGTCCCATCACATGATCAATCGTGTAACGCTGTAATTCTTCATCCCACAGAGCCGCACTTTCCCAAAAATGGGCAATTTCTAACAGCAGTTCTAAACCATATTGTTTCATAAAATCTTCATCTTGCGCATTATTAAAGTACTGCCAAATATTATAAGCAATTGCTAAAGAAACATGACGTTGCAAGCGGCTGTGATCTTCTTTCCATTTGCCGCTAATGGGATTTAAATGTAGTTCTTGTGATTGTTCAGTACCATCTAACCCAGATTGCCAAGGGAACATTGCACCTTTATAGCCGGCTTTTTTGGCATCAATCTTAGCTGCTGGCAAACGGCGGTAGCGATATAATAAAATCTCCCGTGCTGTTTTAGGAAAATGAATAATGTAAAAAGGCAAAATAAATAATTCATCCCAAAAAATATGGCCGCGATAAGCTTCACCATGTAAGCCGCGAGCAGTAATAGAGGCATCCAACCCCTTATTGCCATTGGGTGAAGCAGAAGATAAAAGATGATAGGTGTGAAGATTTAATAATTTTTGACTCATTAAATCTCCTGTGACTGTAATTGCCGCTTTGTCCCACAAAATTTGCCAGGCAGCAGCAGATTCTGCCGCACTTTTTTCAAATGCGGGTAGAGACACCTGATCCAAATCGATGCGAAGAGGTGTTTCTTCTTTGCGTCGTTGTGCGACACTGACTGTTTTATCTAGGGTATACCAAGTATTTTCTTTAGCAGAAATGGTTAATTTTTGACGGACAACTTTTTCTTCTAGCGTGTTTTCTAATTGCGTCAAATCAAGATCCTGACTAAAAAGTTCGGAGTATTGCGTGACCGTGATCTGAGAAGCTTTGGTTTTCGCTACTAGGAGCGCTTTTGTTGCTTGCACATTTAGAGCGACAATATCCAAATGATTTTTCGTTAAGCTGCGATAACGAGCAACGTTGTAGTTGTAAACATCGCCATCTGCTTCTGAAACAAGCGTAATAGTACTCGAAAAGTTCAATGGCATAAACGCATATTGCAGGCTATATTGCTCAGTCTGTTGCATATTCGCAATTTTTTTGACAGTAAGCGCAATTTCTTTCCCCGTTTTGGTGGTAACGATAGCATTTGCATGAAATAAGCCCGTTTTTAAGTGAAGGGTGCGGGTCAATTTTTTTATTTGCTCTTTTTCAAAAGCAATTTTTTCATTATCGACAATTAAATAAATTTTTTGCAAATTGGGTGCATTAACGAAATCTTCATTGTAAATTGTTTGATTAGAGACCACAGATGCAGCGGTGTTATATAGGCTGGCCAAATAAGTAGCTGGATAGTGATCATCGCTGATTTCCATTTCTGGCATGGTTCCTCTTAAACCCATAAAGCCATTCCCGACAGTTAAAAGAGATTCAACGGAATATTCGTCTTTCCCAGGGCGATAGCCATGATAGCTTACTTGCCATTTCAATTTTTCTGCTGCTTCATTAAAATCTTCGCTGGCAAAAACAAAGGGCAAGTTGAGTTTTTCGGTTAACCATTGACTTAATTCAAAAATTCCTTCTGGTTGTTCCAGTAAAACCTCATCTCCCGTCAGAATGCCCCCAGCAATCGAAGTATTTGCTAAAGTGTCTAACAATTGTTGTGCTTTTTCTGCCGGAGCACCTGTAAAGGTTAAATTTTCTGTGGGTAATTCCAACTGCCAAGCAGCAGCTTGTGTATTTATCTTTGCCAGTTTCATAAAATGCTCCTCTCTTTTACTTGTCTATACATGTAAATTGATTATAAGATAATTTGATAACGATTTCAACTGTTAAAAGTAATTTTAAAATATAATGATAATAACAAATCTGTTTAAAATAAAAAAGTTTTGCTATTTTTACGGGGGATAATTTCAAGGTTTATATAAGGTAAGTATTTTTTGAAAATGAGAAAATGACGTTTTTTGTTAATAAAACGCTTGCAAAAAAGTTTACCGCAAGGTATGATTGCTTTAGTTGATTAACTTATATATACAAGTTAAAAATGAAAGGGGTTTTAATCATGGGAAAATTCCAACAAGATGCAGAACAATTGTTGAAAGAATTAGGCGGTAAAGAAAATATTGCCGCAGTTACCCACTGTGTGACAAGAATGCGCTTTGTTTTAAATGATGACAGTAAAGCGAATGTACCTGCCATTGAAGATTTATCTAGTGTCAAAGGTACATTTACAAATGCTGGACAATTTCAAGTCATCATTGGAAATGAAGTGCCGGATTTTTATAATGATTTTTCGGCGATATCAGGAATTGAAGGCGTTTCAAAAGAAGCGAGTAAATCAGTCGCCAAACAAAATCAAAATATTGCCCAACGTTTAATCGGTGTTTTAGCAGAAATCTTTACCCCGTTGTTACCAGCGATTATCGTCGGTGGTTTGATGTTAGGTTTCCGTAACTTTTTAGAAGGCGTACCACTGGATATGTTAGGTGGTCAAACGATTACGGAATCTTCTGTTTTTTGGAATGGTGTCAACGGTTTCTTGTGGTTACCCTGTGAAGCGATTTTCCACTTCTTACCAGTTGGAATTACGTGGTCTATCACCCGTAAAATGGGAACCACACAAATTTTAGGGATTATTTTAGGGATTACTTTAGTTTCACCGCAATTATTAAATGCTTATGCCGTAAATGGTACCAGTGCCGCAGATATTGCGAAGAATTGGACTTGGGATTTCGGCTTTTTCACAATTGAAAAGATTGGTTATCAAGCGCAAGTTATTCCTGCAATGTTAGCTGGTTTTATGTTAGTTTACTTGGAACGCTTCTTTAGAAAACACATTCCAGAAGCTGTTTCTATGATTTTTGTACCATTGTTTTCACTATTACCAACTATTTTAGCCGCACACATGATTTTAGGTCCAATCGGCTGGCAAATCGGGTCTGGTATTTCTTATGTGGTAAATGCAGGCCTATCTTCATCATTTAGCTGGTTATTTAGTTTAGTATTTGGTGGTCTGTATGCACCATTGGTTATTACCGGGTTGCATCACACAACTTTAGCGATTGACACACAATTAGTAGCCGACTTTGGTTCTACTAACTTGTGGCCGATGATTATGCTCTCAAATATCGCCCAAGGTACGGCAGTACTAGCGATTTACTTCCAACACCGCGGTAATAAAAAGGAAGAACAAATTTCTGTGCCAGCGACAATTTCGGCTTATCTAGGGGTTACTGAGCCCGCGATGTTTGGGATTAACTTGAAATATGTTTATCCATTTGTTGCGGCAATGGTCGGTTCTGCCATTGGCGGTATGTTAATTACAATCACCAATACACGAGCTTTAGGTATCGGTGTTGGGGGACTACCTGGTTTTCTATCATTTAAAATCGAAAATTATCCAATGGTATTTATTTCCATGATTGTCACCATGGTAATTACATTTGTTATGACGTATGTTTTCCGCAAAGTCAAAGTTTTAAATAAATTAGAACCACAATTAGATGAAAGTGGTTTAGCTATGGCGACAGCTGGCGGCCCTGCTGTCAGCGTAACACATGCAACAAAAGGCGCAAGTGTTTCTGATAATGCGCCAGGGATTGTAACAAAAGAAGCAATTTATGCTCCCGTAGAAGGGGAAGTTATCGCGATTGGACAAGTGTCTGATCCTGTCTTTTCACAAAAAATGATGGGAGACGGTTTTGCTGTAAAACCAAAAGCCCAAGAAATTTATGCCCCTGTGAATGGTAAAATTATGAGTATTTTTGAAACCAAACATGCGATTGGAATTAAGACACCAGCTGGGGCTGAAGTCCTAGTGCATATGGGTTTAGATACAGTGGAATTAAACGGTGCCCCTTTTGATGTGAAAGTGAAAGTGGGAGACAGCGTAACGCCAGATACTTTATTGTCCCTTATGAATTTAACAGAAGTGTTGGATGCAGGCAAAAAGACAGATGTCGTGGTCGCTTTCACCAATACTGAAAAAATTGCCGGTTTCACTTTAAATAAAACCGGTGAAATTGCCCAACAAACAAAAATTGGTGAAGTTGAGGTAGTAGAATAGTAATTTTAGTAAAAAAACAAGCCCGCACTGTTAAGGTGTCGGGCTTGTTTTAATATTATTTGGATTTAAATGAAAATAGAATCTGTTAAGGTAGAAGAATAATTCTTCTACCTATTTTTTTGCCTGTATATTGAACTAATCGTCTGAGGTGTGACATTCGCTTGATTATAGTGTGACAATTTCCACTATGAAAGCGAGAACAAAACGTCTTATGAAGACTATATAATAAAAAGTGCCAGGAGGTAAAACAAATGAATGAACGTATCCGGAAAATTCTTTCTTTATTGATTCGTAATCCTGAGTTAAAAATGAATGATTTGACAATGAAATTAAGTTTAACTAAACGTCAAATTAATTACGCTATTAATTCCTTTAATAGTGAATTGCAATTGAAAAGTATTCCACAGATTCAACGAAATCATAGTGGAGATTTTGAAATTCCCTTAGAAGTAATTCAAATGCTGACAACTGAAGAAAGTAAGCAGAGCTTTTACAGTATTGCTGATGGTTTGTCAGAAAGTGATCGTGCGGCTTTGATTTTGATGCTTTTAATAACAGATACTAGTTATGTTGGGCTGAATCATTTTACTGATTTATTAGATGTCAGCAAAAGTACTATTGTTGAGGATGTGAAAAAAGCTGAATGGTTGGCCTCTAAATATGAGTTAGATTTAGTCTATGATCGTATCAATGGTTACAGTTTGAAAGGTTCTGAACATCGGCTTTTGCAATTGATGTCTGATATGGTTCACCAACATCCTATTTTTCAAGAAAATAAGGTGCGTGATTTTCTCGCATCAAATATTAGTGAAGAAGAAGTTATTCATCTTATTCATGGTATGGAACAGATGCTGCATTTGAGTTATTCAGATGAATCTGTAGACTATTTACAATCCGCTGCCCGCTTTTTGATTAGTCGCGGCTTACGGGAAAAAAGTAATACTGATTTTCTACAAGAACGAGTGCGTCAAACGCCTGAATACAAGTTGTTGCAGATTTTAGTAAGTGAGACAAAATGGCAGTTAAGCCCAAAATATTTGGAATGGCTGACATTGCTATTTTTAACCTCTAATATTTTTGAAAAAAAGACAACACAAGATTTTGATTCCGATATACAACTACGGCATCTTATCCATCAGATGGTGGATGTATTTCAAAATCAAACATTAATTTTAGTAGAAGATAGAGAAAATTTTGAACGACGGATTTTAAACCATTTACGGCCTGCGTGTTTTCGCATTCGTTATAATTTGAGTTTAGGAGTTTATTCGTTAGAAAATTTAATCCAAGATAGTAATCACGGTATTCTTGTAGAATTGATGAAAGAATTGATTATACCCATTGAAAAGTGGTTAGGAAAAGCTTTTCCCGAAGATGAGTTAAATTTATTATCTTATTATTTTGGCTTTCAACTCACGAGTCATGATCAACAGCAAAAGCAAAAACCAAGAGCGGTAGTTGTTTGTACAAATGGTGTAATGGTATCAAAACTAATGCGGGAAAGCTTAAAACAGTTATTTCCTGAAGTACATTTTTTAGCCTCATTTTCAGTACGGGACTTTTATCATTTCGAAGAAGATTATGATTTAGTTTTTACAACAACACCACTAAAAACGAGCTTGGTACAATTTATCGTTGATCCGATAATGTCTTATAAAGAACAGATTAATTTACGTTATCGCGTGTTAGCTGAATTGGGAATTGATCAAATGGATCAAGCGGTGGATGAATTAATTGCAATTATTCAACAGCATGCTAAAGTGAACGACCTGCGCAATCTAAAAGAAGAATTACAATATTTTTTATTGCAAACCAATAATAATTCACCTATAGAAAATCATAAGGTGCTACCTTCTTTGACCCACTACTTAAAGCCTAATTTTATTAAAATTATAGATGAAAACATCACATGGCAAGAGGCTGTGAAAATGGCTTGTCAACCATTATTGGAAAGTCATATTATTGATGAATTTTTTTATGAAGATTGCATTCGGCAAATCCAAGACGAAAATTATTCGGGATATCTGGGGACTCAAACGTGTATCCCTCATACGACCATTGAACATGGTGTGTTAAGAGATGGTGTCAGTTTGTTAATTAGCCAAAAGCCAATCCAATTTCCTGGGGGTCATCAAGTTTCGCTCATTATGCCGCTGGCCTTTTATGACTTAACTCGCCATCTACGTGCGATTAATCAAATTGCATCCATTAGTGAAAATGAAGCTTTGATTCAAAAATTAAAGAAATCAGATGAGGTAACAAGCTATCAACTAATACGACAATATACCTAATAAAACTTAGAGAGGAGAAAAAATGAAATTAGAAGAGTATCCAAAATTGACAATCATTATGCGAGGCTATTCTTTTGACCAAGCTGAAGCAATTTTAAAAGCAATGGCAGGATTTGAAAATGAGTACGCAGTGGAAATGACTTTAAATACAGAAAATGCATTACACCATATTAAAAGATTGAATCATCAATTTGGTGACAAAATAAGGATTGGTGCAGGCACTGTTCGAACATTAGAAGATGCAAAAGCAGCTTATGAAGCAGGCGCAAAATTTTTATTAGGCCCCCATATTTTTACAAAAGAAATGTTAGCGTTTGCTAATGAAAAGAAGATGCTAGCTATTCCAGCGGCGATGACACCTTCAGAAATTGATGAAATGTTTAAGAACGGTGCAGACATTGTCAAAATTTTTCCGGCGGCTGTTGTTACACCACGCTTTTTCAAAGATGTCCAAGCACCATTAGGAAAATTGCCTCTAATGGGAGTTGGGGGAGTTAGCATTAAAAATGCTAAAGAATTTTTTGATAATCAAGCTAGTTATTTAGGAATCGGTTCAGGAATGTTCAATAAAGTCGATATTGAAAATTTAAATGTACCTAGTCTAGCTCAATCATTAAAAGCATTGTTAGAAATAATAAAATAAGAATAATTTTTCTGCGTTTTGAGGAGGAGAAAATAGATGGAAGTATATCTTCATGAAGAATTAGTCTTTCGTGATCTAGATGCCAAAAGTTCTGATGAAGCGTTAGACTATTTAGCAAAACAACTATTTAAAAATGGTTATGTAAAAAAACAATATATTACAGCAATCAAGGAACGTGAAAGAGAATATCCAACTGGATTACCATCAACGCAACCAATAGTAGCAATTCCACATGCAAATTATGAATTAGTAAATGAAACAACATTAGCAATTGCTACGTTAAAAGAACCAGTAGAATTTCATAATATGGAAGAAAATGCTGTTACTTTACCCGTGAAAATTATTATTATGATGGCAATTGGTGAACCTCATGGACAAGTAGAAATGCTTCAAAAAATTGTAGGATTAATCCAAGATGAGCCTTTACGACAAAAAATGGTAGCGGCTCACGATAATCTTGAATTATTAAAATTAGTCGAAACAGCAATTAATTAAAACTTATAAAAATGGAGGAATTTATTATGAAAAGAATTTTAGTAGCTTGTGGGAATGGTATTGCAACTTCAACCGTAGTCGCGTCTAAGGTAAAAGAATACTTAACGGAGCAAGGGCTTCAAGTAGAAACTACTCAAACAAAATTAATGGAAGTGCCAGGAAAAGTTCAAGGTTATGATTTATTAGTAACAACAGGTCAATTTGATGGGCAAACTGGGGATGTCCCCGTAGTAAAAGGAATGCCTATCTTAACTGGGATTGGTGCCGATAAAACAATGGAAGAAATTTTATCCCAATTGCAAGACTAATCAACGAAATCGGAGGTAGAAGATTAAGATGAATATTATTATGGATGTATTTAATTTTTTCATTGATGCTGGCCCAACCGTGATGTTACCTGTAATCATTACAATTATTGGTCTGATTTTTGGCTTAAAAATTACTCGAGCATTTAAATCTGGCTTAACGCTAGCAATTGGTTTTGCTGGGATCAAGTTGATTTTAGATTTTATGACCACGAATGTGGGGCCTGCAGCCAAAGCAATGGTAGAACGAACTGGCGTAAAACTTGATGCTTTGGATGTGGGATGGGGTTCTATTGCTGCCGTTACCTGGGCATCACCTATTATCGCTATTTTAATTTTTGCTATTTTAATTGTTAATATTGTTTTGTTAATTTTGAAGAAAACCCAAACTTTGGATGTAGATATTTGGAACTATCATCACATGGCAATTGTAGGGGTTATGGTGTATTTTGTAACAAAAAACGTTTTTCTAGGTGTCGGTGCTTCCATTATCATGGCAGTTATTACCTTCAAAATGTCCGACTGGTCTCAACCGTTAGTTGAAGATTTCTTTGGTATTCCTGGGGTATCACTACCGACAGTCTCTGCGTTGTCTTCACTTGTGATTGCTTGGCCGTTAAATTGGCTTTTAGATAAAATTCCATTTTTCCGTAAATCAAAATTTACCATTAAAGATGCACAGAAGTATCTTGGGTTTTTCGGTGATTCTATGATTATGGGACTCGTTATTGGTTTAGTTATCGGCTTTTTAGCTGGCTATGATATTAAAGCTGTATTGCAGTTAGGTGTCAGCATGTCAGCGGTTTTAGTTTTAATTCCAAAAATGACAGCGCTATTTATGGAAGGATTAATGCCAATTTCTGATGCAGCGCAAAAATGGTCACAAGAAAAATTCAAAGGACGCCGTCTATTTATTGGTTTGGATGCTGCGGTTGTGGTAGGAAATCCTGATGTTATTACAACTGCATTAATTATTATTCCATTAACTATTGCAGTCGCTTTAGTTTTACCTGGCAATCGCGTACTACCTTTTGCTGATTTGGCGGTTGTTCCTTTCCGCGTGGCCATGGTAGTAGCGTTGACTCGTGGTAATTTGTTGAAAAATATCGTTATCGGCTTAGTTGTAACGGCATCATTATTATGGTGTGGTACAGCAACTTCCCCAATTTTGACAGCAATTGCAAAACAAGTGGGAATTAATTTAGGTTCTAGTTCAATGCTAATTTCCTCTTTTGCGGCAACATCTATGATTCAAAGCTATTTAGTATTTTTAGCTTTTGCTTACAAACCAATTATTGGTATTCCAGTTTTACTTATCGTATTTGCAGGAGCTTGGTACTATTTTGATAAAATCAAACACATTAACAAAGAAACTGAAGAAACTGTTACTGAATAACATAGTATCGTAAGAAAATAGATTGAAAATTTAGCTGCAATTTTTTTAAGAGGATTGCAGTTAAATTAAAGGAGTGCATATATTGTGAAAATATCAGACATAACTGTTTATAAAGTAAAACCTCGCTGGATTTTTGTGAAAATTTCCACTGATGAAGGAATTGACGGTTGGGGTGAAATGATTTCAGGAACAAAAACAGAAACGGTTGTAGCTGGAGCTTATGAAATTGGAAATCGTTTAATTGGTCGTAATCCTTTTGAAATTGAACGATTATTCCAAGAAATGCATCGCTCGTTTTTCCGTGGTGGTCCAATCAATGGCACTATTGTTTCGGGATTGGAAATGGCATTATGGGATATTAAAGGAAAAGCATTTAATGTTCCTGTATATGAACTGTTAGGGGGCGCTGCTCGAGACCAAATAAAAGTCTATTCATGGATTGGTGGCGATCGTCCTAGCGAAGTTGTGGAACAAGCACAAGACCGATTTGATCGCGGTTTTACAGCAGTCAAAATGAATGCTACAGAAGAACTTCACTATATTGATTCCTATGAAAAAGTCGATGAAGTAGTGGAACGTGTGGCATCTATACGGGATCGATTTGGTGACAAAATGGCAATAGGCGTTGATTTTCACGGTCGAGTTCACAAACCTATGGCTAAAGTATTGGCTAGGGCGTTGGAACCTTATCATCCAATGTTCCTAGAAGAAGTTGTATTACCAGAAAATGAAGAACATTTTAAAGAAGTAGCTAATTCTGTGGCAGTTCCATTAGCAACTGGAGAACGTTTATACACTCGCTGGCAATTCAAGAATATTTTTAAACAAGGTGCAATTGATATTATTCAACCAGATGTCGCATTATGTGGTGGAATTTTAGAAACCAGAAAAATTGCTGCAATGGCCGAAGCTTATGACATGGCTGTTGCACCGCATGCACCATACGGGCCGATAGCGTTAGCTGCAACACTACAAGTTGATGCATGTACTCCGAATGTTTTCATTCAAGAACAAAGCTTGGGAATTCACTACAATAAAGGATTTGATTTGTTAGACTTTGTTAAAAATAAAGAAATTTTTCAATATAAAGATGGATTTGTTGATTTACCAGACAAACCAGGTTTGGGTTTAATTATGGATGAGGATAAAATTAAGGAAATCGCCCAAGAAGGTTTAGTTTGGACTAACCCGCAATGGAAAAATTATGATGGTACAATCGCCGAATGGTAGTAATAAAAGTTAAAAAAATTTTTTAATATCTGAGGCTAATAAGAAAGGCAGTTGATTAAAATGGCTGAAGTTATTGTTATCGGAATTTTTTTAGCGTTGCTTCTTGTTATTCAAATTAGAGATCAAAAAGAGATTGTCATTTTGGCAAAACGTAATTTTATCAAAGTTGGCTTAACACTAACGTTAGCGCTCAGTATTTTAATTGTTTTTTGGCCACAGCAATTCGCTGATCAAATTAAACTATGTATTTTTGCTGTCATGATTGCTTCAAGCGGTTTATTAAGAGAAGGCTTAACGCAAAAACGATTAATAAAATTTGGTGTTCTTGCAGGTAATTATCAACAATTTGAAACAATTCAATTAGAAGATAGCCGTTTAGGGGAAACTTTTATTACTTTTTATAAAGGGAGAAATTCTCATTTTTCTATGCTATTTGGACAAGATTTAAAGTCAATTGAAAAGTTTTTAAGTCAAAATGGCTTAGAAAATAAATTAGTAATTGGTGAAATGCCAGAGGAAAAAGGAATAACAATACCTAAAAAACCACAAAAATCTAATGTAAAAAAATTAGGGAGTACAAAAATATGATTTATCTTGCACGTCATGGTCAAACCCAATGGAATGTAGAAAAGCGAATTTGTGGGCGAGCTGATGTGCCATTAACAACGGTGGGACGTAGACAGGCGCAAAATTTAGTTCAAAAATTAAGTGACAAAAAAATTAAAATTGATAGAATAATTGTTTCGCCATTGTGCCGTGCCCAAGAAACAGCACTTATTGTTAATGAGAAATTGCAGCTACCTCTAATAACAGATGAACGTCTGATTGAGATGGATTTTGGAGTTTATGATGGAAAAGCAATTTCGACACCGGACTTTCAAAAAGCTAGATTAGAGTTTTCTCTTCCTTTTCCAAATGGTGAATCCATTTTAGACGTTGCTAGTAGAGTTTATCCGCTCTTGTCAGAATTAGAAAATCGAAGCGAACAAGTTCTTCTTGTATGCCACAATGCAGTTAGCCGCGTAGTGGACAACTATTTTCATGGGAAAAACATGCAGGAGTTTCTAGCTTTTAATTTAGCTAACACAGAAATTAAATGTTATGAAAAAAGATAGGTTATTATCCAATTGAAAAAAGTGAGTAGAAATATTTCTACTCACTTTTTTATGCTAAAAACATCTCATGCTTTTACAGTGCAAAACGTAATATTAAAGCTTATCCAATCGGAATATCTTTTCCGTGAATTTCTTTGACGATTTTCTTTGGTAATTCCAGGGTTAATACGCCGTTTTCAAAAGTTGCTTTGATATTTTCTTCATCAATATCTTTCATCGCAAAGCTGCGTTCATAGGTACTGCTAGTACGTTCACGGCGTAAATAGTGACCGTCATCATCTTTTTCTTCATTATTCGCGGTGTGTTTGGCACGAATGGTCAGAGTATCATTTGCGTAAGTGACTTTGATGTCTTCTTTGTTGATGCCAGGAAGATCTGCTTTCACTTCATAATAACTATCAAATTCTTTAATATCAGTGGCTAAAGAACGGTCTTGCCAGAAATTGTTCATTAAACGTCCGATCATTTCCTCACCATCTGAAAAACTACGTGGAAATAAATCTGCCATTTTTATCACACCTTTCTTTTTCTAATTCTATTGTAGGGCCAACTTAATTTTTCTTCAAATATTTTGAATAGCGTCATAAATTTTAGAAAAAAGAAAAAATATTATTAAAATGGCGTTTTCAAAGGTTTTTTCCTAAACTATACAATTATCTTCTGCTATGATAGAATACACAACGATTGTGGCATTTTTTGCGTAAATTGCCAAAAGAGAAAGGTAGGTGGAAAGATGGAGATTATTGAAAAAGCACCTGCGAAAATCAATTTAGGTTTGGATGTTTTATATAAACGACCAGATGGCTATCATGAATTGGAGATGGTCATGGCTAGTGTTGATTTAGCAGATCGATTGACAATAGAAGAATTGCCAGAAAATCAAATCCACATTGAAACCAATAAAGCCTTTTTACCGGTAGATAAACGCAACAACGTTTATCAAGCCGCTCAATTATTAAAAGAACGTTATAATATCCAAAAAGGTGTTAAAATTGCAATCCAAAAACAAATACCAGTCGCCGCAGGGCTCGGCGGTGGCAGTAGCGATACTGCTGCTGCCCTTAGAGGGATGAACCGACTTTGGAATCTAGGACTGACGGATGAAACTTTGGTTGAAATTGGTGTCAAAATTGGCACGGATGTTCCTTATTGTCTTTATGGTACAACCTCTTTTGTTGGTGGTAAAGGCGAAATTGTCGCACCGATTAAACCGATGCCGCCGTGTTGGGTAGTATTGGTAAAACCCCGCATCAGTGTTTCAACTCGGACAGTTTTTCCTAAAGTCGATGTTAATAAAATTCACCACCCTAATATTGTAGCCTTACGCGCTGCAATTGCCGCAGGAGATTACCAGCAGATGATTGCCAATATGGGCAATAGTTTGGAAGATATTACAATTGAACGTCATCCAATTATTCAACAAATTAAAGATCGCATGATGAAATACGGAGCAGACGTTGCTTTAATGAGCGGCAGTGGTCCAACTTGTTTTGCATTATGTCAAAAGCATTCACGGGCCCAACGAATTTATAATGCTTTAAAAGGTTTTTGCGACGAGGTTTACTTGGTACGAACATTACGTTAATAACAGAGTGAAAGTTTCAGTGAGCCGGTCTTGCTGAAACTTTTTTATTTTTCCCCCGCAATCTTTCCGACAACAAAGAAAAATCAGCCCTAAGTACGAGGCAGCCCTAAGCCTTAGTGGTACAATAAGCTAAAGCCACCAGCGGAGGGGAACCGCACTATTGGGTGGTAGAAAAGAGGAAATGAAATGAAGAAAAATACACTAACAGTTATTGGGATTATTGGTATTATTGTAATCGGAATTGTAGGTTATTTCATTGCAACCTATAATAGTTTGGCAACAGCGGAAAATAGTGTTGATGCAAAATGGTCACAAGTGGAAAATGTGATGCAACGTCGGGCAGATTTGATTCCGAATTTAGTAAATAGCGTTAAAGGTAGTATGCAACATGAAACGGAAATTTTTGCAGCGATTACAGAAGCTAGAAAAGAATACAATCAAGCCTCTACTCCTTCAGAAAAAGTTGCAGCTGATGATAAAATTGATCAAAGTGTCGGTACAATGGTCAGTGTAATTAAAGAAAGCTATCCACAGTTAGCTTCTAATGAAAATGTTAAAACATTAATGACACAATTGGAAGGTACTGAAAATCGCATTTCTGTGGAACGTAAAAATTATATTACTGAAGTTCAAAGCTACAATCAAAACTTAGTTCGTTTTCCTAAAAATATCGTAGCTAAAATGCTGGGTTTTGAAAAGAAAGCAAACTTTAAAGCTGATGCTGGTGTAGAAAAAGTGCCAGATGTTAGTTTTGAGTAAGGGCGGTGGGGCAGATGAATGTAAAAAGCCCAACCAGTTCAACTGTTAAGACCGATCAAAAAATCCGGGATTTTTACCAAGGTATAACTAGACGCAATCGGATAATGCGAATTATCTTTTTGATTATACTCTTACTTTTTGGAGTGGGGTTAGTAGGCTCTATCGTAGACAATCACACTTTTGCTGAAAAAAAAGCGGATTATAATGCACAATTACAGACGTTAAATACCCAAAGAGAGGATATTTTAGCGGGTAAAATTCAACCACCACAAAAATCTTTTGATGCAGTCTTAAAAGACAATATGGCTAAACTTGGCGATTATCCCAGCCAAGCAAACAATTATCAAGTAGCAATCAAAGAAACAAATGCGACAATTACAATTAATAAAAATAATATTTTTGTCTCTGATAATGCCAAAATTATGGATGCGGCCACTAAAAAGAAAATTTATAATTTGAATAAACAACTCGCTGCTAGTACAGAAGGTGCCCAGTTAGAGGTTGTGACAGTCAAAGAGTTGCCAGGTGGAGAAGATATTGAATCTTACGCCAATAAAATTTTTAATCAATTAGGAATTGGCGATAAAACGCAAAATAATGGCGTTTTATATTTGATTGCACTAGATGATCGCGAGTTTCGTCTAGAAGTCGGCTATGGCTTAGAAGGATTGATTCCTGATGCGACAGCAGATGATATTATCAACAATGATGATGTGGTCGATCTATTTAAAGATAAAAACTATAGCAAAGGGATTAATCAAGTTGTCGGGGAAGTTTTTGACTTAATGAATACGAAAACGGCTTTAATCGATTCACAAATTGCACAAGTAAAGTCTAAAAAGAGTAATTTGAATTTATTGTATTGGGGCCTGCGTATTTTCTTTGTGGTAATGATTCTGGTTGCGATAGTGACAATCATCAGTTTAAGTAGGGGCATTCGCTACTTAAAAGGAATTTATCAAAATTACCAAACAACCAGTCAACAATTACCCCAAATGTTTACGGATGAAAAAAGTGCGCAACAAACATTAAAACAAACAGAATTGTATTGTGTGATGTTGAGTGGTCTGTTCGTGGCGGCAACTGCCAGTAGTGTAAAACGAGCGGTTATTCAAGGGCGGTTGTTGAAACAGCCGAATGCCAAAAAATTAGGTCTAGGGCGTGTTTTAATTGGGGACACATTGTATGGCAATTATGGTCAGGTATTGACACATAGTTATCTGGCTTCTAGTTATAATGCTTCCAATCATAATTCTTCTGGGGGCAGCGGTGGCTCTTGGGGCTCTTTTGGCGGCGGATCTTCCGGCGGCGGCGGTGCCTCTGGTGGCTGGTAAATAAAATAGACGGAAAACTTTTTTGCAGATTGGCTAAAGACCAGCTGGAAAATAAGTTTTCCGTTTTTTGTTGGTCAGAGAAAACCGTATATATATCTTTTCATATTATTTGTCTTAAGGATTAGTTGTAGATTTTTGATGTTCATTCACTAAACATTTCCGTTTATATATTTGCAAACAAATTTAAATTATGTTAGTTTATTTATAGATTTATTGTGTTTTTAAAGGAGGGATAATTTTGGATAATTTAAATGTTGTAGATTATATTCGAGGTTTTTATCAACAAGGTGAAAACTATCATTGTCTTTATTGCGATACGATTACAGAAATTGGTTGTGTCTATCCGCATGAGGAAAAGTTTTTGGAAGCAAAAAAATTTATGCAAGTACATGTTGACAGCAAACATCAAGGGCCATTAGCAGCTTTGCTACAATTACCCAAGGAAGAAACGGGTCTGAGTGAGACGCAGCAGGAGATATTGACGTTATTTGCGCAAAATATTGATGACAAGTTTATTGCCCAACGTCTAGGGGTAACGACTTCAACTGTCCGGAATCATCGCTTTAAGTTAAAAGAAAAACAGCGTCAAGCACAAGTTTTTCTTAGCATAATGACGTTATTGGGGCAAACGGACATACTTTTACCTCATAATAATGCGAAAATGTTGGACGATCGCTACGATATTACCCCTGAAGAGCAAAAGAAAGTTTTGGCAACCTATCGAGACGAAAACGGGTATATAAAAACACTCCCTGCCAAAGAAAAACGGAAACTTATTTTATTAGCAGATATTGTCAGTCATTTTGAATTGAATAAGAACTATCATGAAACAGCTTTAAATGAAATTTTGAAACAATACGTGGCAGATTTTGTAACAGTCCGACGCTATCTAATTGAATATGGCTTCATGGCCCGCACCAAAGACGGTAGTAGCTATTGGCGGGTTAATTAATCAGTAGGTGTCACTATAGTAGTGGCACTATTTTTATAGGTAAAGGTAGTAGATATTATATGATTTTAACGAAGAGCGGATTTGATGTACCAGGGTTCTTGATGTCTAGTTAAATGAACGAACTCTCTACGGCAATAAGCTGAAATTTTAAGAAATTTGAAGAGCAATTTATCAAAATCCCATCTTATTGCTTGAGAGTTAAGCACGTTCATTTCACTTTTTTTGATGTCTAGTTGCATGAACGAACTCTTTACGGCAATAAGCTGAAATTTTAAGAAATTTGAAGAGCAATTTATCAAAATCCCATCTTATTGCTTGAGAGTTAAGCACGTTCATTTCACTTTTTTTGGTGTCTAGTTGTCTGAACGAACTCTTTACGGCAATAAGCTGAATGATTCTTTTCAGCTTTTTTAAGCATTTTAATTGCAAAAAAAAGTAGATGAGCGTAAACTGAATTTAGTTAGCTGGCTAATCAATTTTAAAAGGAGTGAAAAAATGACGCAATTTACGTTTCGTGATCGCCCCGATGCCCATCGTTTTGAAAGCACGTTACAAGAATATCCGAATTTGACTACTCCTGAAGTAGCAGAGGCTTTTATTCATTTTCAATGGGCCTATCGTGAAATGCAGCGTGGATATGATGAGGTTTTATCCCATTATGGATTGTCTGAATCAAAATTTATTATCTTGATGTTTTTAAGACAGGCAAAAGAGCAACAATTAGCTCCTTCTGAAATTGCTAAACGGCTGGGTGCGGCACGAGCGACTGTTACAAAACTATTGAATAAGATGGAGCAAGACGGTTGGGTGAAAAAGAAAATTGATGTAAAAGACAAGCGAATGGTTAACATTCAATTGCTTCCTCAGGGTGAAAAAGTTGTAACCAATTTTTTGCCAGCCAATTTTAAAGCAGTAGCAATGATTTTCTCAGACTTTTCTGCTGCTGAATTGGATCAGCTATTTTATTTATTAGCCAAAATAGAAAAAGGTACAAAAAAATTAAATCAAGAAATGGAGTCTTTAAGATGACCAACAATACCAATGAAAAAATTCAATTATTAGAAACTTATTTAAGCTTATACATTAGCCACTTTGCAATTTTAGATACGCTAGGCCAAGAAGATTCACCATATGTGGTTTTAGACGTGCGCAATGCACCGGCCGCTGTGAAAAAAGATCAAATTAAAGGCGCACTCCCATTACCAGCAAAAGACTTAGCGCAACATCTTGAAGAATTGGATAAAACCAAAACATACGTTGTTTACGATTGGACGGGTGGCACAATTCTTGGGAAAACTGCCTTGCTAACTTTACTTTCAAATGGTTTTGAAGCCTACGAATTAGCCGGAGCTTTAGAAGGTTGGAAAGGCATGAACTTGCCAATTGAACCTATCGCTTAATGCGAACTGTCTTGTAAGAAACTTCTTCTTTTATAGAATGACGAATTTAGTAGATAAGGAAATAGCAAAATTTAGCGGACTGTTTGCCAATTTAGGCAGACAGTTTTTTTTTAAGGATAGGATGATTTTTGCAAAGAATGAGACCAACATACTACGATTGTTTGTGTCTAACGACACGAAAGAAATTTCTGGAGCAATAAGAATAAGTCATAATCTTGAGAAAGGAAAGAGCGTCTTTTCAAGATTATAATTTATCATTTGTGAGGGAAATGAGTTGGTGAACTTTTGCATCTTTATATTAATAGAAATAAAAATTATTTAATTCCTAAAAAATCTATATATTTTTCATTGTTCATATGAATAAAAAGTCCTTTATTACGGTTTACATCGCTATTTGTTAGTTAAATCGGAACTTATACGTTTTATCTTGACGGGTTATTTTTTGTCTGTTAAATTAATTCTCGTGACAAATCGTAAAGTTACGATTTAATTGAGGAGGACCAAGATGAAAAAATATTTAATCGGCCTAGGTATGATGGTAAGCATCGCTTTTTTGGGAGCTTGTGCCAATGGCAATTCAAATAATCAGACAGAATCAAATAGCGGAAAAATTAAAGCAATCGCAACTTTTTATCCTATGTATGAATTTACCAAAGAAGTAGTTGGTTCAGAAGGCGACGTCACACTTTTAATTCCGGCTGGGACTGAACCCCATGATTATGAACCCAGTGCCAAAGATATTGCCAAAATTTCGGATGCAGATGCGTTTGTTTACAATAGTGAAGAGTTGGAGACTTGGGTAGATAAAATTGAAGATAACATTGATGCAAAAAAAACTGTAATAATTGAAGCAGCCAGTGAGATTGATTTACTTGAAGCAACGGCAGCAGGCCATGATGAAGAAAGTGACGAACATGATCATAGTCATGACCTAGATCCACACGTTTGGACGGATCCAGTTATGGCAATCAAAGAAGTCACTGAAATTCAAAAGCAATTAAGTAAAAAATATCCGGCTAAAAAAGCGCAGTTTGAAAAAAACGCAGCGAATTATATTACCAAATTGACAGCTTTAGATAAAGAATATCAAGCTGCTTTTGCCAATGCAAAAAATAAAACATTTGTTGTCCAACATGCTGCTTTTGGTTACTTGGCGCATCAATATGGCTTAACGCAAGAATCTATTTCAGGGATTTCACCTGATCAGGAACCTTCTGCTAGTCGCTTAGCTGAGTTAAAACATTTTGTGGAAGAATACGATACAAAAGTTATCTATTTTGAAGAAAATGCCAACTCAAAAGTAGCCGAAACTTTAGCCAAAGAAACTGGTGTGAAAATGTCTGTTTTAAATCCATTAGAAAGTTTGACACAAAAACAAATGGATGAAGGAGAAACCTATATTTCTGTGATGCAACAAAATTTGAAAGCTTTGCAAGAAAGTATTCATTAGACCTATGGTAAACTTTTAGCAGACAACTTCAAAAGAAGAGGAGGCGCAAGCTTTGCGCTATATTGATGTTAAAGATTTAACTTTTTATTATGATGACGAACCAGTCTTAGAAGATATTTCCTATCATGTCGATGATGGCGAGTTTGTCATTTTAACGGGAGAAAACGGAGCGGCCAAATCCACTTTAATTAAAGCAACACTTGGGCTTTTAAAACCCAGTAAAGGTGATGTTGTTTTGGCCAAAGAAAGCGCTGCTGGTGAAAAGATCAGCATTGGTTATATCCCGCAGCAGGTGGCATCTTTTAATGCCGGCTTTCCCAGTACCGTCGAAGAATTAGTCCGTTCCGGACGCTATCCGCGGGGACGGTGGTTTAAAAGATTGTCAAAAAAAGACCATGAACATGTTCAAAAAGCGTTAGAAGCTGTAGGAATGTGGGAAATGCGGCATAAAAAAATTGGGGAGTTGTCTGGGGGGCAAAAGCAGCGTATTAGTTTAGCCCGCATTTTTGCGACAGACCCGGATTTGTTTATTTTAGATGAACCGACAACCGGGATGGACGAACAGTCTCGCAATGAGTTTTATCGCTTGTTACGACATAGTGCCCATCAACATGGTAAGGCGATTTTAATGATTACTCATGATCACGAAGATATTAAACAATATGCGGACCGTCAAATTCGCTTGGTGCGCAAAGAAGATTCTCCGTGGCGTTGTTTCCATATTGATCGCTAGGGAAGGTATCGTTTTTCAGCTGGCAAAATGGGACAAAATAGTTGGTCTAGTCACAAAAAAGGAGATTTTATTTTGAGCTTACTAAATTATGAATTTATGCAACGGGCAGTTTTAGCAGCCATTTTTATCGCGGGAATTGCGCCTATGTTGGGCGTTTTTCTAGTGATACGTCGCCAATCGTTAATGGCGGATACACTTTCTCATGTATCCTTAGCTGGTGTGGCGTTAGGTTTTTTCTTAAATTTGAATCCCAACTTAACGACGATGTTAGTCGTGGTAGTAGCGGCGATTTTATTGGAATACTTACGGTCGATGTATCGCACGTATTCTGAAATTTCGATTGCCATTTTAATGGCAGGGGGACTTGCACTGGCATTAGTTTTGATGAACTTATCTGGCGGAAATTCCGCTACCAGCATCCAGTCGTATCTCTTTGGATCGATTGTGACGATTACTTCGGGCCAAGTGATTTTCTTGGGCATTTTATTTATTGTGGTTAGAGTATTGTTTGCTTTATTTAAACGCCCGATGTATGTGCTAACGTTTGATGAGGACACCGCTCATGTGGATGGTTTGCCGGTTCATTTAATGTCAATGGCGTTTAATGTTTTAACTGGGATTGCCATTGCCGTGATGATACCAATTGCTGGGGCCTTGCTGATTTCAGCGATTATGGTTTTACCAGCAGCGATTTCCATGCGTTTGGGCAAAAGTTTTGATGTGGTGATTTGGATTGCAACTTTTGTCGGTTTGTTTGGCATGTTAAGTGGTCTAACGAGTTCCTTTTATTTAGATACTCCTCCCGGCGCTACAATTACGTTAGTCTTTATTGCTTTATTTTTAGTTGTGAATATAGTTAAACGTCTTTTTGTTGCAGTACAACGTTCAAAAAATAAGAAAGTTTCGCAATAGCAAATTTATGTCATTTTATAAGAAGAACCAGAAAATCGTTACGATTTTCTGGTTCTTCTTTGTACTTAAAAAACTTGTTTACATCATTAGCTAAAATTATTTTGAATTGCAAGATATTTACCGCACTATTTTGGAATTTCGACAAGAAAGCGTTCACGTTTTACGAACTATTTTGTCTTTTTTTCAGTTAATGCTCGCTTTTTTTAGAATAAGCCCTTATAATAAGGCGAGAAATTTATCAGGAGAGTGAACAGTGTGAAAGTACGTCGTAGTGAACGATTAATCGATATGACGCATTATTTATTGGAACATCCTCACGAGTTGATTCCTTTAACTTTTTTTGCGAAACGTTACGAATCAGCTAAATCTTCCATCAGTGAGGATCTAGCTATTGTTAAAAAAACATTTAAAGAGCGGGGAACTGGAATTTTAGATACTATTCCAGGGGCTGCCGGCGGCGTTTTATTTGTCCCAGAAATTCCTTATGAAGATGCCAAAAAATATATTACCGATTTGGCAGAACGCTTGTCTGAACAAGATCGTTTATTGCCAGGAGGCTATGTATATTTATCTGATTTACTGGGCGAACCAGAATTACTACGCCAAGTGGGCCGCATTATTGCGTCGAAATATTTAGGACAAAAAATTGATGCAGTAATGACCGTAGCGACAAAAGGAGTACCGATTGCCCAAGCTGTTTCTTCTTATTTGAATGTGCCGTTTGTCATTGTCCGGCGGGATTCTAAAATTACAGAAGGTTCAACGGTTAGCGTGAATTATGTATCCGGATCTTCAGAACGAATTGAAAAAATGGAATTATCAAAACGTAGCTTAAAACGCGGTTCTCGCGTTTTAGTAGTGGATGATTTCATGAAAGGCGGCGGAACCGTCAACGGAATGAAGAGTCTGATTGAAGAATTTGAATGTGAACTCGTCGGCGTCACTGTATTTGCAGAAACGAAATTTAAAGGCATCAAAGCAATTAAAGACTACACCTCTTTGCTTTATGTCGAAGATGTTGATACAAAAACCAAAACGATTTCAGTTGTACCAGGAAATTATTTTACTGCCTAAGCTAAGAGGCTGTGACAAAATACTTGTCACAGCCTCTTTTTGCTTTCTGACAGAAGCGGGTCAATTGCCAGCTTTTTTTATAATCTAGCTTCATGAACGAACTCTCTGCGGCAATAAGCCAAACTATGGAGAAATTTGAGAAACAATTTATCCATATTTCGTCTTATTGCTTGAGAGCTGCCCCCGTTCATTTAGCTTTTTCTTTTGATCTAGCTTCATGAACGAACTCTCTGCGGCAATAAGCCAAACTATGGAGAAATTTGAGAAACAATTTATCCATATTTCGTCTTATTGCTTGAGAGCTGCCCCCGTTCATTTAGCTTTTCTTTTGATCTAGCTTCACGAACTAACTCGCTGCAACAATAAGATAAAATTTTAAGAAATTGGAAAAGCAATTTATTAAAATTCTATCTTATTACTAGCAAGTTGGACGAGTTCGTTCCACTTTTCTAGATGTCTAGCACATGCAGCAACTCTTCGGGAAAAATTCAAAAATTAGTTTCTGGTAAGGAGCACCAGAAAACGAATTTCTGAGATTTTTCCAAAGAGTTACCCACTACATTTAGCTTTTCTTATTGTCGGCTTGGCAAAAGAAGACTTTATTTGTATAGTTTAAATAACTAACCTACAGAAAGTTGGCTTTTAGATGGAGTACTATAAAATTAATACCGATAACGGAACGAAGTTGGACTTAGTTGTTTTGACGGCTGCAAAACCAAAAGCGATTATTCAAATCATTCACGGTGCGTTGGAATATAAGGAACGCTACTTGCCTTTTGCCGAATTTTTAAGCGCTCATAACTTTGTGGTGGTTTTATCTGATAATCGAGGGCACGGTGAATCGACTTCTAAGGCAGATCCTTTTGGCATTATGGCAAGTTTTTCCCAACTAATTAAAGACCAAGCAATTATTAGCGACTTTATCCAAACCAAATATCCAACATTACCGCTTTATTTATTTGGTCATTCTTTTGGCTCGATCATTGCGCGTAATTATTTACAAAAAAATGACGACCGTATCGCTAAAGTTGCATTAACTGGAACAGCAAATTATGTTCCTGTTGTTCCTTTAGGCATTGCAGCTGGTAAACTATTTTTACGCTTTAATGAAAAAGATAAGCAAAATAAATTATTAAATTGGCTTTCTGGCAACATGGGAGTAGAACATGATTGGCTAAGTAATAATCCGGTGAATAATTTACAATGTCAACAAGATGAAAAAATGGTACCGATTTATCCAGTGCGTAGCCTGCTGACAATTTGGGAAGGGGACTATCAGTTAAAAAACTACGCCGCTTTTCAATGTCACAATCCACAATTACCAATATTAAGTGTGGTAGGCGCAGAAGATGTCAAAATTACGGGTGGTAAAAAAGGCTTGGCTGATACAATAGCAACGCTCAATAAAATTGGCTACCAAAATGTTAGGAGTGTAGAAATGCCCGGCATGAAACATGAAGTATTAAATGAATGCCAAAAAGAAGAAGTATATGATTTACTATTGCAATTTTTTAATGAATAGCAAAATATCATAACATTATATATCGTTTTATTAATATTCACTAAAAAAAGGCGGAAACCAGTTAAGTTTCTGTCTTTTTTTGTGGTACAGTGTGGCTAAAACTGGAACCGTTTTAAAAAACAGGTGCAGTAAATAAAATAAGTGGGGATAACGATGAAAGAAGAATTGGTAACATATTTGGAAAATCAGACAGCTTTTATTGATCTTCACCATTTAAGTGAAGTTTTTACCGCCCAAAAATTAGCCGAAATTTTTGAGGTGAAGCGTAATACCATTAGCCACTATTTAAACCAATTAAATGAAGCGGGAATTTTAGTGAAAATTAATTCGCGACCGGTTTATTATTTTCATAAGGAAGCTTTTGAAAAGGAATTTTTCTTCTTGCGGGACAATTTTTATCAAAGCAGTGAAGAAATTTTAAAGGAGCAACCTTTATTTGAGCAGCAAAAAGACTTATTTTCGCTTTTAATTGGCCATGATAAAAGTTTAACTCGTGCCGTTGAACAAATTAAAACCGCTCTTTATTATCCAGATAACGGCTTACCGACTTTAATCACCGGTGAAAGCGGCACGGGCAAAAGTTTTTTAGTCCGTCTGATTCATAAATATTGTCTGGAAAATGAATTAATTAAAGAAGATGCGCCTTTAATCACGTTAAATTGTGCCCAATACGCTAATAATCCAGAACTTTTAACAAGTAATCTGTTTGGACATGTCAAAGGTGCTTACACTGGTGCTGACAGTGACAAAGTTGGTGCTTTTGAAGCCGCAGATGGGGGAATTTTATTTTTAGATGAAGTACATCGCTTGAATGCAGAAGGACAAGAAAAGCTCTTTACTTATCTGGATCAAGGCATCATTTATCCCATGGGGGCCACCAATCAACCAATCAAAGTGAAAACGCGCTTGTTTTTTGCCACGACAGAAGATTTAGAAAGTAGTTTTTTAACGACTTTTATGCGCCGGATTCCCATTCAAGTGACACTTCCACCGATTAATGCCCGCAGTCGCAATGAGCGCTTGGAACTGGTTTATTCATTTTTATTAAGTGAAGTACGAAAAATTAAACGACCACTAAAAGTTAGTGGTCAAGTCTTAACTCTGCTTACCAGTAGCAGCTTTAAAGGCAATATTGGAGAGTTGAAAAATACAGTCAAGGTCACCGTAGCGAAAGCTTTTGCCGAACAAAAGCAAGCCGCAGAGATTAAAGTTACAATTTATCAGTTACCGGAAAAATTACTATTACCGGCGACTGAAAATCTCCAAACCGTGCTCCAAAAAGATACAGTAATCACGGAAAATACGACGATTACACAACTTTTAGAAAAAAATCATCCTCAACAACAACGGGTGATTGCGACTTTTGACCGGATTATCACCGAGTTTTCTAAACAGCAACAACTGACAGCTTGTGAAGAGCAATTAAAACAAGAAGTTGAAACACTATTTGATTTTTTACTTTTTGAAACTGATCGCCAGCAAAAACAAGAGATGCTGATTTATTTAACCCAATATATCAGGGATACTTTTAAACAAATGGAAAGTGCTTATCAAATCAAATTTAACGGCAATGCGGTTTATGCGATTAGTTACTATTTATTCCAACGGGGGGCGGGCAAGTGGTATCCAGAAGATGTGGCAATTTTAGGGTTAATTAAAGAGTTAGAACAGCAAGCAGCAACCAAATACGCAGCGAGCTATCAATATGTCAAACGTCTTTTGGAATTGTGCCAACCAAAATTGGATTTGGAAATTTCGGAGATGGACTGCATTTTGCTGACGATTTATTTAAATCGGGCAGATTGGCAAAAAGAATTGGGTATCCCCAGAGGTATTATTGTTGCTCATGGTTATGCCACGGCCAGCAGTATTGCAAACGTTGCGAATCGTTTTTTAGCAAAAGATATCTTCGCTTCTTTTGATATGCCACTAGATGTCACCCCGCAGCAAATTGCTGAAGAAATTTTGGATTACAGTGAGAACCATGATGTTTCCAATGGTTTAGTCATTTTAGTCGATATGGGGTCATTAAAAGAAATTTATCAGTTTTTCCCAAAACAAATTACTGCGCCTGTGGTTATTATGAATAATGTCACGACGCCTTTAGCCATTGCGATGGGAGAAAATTTACAAAAAGCATTACCATTAGCGGAAATGATTGAGACAGCTGCGCAACAAGCGCCGTTGGATTGGGAAATAATTTATCCGGCGGAAAATAAAATGAAGGCCTTAATAACCACTTGTTTAACAGGAATTGGGACAGCGACGCATATCAGTCAGCTGTTAGAAAAAAGTTTACCTACCACAGTAGAACTGAAAATTTTTCCTTACGAATATGACGTATTAAAAGAACAAAAGAAAAATGAAACGATTTTTTCGATGTATGATGTTTTAGGCATTATCGGAACTTCTGACCCAGAGATTGCAGACATTCCTTATCTATCTTTAGAAGAATTAATTTCTGGTGATGAAAATCAGTTATTATCGGAATGGTTAAGTACTTGTTTGTCCCCTCTAGAAAATGCGACGTTTAACACCAATGTTATTCGCAATTTTTCTTTAGAAAAAGTCATTGATTCCGTTACAATTTTGGATACTGAAAAAGTAATGGGAGAAATTGAAATCTTTATGCGAGAATTAGAAGCCAATAGCGGACTTGTTATCAGCAATGCCAAAAAGTTGGCGCTGTACGTTCACGTCAGTTGTTTAATTGAGCGCCTCATTCGCAATATTCCAATTGATACCTACGCTGGTTATGAATTGTTATACCAGTGTCAAAAAACAGCTTTAGTTGCCATCAAAAATGCGTTTAGTGTCATAGAAAACGATTACAGTGTCAAGATTCCTGATTCCGAGATTGCATATATTTATGATATTGTCTATCAAAACACTGACAATATGCCAATTGATGAAGATTTTTAATAAAAGCAAGTTGCTGCCACTAAAGTTGGCACGCAACTTGCTTTTATTTTGGTGTAGGAAATGAGGTGAAGGAAATGGAAAGAAAAATGATTTTAGCTTCCCACGGAAAATTTGCTTCGGGCATTTTAAGCTCATTGGAATTAATCTGTGGCAAGAATGACAATATAACGACTTTGGATTGTTACATAACAGAAGACTTCGATTTGACTAAAGCTGTCGATGAACTGATGCACCAAAATGAAGGGACAGAAGTCGTCGTCGTGACAGACTTATTTGGCGGCAGCGTCAATAACGAATTTTTACGCTACATTAATCGTGAGCATTTTTACTTAGTAGCCGGGATGAATTTACCATTTCTAATTGAATTTGCAACGCAATTTGCATTTGTACCGGAATTAAAAACAACGATTACGAGCGTTTTAGACAGCTCAAAAGAAGCCATTCAGTTTTGTAATTTAACGTATCAAACAACTGTAGCAGAAGAAGATTTTTAAAAAGAGGAGAGAAGAAAAATGATTATTTTAACCCGCGTTGACCATCGGTTATTGCACGGCCAAGTTGCATTTTCTTGGACACAAAGTTTAGGAGCAGATTGCATTTTAATCGCCAATGATGATGTGCCAAATAATGAAGTTCGTAAAACAACGATTAAATTAGCCAAGCCACAAGGCGTGAAATTGGTAATTAAAAATATTGCTGATTCTATTGCCGCTTTACAAAGTGGTGTGACAGATAAATACAAACTATTCATTGTAGTTGAATCTGTTGGCGATGCCTACAAATTAGCCGAAGCTTATCCTGAGATTAAAAAAATCAATCTTGGGGGGACAAAAGTCAAAGAAGGTACCCGCAGCATTGGTAAAGCGGTGAATGTATTACCTGAAGAAGAAGAACTTTTGAAAAAATTAGTTAATCAAGGTGTGGAAGTCGAAATTCGCCAAGTACCAAATGATAAAAAGGTGAACGTTACAGAAGTTTTGTAAAAGAAAGGTAGTGAAAAAATGATTGTCCAAGCAATTTTATTAGGCATTGTCGCTTTTATTGCACAATCAGAATATGCATTAGGGACTTCACTTTTGTCCCGACCAATTGTGACGGGTTTATTTACCGGGATCGTTCTAGGGGATATAAAGACCGGCATTATTATGGGTGCAACTCTTGAACTAGCATTTATTGGTTCATTTTCCGTGGGGGCTTCTATTCCACCCGATGTGGTGACCGGTGGTATCTTAGGAACGGCTTTTGCGATTACCGCAGGAGCGGGCACTGAGACAGCGTTATTACTTGGGTTACCGATTGCAACATTAACTTTGATTTTGAAAAATATTTATTTGGGACTTTTAATCCCGATTATGAACCACAAAGCCGATGATTATGCAGCTGAAGGAAATTATAAAGGCGTTGAGCGGATGCATTTATGTGCAGGCTTTGGTTTATCTTTAATGCTTGGGTTAATCGTGATGATTTCCTTTATGGTGGGAAGTAAAACGATTGGGAATTTGCTGGCGATGATTCCAGAGTTCGTACAACACGGGTTATCGGTGGCAACTGGTTTAATTCCAGCTTTAGGTTTTGCGATGTTGGCTCGTTTATTAATTAATAAAAAGGTGGCACCATACTTCTTCTTAGGATTTGCATTAGCAGCTTATTTAGAAATTCCTGTTACTGGGATTGCCATTTTTGGTGCGATTGTCGCAGTTGTCGTAGTCAACATTATGAATGTACGTAACAACCAAGCTCCACAAGTTCAAGCCACTACAGGGGAGGTAGTTGATGATGACGAAGACTTCTAATACGGATTTAAAAATCACTAAAAAGGATTTAAGCAAAGTATTTTGGCGCTCGTTTCAAATGGAGTTTTCTTGGAACTATGAGCGTCAGATGAATATGGCATATGCCTATGCGATGATCCCAATTTTGAAAAAATTGTATCAAACCAAAGAGCAAATGGCCGATGCGCTGAAACGTCATTTAGAATTTTTCAATACGACGCCACATATTGTGACCTTAATTTTGGGGATTAATGCGGCGATGGAAGAAGAAAATGTTAATGATTCTGATTTTGATACTTCTGCCATTGACAGTATTAAAACATCATTGATGGGTCCATTGGCGGGGATTGGGGATTCATTTTTCTGGGGCACATTACGTCTGATTGCCACAGGTGTAGGAACTTCTCTGGCATTACAAGGAAATATTTTAGGTCCGATTTTATTCTTGTTGATTTTCAATATTCCGCATATTTTATTCCGCTACTTGGCAACCAGCTGGGGTTATAAATTAGGGACGGGCTTTTTAAAGAAAATTCAAGAAAACGGGATGATGGAAAGTTTAACTTTAGGTGCGTCGATTATTGGATTGATGATGGTCGGAGGCATGACTGCAACGATGATTGATATCAACTTACCAATGAAAATTGGTTCTGGAGAAAATGCCGTCACCGTCCAAAGTATTTTTGATGATATTGTGCCGAAAATTTTATGTCTTGGTGTCTTTGGCGCAGTTTTCTATCTATTGAAAAAAGAAGTGAAGCCGTTAACGATTCTTTTAGGCTTAGCTGTGGTAGGAATCTTAGGTTCATTAGTAGGTATTTTCTAGGAGGTGTAATAGATGGAAACGATGTGGGATTACATCAACGAAGAAGAAGCGACACTGCAAAATATTTTAGCGGATTTTTCCTTAAAAAAAGTTTCGGGCTATGAAAAAATCAACAATCTGTTAATCTTAGCCACCGGTTCATCTTACAATGCCTGCTTAGCAGCTAAAGTTACTTTAGAAAAATTTGCCGATATCGCGATCACGATTGAAGAACCGTATAACTTTAATCATTATGGTCGCATTTCAAATAGCGTGGATGCGGTTTTGGCAGTTTCTCAAAGCGGCAAGAGTGCGTCTACGATTGACGCTATTGCCAAATTAAAAAAAGAAGGGTTATTTACTTTAGCCTTAACCAGTGATGTTTCTAGTCCAATTGCTGCAGTAGTAGATGAAGTAATTGATCTTGAAATGGGAATTGAAAAAGTCGGTTTTGTAACAAAGGGCTATGTGTCGACTGTGCTTCAACTGTTTTTACTAGGCTTAACGATTGGTTACAATAAACAAACTTTAAGTCAAAGACAGTTGGATTATTATCAACGTGAACTTAAAAAAGTGATCGCAGCCATTCCTGATACAATTGAAAAAACGAACAATTTCTTTACGGTTCACGAAGCGATTTTTAAACTAGGCACACGGTTTATCGCCATTGGCTATGGTCCAAACTGGGGAACTGCAAAGGAATTTGAAACAAAATTTACTGAAACGGTTCGCAAACCTTCGCAAGGTTTTGAACTAGAAGCCTACATGCACGGCCCTTATTTAGAAGCAGATAGCGAGCATATTTTATTCTTTATTGAAACAAAAAGTGTGAATGAAGCGCGCTCCCAAAGTTTAAAAAACTATATGAATCCTTACGTAGGAACAACGATTACGGTAACAACTGCCAATACCAAAAATGAAACAGAGTTAGGTTTGGCTATAGAGTGTGACGAATTAATTTCATCTTTACTCTTAGTGATTCCTTTCCAAATTTTGGCATATAAAATTGCGACTGCCAAAGGCATTGATTTAAGCCAGCGGATTTTTGATGATTTTGATCAAGTACTAAAAAGTAAAGTGTAAAAGTAAATGATAGAGGTGGAAAAATGTTAAAATTTAACGAACAAAAACAAATTGACGATATTCAAGGAGCATTAGACTTACGCCCAGAAGTAGAAAAAATTATCGACAGCGTGTGGGAAAAAGGTTTTGACAATATTTACTATTTAGGAATTGGCGGAACTTATGCATCTGCAATGCAGGCTGTAACTTATATCAATGGTAAAAGTAATTTGCCTGCTTACGTGCAACATGCAGCAGAATACTATACAACCGGCAATAAACGCCTAACCAAAGATTCAATTGTCGTTTTATCTTCTGTCACTGGCACAACCCAGGAAGTGGTCAAAGCAGTGGATGAAATTAAAACAGTAGGGGCAACTTTAATTGGCTTTATCGACACTGAACACAGCCCTTTAGCTGAAAAATGTGATTATGTTATTACCTATCCAGCTCCGGGAACAGAACAAATCAAATTCTTTATGGTGGCAGACCGTCTAATGAAAAATAATGGTGAATTTGACGACTATGAAGATTATTATCAAGAACTAGAAGGACATTTAGCCAAAGGTTTAGTTGAAGCGGAAAAACAAGCAGATGCTTTTGGTTTGGAATTTGCAGAAAAACACCGTCATGATGCGATGCATTATTTCATTGGGGCGGGGAATCAATGGGGCGGTGTCTACTCATATGCGATGTGTTATTGGGAAGAACAAAGCTGGTTGCGTTCAAAATCAATCCACGCTGCTGAATTTTTACATGGTACATTAGAAATTGTCGATGAAACGACACCGGTGACACTTTTCTTAGGAGAAGATGAACAACGTCCCTTAGCAGAGCGCGTGAAAAACTTATTACCGCGTATTTGTGGCAACTATACTTTCATTGACTCAAAAGATTATGCTGTGGAAGGAATCAGTGAAAAATATCGTGGACGTGTATTATCATTCTTGTTAATGCATTGTGTGACCCAACGGATTGATGCCCATGTAGAAAAATTAAATTGTCATCCATTGGAAATTCGGCGCTACTACCGTCAATTTGACTATTAAAATGATTAAGACCTTCTCGTCATGTGACGGGAAGGTTTTTTGCACAATTTCGGTACATGTTTTTAAAAATTACTTTTCCACAGTGGATAACTTTTTTAGTGATAAGAATCTTTTTGTACTTTTTGTGGACAATGGGGAAAACTTTTTGGTAACTTCAAACAGCATTTTTCATGTAATTTAAAAATTGGCTGTAAATAAAAAGGAATCACATCATGTAATAAATAAAAGGCGTGGCCAATTTTTTTAAGAATTGGTCTATCTGACTTTTCCTTGATTTGCTTGAAATGACACGATGATTGGGATAAACTAAAACGGAAGTGAAAAACTTGAAATGAGGGGACCAAATGACAGCGCGTTACGGAATTATTTTAGCGGCCGGTAAAGGCACACGCATGAAATCAAAATTATATAAAGTTTTACACCCAGTTTGTGGAAAACCAATGGTAGAACATATTATGAATCGCGTGGAAGAAACACACCCACAAGAAATCATTACCATTGTGGGCCATGGAGCAGATATGGTGAAAGAACAATTAGGTACTCGTAGTGAATATGCCTTGCAAGCCCAACAACTTGGTACGGGGCATGCGGTCATGCAAGCCGCCCAATTTTTAGAAGGTAAAAAAGGTACAACGCTAGTGATTAGTGGGGATACGCCCCTTTTGACGACGGAAACGTTGAATAATCTATTTGAATACCACCAAGGTAAAAATGCCAGTGCCACGATTCTAACAGCACAAGCGCCAAATCCAGCAGGATACGGCCGCATTATTCGCGACCATGTCGGGATTGTAGAAAAAATTGTGGAACAAAAAGATGCCTCTTTAGAAGAAGCACGGGTAAAAGAAATTAATACAGGCACATATTGTTTTGATAATGAATTACTTTTTGATGCATTAGGAAAATTAAATACTGATAATGCACAAGGTGAGTACTACTTAACGGATATTATTGAAATTTTAAAATCAGAAGGTAAAATTGTCGCCGCTTATCAAACTGAAGATTTCGATGAATCTCTAGGTGTAAATGATCGGGTTGCTTTAGCGGAGGCGAATCGAATTATGCGTAATCGCATCAATCATCAGCATATGGTCAATGGCGTGAGTTTTATTAATCCAGACGCTACTTATATTGATGAAGGAATTACAATTGGGGCTGAAACCGTAATTGAACCTGGCGTTTATTTAAAAGGTCAAACAGTAATTGGAAGTGAATGTCTCATTACTGCGGGTTCTGAAATTGTGGATAGTACCATTGGGGATCAGGTGGTTGTGAAATCTTCTTGCATTGAAGAAAGTCGTGTGCATAATAATGTGGATATCGGACCATTTGCCCATTTGCGTCCAAAAGCGGAAATTAAAGCAACCGCCCACATCGGGAACTTTGTGGAAGTCAAAAATGCAGAAGTTGGCGAAGGAACAAAAGTTGGTCATTTAACGTATGTTGGGGATGCCACGTTAGGTAAAGAAATTAACGTCGGTTGCGGTGTAGTATTTGTCAATTATGATGGCAAGAATAAACACCATACCACAGTTGGTGATAATGCCTTTATTGGGTCGGCTTCTAATTTAGTCGCGCCAATAAATGTTGGAGAGGGAGCTTTCATTGCGGCCGGCTCAACCATTAACCAAGATGTGCCAAAAGATGCGATGGGAATTGCACGCGCACGTCAAGTCAACAAAGAAGATTATGCTAAAAAATTACCTTATCACCAATAAAAATTTAATTGCTAGTTGCTAATTTTATAGAAAATAACCGAACGCTATCCATTTGTCATAAAATGGTATAGTTCGGTTATTTTTTATCGTGCCTTATTTTTAACTTCAGGAATTTGATTCTCCTAAGTTATTTTCTCATAGAATTCACTTTGAAAACACTTTCCTACTTGATTTATTAAGCAAAAATGTCTACTATTTACTAGGAAGACCAGACAAAAGTAGTTTTAATTGCAGAAGAAAGCGGAGGTTCTCATGTCAAATCATTATTTCGATCCAAGATTGAAGATTTTTGCCTTGAATTCAAATCGTCCTTTAGCGGAAAAAATCGCTGAGGCGGTTGGTGTCGAATTAGGAAAATGCTCAGTAAACCAATTTAGTGATGGCGAAATTCAAGTCAACATTGAAGAAAGTATTCGGGGCGCACACGTTTATGTCATTCAGTCCACATCAAGTCCTGTCAACGATAATTTGATGGAATTATTAATTATGATTGATGCTTTAAAACGAGCTAGTGCCAAAACAATCAATGTTGTAATGCCTTATTATGGCTATGCGCGTCAAGATAGAAAGGCACGTTCAAGAGAACCAATTACTGCAAAATTAGTAGCAAACATGATTCAAAAAGCCGGTGCAAACCGCGTCTTAACTTTAGATTTGCATGCTGCTCAAATTCAAGGGTTCTTTGATATTCCAGTGGATCATTTGATGGGAGCACCATTAATTGCGAACTATTTCTTAGAAAAAGGCATCTCTGGTGATGATGTCGTCGTTGTTTCACCTGACCACGGTGGTGTAACCCGTGCTCGTAAATTGGCAGAATTTTTAAAAGCACCAATTGCTATTATCGACAAACGTCGACCTAAAGCCAATGTGGCCGAAGTCATGAACATTATTGGACATGTAGAAGGCAAAATCTGTGTTTTAATTGATGATATGATTGATACAGCTGGTACAATTACTTTAGCTGCGAATGCATTAAAAGAAGCAGGCGCGAAAAGTGTTTATGCATCTTGTACCCACCCAGTTTTATCTGGTCCGGCAATGCAACGTATTCAAGACTCAGCGATTGAACGTTGTGTCGTAACGGATTCAATTAATTTACCGGCAGATCGTCGCATTGAAAAAATCGATGAAATTTCTGTTGGACCTTTAATGGGAGAAGCAATTAAACGCATTCATGAAAATAAACCAGTAAGTCCGTTGTTTGAAACAAAACAACCGACTAAATAAAACACAGCTCCTGCCTGTTAAGGCGGGAGTTTTTTTGTAGGTAAAGAAATTGTCTCTATGCTTGAAAGCTAAAGAAATTCATTTGGCTTTTCTTATAAGGTGGAACAAGTTAGCTTTTTATTGAAAATTTAACTTATGCTAAAATGAAATAAAAAGGATAAAGGGACACTAATGAAAAAGCAGATAAAATTTCTAGGGTTACTTATATTGGTAATCAGCGTAACGGGCTGTCAAAAAATTGATGAAGCAAAAGATACCATTACCAGTATTGCCCAAGAGCAGGCCCAGTCTAAGGCGGATAAAAAACAGCAAGAAAAAACGACCACGACTGCTACTACTGAAGAAAATCCGTTGGCCTTTTCCCAAGATAATTTGCTCCACAAAGTTTTTACCGGAACAGCTCAAACTGCCGAACAAAAGCAGGTTTCTTTTCAAATGAATTTCAATCTGCTTCAGATAAAAGATGCCTTGAATCCTACTGCTCCGACGCAAAATAATGTTTTATTGGCTGATTCAGATGGAAGCAGGATTATTGGCAATGGAAAGTTTGAACAGCTTGACGGACAAACGGTCAAGTTAAGCGGGCGGGACTGGACAACTTATGAACAAGCTTCGCTGACGATGCGTCAAGTTAAAAAAGGGGAATGGCAAGTAGATTTAAAGGATGCGCACGTGCCATTTACTACTGCAACTGTGAAATATGATGAAGAAAAAACGGCAGCACTTCTAAAAGATGCCAGTACATTTGGCCAACGGCTAACACCGTATGGCTTTGCTAGCACGAACTTATTCACAGACCCTGTTTCAACTTTAGCTGCGGCAAAAAAAGCTGTGGAAAAAACGTACAAGTTAGCAGAAAATGAATTAACAGGACGCACAGAAACAGTGGATAACGAAAAAGTATTCGTTTTTACTGTGGATAAACCAATAAACGAGCAGACTAAAGAAATTGTTGTTATCCCCACTACTGGAGAATATTATGGGCGATGAAAAATTTAACCCGTTATGGCAATGAATATTCGTTTCAAAGTAAAAGTGAAAAGGTCAGTCTAAAAAATCCACAAAAAAATAAAAGTATGCTATGATGAACACGTTAAAAAATAAAATAGAACTCGTTCACAAAGGGGAGCCGTTTGGCTGAGATTGTAGATTACTAAACCCTTCGTACCTGTATCGATCATTCGAGCGTAGGAATTGTGACAAGTCTGAAGTGATACTTCTCCTTTGTCCTACTGTAAAAGTTGGCGGCGTTTTGCCTGCTGTCTACTTTTTCGTGACGGTTCTAAAGGAGGATTTTTTTTATGGCAAAAAAAATGGAATTACAAGTCTGGGTGGAAGGTACGGTGATAGCCGCAGCAGCGATGGCACTATCTTTTATTCCTATTCAGACGGCAAACTCGGCTTTTGATTTATCTTTGGGAATGGTACCGCTGGTTTTATATTCTTATCGACGTGGCTTCATTCCAGGACTAACTGCAGGTTTTGTCTGGGGACTATTAAGCATTGTGATAGGAACGGCGATGAAAAACTTTGTTTCTGTACCCCAAATTATTTTTGAGTATCCCTTTGCTTTTGCTTTTGGTGGCTTTGGGGGACTGTTTGCCAAAAAAATCCAACATGCTATTCAAACACATAGTAATCTTACGATTTATTACGTTGGATTAGGTGGCGTGGTAGCCGCGCTTGCTCGTTGGTTTTGGCATTTTTGGGCAGGGGTTTTCGTTTGGGGCGCTTATGCACCAGAAGGGATGAATCCTTACCTTTACTCCTTTATCTTCAATGGGGCTTCAGCTTTGGCCAATGCGATTTATGTAGCGGTTGTGTTAGGAATTTTAGTTAAAGTGGCTCCGCAATTATTTATCCCAAAACGCAGTCATTATATTTCCACCGTCAAATCAAAATAAGCGAAGTCTAACAAGAAAAGCGCAATGAACGTGATTAACTTTCAAGCAATAAGATGGAATTTTGATAATTGCTCTTCAATTACTTGAAATTTCAGCATATTGCCGTAGGGAGTTCGTTCATGAAGCTAGACAACAAGAAAAGCGCAATGAACGTGATTAACTTTCAAGCAATAAGATAAAGTTTTAATAATTGCTTTACCTACAAAAAAAGACTGGACCTTTAAGAGGTGCAGTCTTTTAATTTGGCATGAATAACAAATCGTTATCTTCATATTTTAAATACCAGTGGCGCTCTACTTTATTATAAATTAAAGTAGCCACCAGCATTTCTGGTTTATCGTAACCAAAAGTTACACTTTGGCGTAAACCACTTTCTTCTACTAAATAAATGGGAAGCTGAAATTCCTTATTAATGACTTCGCTGTTTTTAAGGCAAAAAATAACTCCTTCTTGGAAAAGGCCCTTCATTTCTTTTAAAAGTGTCAAATCCAATTTCTCAACGGGAGTGGCTTTTCTAAAAAAACTACGTCGGTCGTTTAGTTTGCCTAAGGCCACACGGGTAATTTTATCCGCTAAAATACGGTAAAATTCATCGAGATAACGATAATACACTCGTGTTAGGCCGTCTTGTAAATCAAAGAAGACAAAATTATTTTGCAATTTATAAAAAAACGGGGAGTGTAAATGCGTTTTCATGTGGCCAAAATACAACAGCTCAGAGATTTCCAAGGGTGTCAGTTCTTTTAGCATCGCTGCATCATTAAAATCGATCCATTTTAAATCTTCGGTAATCCGCTCTTTACGAACTTCATCAAAAAAGCGATCGACGCTTTCATTTCCCCGAATGATTTTCATACCGGTATGGGCTTCAAATTCACCGTAATTAGAAGAAGGGTCTAAAAGAAGTAAGTTACTTGGATAATGAACAATACCATGAACAAAATCCGCTGGGGTAATTCCCCGGGCTAAAATCGCATTACTTGTTGTATCAATATGTACATAGACCATTTCCGGCATTTTCCCCACTCCTCCTTTATCTCACTTTAAGTTATTTTACAATAAATGCCGCGAAAATGCTTGTATCTTTTCTTTTAAAATTATGTTACAACAAGAACACATTTTTGCAATTATTTCAAACCAATTGTAATAAATTTTTCATCATCCGCAAAAAAAGAAGTTGTTTTTTATGGTGGGTTTATTGAAATGAGTGGGAAAGTATAAAACAATGATAAGATATGCTAAAATGACTTTAGAAAACGATTTTTTAAACAAATTTTTTAGACAAAATAAAAAGACGATGTAAATGTTGAAAATGGGAGAAGAATATTTTCAAAATCAAGGAGAAAATAACATGAAAAAAAAGTCGCGTTTTAAAAACTGGCTCATTAATTTATTATTGTTATTATTACTTTTAGTGGGATTGGGATTGACTTTTAACAATCAAATCAAAAATTTTTTAATTGAAAAAAATGGGGAGAAGTATGCTGTTTCTGAAGTGACTGCCGCTGAAATTGAAAAAAATCAGCAAAAACCTGCTTCTTTTGATTTTGATGCCGTTGTCCCCTCTAGTAGTCAAGCTGTCTTTAAAGCCCAATTTACCAACCGTGATTTGCCGACAATTGGCGGGATTGCTGTTCCAAAAGTAGGAATCAATCTTCCGATTTTTAAAGGTTTAGCAAATGAGGCCTTGTTATGGGGGGCGGGAACTTTAGAACCTAACCAAAAAATGGGAGAAGGAAACTATGCTCTTGCGTCTCACCGCGCCTATGAACCTGATTTGCTTTTTACACCTTTAGAGCGGGTTAAAAAAGGAGACGTAATTTATCTGACGGATTTAAAGAATATCTACACGTATGAAACGAAAATTATTGTCCGGGTTCAACCTACAGAAGTGCAGTATTTAGATGTCATCAAAGGGAAAAAATTAGTGACATTGATTACTTGTGGCGAAATTGAAGGAATCACGCGTACGATTGTCCAAGGGGAGTTAAAAGAAGTGACACCTGTAAACAAGGCGACAAAAGATATGCGGGATGCCTTTTTATTGAAATCAAAAACGTATTAATTACAACAGACCGTAACTTTTCACAGTCGAGAAAATGATGTGAAAAGCCAAGCGGTCTGTTTTCATTTGGTTGCAGAAATGTGTTAAAGATACGATTAGCGCGGTTACTGACTTTAAAACAGGCAGCTCTAGCAACTTTTGTTATACTGAAATTAACTAGTTTTTACAAAAATTTTTTAATGCTTGTAAAAAAAGAGGTGAAAAAGTGCAGGTTATAAAAATTTATCCCTCTCATTTTATTGGGGCACAATTATCCTTTAAGAATAGTCGGCAATGGCTTCCGTTTTTCAAAAGTCACCACAATGCGCGCCAAGCATTGCTAGAGACCATCACGCAACAACAAGTTTGGCAAATTACTGACAAGGACGTAACTGTGTTTATAGCAGGAAAAATTGCAGCTGATAATTTTTTTGTGCTTACAAATTGTTTGTATACTGACGACAGTATTCGTCAAAAACAGCTGCTCCAGTTGCTAGATAATTTTTGTCGGCAACGTTTTTTACGGGGGCTACGGTTTGAAATAAAGCCTGAAAGGTTATCTGTTGGGTTTTCTAATTGGCTTTTAAAAAATTCTTTTCAAAATTTTGAGACTGGTTTTACTCGTCAATGTCATTATCAAACTGCGCTAATACTAGGTGGCGGGGGCGCAAGAGGTGCCTATCAAATCGGGGTATGGCAGGCATTGCAGGAATTACAAATTGACTTTGCAATGATAACGGGTACTTCTGTTGGGGCGCTAAATGGCGCTTTGATTTTATTAAATGATCAGCGAGCTGCTTGTCAGTTGTGGGAAAGTTTAAGTACGGATCAAGTATTGCAATTTCCCGCAGCTGCGGCTGACAATCACGCTTTAATCTTACTGTTACGTCAAATTCGTTCTTTGACGTTGACCGCACTGCGGGAAAACGGTGCGAGCACAGAACCCTTACAGCAAATAATGAAGCAAACTTTTGACGAGAAAAAAATGCGGCAAAGCCCAATTGATTTATATGTTTGTACCACGCGACTACCGGATTTTAGTGAAAAAGTTTATCATTTTCAAAAAGAGCATTTGGATTGTGAAATTGCGTGGTTAAGTGCTTCAGCTTCTTTTTATCCGGCGATGAAAGCGACACAAATTGCTGGCAGCCTTTATATTGACGGAGGCTATCGAAATAATGTGCCAATCGATGTGGCGGTAAAACAAGGTGCCACAGAATGCATTGTAGTGGATGTCAAAGGTCCAGGGTTTACGAAAAAATATCGCGTACCGCAAAATGTCACTACGCTTTCGTTAAGTTCACCATGGACACTAGGCAGTTTTTTAGTTTTTGATCCTGAGCGTTCAAAAACAAATTTGCGTTTAGGCTATTTGGAAACTTTAAAGCATTTCCAACGTTATACGGGGTTTTGGTATACTTTTACAGAAGAAAATTTTAATATGCATTGGCATGATTTTTGTCAGCAATTACGCAAAATGCATCATCCTTTATGGCAACTAATTAAAGCACCGGCTTTTTGGCGGAAGCTACACCATGTCTATGGTAAAAAAGTTGCTTTTGAAACTACTGGTATCGCCTTAGTGGAACTTAGTGGAATATGGTCGGAGATATTGCCTGCTGAAATTTATCGGGAAGAAAACTTTATCACTCAGATTAAAGACGTTAGTTTCGGACAAAAAGGAGAATTGAATGCCACATTATCAGTTGCGGAGTGGTTAAATTTATACCGCGAACGTTTGGTAGCGTGGTCTGATTCTCGTCTGTTCTTTTCTTTTTTACAATTGGAGGCATTACCCGGCAACGTGCCGCAAATTTTATGGGAAAATTTTGCTGTCAGTATTGTCACAGCTGAATTTAGCAAATTTTTATTTCAAAGCAGTAACGATTAAAAGACGCGTATTTCTTTTTAGTAAGCGGCGCAAAGAGGTCGCTAGGTTTTTACAGGAATAAAGCAGAAAAGAAAAATCAACCATTTGGAGGTAAGAACATGGCACAAGAATTCTCATATGAAATTTTAGAAGAAATTGCTATTTTATCGGAAAATGATAAAGGATGGCGCAAAGAGCTTAATATTGTCAGTTGGAATGGTCGCCCACCGAAATTTGATTTACGGGACTGGGGCCCTGATCATGAAAAAATGGGAAAAGGGATTACTTTAAGTAACGAAGAATTTGCTGCCTTACAGCAAGCTTTAAAAAAGATGGAGTAGGTGCTAATAATATGAAAAGTATGACCGGTTTTGGTAAAGCAAGTGTCGAAAATTCCGATTATCAAGTGGAAGTAGAAATAAAAAGCGTGAACCACCGCTTCTTGGATTTGCAAATTCGTCAGCCAAAGCAAATTAATGAACTTGAAAATACAATTCGTCAAACAGTAAAACAAGCGGTTCAAAGAGGGCGGATTGAAGTCTTTGTGACTATCAATGAGTTAGCAGATACAAATAAAGAAGTGGTGATTCATTGGCCTTTAGTGGATAAGTTAGTGACGGAGTTTAAAAGAGAAGCCGCTGCGCGTTATGGCGAAACAGAACTTTCAGTCGCCAAGCTTTTAGAACAAATTATCACGGTGCCTGATTATGTGGAAGTAAAACAAGAAAAATCCGATAGTAGTGAATTGGAAACATTGGTCACCCAAGCGGTCAGTGAAGCTGCTGCTGCCTTAAATAGTAGTCGTATCCAAGAAGGTAACGGAATTTTAGTCGTTTTAAAAGAGAATGCGCAAGCTCTTTTAGTGCAATTAGCGCAATTGAACCAATTCAATGGGACATTTGAGACTACTTTTAAAGAACGCTTTGAGCAGAAATTACAAGATTATCTTGGCGCTCAAGTGGATCAAGAACGTCTGTTGACAGAAATGGCGCTTTTGATTGAACGGGGCGATATTCATGAAGAATTGGATCGCTTGGAAATTCATTTGCAAACATTTGCCAATATTTTGCAAAAATCCACCGCTGTAGGACGAGAACTGGACTTTCTGATTCAAGAAATAAATCGCGAAATCAATACGATTGGCTCCAAAAGTAACGCCATTGAAATTAAAGAATTTGTAGTCCAAATGAAGACAATTGTTGAAAAAATTCGCGAACAAGTCCAAAATGTGGAGTAACAAAAGATGAAAAATAAGCGGTTGAAAGGATGAAGTAAAATGAAATATTATGATATTACTTTTCACGAATTATCAGGAAGAGCAGTGATTAAACGTGCGATTCCTTCTGAAAAAGAACCTTTTGAAGCATGGGAAGATGCTTGTGTGAAAGTGACAGCAGAACAATTATTTTTAATGGTCAATGAAACCAATGTCATTTTGGAACGAAAATTTGTAACACGCACCGACGTAGAAGAAGTAGAAGATCCTATCGATACCAATCAAAAACGTAAAGATGAATTTACAACAATTGTAAATACGCTGTCGAATATGGGCTTTTAGCAACATTTTCAGTTCGAAAAGACAATCTTTTTTCTTCTTCATTCAAAGGTAGCAATTTTAGACATTTGCGTCTATAATAGAATCACTGTTAAAATTTGCAGATAAGTGTAATGTTGACCAGCAAACCAGAAGTGAAAGGACGTCAGTATGTCAGAGCGAGGCTTATTAATTGTATTATCAGGGCCTTCTGGCGTTGGTAAGGGAACTGTGCGAAAGGCAATTTTTGAAAGTGAAGACAATGACTTTCAATATTCTATTTCCATGACTACCCGCCCAATGCGTGAAGGAGAAGTTGATGGGGTCGATTATTATTTTCGTACCCGGGAAGAATTTGAAGAACTAATCGAAGCTGGGCAGATGTTGGAGTATGCAGAATATGTCGGCAATTACTACGGAACGCCCCTTTCTTATGTGGATAAAACATTAGATAAAGGCAAAGATGTATTTCTTGAAATTGAGGTCCAAGGAGCCCGCCAAGTAAAAGAAAAAGTACCTGACGGCGTTTTTATCTTCCTGACACCGCCGGATTTACAAGAATTAAAATCCCGCATTGTTGGTCGCGGAACAGATGCCGCTGAAATTATTGAAGAACGAATGAAAGTTGCCAGAGAAGAAATCGAAATGATGGCACTTTATGATTATGCGGTGGTCAATGATGAAGTTCCTCTTGCAGTGGAACGCATCAAAGATATTATCGCTAGTGAACACTTTAGAGTCGATCGCGTGATCGGCAAATATATTAAAATGTTAAAGGAGATGTAGTCCAAATGATGCTACGCCCATCTATTGACTCATTATTAGATCGAGTAAACTCAAAATATTCTTTAGTTATCTTATCAGCAAAACGGGCCCATGAATTAGATGCCGGGGCCAAACCAACATTGGATCAATTTGAATCTGATAAAAATGTTGGCCGTGCTTTAGAAGAAATCGATGCAGAAACATTAATTAACGATCCTCATCCTGAAATCAAACGTGCCCGTTTGAAGATGGAACAAGAAGAAAATCAGGCTGTCCAAAAACGCGAACAACAAGAACTAGAAGCACGTATTCGCGAAGAACAAAACTTATAAGAAAAAAAAGGGAACGATTTGGTTCTGTTATGAGAAGATGTGGCATGTTGTGACTTATCACAACGTGCCATATTTTTTGCCAATTATCCCCTCTCACGTGGGGAAAGGAACGATCAGAATTTTAAATTTTCCTTTGTTTAACAGACAAACTGACCTATTTTTAGTAGAATATAGCGAAAGAAGGAAGGGATAAACATGTACCCTCTAGCAGAAGTTATCGTCGATGTACCGACGATGCAAACCGATCAGCCATTTACTTATTTGATTCCAGAAACCTTGCAATCATTAGTAAAAAAAGGGATGCGCGTGGAAGTCCCTTTTGGTAACGGCAACCGGCATATTCAAGGCTTTGTAGTGGGCTTAAGTGAAACCCCAACGCCTGCTGTACGCTTAAAACCCATTATTCGTGTTTTAGATATCGCACCTGTTTTAAATACTGAATTGTTAGCGTTAGCTGACTATATGAAAGAAACCACATATGCTTTTAAAATCACTTGTCTGCAAACCATGTTGCCAAGTGTAATGAAAGCAGAATATAAAAAGACAATCTTATTGTTGGATGAAAAAAGCGAAGCAGCGCATTATTTTCCTTCAAACGGTGAGCTTGATTACGATGAAGCGCAAAAAAATGGTGTTTTACCGCAATTATTGAAATTTCGCCAAGCCAACTTAGTCGATATTCGCTATGAAGTTCACAATAAAAATCGGGTGAAAACAATTCGAATGGTGACGTCATTGGTTGCTAAAGATACAGCCGCTGAGATTCAGAGTAACTTACGAAAAAGTGCATTGCGTAAAGCACAGCTTTTAGAGATTTTGGCAAACCAGACAGAAGCACTACCCGTAAAGCATTTTACCGATTTGGGTATTACGACAGCTCATTTGAATCAAGGGGCAAAAGATGGATGGCTCGAACTTTTTGAAACAGAAACCTATCGGGACCCTTTTGCCAATCATACGTTTGAAGCATCGACTAATTTTGTCTTAAATGAAGAACAAGAAGCAGCTGTTGCCCAGATCTTAGCCGCCTACCAAAAACAAGCAGCGCAAACTTTTTTATTAGAAGGTATCACCGGCAGCGGCAAAACAGAAGTGTATTTACAAGCAATTCAACAGGTGTTGGCTGATAATAAAACAGCAATCATGTTAGTGCCTGAAATTGCTTTAACACCGCAAATGGTAGAGCGGTTTAAAAGTCGTTTAGGGGATGCGGTAGCTGTTTTACATAGTGGGCTATCCAATGGAGAACGCTATGATGAATGGCGCAAAATTGAAAGAGGCGAGGCGAGCGTTGTTGTGGGGGCGCGTTCGGCAATATTTGCGCCTTTGGAAAATATCGGTTTGATTATTGTAGATGAAGAACATGAAGCTACCTACAAACAAGAAGAAGCCCCCCGCTATCATGCACGAGATCTAGCAATTTGGCGGAGTCGCTATCACCACTGTCCTATTGTCCTAGGAAGTGCGACACCTTCTTTGGAATCGCGCGCCCGTGCTCAAAAAAACGTTTATAAGCTGTTGCCTTTACGAAAACGGGCCAATCCTTACGCGCAGCTGCCAACAATTGAAATTATCGATTTAAAAGAGGAATATGGTCAAGGAAATATGACCTCTTTTTCACTAAGTTTACAAGAAAAAATGCGGGATCGTTTAGCAAAAAATGAGCAAATTGTTTTATTATTAAATCGCAGAGGCTATTCTTCTTTTATGATGTGTCGTGATTGTGGGTATGTGTTAGATTGTCCTAATTGTGATATTTCGTTAACTTTACACATGGATACGAAAACGATGCGTTGCCATTATTGTGGACATGAAGAAAAAATTCCTCATAAGTGTCCGGAATGCGGGAGTAAAAAAATCAGTTATTATGGTACCGGAACGCAAAAAGTTGAAGCCGAGTTAAAGGAATTGCTGCCAACAGCCCGTATTTTGCGGATGGATGTTGATACGACCCGCAAAAAAGGTGCCCATGAAAAGATATTAAGAGCTTTTGGTGAAAAGAAAGCAGATATCTTACTAGGAACTCAGATGATTGCCAAAGGATTGGATTTTCCCGATATTACGTTAGTAGGGGTCTTAAATGCGGATACTGCGTTGAATTTACCCGATTTTCGTTCCAGTGAGCGAACATTTCAATTGTTAACCCAAGTCAGCGGTCGTGCAGGCCGCGCCCAAAAAGCAGGCGAAGTGATAATTCAAACTTTTAATCCAGAGCATTATGCGATCGCCTTAACCAAGACACAAGACTACGAACGCTTTTATCAACAAGAGATGGCGATGCGGCATCAAGCGGGCTATCCCCCTTATTACTTCACCATTAAATTAACGGTGAGTCATGAAACAGAAATCCAAGCGGCCCAAAAGAGTTTTCAATTGGCACGCCAACTGCAGGCAGCCTTAAGTCCGAATGCATTACTTTTAGGGCCAACCCCTAGTGCGATTATGCGGATTAAAAATCGTTATTATTATCAGATTATTGTAAAATACAAACAGGAACCGGCTTTAAAACCGTTACTAGAACAAATTTTAAACGAGAGCCAAAGCGATCAACGCAAAGGACTCTACGTGGCCATTGATAATGAACCTTTGAATTTTATTTAGTTGCTATTGTCTTTAGTCAGTTTCAATCTGGTTTGTCAGATTGAAACTGACTTGAAAAGTTAGGAGTAAATATGCCTTATCCAATTTTATTAGATCCAGACCGACGCTTGCGCCAAGAAAATCGAGAAGTCGACGAAATTACCGATGATTTGGTGATGATGTTAGACAAAATGTATGAAACGATGGTAGTTCACGATGGTATTGGAATCGCTGCACCACAAGTAGGAAAAAATATACAAGTAGCTATCGTTGAGTTAGATGAAGCTGAACGATTCGAAATGATTAATCCTACAATTATTGCTAAAAAAGGCAGTACCATTGATGTGGAAGGGTGTTTGAGTATTCCCCATGTCTATGGTACCGTCAAACGTGCCGACTTGATTACAGTTCGTTTTTACGATCGTGAAGGAGATGAGCTGGAAGTAGAAGCAGATGGCTATCTTTCGCGGGCTATTCAACACGAAATTGATCATCTTCACGGCATATTATTTACCGACAAAGTTATTGACTACGTTAAAGAAGAAGATTTAGAAGCATATATGGAGGCGCATGAAGATGACTAAAATAGTTTTTATGGGAACACCCGCTTTTTCAGTACCGATTTTAGAAGGATTACTAGAGTCTGGCTATGAAGTACAAGCAGTTGTGACCCAACCTGACCGACCAGTAGGACGTAAGCATGTGATAACTCCTCCACCGGTGAAAGTTGCGGCTTTAAAACACGATTTGTTGGTTTTACAACCCGAAAAAATCAGCGGCTCTACTGAAATGGACAAAATTGCCTCATTAGCACCAGATTTAATTGTCACCGCCGCTTTTGGTCAGTTTTTGCCAGAAAAATTATTGCAGATTCCCCGTCTGGGAGCGATTAATGTCCATGCTTCTTTATTGCCAAAATATCGTGGAGGCGCACCTGTTCATTATGCCATTATGAACGGCGAGGATAAAACTGGTGTCACTATTATGGAAATGATCAAAAAAATGGACGCCGGTGCCATTTACAGTCAAGCGGAAATTCCCATCACAAAGACCGATGATGTGGGCACGATGTTTGAAAAATTGAGTGCGTTAGGAAAAGATTTACTTTTGAATACTTTACCAGAACTAATTCAGGGTACTCTTGAAAAAACGCCGCAAAATGAAGCACAAGTAACGTTTTCTCCTAATATTACGCGAGAACAAGAAGCGATTGATTGGCAGAAAACAGCTGATGAAATCGATAACCAAGTGCGGGGAATGCGTCCGTGGCCGATTGCTTTTACGACTTATCGCGGTGTTCGGTGGAAAATTTGGGATGTGACCCCACTAGCTGAAACAACAGATGCTGCGCCTGGTACGATTATAAAAAAAGATAAAAGCGAATTATTTATTGCGTGTGGCAAAAATACAATTTTAGCGCTTAAAGAATTACAACCCGCCGGTAAAGGCAAACAAGATGTTCAAGCCTTTTTAAATGGTGTGGGACAAAATGTAGTACAAGGAGAAAAATTAGGTGAGTAATAAAATACCAAAATCCATGAAAAAATCAGTGCGGTATGTCGCATTGCATGCATTAGAGCGCGTTGAAAAAGGCGGGGCATATTCCAATCTGTTGATTAATGATGCCATTCAAAAAGGAAAGCTTTCGGATAAAGATGCGCGTCTTTTAACCGGCCTGGTTTACGGGACAATTTCCCGCCAACTATTACTTGATTATTATCTGTCACCATTTTTAAAAAGTGCCAAAAAAGTTGATACTTGGGTTCGTTTATTATTACGCTTATCACTATTTCAACTCCTTTATTTGGACAAAGTGCCAGATCACGCGATTTTAAATGAAGCGACAGAAATTGCCAAAGTCCGGGGAAATATCGGTATTGGCAAATTTGTCAACGGTGTTTTACGAAACGTACAGCGTAATGGTGTTCCGGATTTAGCTGCAATTTCTGATCCAATGGAACGTTTGGCGACAGAAATCAGTATGCCTTTATGGTTAACCCAGCGATTTGTGCAACAAATCGGAACAGAACAAACCCGCCAATTAGGCTTGTCTCTTTTTGAGGTCAGCCATGTTTCTGCTCGTGTAGACTTGCGCAGTGTCACCCGCGAAGAGGCGATTGCGACTTTGTCAGAAGATGGCATTGAAGCAGAAAAAAGCAGCGTTTCACCTTTTGGTATTGTAGCGAAAAAAGGCTTTTTGGCAGGCAGTCAACTTTTCCATTATGGTGTATTGACCGTGCAAGACGAAAGTTCGATGCTAGTGGCACCGGCCTTGCAAGTAGAAAAAGAAATGAAAGTTTTAGATGCTTGTGCGGCACCCGGTGGTAAAACTACGCATATTGCCACTTTTCTTGATGCAGATGTAGGTGGTAAGGTCACAGCGCTAGATATTCATCGTCAAAAAGTCCAATTAATTAAAGACAATGCGGCTCGTCTAAGAGTAGAAGATGTGGTCACTACGCAACAATTGGATGCAAGAGAAGCCCATGAAGAATTTGCACCTGCTTCTTTTGATCGCATCTTAGTGGATGCTCCTTGTTCAGGCTTAGGTTTGATGCGACGCAAACCTGATATTAAGTATCAAAAACAAGCCAGTGATTTTACCCGTCTGCCCATGATTCAAAGGGAAATTCTCGATAGCGTAGCCCAAACATTAAAACCTGGGGGCTTGCTTGTTTATAGTACTTGCACCATTTTAAAAGAAGAAAATCAAGATGTGGTAGAAAGCTTTTTACAAGATCATCCTGAATTTAAATTGGTACCAGTGGTTGCAAATGAATTAATCACAAGTAAACTAGTAGATGATATGTTGACGTTATATCCACAAGACTTTATGACAGATGGTTTCTTTATTAGCTGTCTGAAAAAGGAAAAATGAGGTGGCAAAATGCAGATTAGTTTTCAAACGGATGTAGGGAAAAAGCGTAATAGCAATCAAGACTACGTTGCCGTTTTTAAGAATCAAGCAGACATTACTTTAGCGATTTTAGCCGATGGCATGGGCGGGCATCAAGCCGGTGACGTTGCCAGTAAAATGGCCGTGGATGGTATTGGGGCTAAATGGCAAGAAACCGCGATTGATTCTCCTGAGAAGGCTTGTTCATGGTTTGTCACAGCGATTCAAGCCGCTAACGATGCAGTTTATGAATTGGGGCAAGAAAAACCAGAGCTGCAAGGTATGGGGACGACAATTGTTTGTGTTGCGGTGTTTGCTGAAGAATTTGCTTTAGCCCACGTTGGTGACAGTCGGATGTATTTGGTGCGGGATCATGAAATCACGCAATTAACAGAAGATCATTCTTTAGTAAATGAGTTGGTACGTTCCGGCGAAATTACCGCAGAAATGGCTGCTGTACATCCTCGCCGCAACGTGTTGACCCGCTCTGTCGGCATGCCAGGATTAGTAGAAGTTGATATTGCCAGTCATTTTTATAAAGTTGGAGACTACTTATTACTAGCTTCTGACGGTTTAACCAATATGTTATCCGATGATGTCATTAAATGGATTGTGGACGAGCCTATTTCTTTAGCTGAAAAAGTAAAAAAACTACTCTCGGGTGCCAATGATGCCGGTGGTGCAGACAATATTACCGTCTTATTAATTGAAATTGGGGGCACTGCTCATGATTGAAATTGGTAAAAAATTAAGTGGACGCTACCTAATTATCGGCAATATTGGCAGTGGAGGCATGGCCAATGTATTTTTAGCCCAAGATTTGATTTTAGACCGTGAAGTAGCTATCAAAATATTACGTTTTGACTTTCAAAACGATCAAGATGCGATTCGCCGTTTTCAAAGGGAGGCTTTAGCCTCGACTGAATTGGTGCATCCCAATATTGTAACAGTCTATGATGTCGGTGAAGAAGATGGCATGCAATACTTGGTAATGGAATACGTTAAAGGAATGGATTTAAAACAATATATCAAGAAAAACTATCCTATCCCGTATTTGACGGTAGTTGAAATCATGCAACAAATTTTAAGTGCGATTGCTTTAGCGCATCAACACCGGATTATTCATCGGGACTTGAAACCGCAAAATATTTTGATTAATGAAGACGGTGTGGTGAAAATTGCTGATTTTGGGATTGCCATTGCTTTAACTGAAACCTCCATCACCCAAACCAATACAATGCTAGGCTCGGTCCATTATCTTTCACCAGAACAAGCCCGAGGCAGTATGGCGACCAATCAATCGGATATTTACGCGATTGGCATCATTTTATATGAAATGTTGACCGGACGCGTTCCATTTGATGGCGAGTCAGCTGTTACTATTGCCCTGAAACATTTTCAAGAAGAAATGCCGTCCATTCGCACATTTGATCATAATTTACCCCAGTCTTTAGAAAATGTTGTATTACATGCGACGGCAAAAAATCCGGCTGACCGCTATAAAACGGCAGATGAAATGCGAGAAGATTTGGCGACTGTGCTAAATCCTGAACGATTAAATGAACCCCGTTGGCAGCCCCATGCAATGGACGATGCGACCAAAGCATTGACGCCAATTCCTGAAGAAATGATTACCAAGGTTGAACCAAAAGCGCCAATAGAGGTGCCAAAAGAAGAACCAAAACCTGAAAAACCCAAAAAGAAAAAAAGAAAATGGTGGCTATTGCCAATCTTTTTATTTTTATTATTGTGCGGAGGCCTAGCCTATGCCTTCTTTTCCGGTGGCAAAAGTGAAGTAACGGTGCCAGATGTCAGTGAAATGACAGTAGCAGCGGCCCGAGAAAAGTTGCAACAAGTAGGGTTAAAACCGGGTAAGGTAGAAAAAATCCCGAGTGAAACAATTGAAGCCGATCGTGTCGTAAAAACAGATCCTGCTATTGGTAATGTCGTCAAAGAAAATAGTGAAATCACGATTTATGAAAGTATTGGCAAAGAAAAGATTGAAATGAAAGACGTAACTGGTGAAACCTATGATGACGCATTAAGGACTTTGAAAAATCTGGGTTTTCAAGAGAGTAACATCAGTCGCAAGGATGAATATAGCAACGATGTTTCAGAAGGGAAAGTCATTACCCAAGACCCGGATGACGGCGAAAAAGTCTCCCCTGAATCGCAAAAAGTTGTCTTAACGGTTAGCCGCGGCGTAGAACCTGTCAATATGATTGACTACAGTGGCTATACGTATAATGAGGCAGTAAACGATTTACTGGGAAAAGGAATTAAAGAAAACCAGATTAAAAAAGAAGAAACATATAGTGACACTACTCCAGCAAATCAAATTATTTCACAGACGCCAAAAGAAGGCGCAGAAGCGATTCCTGATAAAACGCAAGTTATCTTATCAGTTAGTTTAGGGACAAACAAGATTACCTTACCCGATTTAGCCGGTAAATCTGATGTGGAAGCGAAAAACAGCTTAAAAGACTACGGCTTAGAGTATGATGAAACGGAAGAATTTTCTGATGATGTTGCAAAAGACAAAGTGATTCGCACAGAACCTGGTGCTGGTCAAACGGTAAAAATTGGCGATACGGTAAAAGTTGTCATTTCAAAAGGCCCTGATACCAGCAATGAACCCCAAACCTTTAAAGTGAATTTATCCGCTACGTACACAGGTGATGGCCAAGCGAATCAGGAAGTTAAAATTTATTTAACCGATGAAGAAGGAACGAAAAAACAAGTTGCAGCTTTTACCCTTGCGCCTAATGATACCCATAAAGAAGCAATTGATGTTACGGTTAAAAAAGGTGAAAGTGCGACCTTTTATTTCCAACGAGACAATGGAAATGAAAACAGTTTAGCGGTTACGAAAGCTAGCGATATTGAAGTACCGTAATGACGCATAAAAAGAAGCAGAAGAAAAATCATGAGGATTTTTCTTTCTGCTTCTTTTTTGATTTTTTCTAAAAGACAAAAAGTGAAGAAATTAGATGGTGTTTATTTTACCAACTTTATTATTTATGTTCTTTCCTTTCCAGTCAATATTATCAAAAAAATGTTCGCATTTTGATGTAATTTCGATAATAGCCTTTTTAACATAACGTCTTGAATGTTTGCTTTTGTATTATAAAAGAAATATTTGAATATTAAATAACCAAGTTACTTGTTTGAACTCGGTTTTTGAAAACCTTTTCTTGGTTTTGGGGAAAATTATTATTGTTGCTATAATTAAAGGTGAATTAGAAAAGAAATGGCAAAAAGAGGAAGTTTCTAAGTCAATTGCAAAGAACATCGTCAGCATAGGAAATCAGATGCTAATGATATAAGTAAAGGAGGGGATAGAAGTGAAACAAAAAGAAGAGTTGAAAAGCAATGTCAGGCATAAATTTTTTATTATCTCCATTATTATAATATTGATTATCCCTTTTTTCTTTGACTTCTTTACAACTTTTAATCGTATTGGAGCTAGTTATTCACAAATAGAAATTGTTAATGATGAGCAATTTAATGCGAAGTATCATACTGAGGTGAATAAAGATAAAAAGGAAATTGAATGGACAATTCAACTTAGTAACAAAAGTACTGAGGAAGCAATTAAAGCGCAACTTAGATTAACGGCTGCGAGCGGTATTGTGAATATCACAGGAAATGGAGTTATGGGATTTGACAAAGTTGAGTCGAATCTACAAGTTGAATATGTAGCAACTCATTTTGAAAAAAAGCAAAATAGTGACATTACGAAAGAATTTAAAATAGTTACCAGTTATGAAGAGGGTATCGAAAATCAGCAGTTGGAATTTCAATTAGGATATTTTCGTGAAGGAGAAGAAAATACATTTTATACATCAGCCACTAAGAACCTAAGTCTGTCTTTATCAGCACTGGACCTTTCTTCTTTAACTCAAGAAACGCCCATTGTAAACGCGCAGATGAAAGTTTGGGATAAAGATGCCAAAGATCAAGAAGGTGACTGGGTACTCTACGATAGTCAAAAGCATATTCTAGATGAGAATACCTCGGTGCGATTAGATTATGATTGGGATATGAACAAAGTTATCGATCCGGACAATAACACCACATTTAGAAGTTTATTCGAACAAGCAATTAATAATCAAGACAATAACGGCAAAGAACTATCCTTTACATTCAGCTTTGATTTTGATAATAAAATTGCTGTTGCAGAGGATATAGACGGGAAAAAGGAACCACTTAAAGATGAAAATAATGAATACGGCTACTTCTATATTACCAAGGGGCAAAATGGCGCTCCTCATACATGGACAGTGACTTTAAATGATGAAGCAATTCGGGCGGAAAATGTTAAAGGCCAAATGTATTTGGAAACAAAAGTTACCATGAGTGAAGAAAATGGCCAGAAGTTGGAAATTTTTAAAGGGGAAGATGGGGAGAATGTCACCATTGACATTACACAAAAAGGTTCAGGTTATACCTTAAATAAAGAGGTGGCAAAAGACGCGAATGATAAAGAAATTATCAAACAAGTAACAACTGAAAAAGATGGAACAAAAATCACCACTTCTTATATTACATGGCAAGTTATAGTTGAACCTAGTAAAACAGGGGATGTATATAATACATTAAATGATTTTACACTAAAAGATGAAGACATTACCACAGATGAAATTAGTAATCTTGGCAGTGATCATGGCTTTACGTTTGCTTTTTTAAATACTACCGCTAAAAGTTTAGAAACTGCTACGGGAATGGATTATGCGGGAAAATTTTTTACCATTGAAGCCTATGATGAAAAGGGAGGCAAAGAATTATGGCTGCCGCAAAAATATAATGAAACAGACTATGGAAAATATAATGAAGCGGATTATACGAATGTCATCACGGGCGCTTTTAGTACTGGATTTACCCGTGGAGGACGTAGTATAACGGTAAACTTTGATTATGAAAAAGTTTCTTGCGACAAAAAAATAGTCTTTACTTTTACTACCAAAACAACAGATTTACATGGGAGCAAGTTAACAAACAAGGTGAGTACTACCACGAGTAACTATGGTGATTTAGATGCTCATGCAGACATTAACATTTATAAAGATCAGCTATATAAAACAGGAACTAATTTAGGTTTATTTGATAATGGCAATGCAAAAGTACGTTGGACAGTCGTACATCATCGTGATACAAACCAAGAGCAAATCTTGACTGATGAAATTCTGTCAGGAAAATTTATGACAGACAAAAAACTAGAAGTCTATGATGAAAGTTATCGCTCAAATAATGAAGCGCTGAAAAAAAGTCTACCTTATACGCTGATAATTGATGGGATAAGTGTTCATAGTGATGATAATCCTGTTGTAAAAATTAAAGTAAACAATGGTGAATCACTAACAGATAAAGCTCAAATAAAGTTTGAATACCCACAAGGAACGCCTAAAGGACGCTATACTTTTGTTTATACTTCTGAACATGAGCCGGGTACTGAAGCTATTAATACCATTAAAAATGATGATGGCAGCTCAAGCTCAGCAACGGTTGATACCAATAATTTGGCAATTGAAAAAAAAGGAGGCTTTAGTGGAAGCGATATTTATCGTGAAGAGCAAATCTTATATTGGCAGATTACAGCAAAGACCAACAGCAGTAGCGATAAAATTGTTATTACAGATATTTCTCCGTATCATGACATGTGGTATTACTACAATCAAGCTGAACCAAATGTATGGCCTACAACAGAAGGAGCCCAACGCGATGCTGTAAGAAAGCGTGGTTTGATTGTGATGGTAGAGACTTCCCCAGAAAAATGGGAAGTAGTACCACAAAGTGATTACCAAGTTGAATTAAACCAATTTAGTAATGATACCGAAAAATACGCTAAAGAGTGGGGCGCTGAAAAACGGGGATTAAGAGTTTCTTTTAATACTTCTTTATACAATGGAAAGCGTGTGCGCTTATACTTAGCTACGAAGTATGGTGGTGAAGGGACAAAACCAACGGCAGGAATATCAAATTCGGTTAAAAATATTGTGGGGATTAGACAAGGGGAATTGACTGAAGCAACAGATGGTACTATCTGGCTTTCAAGTCATCGTCATGTGGCTCATAACACTTCTAAATCTGGAAAACTAAACGCTAAAGATAATGAAATTACATGGGAAATCCGCGCTAATGATCGTTTTTATCCCATTCAGGCTGGGGATATATTGGAAGATTTATTGGATTATAAAGCAGAAAATGGTACGGCCCTAACAGATACAACAAAAGATTATCAACGAGTTAAGAAACTGCCTGTGTTTTATAAAATGATTTACGATCTTGACAATACAAACTGGAACCCAGATGTAAAAGAAATTTTGACGGTATTAAAAGAGGGGACAGATTATGAATTTTTGTCAGATGAAAATCGAGTTATTAAGGGAGAAGAGTGGCTAAAAACAGAAGCAAAAGGTTTTAAAATACGCTTTATAAAAGATGTGGGAAACTATGCAATTCGTGCTGCGTTTACTTCCGAGTATGCATTAAATGGCCAAGGAGAATCTATTTCTGGTTCGGACAATCAAAAATATACTTTTAATAATGCTATCCAACTTATCTTACAAGGAAATGAATATCAAAACTCTGGGAGTGTTTCCTTAACGATGAAAAGTGGTGAACTTTTCAAACTTGGCAAAAAAGCAGATGAAACAGATCCAATAGAAATCTGGTGGGAACTGGTAGCCAATGGGGGTGCAGCCCATTTACACAATGTGGAAATTATGGATACACCAAAAGGAGCACAATCGGTAGATTTAAATTCGGTTGTACTCTACGCTGCTGAAGCTGTCCAAGATAAAGAAAATAATATTACTTTTAAAGCAATCGGAGAGCCGTTACCTTTTGAAACTTTAGTTCCAGCATCATCGGGATTTAAACTAACTTTACAAGAGATTAATAGTCCCATTATCGTGAAATACAAAACAATTGTCGATGAAAAATTGCTAAACGCTACAAATGATGCCAAAATTAAATGGGAAAAGCATGAGTATGTTCCTTATTCGAATACTGTTTATGTACGGGAATCCGTAACTGGAGGAAATGGTTCTGGTAATTACTACAATATTAATTTACACAAACGTTTGGGCGAAAATAACAAATATACTGATTTAAATGATATTGAGTTTCGGTTAGAAAAGTATAGTTCTGCCCAAAATACGTTTGAAAAAGTAGCGGAGTCCATCACGGGTAAACAAGTAAGCGCTGGTTACATTTACTTTAATAAGCTTAACAGTGGCTACTATCGGTTAATTGAAAAAAGTAGTGATGAAGTACCTGGTCTTAAGTTAATTGAACCTTTTATCTTCCATCTATCAAGTAATGGAAGTGTTACACCACAGCTTTATGATGAACATGAAAAAACATTTACAAAAAAAAGTGAGGAAACAAAAGGAATAATGTATGAAAGTTCTGGACTAGCGGTAAACTTTACGATTGACAATCGCTATAAACCTTTCAAATTATCTTTTATTAAAAAAGATAAAGGTGAACAGACACCGTTGACGGGGGCAGAATTTAGCTTGGAAGATAGTCAAGGTAAGAAGCTAAATCTTGTTAAAAAAGATGCAACATTTACTGCCGAAAATCTAACAGCAGGAAGCTACACACTGACAGAAACACAAGTACCTCAATTTTTTGAGCGATTATTTAATCATGTGAAAATCCTGATTGATGAACAAGGAAATGTGAAAATAGCAGCTGATACTAAGGAAGGAGTAGCAGCGATTAAAATTACCAAAACAAACGGTGAGGAAGATAACTTGATTGAATTTAGCGTTTTGAATAGTAAAAAAATCCTAGGTGTGTTACCAACCACTGGCGGTATTGGTACGCAAATATTTATCATCAGTGCCTTGTTGCTCCTTTTAGCAGCAAGTATGTTGGCAGGTGTTTATTGGTATCGAAATAAAAAAATATCCTAAATAGTATCAATAAACAAAAAAGAGAATGAGTTTGAAATAGAATATCACTTGGGTGAATCAACGAAAATGTGGTTGTTTCACCCCTTTTTTTCACCGCTAGTAAGTAAAATTATTTGTAAGGAATTAGACGTTTTCTAGAAATATGCTATACTTTAAATGAGGATATTTTAATTTTTAGGTGGTGAAATAATGAAACGTCAAAGAGCCCTACTCTTTTATGGAATGGCATTATTTTTTGGTTGCTTTTTTTCCGCAAAGACGACCTTTGCAGCAGAAGAAATTACACTGCATCTCCACAAACGCATTTTCCCAGATATTGAAATTAAAATGAGCTATGATTTAGACATAGAGGAAGAAAAGAAAATGTTTCTTAGCCAAACGTTACCACAAAATGGGGCTAATTTTATAGTGTACGACTTGCATCAGCCTTTAGACGGTGGGGAGCCCAAAGAAATCAAATTAGGCGATTGGACAGATGCTACACGACGTGACGTTTTTGAAGCAGCTAAAAAATATAAAATCGTTGCCAAAGCGCAAACGGCTTATGATAGAAGTACAAAACAAGATGGGGTTGCTACGGTTAAACTCCCGCGTTATGGGGTCAAAGAACCGTTATATCTGATTTTGGAAGTAAAATCAGAGCCGGATTCAGAAATAAATGGTGTGCACGAGCAAAGCGCCGCTCCCAAGATTTTTGATCCGCAGAAGCATAAAAATGAAGAAGAGGAAATATATCTTGAAACATTGAATTACTCCCGCCATCCTTATTTTTTCAATTATGGTAAAATGCGTGGCAGTGGTGAAATGCCACTTGCTGGAGTGGAATACGTTTTGTATAAGTTAAACGATGAAGCCGAGCGACTTTATCTAGAAAAAAACGAGCTGCCTGATACGTGGTACTCTTGGACATTTTCAAGTAATCCGCAAACAGATGAGCGTTTGGATCGTTTTATTTCCAATGAAGAGGGCTTGGTAACAACAAATAAACGCGATTTACCGCCAGGTACTTATTATTTTGAAGAAGTAAAAGTAGTGCCAGGATTTGAAAAAAATGAAAATATTAGTGATGTAGAAGTTTTTATTCCAACTTCTTGGACAGATTTAAAAGGAAATTTTTTCCCCGCAACAGTCAATGGTGAAGGTATATGTGAGATGCGAGATGGAAAAGTTCCAGAAATTGTCTTACAACGGGCCAGTCCTAAAATTTTTCATATCCAACGGGCGCGTAATCGGGTTCAGGGTTTTAGTTTTAATAATTTGGTATTAGCTACCAAACAATTACCCCAAAAAATTAAAGCTGGAGAATTAAACTTTGAAATTAGTATAATTGCTCTTGTTTTACTAGCTCTTGTTGTCTTTGGGGTGAAAAAATTACCGAAGCGGCCTACAAAAAAAGAATGACTCAACTTTAGTACGACTTCCAATTTTTTGAATACAGTTAAAAAGACGCAGCACACTGAAAGGTTAGTGTGCTGTGTCTTTTCTTAATTGGTCGAATCAAAATCTTCAGAAGACATTTTATTATTCTGGGAAAGTGGGGGAAATTGTTGGTAAGTTTTTTCTTGTGTGCGCGATGTGCGTAAAATTTTTTGACGATAAGCTTGCCACAGTTCAGCGAAAAGCTCTTTTTCGTAACCGCTATTTTCAATTAATTCAACAATAAAAATTGGCTTTTCTAAATTGTCTGGTAAAAGAGTATCAAAGGTACTAATGAAAAAATCAATATTGGGATCATCAAAATTAGTAAAATGGATGCGGACAAAGCCAAATTGTTTTAACACTTCTTTAATGGTTTGCATAATGAAATAATCTGGAATTGTTAAAATTCCTACGTTTAGGGTTTGATGATTATAACAATTTTTAAATGTGGGCAAGATATTATAAGTCACATCTTCTACTAAATCCTCACAACATGCTGCAAGCCAAGCGAAATTTTTTCTGCGACAAATTCGACGAAAGAAGTCGCCATTACGTTTTAATAGTTCTTGATAGGTATCATGTTCTTGGGCATGTTCATGACGAGTAATATCCATAATTAAAGGCGAGTCACCTTGGTGAATAATATAGTTCATGAATGTCACAAATAGGTTGATATGTAATAGAAAAGATTCTTCATAATCCGCTTGTGTTTCCGGAACTAATTCGGTAAAGAAAAATTGCTCATACTCTTCGATTAAATCAATGAGGCTGTTATTGCTGTCCTTTAACTCTTCGTAGTAATCATTTAATTCCTGGATACGAAAATCATCAATATTAATGTAAAAAGGCGTGAAATACAACATGTAAGAAATGAATCGTGCTTGCAAGTAAGCTTGTTGTGAATCAGCAATAAATTTTTCACAATACGTTGTCAGTGCAGGTAAAAACTCACTGAAAGGGAGCGTTTGAAATTTGGGAAATTCTAACTCATAACCTTGCTCGGCTCGAAGCCGGTTGACTGCCAAACGTAAAAAAATTTCACGAGGATGCATGAAATTAGCTTTATCAAAATGAAGTATCCGCATAATATTTCGTTCATCGCAAAAATCAAATTTACTCAAAAGAATATCTTGTCCTAAATTTCCCGCCCAAAGATAGGTTGTATAAAACATTCTGAGCATGGCCTCGTTACCATCAATCTTCATTTTGGAAGCTAATAAACGTATTCTAAAAGAATTTAAATATTTTTTTAAAGGACGTAATTTACGTAAAATAGTGGATTGGCTCAAATAGAAATCTTCACAAAAATTTTCAAACGTCACCTCGGGTTTTATTAAGGAATACAAAATAAAATTATAAGGAATAGAGGTGCGGACAAGATATTGGATATATTCATTGTGACGATAGTCTCCTGGCTGCCATGAAATTTTACCATTTGCGGTTAAAAATGATTTTCCAGTAAGCTCTAATAAATTATCGTGGATTTCTTGTGTCAGTGTACTTAACGTTGTATAGGATAATTTCAATTCAGAACAAAGATAATTAATCGAATAGGTACCTGCCTCTTTATCTGAAAAAAATTCCATGACACTGATTTTCTGTCTGGCGGCGTCTTCTAATATCAATGGACTTAATAACATGGGTCACCTCCTCTGTAAGTTTTTCTCTATTTATTTTATCATGAAATTATTAAAAATAAAACAGTATAATTTAATGTTGCGACGTAATTTATTACGATTGTTATTTAAAGGCGTTCTAAAATAGAAATATTCCTAGGAAAATAAAATTATACTCGAAAGATTAGCGATGAAGATTATCAAATCATTTTTCTAGATTAACGGATTAACGTAAGCAAGTTATATCGACTTTTTACCTACATAAATCAGTCAACTTTAACAGAAAAAATTCATGATTTTAAAAAAATATATTGATTTTTGGGATTAAATAAGTCGCTGAATTCTAAACCAAAGGGTGTATAAGGCGTAAAACAGATTTATATAACGTGTAATTAAAATAAATATTGTTTTTATTTGGCTAAGGTTAATTTTTTGAGAAGATGATGAACAAGCGTTTAGCATGTAAAATAGAATGTGTATAGGTATCTCTAAATTTAATTATTAAAATTTGATGATGCGAAAGGAGGAATACCCCATGAAAAAGATGGTTAAGGTATTTTTATCGCTACTATTAGTCTGTCCAATCTTGTTTCTAAGTGCATTCGATAAAAAAGCTCAGGCAGCTGAGATGGATATAGTAGACATTGTGTTACATAAACGTATTTTTCGTGATGTTCATTGGCACCACAGCGATAAATTAGATGCGTATTTTTATGGAAATGATGGTTTGCCAATTGATAAAGAAAATATTGAAGATGATAGCCAGGAAAATGAACTTTTAAAAAATTCAATTCCTTTAAATGGTGCGCAATACATGATTTGGGATGCTACGAAATTAACAAATGTTGATATTTTTAAAAAATATTATCAAGATAGCTCCATTAAAGAAACCAAAGATATTGTTCAGGTTTTTTCACGAATGAAACGAAGTGGTGCTATAGAACTCGCACAAAAAGCAGATTTACCACAAATTTCTATTGAAGGGAACACCACTATTGTAACCAAAAAAGATTTAATTTCCAAAAAAAATCCCACTTCTACGCAGGCGGGAATAGCTCGGTTTGATGATTTAGCAAGAAAAGATGGGGAACAATTTAAAGCTTACTTGATTGTTGAGACGGGAGTAAGTGATACTAAAGAATTAAACGTTGATTTAGAAAAGTTTTCGCGTCCGATTTTGGTCACATTGCCCATAATGGTGAATAATGAAGAACTAACAGAAATTCACCTCTATCCTAAAAATGTGGGTTATGTTCGTGATCCGTACTTTTATAAATTTGGTCAAAGTCAATCAGGAGAAGATCTGGGTGCACTAGCGGGTGCTGAATTTGTTTTATACCGGGAAGAAGATGGAAAAAAACTCTATTTAGATATGAGTCCGACCACGGATTTGAAAAACAAATGGGTTGAGTCTGCCGATCCAGCAAAGGACACGCGGGTAAACAAATTTGTCTCTGATAATACAGGATTAGTGAATACAGGGGAACGATTTTTACCTTCAGGGACATTTTATTTTGAAGAAGTAAAAGCAGCAGACGGCTATGAAATTACCTCTGAAGCCAGAAAAGTCGAAGTGATTGTCCCAACTTCTTGGGATGATCCCGTGACAATTAATGGTCAAGAAATGGCTGAGCTTGTAACCGGTATCGTACCTGAATCAGCTCAAAAAAGCCAAACGCCTCGTGTTTACAATACACAAAGTGAATCGGAGATACCACCACAAGACAGTTCGGGACAAGAAACTTCTACACGTTTGCGTTTGCCGCAAACACTGGGACAATTAATTGATACAGTCGCGACGACTGGACGACGGATGTTACCGCGAACAAATGAAGGCAAAGCGGCCTTTTCAGTTGTGGGTGTAGTTGTTGCAGGAATTGCAGTTTTCTTATGGCGAAAAAAACACGATGATGAGGATAAGTAATTAAATATATTATTTAAACTTTTCCGTGTACTTCGTCTATCAGATGATAGTCGGCGCAAACTTAGATGTAAGGGGTTGTGAATGATGAAAAAGAAAATTATAGCACTATTAGTCATAGTGTTAATGCTCTCGCCGTTTCTTGAAGGTCTATTGTCGGCATCTTCTATCTGGAAAACATCTGCAAGCAATGATGAAACCGAAGAAATTATCAAAAATGATAATTTAGTACTTACGCAGACATTACAAGAAAGCCAAGAAGGGCCTTATATACAATTAAACTATCAAAAACGCAAAGCGCAAGAAGATGAAAATTTACGTCTGCATTTTCTGGTGAAAGAAGATAATGGGAAAAATATTGAAATTGATGAGGCAGATGGTTTTGGTAAGACAGAAGATGGTTGGTACAGTGAGCAACGAGTCAGTGAAAGTGGCAGCTTGAAAATTCCCGTTACCGCCGGGACAAAATACCAATTATATACCCGCTTTGTTTCGGAAATCCCAGTAAAAGAGTCCGAAGATAATCCAGAAGGTACAACTGAAAATGTAGAGAAAAATGTAGGAGAAGTGATAGAAACCCCTCTCCTTAATGATAAGGAACAAGAAGCCAAAGAACTGATTTTTGTTCCGGCTAAACAAGAGTTGGATCTCACGAATTTAAAAAATCCTAATGATACCGAAACTTTAGTACAAATTAAAGGTTTTAAGGTGAGTTATACTTCAACTTTGAAAGATAATGGTAATAAAGCAGACTGGCAATTGAAATTTGATAAAAATCTAGTTGAAGGGCTGAATTATCGTATTCGTTACAGTGTGTATGATAATCAAAATCCCAAAAATGCCAATGAAAACGGCGCAGAGCCAAAATTTCAGGAAATGAATATCAAAGACAATAATAATCGCGAGCGTAAGTATCGACAAGAACGATATGTGGATGATAAGACGAAAACGGCTAGTCTAAAAAATTCGTTTACAACTTCTTTTTCAACCGATGGCAAAGCAATAAATCTAATCATTGGCTTAGTAGATGAAGATGATAATTTCGTTGCGTTATTTAACGATAATAATGTAGTCGCAGTAGATTCAACAGTCGTAGAAAAAGAGGAAGAAAAAGCGGATAATGCAAATTCAATTGCTCGCACACTGGGCCAAAATGTAAGCACACAAGCTACGACTTCCCCAGATGGCTTACCTTATGCTCAGACAGTGTATGATGATGAGCCATCCGCGCGTTTAACAACACTGCGTGCAGCAGGTCTATTTCACATATTTGCGAAAAAAATTGAGTTAAACCAACATTTGAACGGCAACTTCGCTTCTCCAATAGCCAATATAAGTACAAACACTGGTGCTGGTTCAGCAAATGAACTTTTTTATGCAGGAACCTTAGGAAATGGTTTTAATGGGATCAATAAATCCCCGGATTATGCTCCAGCTAAATTTGTCTTAGGTTCAGGTATTCGCTATGAAAAAAAAGGAAATGAAATCTATCTAAATGATAGAAAAGTTGATTTTCAAGGAAACGTAATCTTTGAGCATGAAAGTACAACTCCTTATATCGATTTTACAAAAGAATTTAATTATCTGGAAAACCTAAATAAAGATATTGCGACCTGGAGCCCGGATATTATAATCAATCGTGACTTTTTTAAAGATAGCCAGAACCAAATTAATTCAAAAACGATTGATTTACGTGAGGAACCCTACAAAGATTTGGAATCGGTTGTGATTAAAATCGATCCGAGCGCGCATGATGTGGAACGTCAATTAACTATTATTGGTTTGGAACCGGATCATTCTGGCAAAGTGCGTAACATATATTTTAACGTTGAAGTGCCAACAAAAGTGTCTAATTTCAACTATAATTTAGAAATCAAATTAAAGGACTCAGCTGGAAATGATATTCAAATTGGTGAACATTCAACTTTTACAAAAAGTCCGATCTTGTATAATTTTTATTCTGCCGCTAGCGATTCACTGTATAAAGAGCAAGTTAATATCAGCAAGATTATCCAAGGAGCAGTTCTTGCTCCAGGAGCAAAGGGGTGCGCAAGTATAACTGTTGAGGGAAATTTAATTTTTGCAGAGTGGAAGGGTGGTACTGAGACCCATAAATGGGATTATAAGCCTAAGGGTAGCGTTACCATCATTAAACAAGATCCCATCGAAGGAGAATTTCTTGGCGGAGCAGAGTTTGATTTATATGTAATCGAGTACAAAACTGAAGGTAATAATTTAGTACCAACGCATGTTAAGGTTAATCCAGATAATAATCCTTATGTAACGGATAGTAAAGGACGTCTCACGGTTTCAGGTCTTTCTCAAGGATATCAGTATTACTTTATTGAAACCAAACCACCTCTAGATAAGGATAACAATCCGTATCCAGCTTATACTGATCCTATCTACTTTACAATCATTCCAGGAACGACTACGACTACGACTTACCATCCGGTATACAATGTCAAAGCCCAAGAGGAATTTGAGTTTGGGGCTAAAAAACTGTTGAAAGACACAGTAGATAAAGATACAAGTTTCTTGTTTGAAATCCAAAAAATTGTAGCGGGCAATGTAACGGATACAAAAGCTTATGGTAAAGTGACGTATACTAAAACTGATAGTGTCAATACAGAAAAGGTTGTAAAATTCTATCGAACGACAGCTGATCGTGATAATGATAACAATAGAATTGGTAACGATGAGTGGATGAATGTTCTTGAAGACGGAGAAAATTATCAGTTAATTGAGACAACGACGAATGGGTACAATGTGAAATATTCCGGTTATGGCGGTGAAGGAAACAATTTGTTTACAGCCAATTTTACTGAAGGAAAAGCAGTCCATATTAACTTCTTAGTCACAAACTATGAGGATGAATTTACTGTAAAAGGGCAAAAAGAAGTTTCTGAAATTGTTAAGGAAAATAAAACTTTTAAATTTGAAATTAAAGAAAAAAACTCCCCTAACATCTTAGCCTATGGAAAAGCTGAAGTAAAAAAAGATAGTAAGATAGCGGATATTGAATTTTTTAAAGATGCTGCATACACAATTAGTATTAGTGGTAATGATTGGTTTGGAATTGTGGATCCTGACAAGACTTATGTTATATCAGAAACTGATAGTCAGGAATACCAGGCAAGCTACAAAGTGAATGGTATTACAACTGATGAAATTCATTTTATAGCAGGAGCAGTCAACAATATTACACTTTATGTCAAAAACAGCAAAAAAGAAGAAGAGCCTAAAATTACTTTAAAAGGTACCAAGAAATTAGTTGATGAAACACTCCAAGAAAAAGAAACCAAAACCTTCCACTTTGAACTTCGTCATCAAGCAGGGGAGAAACCTGCAACTGGGGATAAATTAGTCGCAAATGGAGAAGCTGTAACGTCCAATGGAGATCCAGCCGATATTATCTTCACAGAGACAAATAGTACAGCAATTACTACTGCAGAGCAGTGGACGAACTTACTAAAACCAGGTAAATACTACATTGTGGAAACAGATAGTGATGGTTATTCGGTGACATATACAATTAGTGGCATAGATTCGGGACCAGAGAAGAATTCTTTTACAATTCCAGCAACCTTAGAAAAAAGTATTACGATTCAATTTGAAGCAGTGAATACAAAAGACAAGTCTTATAAATTTGAAGCTCAGAAAAAGGTGACTGGCAATGTTCCGTTGCCTAAGGAAGGAAAAACGTTTAAATTTGAAATTCAAGACAAAAGTGAAAAGGCGGTTGCCTTTGGCAGTGCCAACATTTTAGTGAAAAATGAGCCGGTTAACATTGTTTTTACGGATAAGGCTGGAAATTCGATTACAGACTGGACAAAAATCTTAAATGACGGGGAAAAATATACTCTTGTTGAAACTACCACAGAATATCACGTTAGTTACTTGGATGAAAGTGGTTCAAACAAAGAGAATACTTTCACAGTTGAATATGGAGATAATGCCACCATGTATTTCTTAGTTCAAAATGACTTAGATGTGGGAGACCTGCCTTCAACTGGAGGCAGTGGAATTGTGAAATTTATGCAGTTGTCTCTGATAGTTATTCTGATTGGCGTAGGGATTGGCGGTTATTATTGGTACCGCAATAAAAAAGTGAACTAAAATGAGAAAAGAACGGATTGCGGTTGAGCGTGATCTGTTCTTTTCTTTTGTTTTTAGTGATAAAAAATGACAACTTTTTTGTTGGAAATAAAATTGAAGAAAATATTCTAATAATCATGGGTAAATTAGAATGTTGTTATTTAAACGTTTTATGGACTTTTATTGACGATAAAGGCAATTTTAAATTTGTAATATTATATTTTGATTAAAAGATAAGTTTTTGATAAAATTAAACTATAAAACTAACTTTAAATTTAATGCGTTCAAAGAGGGAAAATGGGATTTTATTTGGGCAGAAAGGAACAAGCTAATGAAAAAAGGCAGACTTTTATCATTGTTGACGGTCGCGTTATTACTCGTGCCTTATATCTTTATTTTAGCTGGTGTGAATGCTAAAGCAGATGGCATTTATCAATATCAAGACAAACGTTTTATCGCTACAGAGGAAGTTGATATTTCTTATCAATATACAGTTAATCAAAAAGAAAATAGTATTTATTGGCAGATTGAATTTACCAAAAATGCGATTCAATCGGCCACAAAATTGGGTATTCAAGTAGTAGATATTGATGAGGATTTAGTGGCGGCGACCAATACCCAATTTCCTGAAGAAAGTTTTAATCGAACTTCTAATAATGCAAATGAAATTGGAGTAGTAGAAAAGAGTGCCAATAAACGTAAAGAAAAAACAACTTACCAGATGGTTTTCCGTACTCAAATTAGGAGAGCTAAGCCCAACTATCGTTTAGGAATTCGACTATTAGGCTATCGTGTGAATGAAAATAATGGACAATTAGAAGAAATCAACTTTCATAGCGCCGGAAAAGTATTGGAGATGGAGGCAGCCCCGGTTGAAAAAATAAAGATTGTTTCTTTGGATTCATTCTTACCAAAAGATGAAGCCGTCACTACGCCTATCCATTTGAGTCAATTAAAAGTTTTTGAAAATGGAAATTGGCAGGATTATAAAGCGTTGCAAAAAAAGAGGGTTATAGATGAAGGAACAGAATTACGTTTGGAACAAACGTTAGATATAAAGAATTTTTTAGCAGATAAAACGATCGCACAAGCTATCGGAAAAGCAGAAAATTAGACAGCTGCAGAGGGCAAACAGATTCAACTTAGTTATACATTTCAATTTGGAATCGATAAAAGGTTTAAATTGCCAGAAAATTCAAATACGACTCAACCAATACGCTTAGAAAATAATGATATTAATTACGGACACTATAAAATTAATACTGCCAAATCAGACAGTGAGGAACATATTTGGGAAGTGACGTTAAATCAAAATGCCTTTTTGAAAGAAGATTTAATTTTACCTTTAGTAATCGATACCGGCATTGACCTAGAAAATGACAGTGGTAGTGAAACTTTGCTTTTAGCTAAGACAGCAGACTATACGCAAAAACAAAAAATTAAAACCACACAGTTGAGTTTTAAAATAGAAGAAACTACGCTGCCAAATCAAAAATTGACTTATGATGAGGAGCTCGGAGGTATCCCTATTATTTGGGAAACCACAATTACACCTAAAAAAGTGGCTGAAAAATATGCAAAAATTAATAGTATGTCTTTGACTAGTGAGGATGTAACGCCACCGTATAGTGATGATGAAACAAGCAGTGGCGATGGTTTCGACTTCTTCTTTACAAATGAAAAGTTAAAAAAAATCATGAAAGTAAAACAGTTGCCTTTATTTGATATTAAAGCTTACGACGAAATAGGCCAAGAAGTGTCTGCACCACGATATGAACTAATTCACGATAAAGAAAAAGAAAATCTTTCGCAAGTTCAATTCGTTGAAGAAGTTGCATCAAAGCTGGTGATTAAGACCACTACATTAACCAGAAAAATGCATGCGGCCAGAAAAGTGGTAAATCGTGTGAGTGGAACTTCAAAAAATGCAGGGAGTGCGGTGAGTGATAAAACACTGGTGGTGCCAGAACATCGTCTTTATTTAGTCAATGATGGGCAAAATGAGGATTTATTTGAATGGCGTGCGGCTTATTATCGTAATGGGCAAAGCATGAAGACGATGTCCACAGGTAGTATACCTGGAGTAGAAACCATTACATTAACTGTGGATGCAGGTAATTTGGATAGTTCTTCGGTAAAAGTGTTTGATGAAGAAGGAATTAAGGGAAGAAAAGTAGATGAGCGTTTGTACTCGGTAACAAAAATTGATGCAAAAACAGTAGAAATTGCCTTTTTCGATTTTGTTAAAAACGATCCTCAAACTAAGCTCCAAGATGGACGTTATTATATTTGTTATGACTCTACTGAGCGGTCCAAACAAAAAGTAACAGCGAGTGCAGTAAGTGATAAAGGTTTATTAGCAAAGGCTACTTGTGAGAAAAAAATGGCCATAGCGGTTACACCATTAGAATTTAGTGGATGGCAAAATAAGTTGTTATGGCAAATAAATGCGCAAACAATTAACGCGCAAGGAAATATAGAACTAGCCATGACGCTAGCAGAAGGCGGCCAAAATTTTTATTTCAATAAGAGCGATCTACCGAAAAATTATGATTCGGCTGAAATTGAAAATTTGGCAAATAAAAAAGGAATTTTAGTGGTAGCGACGAATGCTGCCGGTGTAACCCGTTATTTGCAAGACGATGAATATGAACTGTTATTCCATAATAAAAAAGACTTAGTATCTAAAACTGGAGTTTGGCCAGGAAAAAGAGCGGGTGTAAAAATTACAATACCTCAAAAAGCGAAGACGACAGCCAAAAAAATTACAGTATATTTGCAAACCAATACTGGTGGTGTTGCTGATATTGATGCAATGCCAGCAAAAAAACAGAATATTGTTTTAGATGCTGCTATTACTCAAGACCAGCATAGTGTGACAACTACTGGGACGACTACAATTGATGATGAGCGTTTTTTACAAAATATGGATAGTCAAGCATTTTACAATGAAAGTCGTAATAAAATCGATTGGACTTATTTTGCTAATACTCGCCGTTATGACTTGAAAAAAAATCAATCTTTTACCATTCGATTGGATAAAGAGCGGGTGTTAAAATCAGACCGAAGTGAATATCACTATTTTACTGAAAAAGATTTGGCTCAGCTGAGAGTTTTTCAATTGATTCCTGATGAAGATAGTCAAGCAACTGGGATTTATGTTCAGGCAAATAAGATATTGTTAGATAAATCGAAGTACCATATTGTGAAAAAAGAACCACTTATCCAAGGCAAAGAACCGCTCTATAAAGAAGTAGAAGTCATTTTAGATGAGTCTTTGGGATGTTGTGGTTTAGGGATAGAAGTATCCTCAACATTTGATTATAGTGTTGATTTAAGTCAAGAAACAGCTAGCGGCACATACAGCTTTAATGGGGATTTTGCCTTTGAATACGGGGGACAAAATTTTCAAAAAAGTGAATCAGAATATTTATTAAGACGGAGTCAACTTTTTTGTAATGAAGGTTTTTATGATGCAAAAGACAATACGATTTCATGGGATATATTGGTAAATGCACAAGGTCGCAACTTAGAACAACTGGTAATTGAAGGCGCTCCTGATAAAAATCAAGTGATTGATTTAACCAGTATTGAAGTATTTCATCCTACAATTATTGAAGGCAAATATTTTCCAGGGGAAAAAGTGAACAATGAAAATCGCATGTTTGATGTACGTTTAAACGCAGATACGGACTATCAAAAAGGGTTTCGGATTGATGTCAATCGGAAAATTGATTATCCACTTTACATTCGCTATAAAGCAAAAGTAAATGGCGATAGCAAAGAAGTGGTAAGTAAAACTCGGGTAAGCGCTAATGAACAAAAAACGTTAGAAGTTACTCGTAATTTAAATTTATTAAATTCCCATCCAGCCACGCAGCAAAAAACTTATACGTTAAATGTGGCTAATTTGGTCAAAGGACCTTCAACACCAATTAAAAATTCACAATTTCGTTTAGAAAAGAAAACGACTTCGGGTTGGCAAACAATTACCACTGCGCTAAAAACTAACGAACACGGACTTGCAGTGGTAAATGATTTATCTGCAGGGCAATACCGGATTAATGAAATTAAGGTTGCCGGTTTCTTATTAAATGAAACACCTTATTATTTTACGATACCCTTTAATCAAGCGTCACTTACTACTGTCAATGCTGATAAATTTTTATTGACTGGTCACGATGAAGTAGTAGATGTCACCATTTACAATGAATTGAAACCTTTTGATGTGACGGTTATCTATAAAGATCATGAAGGCCGGGCATTGAGTGGGGGACGAATGCATTTATCTAATCAAAATAGGACGATTAGCCATAATTTACCTGATTTAGCGGCATCAGAAACTGCACAGTTTGTGGTCAAAAATTTACCCACCGGAATCTATAATCTAAAGGAATTGCGTGCACCAATTGGCTATCAGGAAATGGGCAGTGAAATCGCGTTGTCCATTGTCAATACTGGCGATGTGATTATCAATGGGGATAATACGAATCTTGATTATTTAGGTGGATTTGTAAATGGAAAAGAACGTTCTTTTGTGAAATTAAAAGGTGGTAGTCAAAATAATCAGATTATGATTGAAATTTTGAATCATCCCATCGCTGTGACTAAAGCAGAAAACCGGCGAAATCGCGAATTTTTCTCGGCAGGCATTGCATCAATTTTTGCACTGCGAAATATCACCAGTGTTTATTATGTTTGTGGAACAACGCCTATTCGCATTGTAGATAAGAAAAAATAGTTATGAGAGTCAGAATAACAGAACTACAAAAATAAAGGGGAGAAAAATATGACCAAGCCCAAAACCACTAAAGGTAAAATGACTAAAGATGAAAAGATTAATATGGGTTTGAAGTTTGCGATGGTGATTTTATTTTTAGTCGGCGCAGCAATTTTTTCTTATCCTTTTGTGGTGGACTCATTAAATAACTATATCGATCAACAACGAATTGAATCCTATCAAAAAGAACTCCAACAAAAAAATAAAAAAGAAGCTGACGCACTCAAAAAGAAGAAAGCGGCAGAGAATGCAAAGATGGCAGCACAAGGGACTAATATTCCGGGGATGGGTATTGTAGCCGATCCTTTTGAAGAAAACGTGGGACAGAATACTTCTCCTGGACGAGAATATTTTGCAAAGCATACTGTTGGAGCCATTTATATTCCTAAAATTAATGTTAGTCTGCCAGTTTTTGATACCACCAACGATGTGTTATTAGATAAGGGCGCGACAATTTTACAAGGAAGTTCCTTTCCGATTGGCGGGAAAAGTACACATTCTGTTATTACAGGCCACACTGGCTTGCCTGATAAGATGTTGTTTACAGATGTGGACAAATTGAAAAAAGACGATAAGTTCTATTTAGAAATTTTAGATGAAAAATTGGCCTATAGGGTTACCAGTATCCAAACCGTGCTACCCAATGAACTGGATAAATTACGGGTTGTACCCAATGAAGACCTCGTAACGTTAGTAACATGTACGCCATATATGGTCAACTCTCATCGTCTTTTAGTTACTGGCTCACGCATCCCTTATGAAGAAGCCATGACCAAACAAATTCAAAAAACAAAAGAATATCATAAACGACGCTTAATCGAGTACATCGCGATTATTGTCTTACTTTTGGCACTTTTCTTCTATTGGGTGTGGCGTAAAGTAGTCTTAATTCGAAGCCGCAAACGGACTTATGATTTAACGTTTCGTGTCGTAGATGCAAATACTAAAGAGCCGATTATCGGTCAAAAATTTCGTCTTTTGGATCACCGTGGGCGTAGCTTAGAAGGATCCGCTACCTTTACAAAAGAAGCAAGCAGCGCTGAAAATGGCTGGGTAATTTTTGAACAAATTCCCGGCAATATCTATCACGTCGCTTGGCATGAAACACCTAAACCTTATCTAAAAGCAAAAGTTGCACGGTTAAACGATAAGCGTTTAAAACTAAAAACAAAAAAAGGTCTATTGAAAAAGGTTGGGCAAAACAAAGAGCGTAACTATCAAATGGATTGGCAAGGAGGGCGTTATGAAGAAAAAAGCACCTAAAGGGAGTATCAAACGTCTCGTTGGGAGTGTCATGATCATTTTGATGTTTGCCGTGGGCTCGTTGATTGCACTTTATCCCTTTTATATTAATGCTCTCAATGATTTTTTGGATGAAAAAAGACTGGAACAAGTTCAAAAAGATTTGGTACAAAAACAAGATGAGCTAAAAAAACAGCGCAAAGAAAATGAAAAACTAAGTCAAGGTGGTTTTGCTCCTGGAAATGATCCTTTTGCTGAAGAAATAAGTGATAAACAAGATGAAGCTTATTATCAAAAACACTTAATTGGAAGGATTGCGATTCCAAAAATCGAAGTAGACATTCCCTTGTTTGATACCACCAATCACTTTTTATTAAATCGTGGTGCGACAGTTTTACAAGGAACGTCTTTTCCCACCGGCGGTCAAAATACCCATACGGTGATCTCGGCGCATAGTGGTCTGCCGGATCGAATTTTATTTACCGATTTAGAAAAGGTAAAAAAAGGCGATCAATTTGTTCTAACCGTTTATGGCAAAAAGTTAGCTTATGAAGTCAATAAAATTGAAGTTGTGCTTCCTTCTGAAACAAGCACTTTAAAAATTGAAGTAGGAGAAGATTTGGCGACATTAATCACCTGTACCCCGTATATGATTAATTCCCATCGCTTATTGGTAACGGGCCATCGCATACCTTATACTGAAAAATTGGCAAAAGAGGTGGCAAGTGGAAATAAAGCGCGGGAACAAAAAAATATTTTCATTATCGCGGGGACCTTTGCTCTAATTTTGTTACTCCTTTATTTATTGTATCGGGCGATTAAAGCGTTTCTTTTGAAACGCCGTCGTTTTGATTTAACTTTTGTGAGACAAAATCAAGAGGGTGAAGTTATGCAGGGAGTAGAATACATTTTATTTGATAAAAAAGGTAAGGCTCCTGTTATTCGTCAAGGTGATACGTTGAAAGTGCAATCTACTGATACGGGCCTCGTGGTTTTTAAAGACTTGCCGGGAGCTATGTATACATTAAAAGAAATTGGGCCGCAATCACAAGTAGTCCTTCCTGTTGGCGTAAAAGGCTGGCGGCAAAAGACAATGCGGTTTTACCCCAAAAAAGAACAAAAAAATTGGGTGATTTCTGGTACCCAGCCAATTATTCGAAAATAAAAAATAAAGCTAGCTGAATTAAGGCCTGCTAGATTGGATAAAAAGTAATAATATCCAGTCTGGTGGGCCTTTTTAAAGACTATTGGTTGGCAAAATAAAGGAAGTCAAAAAAGAATTTTCTCGTTAATGGAAAAGAGAAAACTTATGGTAAAATGTGAAAGTAGAGTCTTAGATTTTTATAGGAGGATAATGGGTGAAAGGTCAAATCAGAAAAGCGTTAAGCGGCTTTTATTATGTAGTTACAGCGGATAACACGATTTATCAAACCCGGGGGCGGGGAAATTTTCGCAAACGTAAATTGACGCCTTTGGTGGGAGATTGGGTAGAATTTGAAAGTAGCAATTTAACCGACGGGTATATTTTGGATTTATTGCCGCGGAAAAATGAATTGGTGCGCCCCCCTGTCGCCAATATTGATCTGGGAATCGTAGTTATTAGTATGGTAGAACCAGCTTTTTCTTATAACTTGTTGGATCGATTTTTAGTTAACTTAGAGTATAAAGATATTGAACCTGTCATTTATTTAAGTAAGTTGGACTTGTTAACGGATAAGCAACAGCTTGAAAATGTTAAAGCGGTTTATAACGCAATTGGTTATGAAGTAATTGCTTTTGAAAGTGATAAAGCCAATAAAGACGCATTGGAAAAATTATTCCACGATAAGCTAAGTGTTTTTATGGGGCAGTCTGGTGCGGGTAAATCTACGCTATTAAATAAAATCCGTCCCGACTTGGATTTGGCAACAGCTGCTATTTCTAATTATTTGGGACGCGGCAAACATACCACGCGTCATGTTGAATTGTTAGAAATTGGAGGCGGTTTGGTGGCAGATACGCCAGGATTTAGCTCGTTGGAGTTTCAAGACATTACTTCACAAGAGCTTCCCCGTATGTTTCCTGAATTTGTAAAAGCGGCTCCTTTTTGTAAATTTCGTGAATGTCAGCATGTTAATGAACCTGGGTGTGAGGTCAAACACCGTGTTGAAAGTGGTGAAATTGCGCCAACCCGTTACGCTAATTATTTGCAGTTTTTAGAAGAAATTGAAAAACGTCGCCCGATTTATAAGAAAAATAAATAATGAATAGTATTGTAAGGAGGATTTTTTATGAAAATTGCACCATCAATTTTAAGCGCAGACTTTGCCAATTTGGCACGGGACATAAAGTTAGTCGAAAAAGCAGGCGCCGACTATATTCATGTGGATGTCATGGATGGTCATTTTGTCCCCAATATTACGATTGGGCCAGCTGTGGTTGCAGCCATCCGCCCAGTGACAAAATTACCTTTGGATTGTCATTTGATGATTGAAAAACCCGAAAATTATATTTTAGATTTTGCAAAAGCAGGGGCAGATATTATTAACGTTCATGTAGAAGCTACCCCCCATATTCATCGCGCGCTCCAAATGATTAAAGGTGCCGATGTTAAAGCAGGCGTGACGATTAACCCGGGAACTCCAGTGGATGCTATCAAACATGTTTTGAAAATGGCGGATTTAGTGTTGGTGATGACGGTTAATCCTGGTTTTGGCGGCCAAGCCTTTATTCCTGAAGCAGTGGAGAAAGTAAAAGAGTTGAAAGCTTTAAAAGAAGAATTTGATTACCATTATGAAATTGAAGTAGATGGGGGAATTGTGCCGGAAACTGCTGAAATCTGTCAAGCTGCAGGGGCAGATGTTTTTGTGGCTGGTTCTTATATCTACAATGCTCCAGATCCTGACGAACGCATCGCCGCGCTGAAAGAAGTATTGGCAAAATGAACATTCTGTTAGTAGCTGGCGGTGATCCTCAATTATGGCCAGTAGATATTATGTCACAGCCCTTTGATTTTTTTGTAGGGATTGATCGCGGTGCACTCTTTTTAGTGCAACAAAAAAAAGAGCTAAATCTTGCTGTCGGAGATTTTGATTCTTTAACACTAGCAGAAAAGGAATTAGTCATTCAAAAAGCAGATGAAGTTCTCACTGCTGCTGCAGAAAAAGATGATACAGATACGCAATTGGCTTTGGTTTCCGTTTTTTCCAAGTATCCTAAAGCGAAAGTCACGTTGATTGGTGCTTCAGGAGGACGTCTGGATCACTTATTAGCTAATATTTGGCTGGGGGTGGAGCCGCGTTTTGTTCCTTTTATGCAACAGATTACCCTTTGTGACAGACAAAATAGTTTAAGCTATCTACCTGCGGGAAAACATGTGGTAAAAAAAATTCCAACGATGAAATACTTAGCTTATTGTTGTTTAACCCCGGTTTCCAAATTAACGCTAGCCAAAAGCAAATATACCCTGGATGAAGTAGACGTTTTACAACCAACTTCTTATGCGAGTAATGAATTTGTGACCGAAGTAGCAGAAATTTGCTTTACCAGTGGAATTATCGCCGTCATTCAAAGTCGGGATTAAAAGTCGGATTTTTATCCGGCTTTTTTTTATAAATTTAAACCTCCAACATCGAAGTAAGCGGTTTAATTTATATTGGCTTTTCCCCAAATAGGTAAGTTTGCAGCAAGAAGGTGATGATTTTACAAAAAATATCTTAAGAGTCAGTCCCTGCCTTTTGTTTAAAGGATTTTAGTGGTAAAATCATTACTATCAGTCGCACGATAAAATCGTGCCGGCTTTTTTCTTGAGGGGTGTACTTGTGAAGAAATTTAATCCAAATAAAAATATTATCATTACTCTGATTTTAGTCATTGTAGTGGTCTCCGTGATAAGTATTACAGCAGCCAGACGAGCAAATAGTGAAAAGACAAATCTAGCTCAGTCTGTTGCCAATGACAGTGTCTCAATTGTGGATCGCGTCATTAGTGCACCAGTAAAATTTGTCGAAAATGCTTTTAGCAATGTGCAAAATTTATTTGTGACTTATAGTGAAAATGAGCGTTTGAAAAATAAAATCGATTCTTATGATGAACTAGCTCAAAAGACCAAAAATCAAGAACGGGAAATTAAGAAATTACAGTCGGAATTAAAGTTAAATGAAACATTGACGGACTTTGAAAAGGTTTCTGCCAATGTCATTACCCGTTCACCGGATGCCTGGCAAGATATGTTAGTGATTGATAAAGGGTCAAAAGATGGTCTAAAAGTGAATATGGCTGTTATGTCACAAAAAGGACTCGTGGGTCGAATTGTAGAAGTCAATCTCACGTCTGCTAAAGTAGAGTTGTTGACCTCGGCTAATCAAAACTCGGATCATTTTCCGGTTCGTATTTCGGGTGAAGATGGTGAAACATTTGGGCTGTTACGCAATTATGATGAGAAAACTGGAACTTTAATTGTGAACCAATTGACTGGAGAAAAGAAATTAAAAGCAGGCGATGTGGTGCAAACTTCAGGTTTAGGTGGAAATTCACCGGCAGATTTACCTGTCGGGACAGTTGTCGACTTTAAATCAGATGATTATGGCTTGGATAAGCAAGTTTATGTTAAACCTTATGCGGATATGTATGACATGTCTGTTGTCACTGTTGTGAAAAGAGCGGCAGGTGATAGTGAGTAATGCTAACAAAAGATACGGTGAAATATTATGCCGCGCCTTCCTTTTTTATTTTGATGTTGCTAGATGGGCAATTTACCCGCTTATTAGAAAACTGGAGTCGGAATTATTATATTGCGAACGCCCATTTGCTTTTATTAGGTTTAATGTGTGGCTGTATGGTGTTATCTAAACGTTACATGATGATTACCGCAGTAGTTTTAGGACTGTTATTTGATATGTATTATGTCGGAATTTTAGGAATTTACACGGTAGCTTTACCGCTAAGTGTGTGGCTTATGTATGCCCTAGCCGATACATTATATCGCAATGTTTTTACGATGTTTTTTGGCATGATTATCTTTGTTACCTTCTTTGAATTGGTATCTTTGGGTATACAGATGCTGTTCAAGTTAGCCGATGTGAGTGATACATTTTTTATCAGTCGCTTTTTGGGACCAACCTTACTAATTAATATGCTTTTGTTTATTATTTTTATCTTTCCCTTCAAAAAATTGTTTGTAATCAAATAATTTTTTGAAGTTTTTTTTATGCTTACAATTTTGTCATATAAAAAAGTGCATTTGAAACAATTTTGTAACATTTCATTTATCTTAATGTCATATCACTGTGTTACAATTTTGATGTTGTCGGGAAAGGTCTAAAAAAATTCCCGAATAGTTAAGAAAAAATTCAAAGTTAGCCAGTCGGAGGAATGAAGAGTGAAGAAGAGTTTGTTATCAGCATTGTTAGTTTGCTCATTAACACTTACAGCAGTTGCAGCTCCCAGTGTAGCCGCGGCAGATACTATCGATCAAAAAATTGAAAATCAAGATAAAGTAATTAATGACTTGAAAGGTCAACAAGCAAGTGCACAAGCCCAAATTGATGCGCTTGAAAGCGAAGTGGCTGCAATTACTGCCAAAGCTGAAAGCTTAGTAAACGATCAAGTAAAATTAAATAAAGATACTCAAAAATTACAAAAAGAAATTTCAACTTTAAAAGAACGGATTGCAAAAAGAGAAGAAGCAATCAAAAAACAAGCTCGTGATGTTCAAGTAAATGGTCAAAGTACCAACTTCATCGATGCTGTTGTGGAATCTGATTCTTTAACAGATGCAATTGGTCGTGTTCAAGCGATGACAACAATCGTCAAAGCCAATAACGACTTAGTTAAACAACAAAAAGATGATAAAAAAGCCGTTGAAGACAAAAAAGCTGAAAACGACAAAAAATTGGCACAAATTCAAGCCAACCAAGCAGAACTTGAAAACCAAAAAGCAGAAGTTCAAGGAAAACAAGCGGATTTAAATGCAATGAAAGCTGACCTTGCTTTGCAACAAAATACTGCTGAAGGTCAAAAAGCTGGCTTACAAAAAGAAAAACAAGAAGCTGAAGCAGAACAAGCGCGTATTCGCGAACAAGAAAAACAAGCGGAAGCAGCACGTAAACAAGCACAAGAACAAGCAGCACAAGATGCAGTTGCAGAAAGTACAGCAACCGAAACAAGCGCAACTAGCCAAGCACCAGCAGCGAATGAATCTGGCACAGCTTCAAATTCAACAGGTTCTTCAAATAGCAACAATGGGAATGCGGGTTCAAGCTCATCAAACTCTAGTTCATCAAGTAATTCAAACAATGGTAATACAGGTTCATCAAATACTGGCAACAATGGGAATACTGGCTCATCTAATAGCAATGGCGGTACTTCTTCTGAAGCACCTACACCAGAAATTCCTAAACCAAATATTCCTGCTCCTTCAGGTGGCGGTGTAGTTGGTTATGCACAACAATTTATTGGTGTTCCATATGTATGGGGCGGTAAAGATCCTTCAGGGTTTGACTGTTCAGGTTTTGTTGGCTATGTATACTTACATGCTGCAGGACGTAACATTGGTACTTACACAGTAGCGCAAGAATCTGCTGGTACAATCATTCCAGTTAGTCAAGCACAAGCTGGCGATTTATACTTCTGGGGTTCTCCAGGTAGTTCTTATCACGTAGCACTTGCAATGGGTGGCGGAAGCTATATCCATGCACCACAACCAGGTGAAAGTGTAAAAATTAGTTCTGTATCTTACTATGCACCACAATTTGCAGTACGCATGTAGTTTAACTTCCCAACACGATCTTCATTTGAAGGTCGTGTTTTTTTTAGGTAAAAGGATTAATAGGATGTTCGTAAGGGATACCGATATAGCAAGTTTGTTGCTGTGAGAGCTGATCGTGCGTGTTCAGCTTTTTTTATATGGTCAATCAATTAAAAGCATGATAAAGTAAAATAAATTTCAATCTCAAAGTTAAAAAATCCATGTAAAACGCAATGTTAAACTTTAAAAGGTAAACTTGTGGCGTCTATTTAGTTGGATGTTTGTGATAGAGATTGTGTTTTTATCTTCGCGAAATTTTAAAGCAATCAATAAGTAAATAGGAGAGATGCATTATGACATTTGAAGAAATTTTACCTCATTTAAAACAAGGTGAAAAAATTATTCGCAAAGGGTGGGGCGGTTTTGAATTGTATGTCACCTTAGTAGAAGGCGAAAGTTATGAAGAGGCTCCTGTTACGCCTTATTTTCTGATTAAAACGGCAGATGAAGGTTTTTCTAGCTTTGCTCCCACTGTTTGTGATATTTTAGCCAACGATTGGACAATTGTAAAATGACAGACTGCAGTCAAGGGGAATTTGTAAATCAGGTGGTTTTTGTCACGGGAGCAGCTTCTGGGATTGGTCGGGCGCAGGCGAAAGCTTTTTTACAAGCAGGTGCACAAGTTTTTGGCATGGATAGGCAGTCCGATTTTTCAGCGCAATTTGCTACATTTGAGGGTCGTTTTAGCGGCTTTGTTGGAGATGTAGCCAAAAAAGAAGATTGTGTTGCAGCGGTAAAAAATTGTTTAGCTAATTTTGGCAAAATTGATATTTTATTAAATACCGCTGGCAAATTGGATGCTTACAAACCTTTACTTGAAACAGATGACGCATTATGGCAAGAAATTTTAACCACCAATTTAAATAGTATTTACTATATTACAAAAGCTGTTTTGCCAATTTTACTTAAGACAAAAGGAACGGTTATTAATATGTGTTCCATTGCAAGTCTAGTTGCTGGTGGGGGCGGCATTAGTTATACCAGTAGTAAACATGCGATTGCCGGTTTTACAAAGCAACTCGCCTTAGATTATGCTGAAGATGTACATGTAGTAGGAATTGCTCCCGGCGCAATTCAGACACCAATGAATGCCGCGGACTTTGCCGGGGAGGGGGAAATGGCAGCATGGGTTGCAAGTGAGACACCTGTTAAGCGGTGGGCCCAACCAGAAGAAGTTGCTGATTTGACATTATTTTTAGCCAGTTCTAAAGCCCGTTATTTACAAGGAAATATCGTGCCGATTGATGGTGGCTGGTTATTAAAATAAAAATTATTTTTGTTGAGATTTTATACTCACCAAAATGGTATTGCAATGCGCGTAGCTTTTGTTATAGTTAAAGACAGGGAAATTTCCCACTGCACCACTTCAATCCTTTGGGTGCAGCTTATTACCAAGGTCTTATACCTTGTAAAGGAGAGAAAAAATGGATAATCAAATGAAAAAAATACGTTCAGTTCACTGGACGACAGATGAAATTGCTAAAATGGCGATGGTAGCGGCATTATATGTGGTTGTTACAGTGTTTTTAGCCCCTTTTAGTTTTGGACAAGTGCAATTACGCGTTGCCGAAATGTTCAACTTTTTGGCTTTATACAACAAACGCTATGTATGGTCTGTGACTATTGGTTGTGCCATTGCCAATATTGCTTCCCCAAATGGGATCATCGATGTCGTTGTCGGGAGTGTCTGCACGTTTTTTGTGTTGTTAATTTGCCGTAAAGTGTCTGCTTCTTTTACCGATATGAAGGTGAAAATAGCCATCACAACACTATTGTTTGCTTTTTCTATGTTTACTGTTGCAGGACAATTAACGTTTTTATATCAAATGCCCTTTTGGCTTAACTGGGGTTATATTGCTGTAGGTGAATTCTTATCGATGGCAATTGGCGGAATTATCTTGTATCAAGTAGGACAAAAAATCGATTTAACTAAATAGATATTATGTAAGCAGACACGATTGAAGGTCTGCTTTTTTCATGTAAAAAAACACACGCCGACTCCGGCGCGTGTAAAGATAAAAAGAAAGCATAATTATTTTACGTATTCGTTGGTTAACTCCATAAAGTCAGCAATATCATGTAAGACCATATCAATGCCTGCTTGCCAAAAATCTGGTTTTGTTAAATCAACATTTAAGTGTTTTTGCGCCAATTCTTCAGTGGTCATGGCTGCTGTATCTCGCAATAATGCAATGTATTGATCTTCAAAATTGCCATCGCTTTTCATTGCTTGAGCGTAAATTCCCATACTGAATAAATAGCCAAAAGTATAAGGGAAATTATAAAATGGCACATCATCAATAAAGAAGTGCAATTTAGCTGCCCAAAAATGAGGGTGATATGTTGCTAGACCGTCGGCATAAGCTTCTTTTTGAGCGCCAACCATCATTTCAGTAATTTCTTCTGGTGCCACCAAGCCTTGTTGACGAGCAGTGTAAAAATCATTTTCAAAAATGAAACGGGCGTGAATGTTCATAAACATCGCAATCGCGTTTTGCATTTTAGCATCTAACAAATTAATTTTTTCCGCTTTTGATGTGGCTCCTTTTAATGTAGCGTCGGCTACGATTAATTCCGCAAAAGTGCTGGCAGTTTCGGCAACATTCATAGCATAATCTTGGTTTAGACGAGGGATGTCCCATAAAACACTGCTATGAAAAGCATGACCCAGTTCGTGAGCTAAAGTAGCCACTTCATTAATAGAGTTACTGTATGTCATGAAAATACGGGATTCTTGTGTTTCAGGTAATTCAGTACAGTAGCCGCCTGGACGTTTACCAGGGCGGTCTTCTGCTTCAATCCAACTTTTTTCAAATGCCATTTGGGCAAAATCTGCCATTTTAGGACTAAATTTGCGGAAATTTTCCAAGATGAAAGCTGCAGCTTCGTCATAGGTGAAAGTCCGTTCCTTCATACCATCTAAAATAATCGGTGCATCTTGATCTTGCCACTCCATTTTTACTTTGCCGAATAATTGGGCTTTACGAGTTAAAAAGTCAACGATTGGTTGTTTATTTTTTTGAATAGTAGACCACATTGCATCTAAAGTCGCTTTTGACATACGGTTGTATTCCAAAGGTTGTTTTAAATAATCAGTTACGCCGTGCAATTTATAAGTGGATAAACGGAAACCATCCAAGTGATTTAAAGTATCGCCAAATAATTCAGCTTTTTCAGACCATACATTTTCCCAAGCAGCAAATAATGTCGCCCGTACCTCAGAATTAGGATCTCCCATCATTTTATTGAATGCTTGTCCGGCAGATAATTGTTGCAAGTTGCCATTTTCGTCAGTAAAAGGAATTTCAATGGTGGCTACTAAGGTGTCGTAGTGTTGACTCCATGCATTTAAACCATCTAAAGATAAGGTGTTAATAATATTTTCTGCTTCTTCTGATAATAATTCATTACCATCGCGACGAATTTCGCTTAAACGAAAAGCAACCGTTTTTAAAGCATCGTTTTCTAACAGTTTCATCCAGTTTTCATCGTCAATTTCCGTGAATTTTTTGGCTAAAATTGTTTCGCTTAATTGAAAAATTGGGGATAAGGTCGTTAATTTGCTGTACCGAATTTTAGCATCCACATCGGTAACATCTGCGGACATCAAGGCGTTTAAAAAAGAACTACATTGTGAAAAACCGTTGGCGATTTTTTCTCGTAAATTTAAGAGATTCGTTAGGCTTTCTGCCGCTGTGTCATCTTTTACAGCTAAATTTTTGACTTTGGTTTGGTATTCTTTTAATTGTTCTGCTAAAAGTTCCATCCGAGCCGTAAGTTCTTTTGATTGGCTGCCACCGGGGAAAATGCTGTCTAAATCCCATGTTAATGCGTACATTTACAACACTTCTTTCTATTCATTTTATCTTTTTTAGTATAGCACAACAAAAGTATTCAGAACCTTCTGAGAGCTTTGAATTTTACAATTTTAAGGCGAATCTTGCCGCTAAAGTCTATTTGAAAAATAGGTTCAAGAAGCGTTATCTAACGGAATCAGATTTATGGTAAAATAAAAAATTGAACGGGAGGTAGTGAAATGAAACGCAATTTTAAAAATCCTTATCTGTATTTGGTGATTGGACTCGTGACAATGGTTATTTTATTTATTAGTTCTTCTCAGACCTATCAGCAACAATCACAAGTTGGGCTTTTAGAAAAATTATTGAAAAATGAGCCGTTGAAAAAAAGTTTGCACAATATTGCTTTTAATTACGCGGGTAGTGAGGTAAGTATTGCGGCTAAAGGCTACTTTTCTTTTGTAGAATTTTTTATTCGTAAAGGGGCACATTTTGTGACGTATTTCGTTTTAGGTGGCAGTTTTACGTTAGCGCTATACTATAAGCAGAAAAATTTTTGGTGGGGAAGTTTCTTTGGTATTTTAAGTGCAACGGGGTACGCTGCTTTAGATGAATTTCATCAGATGTTAACAGGAGATAGAACACCGCTTTTCCAAGATGTTGTTTTGGATATGTCTGGAGCGTTAACAGCCGTTGTCATTATTTTAGGCTACCTGCTGCTGACTAAAAAACGGTTAGTGTAAATGAAGGCAGTGATAAGTGCAGACTTATCGCTGTCTTCTTTACTCTTAATGGGTAGTCTTGAATTTGAAAAATAAAGAGAAAGGGCTACAATAGAGAAGTAAGCCGAAAATATTAGGCTAAAAGTGAATAAGGAGGAGTAAGAATGTCTGGACATAGTAAATGGAATAATATCCAAGGAAGAAAAAATGCCCAAGATGCAAAACGTGGTAAGATTTTCCAAAAATTATCTCGGGAAATTTATATGGCTGCAAAATCTGGTGGTGGCGATGTAGCGCTGAATCCGGCTTTACGTTTAGCAGTTGATAAGGCTAAAGCTGCCAATATGCCAAATGACAATGTCGATCGGGCGATAAAAAAAGCTACTAGTTCGGCTGATGAAGCTAATTATGATGAAGTAACGTATGAAGGCTATGGTCCTGGGGGCGTAGCGATTTTGGTTCATGCATTAACGGATAACAGAAATCGGACAGCGACAAATGTGCGTGTTGCTTTTACCCGCAATGGCGGTAATTTGGGTGAAACGGGCTCAGTTAATTATTTATTTGAGCGTAAAGGCTATATTGCGATTGAACGAGAAGGGTTAAATGTCAGTGAAGAGACCATGTTTGACGATGTATTGGAAGCAGGTGCAGAAGATTTGATTTCTTCACCAGAAGTATTTGAAATTTATACAGCGCCAGAAGATTTTACGACTGTCCGCGATCAGTTAGAAAAAGACGGCTTTACGTTAGCACAAGCGGAATTGACGATGCTGCCGCAAACGACAATTGTTTTAACTGAGGAACAAAAAGCCAAATTAGAGCAATTAGTCGATAAATTAGAAGACGATGACGATGTAGCCGAAGTCTTTACTAGTTTGGAAAACTAGGCATGCAAATACCGAAATTTAAATTTCTTGACGATCGAATTGCAATTCATGAAAGTTTGCCGGTGGGCGTCATGTTAGCGATGGCAGGAGGCTTTTTAGATGCCTATACGTATTTGTTTCACGGCGAAGTTTTCGCCAGTATGCAATCCGGTAATGTGATTTTACTAGGTTTAAATTTAGCTCAAGGAAATTTTGGCTATATTGTGCGCTATGTAGTTCCGATTGGCATGTTTTTATTGGGGATTTTTTTTACTGATGTATTAAAATTTCGGTTTGAACACAAGCGCTTGGTCTGGCAAAATATCGCAGTTGCTATTGAAGGCATCGGAATATTTTGTGTGGGTCTTTTTTCGGATTTTGGTCATAATTTATTGATTAATTCCGCACTCTCTTTTTTTGCGGCTATCCAATTTGCCACTTATCGCCGATTGGCAGGTTTGCCTTATGCAACGACGATGACGACAGGAAATTTACGCTCCATCGCGGATTATACGTACCAGCATTTTTTCAAAAAAGATCCTACTGCCAGTTTCAAAATCAAATATACGGCGACTATTATTTTCGCATTTTGTCTCGGGGCGATTTTAAGTACACTCTCAGCTGCTTTCTTTGGTGGTAAAGCAATCTGGTTAGTGTCGCTGTTATTATTTGGTGTCCTTGGTATTACGATTTATCATCAAAAATAAAATAAGCCCAACTTAGAAATTGATTCTAAGCTGGGCTTATTTTATTAAAACCCCCGCTTCTATTGTAAAAGCGGGGGTTGGTAGTTATAAATTAAAAGACAAGAACTGGTGTGCCAGTTTCCACCATGTTATAAAGTTTGGCCATAACATCAGGCGGTGTGTTGATACAACCATGGGAGCCACGCGTTTTCCAAAGGTCGCCGCCGTAAGCAGGCTGCCAATCAGAATCGTGAATGCCGACCCCAGTCCAATCAATAGGCATCCAGTAGTCAACTGGACTAGCGTATTTGGTACCATCATCGTTTTTTCCTCGAAGTGTTTCATTACGGGCTTTTTCCCAGACGTAAAAAACTCCTGCAGGTGTGGGTGATTTTGGTTTGCCAGAGACGATGTCTGTTTCAAGGGCGACAGCGCCATCTTTGTAATACCACATATGTTGATTTTCTAAATCGACTTCAATATAGGTGTTGCCAACTAATGGTTTATCAGCAGTTGCGCTTCCTTTAACGATTGGAGAACGAGTAAAATCTTCTCCTTTCATAATTTGTTCCATTAAAGCCGGGACTTCTTGATCGGTTTGAATAGTCCAGCTTAAGGTACCATCAGGAACGGTAACATCACCACGGCGCGTGCTTTTGAAAGTTGTTGGGTTACTACTTGTATTGTATTGCTTACCAAGGTCGGTAACGTAGTCGGTTACTTTTTCTTTATTTAAAGTAACTTTTCCATCTTTGTATTCCAACCAATCCATAATTGTGGTAGTAGGGATTTGAAAGTCGGTACCATTAATTGAATAGTTGGCCTGAACTTGGGCAACTTTATTTAAAGCGTCAAGTTCTTCTTTAAGCTTGGTATCATTGGCGGTCACTTTCGGCTTTTCGGTATAATTGGTTAGCTCTAAACTATCTTTATTGCTGCTGACCGATTTTTTGATGTCAGAGACAACAGCAGCCACATTAATAGAATTACCTTCTACTTCAGGGGTAACCGTAAAACCGGCAGACCCTTTTGTTAAAGTAGCATCTTTGGTTTTCGTCCGATTTTTATTGAGGTCATTCAATTGGGCTTCTACTTTTTTAATAGCACTGTCCAGTTGTGTTTCATCGACTGCAATACCATCTAATTTGTCATCACTATCGGCAAAAACGTACGCAACGCCCCACTTCCAGCGATTTTGGGCCTCTTTGATTTTCTCTAAATCTTTGGTGTAGTCTGTTTTTAAACCAAGATCGACTTTTTTGATGGATTGCCAATTTTGGCCATTATCTTGAATGTCAAAAGTCTGTTCATCCGCAGCGCCTTTAAGCTTTGCGTTTGCTTCTTTGACAGTTAGATTGGCAATATTGGTTTCGTTAATTTTGGTATTGGGTAAGAAGTGATCGCTATAATGAAAGCTTCGCACGGCATAAGCGCCTCCGGCAATAACGAATAAGGCTAAAAAAATAGCAACAATCACTTTAGTATGTTTTTTGTGGCGAGAAGCTCTAGTCATCAGATATCTCCTTAAAGCGTTTTTTTTATAATAAATGTATAATTTATATCGAGAATATCATAGCATAGATTGTGAAAAAAGCGAAGATTATGCTTAAAAGACAATAAAAAGTTTAAAATTATTTTTTTCATTAAGTCTACCTTTAATAAAAAGAATAAAGGACCTTAATTAAAAACGACAAATATAAAACTTTGTCAAAAAAAGCCTGACGACAAAAATGTCGACAGGCAAGATAAAAAATCTATTTTTATTAGAAATTATTTAGCTGCGTCTTCTTCTTCTAATTTTTTGAAAGCTTCATCCACAATATTTTTCAATTGGGAAGCAGAAGCGTTCATCCGGTCTTGTTCAGAATCGGTCAATGGAATTTCAATAACTTGTTGAATCCCTTGCGCATTGATGACTGCTGGTGCACCGATATAAATATCGTTTAAGCCATATTGACCTTCTAAATAAACAGATAATGGGAAGACAGCATTTTCATCGTTTAAGATAGCGCGGGTAATACGAGCTAAAGCAGTTGCAATACCATAGAAGGTTGCACCTTTTTTATCGATAATTGTATAAGCCGCATCGCGGACACTAAAGAACAAGTTGACCATTGCTTCTTCATCCACGTCAGGATTATTTTTAATCCATTCGTAAATTTGTAAGCCGGCAACGTTGGCGTGTGACCAAACTGGGAATTCAGAGTCACCGTGTTCACCTAAAATGTAAGCATGGACGTTACGAGCATCTACTTTAACCAATTCTGCAATTTTTTGACGGAAACGAGCAGAGTCTAGTGAAGTACCAGAACCGATAACGCGTTCTTTTGGAAAACCTGAGAATTTCCATGTTGAATAAGTTAAAATATCAACTGGATTAGCGGCCACTAAGAAAATACCGTTAAAGCCAGATGCAACGATTTGAGTTACAACGTCGCGATTGATTTTTAAGTTTTTATGAACTAAGTCTAAGCGGGTTTCACCTGGTTTTTGAGGTGCACCAGCAGTAATAACAACTAAATCGGCATCGTGTGCGTCTGCGTAAGTAGCTGAATAAATTTTCTTAGGAGAAGTCCAAGCTAGGGCATCAGTTAAATCCAATGCATCGCCTTCAGTTTTTTTGACGTTAATATCGACAATCCCAACTTCTTGGGCAATATTTTGAGTTACAAGTGCAAAAGCATAACTAGAACCAACAGCACCGTCACCTACTAAGATAACTTTTTGGTGATCTTTTAATAAAGCACTTTTTTCTACTTCTGTCATGTTTGTTTCATCCCTTCTCAGATTATTTCCTTCACAAGCAATCCTATCATTTCACTTATCATTTGTCATGCGATATGCCTCGATATAATACAGTTTTTACAGCTGTTTCTTTTTGTGAGCACTTACATTATCTCAAAAGTTTGTTTTAGTTTGAGCAATAGAGTTTAAAAGGAATATCTCTAAAAAAAGCTAAAGAGCGCTTGCATCTTTTAGCGAATCTTTTAGTTTGTGTTATAATACTAAAACAGTACAGTTAATAAAACTTTTTAATTAATGTGCAATTAACGAAATAGTGAGCATGCTAGAACTTAATTGATAAACTAGACTAGGGGATAATCCATCGCCTGGCCTTTTGGCGTGTTTTAGTCGCAAAGATAAAGTGAGGAAGAAAGATGAAATTGATTGTTGGCCTGGGAAATCCCGGGGGAAAATACGCAAAAACAAAACATAATGTTGGCTTCATGACAATCGACCGTTTAGCTGAAAAATATAGTGTTGCTTTTAAACGCAATAATTTTGAAGCAGAACAAGGTGAATTTTTTGTTGGGGGCGAAAAAATAATTTTGTTAAAGCCCCAAACATTCATGAATGACTCTGGTAGAGCAGTAGGGCCATTAATGACCTATTTAGGTATACTGCCAGAAGAATTAGTGGTTGTTTATGATGATTTGGATTTAGCGGTTGGGAAAATCCGGCTTCGTCAAAAAGGTGGCGCAGGCGGTCATAATGGGATCAAGAGTATTATTTCACATTTAAAAGGGAGCCAAATTTTTGACAGAATTAAAATTGGCATTGGCAGACCACAACAAAATATGACAGTTGTAAATCATGTACTAAGCCCTTTTTCACAAGCTGATTTGGCATTAATTGAAACAAGTGTGGATCAAGCGGTGGCCGCTTTGGAAGAATATTTTAAAACCGATGATTTTATTAATACGATGAATAAATTTAATTAATTAAAGAGCTTAAAAGAAAATTAGTTTTAATAGATGCATCAACTTAACAGTAAGACAAGTCAATTAAAACATCTTAATATTAGGAGGCAAAAAAATGAATTTGCTTGGTTTATTTGATAAAGTGCCCCAAATTAATCAATGGCAAGAACAATTAGCCCAAAATAGCAAACGGCAGTTGTTAACCGGCCTTTCGGGTTCGGCTAAAACTTTGGCAATTGTGAGTACCTTTAAAAAAATGCAAAAGTCCATTTTAGTCGTAACCCCCAATTTGTATTATACCAATCAGCTGGTCGAAGATTTACGTAATCTGACCGATGCTGTTTTTGCCTTCCCTGTGGATGAAGTTTTGTCAGCAGAAATGGCGTTTGCTTCGCCAGAAGCCAAAGCAGAACGGGTACAAACGCTAAATGCTATCTCACAAAATGAATTGGGAATTTATGTGCTGCCAGTTGCAGCGTTGCGTAAATATTTACCTACACCTGAGACGTGGCGCAACTATCAACTGCAGTGGCAAATAGGTGACGAACTTGATTTAGCCAAACTGCCGGCGCAATTAGTCTTAATGGGGTATCAAAGAGAAAGTATGATTGCAAAACCTGGGGAGTTTAGCATTCGCGGCAGTATTGTTGATATCTATCCTTTAAATGCAGAATATCCAGTGCGGGTGGAACTATTTGATGTTGAAATTGATTCCATGCGCTATTTTGACGTGGAAACCCAACGCTCCCTTGGCAATGTCAAAAAAGTTGCGATCAGTCCTACTAGTGAGTTGGTTTTTACTACCTATGAGTTAGTCACTGGCGCTAAAAATCTAAATACAGCGCTGGAAAAACGGATAGCGGTAACCAAAGAAAAAACAGATCGAGAATTTTTAAGTGAATATTTTGGTCAGCTCCAAAATGAATGGTTAAAAGGTGAACCGGGAGAAAATGTCAATTTTTATCTCGATTTTATTTACGATGATCCCACGACAATTATTGATTATTTTGCCAAAGACACCTTATTAATGGTAGATGATTATCCTCGTATTATGGAAACCAATCGCGAGATTGAGCGAGAAGAAGGCGAGTGGCAAGTTCAAAAAATCAGCGAATTAAGGGTTTTTAGTGAACAGAAATTTGGCATAGATGTGCATCAATTCTTTCAAAAAGAAATGTTTACTACCAGTTTTTTTGCTCTGTTTCAAAAGGGAATGGGCAATTTACGTTTTGGCGCGATTTGGAATTTTCAATATCGGCCGATGCAACAATTTTTCAGTCAAATGGGCTTATTAAAGGCCGAGTTAGAGCGCTGGGAAAAACAACAGCAGACCGTGCTGTTTTTGGTTGCAGATGATGAACGGGCTCAAAAATTAGATCGTAATTTTCGTGATCATGAGATTTATGCGCCGGTCACAAAACCCGAAAAATTGATTACCGGTCGGAGCCAAATTGTAGTCGGTAGTTTACAAAGTGGATTTGAAATGCCGCAAGACCATTTGGTAGTAGTGACGGAAAAAGAGATTTTCCAAAAAGTAAAACGCAAACGCGCGCGCAGACAAACGATAACTAATGCTGAACGCTTGAAAAGTTATAATGAGTTAAAACCCGGGGACTATGTCGTTCATGCCAATCACGGGATTGGTAAATACATCGGGATGGAAACTTTAGAAGTCGACGGGGTGCACCAAGATTACATCACGATTTTGTACCAAAATGATGACAAATTATTTATCCCGGTCACGCAATTGAATTTAATTCAAAAATATGTGGCTTCGGAATCAAAAACGCCTAAAATCAACAAATTAGGTGGCAGTGAATGGAGTAAAACCAAGCGGAAAGTTTCAGGGAAAATTGAAGATATTGCAGACGATTTAATAGCGCTGTATGCAAAACGTGAAGCCGAAAAAGGATTTGCTTTTGGGCCAGATGATGCGTATCAAAAACAATTTGAAGATGCTTTTCCTTATACCGAAACAGACGACCAGCTAAGAAGTGCTGCTGAAATCAAACATGATATGGAAAAACCAAAACCGATGGATCGTCTGTTGGTGGGAGACGTGGGTTTTGGGAAAACTGAAGTTGCCTTGCGGGCAGCCTTTAAATCGATTAAAGAAAGCAAACAGGTAGCCTTTTTAGTACCAACGACTATCCTAGCGCAACAGCACTATGAAACGATGCTCGATCGTTTTGAGGGATTTCCAGTAAATGTTGGGTTGTTGAGCCGCTTTCGGACGAAAAAACAACAAGCAGAAACCTTAGAACAAATTCGCACCGGTCAAGTAGATATTGTGGTGGGAACTCACCGATTATTATCGCAAGACGTGAAATTTTCTGATTTAGGTTTATTGGTCATTGATGAGGAACAACGCTTTGGTGTAAAACATAAAGAGCGCTTAAAACAATTGCGTTCTCAGGTGGATGTTTTAACTTTAACTGCCACACCAATTCCGCGGACGTTACACATGTCCATGCTGGGTGTACGGGATTTATCTGTAATCGAAACACCACCGGAAAATCGTTACCCGATACAAACGTATGTAATGGAAAAAAATCCTGGAGCAATCCGAGAAGCAATTCATAGGGAATTAGCACGAGATGGGCAAATCTTTTATTTGTATAATCGCGTGGAAACGATTGAGAAAAAAGTGGATGAATTACAAGCCCTCGTTCCAGAAGCGCGGATTGGTTATGCTCATGGACAAATGACCGAAATTCAATTGGAAAATACTTTGCTAGATTTTATCGAAGGACAATACGATATTTTAGTGACCACTACTATTATTGAAACAGGTGTGGATATTCCCAATGTGAATACTTTATTTGTAGAAAACGCAGATTATATGGGACTTTCCACTTTGTATCAATTGCGGGGACGTGTGGGCCGGAGTAATCGCGTGGCCTATGCTTATTTTATGTATGAACCGCAAAAGATTTTAAATGAAGTTAGTGAAAAGCGACTTCAAGCGATTAAAGATTTTACAGAACTTGGCTCAGGATTTAAGATTGCCATGCGGGATTTATCTATTCGCGGTGCTGGTAATTTATTAGGGGCGCAACAACACGGCTTCATCGATGCGGTTGGTTTTGATATGTATTCCCAAATGTTAGAAGAAGCAGTAGCGCGCAAACAAGGCAAAAACATTCAAAGTGAAAAAACATCTGTGGAAATCGATTTGGGTATTGATGCTTACTTGCCAGGGACTTATATTACTGACGAACGTCAAAAAATTGAAGTGTATAAACGCATTCGTGAACTAGAAAATGAAGAGCAGTTGGATGAATTACAAGATGATTTATTGGATCGTTTTGGTGAATATCCCGATGAAGTTGCCCATTTGTTGACAATTGGGCAAATCAAAATGGATGGCGATCGTGCTTTGTTAGAAAGTATTCGTAAAATTGGGCAACAGATAAAAGTTACTTTAAGTAAAGTTGGCACCAAAACATATACTGTTGAACAATTATTTGAAGCATTGTCTGCCACTAAAATGAAAGCGGCGATGGCTGTTAATCAGGAAAAAATGACGATTACGTTAACTATTGGACCCAAAATGACACAAGCAATTTGGCTCCATGAAATTCAAGAATTCATCAAAGCACTACGGGAAGAAAAATATAAGATGGTTGCGACAAAATAAATTAGCAAAGTTTAAAATTGCTTTATTTTCGCTAAAGAAATGCGATTTGCGTGTTTTTAAATTGGAAAGTAAGGCACACTATAAAAGCAACATAAGGCTAAGAGGTGAAATGATGAAGGCAGAAAGTACCAAAGGTAAAGAAAATCAAATGCAAAAAATGATGCAAGGGGCTTTTGTACTGACTGTCGCCTCTTTTATTGCCAAAGTTTTAAGTGCGATTTATCGGGTGCCGCTACAAAACTTAGTGGGGGATCAAGGCTTTTATGTATACCAGCAAGTTTATCCAATTTATGGCTTGGCAATGACGTTAGCATTATCGGGCTTGCCACAATTTATCTCCAAGTATATTGCTGAAATCAGCAGTGTAAAACAACAAAAAACTGCGATTCAAAAATTAATACCTGTTGTTTTTTATTGCGGTATGATTTTATGGGGACTGACTTTTTTTGGTGCTGAGATAATTGCGATTTTAATGGGAAATCAATTATTGGCACCTTTAATTCGGGTGGTTTCCTTTACTTTTTTATTAATGCCTTTCTTAGCTTTTTATCGCGGCAATTTTCAAGGACAACTACAAATGGTTCCCAGTGCAGTTTCGCAAGTGGTGGAGCAATTTGTCCGCGTCGGTGTGATTATTGCAGCGGCTTTGATGTTTCAAGCAGGCTTCTTTGATGTTTATGAAACGGGAACGGTAGCGATGAGTGGCGCAGTCGCAGGCGGATTAGGTGCTGTGGTGCTTTTAGTATACTACCAAAAGAAAATCAGTGGTGGCGGTTTGAACCTATTGCAAGATTTTCACTTTGGTAAAGTGGACAAAAAATTACTGCGCCGTTTTGTAGTTGAAGGCGGCTTGCTGTCGATTTATACGGGCTTTTTAATTTTGTTTCAATTGATTGACTCTTTTGTGATTACGAATGAATTGCAAAGTTTTGGACTTCAGCAAGAGACGGCACAAATTGCCAAAGGTGTTTATGACAGAGGGCAACCCATGGTACAATTAGGCTTAGTCGTAGCTGCTGCGTTAAGTTCTACTTTTTTACCAGCCTTAACGAAATACCTAGTAGCACGTAATAATCGTCTCTTTCAAAGTTCTGCCAAAATTTATTTACGCCTAACTACAAGCATTTCTCTCGCTGCTTCATTTGGCTTAGCACTTGTGATGCCTTCTTTAAACTATGCATTATTTAAAGATGAAGCGGGAAATGATGTTTTGCAAGTTTTTGTTTTTTCTGTCTTTTTGATGGCAGTGATTCAATCTTATCAAGCAATCGCACAAAGCCAAAATCATTTTCGCCCGGCTTTAAAAGCTGCTGTTTTAGGCTTAGGGGTAAAATTTGGTACCACTATCATTTTAACTGCTTCAATGGGAACGCTTGGTGCAAGTTTGGGAACCATCTTTGGCTTAGCCGCCACTTTATGGCGTTTAATCAAAGCGGAAAATCAAAATATCAATCGATTTTGGCGAGAACGGGCATTTTCCAAAAAGATTTGCAAATGTTTACTCGTCATGAGTGGTGCGGTCATTGTCTTTTATTTCGCAGTAGCAGTGCTGGGTGGCTTTGAAACGCGGTTTGGCGCTCTGGTTGTCACTGCTTTTGCAGTGGCAGTCGGTGGTTTTGCTTTTATAAAGGCTGCGATCAGATTTGATCTTTTGACTTTACGAGAATGGTTGTTACTGCCATTTGGCAAAAAATTATTGCGATTAAAAAAATAATAGAAAAATTATACTGAAAGAAAATGAGGGAAAAGTATGCGTTTAGACAAATTTTTGAAAATTTCACGAATTATCAAACGGCGTTCAGTGGCAAAAGAAGTCGCTGATAAAGGCCGTATTCAAGTAAATGGTAAGTTGGCAAAGTCTTCTAGTACCGTTAAAATCGGCGACATTGTCAAGATCGGTTTTGGGAATAAAACCATGGAAATTAAAGTCTTGGAATTGCATGAGTCAACAAAAAAAGAAGATGCAGCACAAATGTATGAAATTGTAAGCGAAACAAGAAATGAAAATGTCTAGAAATTCATTAGACAAGCCTAGTTTAAGTTGCTATAATTAATTTTGGATTATCCAATTTGCTAAGGTAAGAGAAGGGACGTGACAGACGTGATAAATGGCCGTGATCAAAATGTTGAACAACTTGATAACGAATATGTCAAAAAACAAATCGCCAAGTATCAAGAACAACATCGGCAAGTCGTTTTTAAACGTCGTCGTTTAACGTTACTTTTGACCCTTACCTGTTTGATTTTTGCGTTTGTAGGCTTTCAACTTTTTTCTGATCATCAACGATTAGTGAAGTTAGAAGCGATTAAGCAAGAGGCAGTAGCAGATAATAAAGTCGTCTCAGACAATGTCACCCAATTAAAAAAAGAAGTGGCGTTGTTAAAAGATGAAGATTATGTGGCAAAACTTGCCCGTAGCCGTTTTTATTACTCTAAAGATGGTGAGCAGGTCTATCCAATTGCTGGCCAAAATCAAAACACAAAAGATCAAGAAGATGCAAAAGTGGAAAAAGCCATCGATCGTACAAATGGGTCATCTACTGCTGAAGAGTAGTAAATATAAATTTCAGGTTTAAACTAGGAGGAACAATTCTTTTATGTCAATCGAAGTAGGAGCTAAGCTGCAAGGAAAAGTGTCGGGGATTACCAATTTTGGTGCTTTTGTTGATTTGGGCAACCGTAAAACCGGATTAGTGCATATCAGTGAAGTATCAGATGGCTTTGTGAAAGACATCAATGATGTCTTAAAAGTCGGCGATGAAGTAACAGTTTTGGTAACATCTGTTGGGGATGACGGCAAGATTGGTTTATCCATTCGTAAAGCTGTAGATAAACCACAAGCAGAGAAAAAAGAATTTAGAAAAGAACCAAATCGTCGTCCGGCTCCTAAGAAACCATTTTCTAAAGGGCCAAGTGCAAATGTAAATAAAAAAGAAGACTTCGATTCATTGATGAGTTCATTTTTAAAAGACAGTGATGATCGCCTATCTTCACTGCGTCGCAACACTGAAGGCAAACGTGGTGGCCGTGGTGGCCGGCGTAATTAATGAAAGCTAAAAGCTGTACCGCCATTAGGCAGTGCAGCTTTTCTTATTTTATCCATGATGTTGTGATATTTTCCCTCATTAATAGAATAGGGCTGTAACGCCAGCAAAGAAATAAGTGTATCTCGCCTTCCATATTGAAAAGTAAATGGGCAGCTTCATTTCTGATAAAAAACTATTTAAACTGTGGAGGTACTAAAAAATAATTAAACGCTTCAGCCGAGCTATTTTATTTAACGTGGGGTGCTAATAGCGTTAAGTTAAAGGTACAAATGAAAATTTTGGAAAAAGGAAAGGAGCCGTAAATGGAACAAGAATTTGAACAATTAGGAAACAAGAAAAAATTTTGGCAGGCGGGTAGCCGAATTTTATTGGCGGTTTCTGGCGGTGCGGACTCCTTTGTACTCTTGCGGTTAATGGAAAAAATGCGGCAAAAATACGATTTTTTTATTGCTGTGGCTCATATCAATCATCAATTACGTCCCACTTCAGCGCAAGAAGCGGCAGATTTAAAGTATTACTGTGATGAACATGAGATTGCTTTTTACGAACGCAAATGGGAAGATGTTCCCCATGCGGGTGTAGAAGAAGCGGCGCGGATTTTTCGCTATGCTTTTTTCGCAGAGCTCATGCATGATTACTATTTTGATACGCTAATGACAGCCCATCATGCGGATGATCAACTGGAAACGATGTTAATGAAGATGATTCGCGATGGTCAGTTAAAAAATGCAATGGGAATTAAACCGCGGCAGGCTTTTGCCGGCGGGAAATTAATTCGTCCGCTGCTCTCTTTTAGTAAAGAAGAAATTTATGCATATGCCTCTTTAGAAAATTTGTCCTATTTTGAAGACGAAAGCAATTACTATTTAGATGTCCAACGAAATCGACTGCGGCAACAAGTGGTTCCTTTATTAAAAGCAGAAAACCCCCAAATTTTAGCCCATTTTCAACAGCTTTCCCAACAGTTAATTTGGGCAGAAGAAATAATTGAGGAAAAAGCAAGTATGTGGTTTAACGAGTATGTACTAGAAAAAGAGTTTGCAGTCAGTTTTAAAGTGAAAGATTTTTTAACATTACCCAAAAGAGAGCAGTACTTTACTTTGCAATATTTGGCGCAAAAAATTAAACAGACTTATGACGTGACTACTAGTCAGGATAATTTGCAAAAAGTTTTGGAGCTGCTCGATGCACAGAAAGCCCAATGGCAATTAGATATCGGGGCTTCATGGCAGGTTGTGAAAATGTATGATGAACTAACGATTGGTAAAAAGCCCCCAGTCCACGCGGCAAAAACTTTTCATTTTAAAGTAGGAGACAGTGGTTTTTTATCTGAAAATGAGTGGTTAGCCATTATACCGGTGACAGAAAAAGTCAATCTTCCCGAAAAAGTCAAACTTTGGTCAGAAATCAGTCAACCTTTGGCATTAAACTTCCCCAATGAGGTGATTATCAGAAAACGAGCGGATGGTGATCGGATTCAACTAAAAGAAAGTTTGCGTAAAAAGGTTAGCCGCATTTTAATTGATAAAAAAATTCCCAATGCTGCACGGGAGAAAACCTGGGTTATGACAGATGTGGACAATCAAGTTTTAGCAGTACTGCCGATTGCCTTTTCTTATTTGAGTATTGCAGTAGAAACTGATAAAATACACTACAGACTGCTTTATAAATACCAATAATCTATCCATTGGTGATAGTAAAATAAGGAGACAGACATGTTAGCAAAAGATATTGAAAAAGTGCTTGTAACACGAGAAGAAATTAACGCCCGCTGCAAAGAGTTGGGGGAACAACTCGCTGCAGAATATCAGGATAAAAATCCGTTAGTCATTGGCGTTTTAAAAGGTTCAATCAATTTTATGGCTGATATTTGTCGTGAAATGGACTGCTATTTGGAATTAGATTTTATGGATGTTTCAAGTTATGGTAATGCAACAGTATCTTCTGGTGAAGTCAAGATTTTAAAAGACTTGGACACAAACGTTGAAGGCCGCGACCTTTTAATTGTGGAAGATATTATTGATAGTGGAAGAACTTTGGCATACTTGGTTGATTTGTTTAAATATCGTAAAGCCAACTCGGTTAAAATCGTAACATTGTTAGATAAACCCGAAGGACGCGTGGTAGATATTGAAGCGGATTATGTTGGCTTTGATGTGCCTAATGAATTTGTCGTAGGGTATGGTTTAGACTATATCGAGCAATATCGGAACTTGCCATATGTAGGCGTTTTAAAACCGAGTGTTTACGAATCAAATTAATCCGCTAATTGAAATGACTTGTGATACAATAAAATGGTCAGGATTGATAAAAATCACACAAAAAGTATTTGAAAGACCTTTTTTTATGGGATAAGTCATGTTTGAAAATAACGTTTTATCCTGAGAAAAGCTTTCAATTAATTAAGGAGGGCAAGCATGAACAAAAAAGGTAATAACGGTATGTTAAAAAATACCTTATACTATGTACTCGTGCTTTTGGCCATGATAACGGTCGTTTATTTCTTATTTGGGAATAACAGCCAACAGTCGCCAGATATCGAGTACTCTACTTTCCGCCAACAACTAGCTGACGGTAAAGTGAAGTCATTTAATGTACAGCCGGTTAACGGAGTTTATAAAATTACCGGGGAATACAAAGACAAGCAAAAGGTAGAAAACAACAGTGGGTTAACTGTTTGGGGTGAAACAAGTAGTGAATCAACTCATTTTGCCACAACGATTCTACCAAACGATAATACATTGAAAGAAGTTACTGCACTAGCGGATCAAGAAGACGTGAAAACAGTAATTAAAGAAGAGTCCAATAGTGGTCTGTGGATTTCACTGTTAATGACCTTCTTACCACTTGTGATCATCATTTTCTTCTTCTATATGATGATGGGGCAACAAGGTGGCGGCGGTGGCGGTGGCGGCCGTGTTATGAACTTTGGTAAATCAAAAGCCAAAGAAGCAGACAAAAAAGCCAACCGCGTACGTTTTTCTGACGTAGCCGGTGCCGAAGAAGAAAAACAAGAATTAGTAGAAGTTGTTGAATTCTTAAAAGATCCACGGCGTTTTGTGGAACTTGGCGCAAGAATTCCCGCTGGTGTGTTACTAGAAGGACCTCCCGGAACTGGTAAAACATTACTTGCTAAAGCCGTAGCTGGTGAAGCAGGAGTACCGTTTTATTCAATTTCTGGTTCTGACTTTGTTGAAATGTTCGTCGGCGTGGGGGCTTCACGGGTTCGTGACTTGTTTGAAACCGCCAAGAAAAATGCACCTGCGATTATCTTTATTGATGAAATCGATGCTGTCGGCCGTCAACGTGGCGCAGGCATGGGGGGCGGTCATGATGAACGTGAACAAACCTTAAACCAATTGTTAGTTGAAATGGATGGTTTTGATGGTAATGAAGGCGTCATCGTCATTGCTGCAACCAACCGTTCTGATGTACTAGATCCAGCGTTGTTACGTCCAGGTCGTTTTGACCGTCAAATTTTAGTTGGACGTCCAGACGTCAAAGGCCGTGAAGCTATCTTACGAGTTCACGCACGGAACAAACCGTTAGCTGACGATGTAGATTTAAAAGTTGTTGCCCAACAAACACCAGGTTTTGCCGGTGCTGACTTGGAAAATGTTTTAAATGAAGCGGCTTTAGTTGCAGCTCGTCGTAACAAGAAAAAAATCGATGCTTCCGATGTCGATGAAGCAGAAGACCGTGTTATTGCCGGCCCTGCTAAAAAAGACAAAGTCATCAGCAAACGTGAAAGAGAAATGGTGGCTTACCATGAAGCTGGACATACGATTGTGGGATTGGTTCTATCTCGGGCACGTATCGTCCATAAAGTAACGATTATTCCGCGGGGTCGCGCTGGCGGTTATATGATTGCTTTACCAAAAGAAGATCAAATGTTAATGACAAAAGACGATATGTTTGAACAAATCGTTGGTCTTTTAGGGGGGCGAACTGCAGAAGAAATTATCTTCGGCGTGAAATCTACCGGGGCTTCAAATGACTTTGAACAAGCGACCGGACTTGCTCGTAGCATGGTAACAGAATATGGTATGAGTGATAAATTAGGTCCTGTTCAATATGAAGGAAATCATCAAGTCTTTGTTGGACGTGACTATGGTCAAACTAAAGCTTACTCTGAACAAGTTGCTTATGAAATCGACCAAGAAGTCCGCCGAATTTTAAACGAAGCACATCAAAAAGCCCATGAAATTATTGAAGCACATCGGGCGCAACATAAATTGATTGCTGAAAAACTATTGCAACATGAAACATTAGATGCAAAAGCAATCAAATCCTTATTTGAAGAAGGTAAGATGCCAGAAGGAACGGAAACAGAAGAATATCCTTCAGAAAAAGCACAAACCTTTGAAGAAGCAAAACGTGCGTTAGAAGAAAAAGATGCACAAAAACAAGCAGAAGAAAAACAAGACTTCAAAGAAGCCAAAGATTATTTTGATGCTGAGGCTAATGAAGCCAAACTTCATCCAGACGAAGAAACAAAAGAAGTCCAAGATGAATTGAAACAAGAAAAAGATGAAACAGACAAAGATGCATAGTTTTTGTTAGGAAAATAAGGCGTGATAGTTTGGGCTATCGCGTCTTTTTCCATATAAATTTTGCAAAAGGTCGCACGTTTATCGTTGTCAAAAATGGCAAAGGAGGAATTCTGATGAGAAAACTCTACATTAAACAAAAGGTTTTCAGTATTGGTGAAAAATTCAATGTTACAGATACCAACCAAGAAACGGTATATCATGTACAGGGAAGCTTTTTAAAGATACCAAAACAATTTACGATTTATGATCGCCATGATCAAATTATTGGGGAAATTACCAAAAAAGTGTTAGCTCTTTTGCCCCAATTTACAGTTGCAATTGCAGGTGCTTCTGATATTGTAATCAAAAAAGAATTAACCTTATTTAAAGCCCGTTATCACATCGAGGCAGAAGAAATCAGCGTTCAGGGTAATTGGTGGGATATGGATTTTGAAGTGATACGTGACGGTTTGCAAATTGCGGTAATTAACAAACGCTGGGTTTCTTGGGGAGATACTTATGAAGTTACAATTCAAGATGAACGCTACGAAAAAATGATTATAGCTTTAGTAGTCGCAATCGATTGTGTAAAAGCAGATGACAATGCAGCGGCGTCTTCAGCTAGTACTTAATCTGAAATAGCAGCATGGACTTTTCTACGGGAAAGTCCTTTTTTATTGAAATTTTGCTAAAATAGAATTATTTCGCACTGCTTTTTCATACTTTTTATTAATTCAATTAGAGAAAGTTGAAAAAAATAAAACTTCCTTGTATGATTCAGAAATGAATAGAAGTTTAATTGGCAGAAAAATTGTCGCCGCATAAAGTAAAATATTTGCCAACAAGTGAGGCTGACGGAAAAAGTTAAACAGATAAAGGAGTAAAATCATGAGTGATTATTTAATTAAAGCATTGGCATATGGTGGCTTAGTTCGAGCCTATGCAGTGGATGCTACCCAAACGGTAACAGAAGCACAAAAACGACACGATACTTGGAATACATCTTCGGCAGCACTGGGGCGGACACTAGTCGGAAGTTTATTATTAGGCGGTACTTTAAAAGGAGACGATAAGTTAACGGTTAAAGTGGAAGGCGACGGTCCTGCTGGGGCGATTATTGTTGATAGTAATGGGCATGGGGATGTCAAAGGCTATATCAAAAATCCACATTTGAGTTTACCTTTAAATGGGGCGGGAAAAATTGATGTCCGCGGAGCAGTCGGTACAAAAGGAATGTTCACAGTCATTAAAGACTTAGGCTTAAAAGAACCGTTTTCTGGACAAACACCGATTGTCTCCGGTGAATTAGGGGAAGACTTTACTTATTACCTGGCTGTTTCAGAACAAATTCCTTCAGCGGTTGGTTTAAGTGTGTTAGTAGATACCGATGACAGCATTAAAACTGCCGGCGGCTTTATGTTGCAAATGATGCCAGGGGCGACTGAAGAAATTGTGACCGCAATTGAAACGAATTTGGCCAATATGCCTAAAGTTTCTGATTTATTAGACGCCGGTAAAAAGCCAGAAGAAATTTTGGATACATTATTGCCGGATACTGATTTAATGATTTTAGAAGAAAAACCCGTTCAATTTAAATGCGATTGTTCAAAAGACAAGTTTGCTGAAGCAATTATTGCTCTAGGGCCCGATGAAATTGAAGCGATGATTAAAGAAGATCACGGCGCAGAAGCGGTCTGTGCTTTTTGTGGCAATAAATATGAATACTCAGAAGCGGATTTAACTGCTTTAATGCAGGAGGCAACAAAATAATGCAAGATCAAACTTGGCAAATTGGGAATGTCAAAATTCCTAACCGTGTAGTGGTAGCACCAATGGCAGGAATTACCAATGCGGCTTTTCGGGTCACCGTGAAAGAATTTGGCGCAGGCTTAGTTGTTTGCGAAATGATTAGTGATCAAGGAATTCATTTTCGCAATAAAAAAACCTTAGAAATGCTTTATATTGATGAAAAAGAGCATCCGTTAAGTGTGCAAATTTTTGGGGGTAATAAAGATTCATTAGTTGAAGCAGCACAATTTGTCGCAGAAAATACAACGGCAGATATAATTGATATTAATATGGGGTGCCCAGTAAACAAAGTCATTAAAGCCGAAGCTGGTGCCAAGTGGCTTTTGGATCCTAACAAAGTGCATGAAATGGTATCTGCTGTAACCAGTGCAGTAAATATCCCGGTCACAGTGAAGATGCGAATTGGTTGGGATGACCAACACGTTTTTGCGGTGGAAAATGCCAAAGCGGCAGAAGCTGGTGGGGCCGCTGCAATTGCAATGCATGGGCGTACACGTGTTCAAATGTATGAAGGCAAAGCCAATTGGGATATTTTAAAAGAAGTAAAGAAAAATATCAGTATTCCTTTTATGGGAAATGGGGATGTGAAAACACCACAAGATGCTAAACGTATGTTGGATGAAGTAGGCGTAGATGGTGTGATGATTGGTAGAGCGGCTTTGGGAAATCCGTGGATGATTCACCGGACTGAGCGCTATTTAGCGACAGGAGAATTAATCGATGAGCCGACACCGGTTGAAAAAATTGAAACTGCCAAAGTTCACTTGCAACGTTTAGTTGATTTAAAAGGTGAGATGGTTGCAGCTAGAGAATTTCGTCAACACGCTGCTTACTATTTAAAGGGTATTTCACGAGCGGCTAAAACCAAAGTTGCCATTAATCAAGCCGAAGATCAAGCAACGATTATAATGATTTTAGATGACTTTATTGCGAAAACAAAAGAGCGGGACCTTGTGGCAAACGCACACGAGTAAAGCTTTTTTTCAAGCCGAAGCTGATTTTCGGCTTGCTTTTTTTTAGTTTCATTGGCATTATAAGAAAGAATAGACTAGAGAGTTATAGTAGCTGGCACATTTGAAGGGTTGTACCGTGATGTTTTACTAGCTGCTTCAACTAAAAATCAAGGAGGAAAACGCGTGACTGAGGAACAACAGCAACAAACCCAAGAAGAATTGAACGATCAAATGCTGGTGCGTCGCCAGAAGATGGAAGCACTGCAAGCCGATGGAATCGATCCTTTCGGAAAACGTTTCGAACGCACTCATAATTCCGCAGAACTACATGAAATGTTTGATCAACGGACTAAAGAAGAATTAAGTGAAATGAATTTATCTGCTAGTGTAGCAGGCCGAATGATGACAAAACGTGGGAAAGGAAAAGCTGGTTTTGCTCATTTACAAGACCGTGAAGGCCAAGTGCAAATTTATGTGCGTAAAGACGAAGTCGGCGAAGAAGCCTATGAATTATTTAAACACGCAGACTTAGGTGACTTTTATGGTGTTGTGGGTCAAATTATGAAAACCAACACTGGTGAAGTTTCTATTAAAGCGCGTGAATTCATTTTATTATCAAAAGCTTTGCGTCCTTTACCTGACAAATATCACGGTCTAACCAATGTGGAACAACGTTATCGTCAACGTTATTTGGATTTGGTTTCAAATCGCGAAAGTTTTGAACGTTTTACAAAACGTAGTCAAATTATCAGTGAAATCCGTCGCTATTTAGATGGTTTAGGTTATTTAGAAGTAGAAACGCCTGTCTTACACAATCAAGCGGGCGGGGCTGCTGCTCGTCCATTTATCACACACCACAATGCATTAGATATGGATTTATATTTGCGAATCGCTTTAGAATTGCATTTGAAACGATTAATTGTGGGCGGTATGGAGAAAGTGTATGAAATCGGTCGTGTCTTCCGTAATGAAGGAATCGATACCACCCATAACCCAGAATTTACTATGATTGAAGTCTACACTGCATATACAGATTATCGCGATGTCATGGACTTAACAGAAGGCATTATCCGTAATGCCGCGCAAAAAGTTTTAGGTACAGGGAAACTTACCTATGATGGACAAGCTATTGATTTGGATACTGAATTCAAACGTATGCATATGCTAGATGCTATTAAAGAACAAACTGGAGTAGATTTTTGGCAAAGTATGTCATTAGAAGATGCTCGTGCTTTAGCAAAAGAACATAATGTTGAAATTACAGATGCGATGGAAGTTGGTCATATTATCAATGAATTCTTTGAAACTTTCGTTGAGGATACTTTAATTCAACCAACATTCATTTATGGTCATCCAGTAGAAGTATCACCATTAGCGAAGAAAAATCCAGAAGATGGTCGTTTTACTGATCGTTTTGAGTTGTTTATTGTGGGTCGTGAATTTGCCAATGCCTTTACAGAATTAAACGATCCGATTGATCAACGCGCTCGTTTTGAAGATCAAGAAAAACAACGAGAAGCAGGCGATGACGAAGCGCATGGAGTTGATGAAGACTTCTTAGAAGCTTTAGAATACGGTATGCCGCCTACTGGTGGTTTAGGTATCGGGATTGACCGCTTGGTGATGCTTTTAACCGATGCGCAATCGATTCGTGACGTTTTATTATTCCCAACAATGCGTTAATAATTTCAAGCTCCTAGAAATTCCAATTCTTTTTGGTTTTCTAGGGCTTTTTTTATACTCTGGAAAATGATAATTAGCGGGATAATAAAACTGAAAAAGCTTTATTACCGAATGATTTTGATGGCGTTGCTTTAAATCAATCGGATATATAAAAAAAGCGAAAAAATGTCGATAAAATCGTTGACCTAGCAAGATTTAGTTGGTATATTATTACTTGTCCGTTAGCGACTTAAAAGTTTAATTATAACGAGTTGAAAAAAGTTTTGAAAAAAACAAAAAAACTTGTTGACAGCGAGCTAACTACTTGCTAAACTAACGGAGTTGCTTAGTGAGCAGCACATTTCTGAAATATCATTTCAAAAAGTTTTCAAAACTTTTTGAAAAAAACA